>Ga0307505_10002787_pt1 | contig 11703 bp, 12 predicted proteins | sample 23_S_MG_FD_202183 | JGI IMG/M metagenome (GOLD analysis project Ga0307505, IMG submission 202183) | Soil microbial communities from Populus trichocarpa stands in riparian zone in the Pacific Northwest, United States - 23_S | ecosystem: Environmental > Terrestrial > Soil > Riparian zone > Trees...
TGCTCGGCAAGTACCCCCGGTTCGCAGAGAGGTGCTTCACGGAGCACGAGCGGGAATACGCCTTCAGGTTTGCCAAGCCGGAACGCCGCCTCGCTGCCCGTTTCGCCGGCAAGGAGGCGGTCATGAAGTCGATGGGAACCGGTTGGAGACGGATCAGGTGGCAGGACATCGAGATCACCGGGGGAGGCAAGCCGACTGTCCGCATGAGTGGCAACGCGGCTCGACGTGCCGAAGCGCTCGGTGTCACCGAGATACTCGTCACCATCACTCACACTGACACATCCGCCCTGGTGATGGCAGTGGCGGTGGGCGAGCACGAGTCGTGAGACCCGTCCTCACCGCAGCTGAGTGGCGGAGAGTCGAAGGGGCTCACGAAGGCGATCTCGGCGAGGCGATGGACAGGGCCGGCAATGCCGTGGCGCTGGCCGCGGTCCGCGCCGGGGCGAGCTACGGCAAACGGGTGATCGTTCTAGCCGGGCCTGGCAACAACGGCGGCGACGGCTATGTGGCGGCCCGATACCTCAAACGGCGCGGGGTATCCGTCGTTGTCCACGCCCTCGCTCCACCCTCGACCGAACTGGCCCGACGAGCCGAAGCGATGGCCCGGGCCGAGGGTGTTTCCGTGGTCGAGCTCGGCGCGCCGGTTTCATGCGACGTCGTCGTCGATGCCCTGTTCGGGGGTGGCGGGCGAAGCGGGATGCCGGCCGAGGTTCTCGAGTGGATGGAGACCATCACCCCCGTTGTCGCCGTCGACTACCCGACCGGGCTCGACCCCGACACCGGCAAGGTCGCTGAGAGAGCGTTTATCGCCTCGGAGACGGTGACATTCGGCACTCTCAAGACCGGGCACGTCCGGGGCGCCGGTCCCGATCACTGTGGGGTGGTCACCGTCGTCGAGGTCGGCATCACGGGAGGTGAGCCGTCGATGTTCGTGGCGGAGGAAGCCGATGCTCCTCGCCCGGCGCGAGCCAGGGCGTCACACAAGTGGTCTGCCGGGGCGGTTCTGGTGGTCGGTGGGTCGCATGGGCTTGCGGGTGCAGCGGTTCTCGCCGGGCGTGCTGCCTTGAGCTTCGGCGCCGGCACGGTCTATCTGGCGACGTCTCAAGTCGACTTGATGCAACAAGTCGCGCCGGAGATCCCGGCGCTGGATCTGCAGCACGCAGAGGCCGAGATCGGCCGGTTCGACGTTGTGGTTGCGGGCCCTGGTCTCAGCGAAGAAGACGCCACATCGATTCGCCCAATCCTTGGCAAGGCCGACCGTCTCGTCCTCGACGCCGGCGCCCTCACCCCGGCCACACTCGCTGCAGCTCGCCAGGGAGACGCCGACATCGTGATCACCCCGCACGACGCCGAGTTCCACCGCCTGTCCGGTGTCGGGGCGGGAGCGTTTTCGATCAGGTCGCTCGCCATCCGGGAACGGCTCTCCGTCCTGCGCAAGGGGAACCCGACGATGGTGTGTGACGGAGGTCCGCCGGTGCTGGTGACGACCGGTGGCCCGGAGTTGGCCACGATCGGCACCGGCGATGTGCTCGCCGGCATGCTGGCTGCGCTGTGGTCGCGCGGGCTGGGATCGACCGAAGCCGCGGTGTCCGCCGCCTACTGGCATGGTGTGGCCGGATCCGAGCTCGCCGAGCAACAGGCGGTGACCGCCGATGTCCTTGCCGACTACATCGCGGTTCTCGCCTGGTGAGACCCACATACGCCGAGATCGACTTGGGGGCCATCGCCCACAACGTGGCCGCCTTCCGTGAGCTGATCGCCCCATCGGTGGTGTGCGCCGTCGTCAAGGCCGATGCCTATGGCCATGGCGACGTGCCTGTGGCTGTTTCGGCTCTGGAGGCCGGGGCCGGGTATCTCGCCGTCGCTCTCGTCGAAGAGGGAATCAGGCTCCGCGAGGCGGGTATCGGTGCCCCGATCCTGGTGCTGAGCGAGCCCCCGATTTCAGCTGCCGCCGACATCGCCAACTGGGAGCTGACTCCTACGGTCTACTCGATGGACTTCATACGGTCACTCGAGGCCACGGGCACTCACCATGACGTCCACCTGAAAGTCGACACCGGGATGCATCGTGTCGGGGCCGCACCCACCGCCGTGGGCGACTTAGTGGGGGCGATCCGGTCGTCTGCGAACCTCGATCTGGCGGCAGTCTGGACTCACTTCTCGGTAGCTGATGAGGACCCCGACTACACGCGATCCCAGATCGCCGTCTTCGATGAGGTGACAGCGCCACACGAACCGCCGTCGAGCCATCTCGCCAACACCGCCGGTGCCGTCTTGTTCCCAGAGGCGCGCCGGACCATGTGCCGGATCGGTCTCGGCATCTACGGCCTTCACCCATGTCCGGATACCGTCGAGAAGATCGACTTGCGCCCTGCGATGAGGCTTGTAACCCACGTCTCCCACATCCAACGGGTGGCCGCGGGGGAGCGTCCCAGCTACGGGAGGGTGAGGGCGTTGCAGCGAGACTCCACGGTCGTGACCGTCCCCGTGGGCTATGCCGACGGTCTCCCCCGTGCACTGACCAGCGGCGGTTCCGCCCTCATCGGCGGAACCCGTTACCCGCTGGCCGGGACCGTCACGATGGATCAGATAGTCATCGATGTCGGTGATGCCACCCCTGAGTTGGGCGACGAGGTCGTTCTCCTCGGCCGACAAGGAGACGAGGAGATCTCTGCATACGAGTGGGCCGCGAGCCTGGCGACCATCTCCTACGAGGTGGTTTGCAGCATTGGCCCCCGGGTACCGAGAAGACACTCGTGAACGACAGCATCACTGCCGTAGCCGGGATCGAGGTCGGACACTGGCAGGACAGCGCAGCCGGAACCGGCTGCACCGTCGTCGTGCTCCCTGAGCCGAACGTGGTTGCGGCAGAGGCCAGAGGTGCCGCTCCCGGGACCCGCGAGTACGCCCTCCTTCAGCCAGGGATGAGAGTCGAGCAAGCCCAGGCTTTCCTGCTCACCGGGGGCAGCGCATTCGGTCTCTCCGCGGCCGACGGGGTTGTCCGCGGCCTGGAAGCCGACGGCCGTGGGCATCAAACACCGGTGGGGCGCGTTCCCATCGTGCCTGCCGCCGTCATATTCGACCTGTTCCCGGACTTCACTGCCCGTCCTGGCCCTGAGGAGGGGGAGGCGGCGTACCGGGCAGCCACCGCAGATCGGGTGACATCAGGCCTCTTCGGTGCCGGCACAGGCGCCACTGTCGCCAAGTGGCGTGGCTTCGAGCACCGCCAGGCCGGCGGCCTGGGCACGGCTGTGCGCCAGGCCGGCAGCGCCAAGGTGGGTGTCCTGGTAGTCGTCAACGCCGTTGGCGATGTCTTCACCCTCGAGGGTGAGTCGCTGACGGGCGGCGATGCCGAGCCCGGCCCCCCGAATCTGACCCCTGAGGCCTTCACCAACACCACACTCGTGGTCATCGCCACCGATGCCCTGCTGAGCCGTCTCCAGCTGTTCAGGCTCGTGGTCCGGGCACACGACGCCCTGGCGGCGTGTCTCCGGCCGGTGCACACCGACTTCGATGGGGACGTGGTGTTTGCTGCGTCCGTCGGCGAGGAAGTCGCCGAAGTTCACACGCTCGCGGAGGCCGCCTTTGGCGCCACCGGGCGTGCGATCGAGAATGCAGTCCGAGCAGCCAACGCCAATGACGGCTCTTTGCCACAATGAGTCACCGTTGAGCGCACCTTCACCCGCATTTCTCGAGCTCCGCGATTCTGCGCTGGTCTGTACGACCTGCCGTCTCGCCGAGACCAGGACCAACGTGGTCTTCGGCGCCGGTGACCCCGATGCACGGCTGATGCTGGTCGGAGAGGCGCCCGGTCGAAACGAGGACCTCCGCGGGGAGCCTTTCGTCGGGTCGGCGGGCCAGTTGCTCGACGGGTTGCTCGAAGGCATCGGCATCTCCAGGGAAGAGGCGTATATCGCCAACGTCCTCAAGTGCCGACCCCCCGGCAACCGGGACCCGATGGAAGACGAGATCGATTCGTGTAAGGGATATCTCCGCGAGCAGATCAGGATGATCCAGCCCGAGGTCGTCGTGACACTGGGCAACTTCGCAACCAAGTTGCTGGTACCCACCGAGGTCGGGATCACCCGCATGCGGGGTCGTCGCATCGATTGGTGGCTCGGAGCCACGCTGATCCCGACGTTCCACCCGGCGGCTGCCCTCAGGGGACGGCCCCAGGTGAGGGCCGATATGGAAGAGGACTTCTCGCTCGTCGCAGAGGTCCTCGGAGAGAGCCGTCGCGTGGTCGCCGAAGGCGACCCGGTCCAGAACACCCTGGGTATGTCATGATCGAATTGCGCTGCCCCCGCCCCGATGACACCGAAGCCCTGGGAGGCAGGCTCTCCTCCAGTCTCCGCCCCGGCGACGTCGTGGTGCTTGCCGGCGGGCTCGGTACCGGCAAGACCCTCTTCACCAGGGGATTGGCCACCGGCCTCGGCGTCGAGGAGGCGGTGGTGAGCCCGTCGTTCGTTCTCGTGCGTGAGTACCGAACGGGGTTCATGCCGGTGATCCACGTCGACGTCTATCGGCTTGGCTCGATCAACGAATTCGAAGATCTCGATGTCCTGGAGATGTCCCAAGAAGGAGTCCTCGTGATCGAATGGGGCGAGGCCGTAGAAAGCGCACTTCCCATCGACCATCTCCGGATCGAGTTCGAGGTCGAGGAGGACGGCTCCCGCCTTTTGCGCTTCGTGGGCGAGGGCAGTTGGGCCGATCGCCACATGGAGGGGATCGGATGAAGTTGCTCGCAATCGAGACAGCCACCCCGGGGTCTTCCATCGCCGTGGTGGAGGACAGACGGACGCTGGCCGCCGCCTCCCGGATCGACCGGGTCGGCCACGCCGGCTTCCTCGTGCCCGCCATCGACTTCTGCTTCGATCAGGTGGGGTGGTCGCCGATCGACCTCGATGCGGTGGTGGTCGATGTTGGTCCGGGTCTCTACACGGGCATCCGGGTCGGGCTGGCCACGGCGCAAGGACTCGCCGCCGCGTTCGGCATACCGATCATCCCGGCGATATCGGTCGACGCGTTGGCCCTCGAGGCCAAGACCGGCCACCGCATGATCTGGGCAGTCATCGACGTGCGGCGAGGCGAATACGCCGTTGCCCGCTATCGGCCGGTCCCAGGCGGTGTCGTCCGGGAATCGGCGACGGAGCTCATGGGGCCTGAGGAGCTGAAGGCGGCCCTCGAATCGACAGGAGAGGACAGTCTCGTGGTCGGCGACGTCGCCGAACTGCCCGACGGGTTCTTCCGAGGCATGCACCATGTGAAAACGGGCCGACCCCGGCACCCCTATGCAGTGGCCCTCGCCGACATCGGGGCGGGTAAATACGAACGCGACGACTATCCCTCGCCGGAGGACATACGGCCCGTGTACATGCGAGAGCCCGACGTCAACATCAACTGGGAGAAGCTGCGTCAGGAGGGCCCGTGGGGACCACAGTGAGCTCGATCCGCCCCATGAAGACCCACGACCTGGCCCTAGTCGTGGCATTGGAAACGACCCAACAACCGAGACCCTGGTCCGCGAGCGTCTTTCGGGGCGAACTGGAGGCGCACAATCGGATCTACCTGGTCGCCGAGGACAAAGAAGGCATCATCGGCTTCGGCGGGGTGATGGTGATCGAAGACGAGGCACACGTGACCAATCTCCTGGTCAGCGTGGCGCACCGCCGCAAAGGTCTGGGTCGGGACCTGATGCTGGCTCTGATGGAGTCTGCCCTGGAGTTGGGGGCCCGGCACATGACTCTCGAGGTCCGCAAGGAGAATGTGGCTGCTCGTGCTCTCTACGGTCGGCTCGGGTTGGCTCCAGTCGGAGTCCGTCCTCGCTACTACGGCGATGACGACGCTTTGATCCTCTGGGCGCACGACATCGACCGACCCGGGTTCCTGGAGGGATTGCGATGAACCCGATCATCCTGGCATTCGAGACCAGCTGTGACGAGACGGCGGTGGCTGTTGTGCGTGGGCGGGAGGCGTTGTCCAACGTCCTCTCATCACAGGTCGATCTGCATGCGCGGTTCGGTGGTGTGGTACCCGAGGTGGCTGCTCGGGCACACGTCGAGGCGATCCGTCCCCTCACTCACAAGGCCCTGACCGAGGCCGGGGTCCATCCATCCGACCTCGACGGTGTCGCCGCCACGGCCGGTCCCGGTCTGGTCGGAGCCCTGTTGGTCGGCCATTCGTTTGCCAAGGCGACGGCATGGGCCCGGCAATTGCCGTTCGTCGGGATCGATCACATGGAGGGCCATCTCATGGCCCCCCGTCTCCAGTTCGAGGACTTCCAGCCACCGGCGGTGGTACTTCTCGCCTCCGGTGGTCACTCCCAGATCGTCCACGCCTCCGACTGGGGCCAGTACGAGATACTCGGCCAAACAATCGACGACGCAGCTGGGGAGGCATTCGACAAGCTGGCCAGAGTCATGGGCCTCGGCTTCCCAGGGGGGCCTGCGGTCGACAAGGCGTCTGACGGCGGCGATCCCACCACAGTCGGCTTCCCCCGAGCCCTGGCGGATCGGCCCTATCACTTCTCCTTCTCTGGACTGAAGACCTCGGTGGTGACCTATATCGAGAAAGCGAAGCGGGCCGGCGATCTCCCTTCGCTCGCGGACATGGCCGCGTCGGTTCAGGAGGCAATTGTCGACGTGCTCGTCGACAAGACTTTCGCTGCCGTCGATGCCACCGGGGCGCCGGTGGTCGGCGGTGGTGGAGGGGTCCTGGCCAACCGCCGGCTCCGCCACCGCTTCGCCGAGGAGGCGGACAAGCGGGGTGTCACCCTTGCGCTTCCCGACCCAATCCTGTGCACCGACAACGCCGCCATGATCGGGGTGGCTGGCGCCCATTGGCTCTCACAGGGTCGTCTCACCGACTGGGCCGAGAACGTCGACCCCTCGATGATCCTCTCCTGATTTCGGGCCATCGCTCGAAGGTGGTTACAGCAAACCTGAGTGGCTCATACTCAGATCTCGGTTAGCAGTCTCGCTCGGCGACTGCTAAGGTCGTGTTAGCACTCGCATTTCGAGAGTGCTAACAGTCGGGTAACCCGTGAGTCGCCGCTCGTTCACACGACGGCATCAGGATTCCCGCAGCAAGCAGAAGAATGCTCAAGGAGGAGCTACGTATGAAGCTTCAGCCGCTCGGTGATCGAGTGGTGGTCACGCCCACAGAGGAAGCGGAATCCCGCACCCCCTCAGGTCTGGTCATCCCCGACACCGCCAAGGAGAAGCCACAGATCGGTGAAGTAATCGCCGTCGGACCGGGTTCCCGGGACGACGACGGTGAGCGCATCGCAATGGACGTTTCGGTGGGGGACAAGGTCCTCTATTCGAAGTTCGCAGGGACCGAGATCAAGCTCGACTCGAACGAGTATCTCGTCCTCAGCGAGCGCGACATTCTGGCAATCGTCAACTGAGGAGCTGAGAGACAATGGCAGCGAAGGATCTTCGCTTTAGTGAAGACGCCCGTAAAGGGCTTCAGGCGGGCGTAGACAAGCTCGCAGATACCGTAAAGGTCACGCTCGGCCCCAAGGGTCGCAATGTCGTGCTCGAGAAGAAGTGGGGTGCTCCCACCATCACCAACGATGGTGTGACCATCGCCAAGGAGATCGAGCTCGAGGACCCCTACGAGAACATGGGCGCCAAACTCGCCTATGAAGTGGCCAACAAGACCGACAACGTCGCCGGCGACGGGACCACCACCGCAACCGTGCTCGCCCAGGCAATGGTGAAAGAAGGCCTCCGTCAGGTCGCCGCAGGCGCCAACCCGATGGAGCTCAAGCGGGGCATCGAGAGTGCTGTCGAGATCGTCGTGAAGGCGATCGGCGAGATGGCACGCGACATCGAGACCACCGAGGAGATCGCTCACGTGGCGTCGATCTCGGCCAACAACGACTCGTCGATCGGCGAAGTCATCGCCGATGCGATGGATCGTGTTGGCAAGGACGGCGTGATCACCGTTGAAGAGGGGCAGACCTTCGGGCTCGAGCTCGAGTTCACCGAGGGCATGCAGTTCGACAAGGGCTACATCTCCCCGTACTTCATCACCGATGCAGACCGTCAGGAAGCGGTTCTCGACGACCCGTTCATCCTGATCGCCAACCAGAAGATCAGCTCGGTCAACGACCTGGTCCCGGTTCTCGAAAAGGTCATGCAGACCGGCAAGAGCGTTCTCGTGATTGCCGAGGACGTCGAAGGCGAGGCTCTCGCCACCCTGGTCGTCAACAAGATCAGGGGCACTTTCCAGTCGGTCGCCGTCAAGGCCCCCGGCTTCGGGGAGCGTCGCAAGGCAATGCTTCAGGACATCGCCATCCTCACCGGTGGCACCGTGATCTCCGAGGAGGTCGGCCTCAAGCTGGAGAACGTCACAACAGAGTTGTTGGGACGGGCCCGCAAGGTCGTCATCTCCAAGGACAACACCACCGTCATCGATGGTGATGGTGTCGAGGCCGACGTCAAGGCTCGCATCACACAGATCGAGCGTGAGATCGACAACACCGACTCCGACTGGGATCGTGAGAAGCTCCAGGAGCGTCTTGCCAAGCTGTCCGGCGGTGTGGTCGTGATCAAGGCCGGAGCTGCGACCGAGGTCGAGCTCAAGGAGAAGAAGCACCGCATCGAGGACGCCGTCCAGGCGGCACGTGCTGCCGTCGAGGAAGGTGTTGTCCCCGGTGGTGGTGTCGCTCTCCTCAGGGCGCAGGCTGCCCTGGACAAGGCTCGTGGTGGCACGGATGACGAGAAGACTGGCCGCAACATCGTCCGCAAGTCGATGGAAGAGCCACTTCGTCAGATCGCCGTGAACGCCGGCTTCGAAGGCGGAGTCGTCGTGGAGCAGGTTCGACTCGCCGAGGGAAGCTACGGCTTCAACGCGGCGACGGGCAAGTATGAGGACCTACTGGCGGCTGGCGTCATCGACCCGGCCAAGGTCACCCGTTCCACTCTGCAGAACGCGGCTTCGATCGCAGCTCTGCTCCTCACCACCGAGGCTTTGGTGGTCGAGCAGCCGGAGGACGCTCCTGCGATGGGCGGCGGACACGGACACGACGGCGGTGGCATGGACTTCTAAGTCCGGCACAACCATGTGAGAGAGGGCCCGGTGATCCGGGCCCTCTTTTTTATTCAGCGCTTCACAGCCTCCGCACGATCCGGTGGCGACCGAGTTGCCGCTTCAGCCGGAAGGATCGACACTTTGCCAACCTGTCCCGGAGGCGTATGACTCTCAAGCAACGGATCGTCGATTCGATCAGGAGCGATGGCCCGATGGCCTTTGAGCGCTTCATGGAGATCTCGCTCTACGACCCGGACGGCTTCTTCGGCGGTGAGGTGCTGCGTTCGGAGAAAGCCGGGGATTTCCTGACATCGCCGGAGGTGAGCCCGCTGTTCGGTGAGACCCTCGCGCGCTACGTCGAAGGCATCAAGCAGGCGATCGGCGACCCGTTCAACATCGTGGAGGTTGCCGCAGGGTCGGGATCGTTGTTGCGATCCCTCCTCGCTGCGCTCCCGGTCGACGCGATCGCCGTCGAGGCCTCGCCGGCAGCGAGAACAGCCCTCGCTGCCATCGTCCCGGTGCGTGAGCATCTGCCGGAGACGATCAGGGGGGTGGTCATCGCCAACGAGCTCCTGGACAACCTCCCCACCGCGCTGGCACAGAGAACCCCGCAAGGTTGGCGGGAACGCTGGGTGGGCGTCGACGACGACGATCTGGTGTTTGTCGATGCTCCTGCCCGACCGGAAGTGATCGCCTGGCTCGACGACTACGCAGGACCGGTCCCGGTGGGCGGTTGGGTCGAAGTGCAGCTGGCTGCTCGGGCGTGGGTCATTGACGTGCTTCACAGGCTCGAGATGGGGGCCGTCCTGCTCATCGACTACGGCGACACTGCGGAGAACCTGCTTCCCCGACGGAGCGACGGCACCCTGCGCACCTACCGATCCCACCACCTCGGCCCCCACCCTCTCGACGAGCCCGGGGAGACCGACATCACCTCAGACGTCAACTTCACGGCCTTGATGGACCTTCATCCGGGTGCGACCTTGAGTCGGCAGGACGACTTTCTCACCGATCTCGGACTGAGAGAACGACTCTCCGAGATACGACGACAGGAATTGGAGATGGCTCGCTCGGGAGACGAATCGCAGCGGCTCCGGCTACGCGCCACCAAGACCGAGGCGGAGACACTCCTCCACCCACGCGGCCTCGGGGACTTTCGTGTGCTGGTTTTCGAGAAGCTGGGAACCGACGCAACCACCGGGGCGTCGTACCTTTCATGAGGGTGCCTATGAGACTCTTGCTACTGCTGCTCGGGTTCGTGCTCGTGGCGTGCGGTTCGCCGAACGGCGAGAGCGGTGTCACCACCACGACCGGTGCCGAGCCGGCCACGACGACGACCGCGGTGCCCCCACCCGCCCCGACGACAACCACCATCGGAGACATCGAGATGCCTCACGAACACGACGTAGTCGAAGCCGCCCGGGCCGATTTGGCCCAACGGAACGGAGTGCCTCTGGAAGAGGTGTCCGTGGTTCGTGCCCGGGAGGTTGATTGGCCGGACTCTGCGCTCGGCTGCCCGGAGGACGGGATGGCCTACACCCAGGTCGTGGTGTCTGGTTACCAGGTGCTTCTTCAGGTCGACGACCGTGTTTTCGACTATCACGCCGGTTCGGAGGGTGAAGTCTTTCTCTGCCCATCAGACGAGAGAGACGGCGGATACGAGTTCGTCCCGCCGCCCGGCATCGACCAGTAGGAATCAGGAAAGGGGCGCCGATGGCGCCCCTTTCCGTCGTCCGTACTCGATCAGCGGTTGTCGACGTTGACGAGGGTCAGACCCATCAAGCCGTCCTCACCTGTGTGTGAGACCGCCCCGAGATGCCATGCCCCTTCGGCTGCGCCCAGCCAACTGACCTCGATGGTCTCGGTGGCGCCGAGGGTGGCCGAGGTCGGAGCCGTCGTCACCTCCATGTTGCCACCGGGAGTTGCCGACACGACCCACGTGTACATGGTGTAGTCGGAGTCTCCACCAGGAGCCGCCCAGCCGTGGACGTAGACCGTCCAGATGCCGTCGGCCGGTTGGGCGATGCTGATCTCCTCGTCGGTCCCTCCACTGGTCGATTGGGCAACCAGGGTCCCGTCCGGATTGAATACGTAGACGTCGAGGTCGGCATCGGCCTCGGTCGCCTCCGGTGGGATGGCCACCCTGAAGAAGGCGGCTCCGCTCACCTCGAAGGTGTGCGCATTGGAGAACCCGTCGCCAGGATCGAACGTCTGGTCCGGATCTTGCACCACGTTGTCGGTCGTCAGGACGGCAGGCTCCAACCCGTGGGCGGCGGCCGTGTAAGCCCCGTCGTATCCGAACGTGACCTCGAAGGCGGCCGTGCCGTCCACACCGGTTGCATCGACCTCGGCCGGAGCGTCGAACAGTGCGCCGTTGAGGGCGATCGGGCTGTATGCCTCGTACTGGCCGCTCTTCCATGTCAGCGATCCGGTACGCCATTCCCCGATCGGGGCCGACTCATTGGTGAAGGTGACCGTGTAGGCCACCGTCTCCCCGGGCGCGATCCGGAAGTTCGAAGGCGAGACCTCGACGTTGTATCCGTCGGGCTCGTCGACACTGACCCGATAGCGCAGGTTGCGATCGGCGACACTCGTCACCGTCCTGGTGACCGTCTGCGAACCGGCGAGGTCGCCCACACCGATCGACGCCAGGTTGAGATCGCT
>Ga0307505_10002788_pt1 | contig 11696 bp, 9 predicted proteins | sample 23_S_MG_FD_202183 | JGI IMG/M metagenome (GOLD analysis project Ga0307505, IMG submission 202183) | Soil microbial communities from Populus trichocarpa stands in riparian zone in the Pacific Northwest, United States - 23_S | ecosystem: Environmental > Terrestrial > Soil > Riparian zone > Trees...
CCGAGGATCGCCGCCATCGCGCCCTGCCCGACGGGAACTGCTTGCTGCATCGCGCGGCCGCGGATTCGAACAAGTTTGACGGCGTCCGAGAGGGAGAAAGCGCCCGCGGCTGCGAGTGCCGAATATTCGCCGAGCGAATGCCCAGCGACAAAGCGTGCATCGCGAGCGATATCGACCCCGCCTTCGCTTTCGAGGACGCGCATCGTTGCCACTGAGACCGCGAGCAACGCAGGCTGGGTGTTCTCAGTCAGCGTGAGAGTCTCTGCCGGCCCTTCCCACATGACCTTGCTCAGCTTGTCGCCGAGCGCCGCGTCTACTTCATCAAAGACTGCGCGGGCCACGGGAAAGGCGTCGGCGAGCGCCTTGCCCATGCCGACCGCCTGGCTACCCTGGCCCGGGAACGTGAATGCAATCGGCAAACTGGCCCCCTCGAGCTATTGCCCGACAAAGCCCCGTGAAATGCCGGGCTGTCAAGGTTTCGCGGCCGTCTGCTCCCGCCTTGCACAAGACCATATTTGCCGTATAAAGCCGCCTCCTTGTTACCCCCGGCCGGGGGCTGAACGGACGGCTGCTTCAGCGAAGCAGAAGGGCATCTCGCCCGGCGTCCCGTGTCCCCGCCTTCGAGATCGAGCCTTTCCGAGGCTCGCAGGGCTCGGCGCCGGAGGAACGAGCAAACAGGAAAGGCACTTCATGCCGTATTACGAGCACGTATTTCTCGCGCGCCAAGATCTCTCGGCGCAGCAGGCCGAAGAGCTGATGGCGCAGTATAAAGGCGTCGTCGAGCAGAACGGCGGCAAGATTGTCGGCGACGCAGAGTACTGGGGCGTCAAGTCGCTCAACTACCGCATCCGCAAGAACCGCAAGGCGCATTTCGTGATGCTCCGCCTCGACACGCCGCCCGCGGCGGTCGATGAGATGGAGCGTCAGGAACGCATCAATGAAGACATCATCCGGTTCCTGACCGTGCGCGTCGACGCCCACGAGGAAGGTCCTTCGGTCATGTTGCAGAAGCGCGACCGCGACGAGCGCCGTGACGAGCGCCGTGGCCGCCGCGATCGCGACGGTGAGGAAGGCGATATTCCGGAAGCCTATGTTGAAGGAGGCCGGGAATGAGCTTCGGTGGTGGTGGTGGTGGCGGTGGTGGGGGCGGCGGACGCCGTCCGTTCATGCGCCGGCGCAAGACTTGCCCGTTCTCGGGCGATAACGCGCCGAAGATCGACTATAAGGACGTCAAGCTCCTGCAGCGTTACGTTTCCGAGCGCGGCAAGATCGTCCCTTCGCGCATCACGGCGGTCTCGGCGATCAAGCAGCGCGAACTCGCAACTGCGATCAAGCGCGCGCGTTTTCTTGGGCTCCTGCCCTTCGTAATTCGGTAATCGTCGTGGCCGGGCTTGCCCCGGCCATGACAACAATTCGTAAGCCGCGGTGAAAATCCGGCGGCGATGGTTGGGGCGGAATGGTCCGCCTCTAACCGCTGAAAAGCGGGACAGCTGACGATGGTGCAACTGCTTCTGATCGGCATCGGCGCGGGCGTGACTTCCGCGCTTCTGTTCGCGACGCTGGCCACCGGCCAAGCGTTCGCGGTCGGACTATTCTATCTTACGCCACTGCCGATCGTGCTTGCGGGGATCGCGTGGAATCACGTGGCGGCCGCGGTTGCTGCGCTGACCGCAGCCGTACTGGTCGGCTCTTTCCTCGGATTTTGGTTCGTTGTCACATTCCTCATCGGCATCGGCATCCCTGCCTATGTTCTCTCTTATCTGGCGCTTCTCGCCCGCGACGACGGAAACGGCCAACTCGAATGGTATCCGCCGGGCCGCATCGTTGTGGCCTCCGCGCTGATCGCGGCGACCGCAACCTCGCTCACGATCCCGGCTTTCGGCACCGACGCTGAGGGTTACCGCGGCGCGCTCAAGGTCGCGTTCGAGCGAGTGTTGCGCGCTCAGACCGGCACCGCGGCGGACCAGCCGCTCGTTCTGCCCGGCGCACGCGACACGGCGTCGGTCCTCGAACTTCTGGTGATCGTCATGCCGCCGGCCGCGGCGCTCCTCAGCATGGTCACGATGCTCGCCAACGTATGGCTCGCGGGGAAAGTCGCGTTGATGTCGGGCCGCCTCACCCGCCCGTGGCCCGATCTCACGGCGATACGATTTCCGCCGCTCGCCTCCATGGCGCTGGCGCTTGCGGTCGCCGGCACGTTCCTGCCGGGAGTATTCGGGATCGCCGCCGGGTTCTTCACGGCAACCCTCATCCTGGCATTCTCGATTCTCGGCCTCTCGGTCATTCACGGCGCAAGCCGCGCCTTCCCCGGGCGATTTTTCATTCTCACCGGCGTGTGGCTGTCGATCTTCACGATCGGCTGGCCGCTGCTCTTCGTCGCCGTCATGGGGCTCATCGATACGATCGTGGACATTCGCGCGCGCTATGCCGCGCGCTCAAACCTACCGACCAACAGACCACCGAACGAATAAAGGAAGACAGGAGCAAGCCATGGAAGTCATTTTGCTGGAACGTATCGCCAAACTCGGACAGATCGGCGACGTCGTACGCGTACGCGACGGATTTGCGCGCAATTTCCTCTTGCCGAACAAGAAAGCGTTGCGTGCGACCGATGACAACCGCACGAAATTCGAATCGATGAAAGGTCAACTCGAGGCGCGCAATCTCGAGAAGAAGGGCGAAGCGGAAGGCGTCGCAAAAAAGCTCGACGGCCAAACCTTCGTCGTCATCCGACAGGCCGGCGAAGGCGGCCAGCTTTACGGCTCGGTCTCGACCCGCGACATCGCGGCGAAGCTCACCGAGTCCGGCTTCTCGGTGGAACGCAACCAGATCATCCTCAACATCGCGATCAAGTCGATCGGCCTGCACAAGCTGCCGGTCGAACTGCACGGCGAGGTCGAGGTCGAGATCATCGTGAACGTCGCGCGCAACGAGGACGAGGCCGCGCGCCAGGCGCGGGGCGAGGATCTGACGATCACGCGCACCGACGAGGAGGAAGAACAGGCACAGGCGCGCGCCAGCGCGGAGAAGTTCTTCGATGCGCCGCCGGCGGCCGAGGGCGAGGAAGCCGCGCAGGCCGAGGCAGAGCCCGAGGAAAAGGCAAAGCCGAAGCGCGCCAAGAAGGCTGATCCCGAAGACGCCGCGGACGAGAAAGCCGGTGGCGAGAAGGAAAAGAAGAAGTCAAAGAAGGCCCCGAAGGAATAAGGGCGCAACTATTGGTTCTTGCGGTGCCTCAGCGCCGCAAGAACCGCACACCTCGATTTCCATCAGTTTGTTGCGGCGAGAACACACTCGCCTTGAAGTTGACCGCGTCATCCGCCGGAGCAGATTCAATACCTCGCGCGATGCTTGTGCGTCGCCCTCCATCGTTTGAATGATGTTGCGCAGAATCAACACGCGGGTTTTTCGCGAGACTTGCATGCGCGGGTCATTCAATCGCACGACGCGGTGTGCTCTTCCGCCGGATAGTTCTCGACCAGCGCAAACCGTGAGGCTGGGCGATGAACCGACGAATGATCAACGGACTGCTCGGCGCCGCTGCGGGAATCGCCCTGGTTTCAGGCGCGCACGCGGCCGACATGCCGGTGAAGGCAAAGGCCGTCGAGTACGTGAAGATCTGCTCGGCCTACGGGGCGGGCTTCTATTACATCCCGGGTACTGACATTTGCCTCCGCGTCGGCGGCTATGTGTTCTTGGAAACGGGCGTCAAGGGCCGCAACGCCGCCGTCGACGTCATTTATGACGCATCGGCCGGCGATGCTGTGTTCGACAGCAACGACAACTACATGCAATGGCGTGCGCGTGGGCACGTCATCCTCGACGCGCGCCAGAACACGGCCTATGGCACGCTGCGGGCCTATTTCGTCGGCGGCGTGAGCTACGCGACAAGCGCTACAGTCGACGCTGGCGTTCAGGCTCCGGCTGGCACCAACACCGGCGCTTCAATGGATCGCGCGTTCATCGAGTTCGCGGGCTTCACCGCGGGCTTTACTGAATCGTTCTTCAGCTTCGGCGGTGCCTACTCGATCGTCGCTTCGCCCTCGCTCTCATGGGATTGGCTTCCGCTCATCGCCTACACCGCACAGGTCGGCAACGGGGTGACTGCCACCGTCTCGATTGAAGACGCGGGTGCGCGTCGAAGCACCATGGTTTCCGACGCAGCCTACGGCGGCACAGGCATGCCCGACATCGTCGGCAATATCCGCGTGACCCAGGACTGGGGCTCGGCGCAGATCATGGGCGCGCTGCACGAACTAAAGATGAGCACGGGTTCCTCGACCGACACGTCCTGGGGCTATGCGATTGGCGCGGGCATCGAAGTGAAGACTCCGCAGACCGGCAATCCCAACAATAGCGTGCTCTTGCAAGGTGTGTGGTCGAAGGGTGCGGTGGAGTTCACCGGCCTCGCCGCGAGTCCGGTGACGACTGTCCGCGCGCTTGGTTTCGGAACGGGCTCAACCGGCACCGCCGCGCTGGTGTTCGACGCATTGGGAAATGGGCAGGATTTATTCAAGACCGTAGCCTGGTCGGGTTATGCCGCTTATCGTCACTACTGGACGCCTGCGCTGCGCACCGGGTTCTCGTTGGGCATGACCCAGATCGATCATGCTTCGCTGTTGAATGAAAATGGCTTCGCCGATGCTCGCGTGTGGCAAGGCAATATGAGCACGATCTGGTCGCCGGTCGCCGGTCTCGATCTAAGCCTCGACCTCGTCTACTCGAAACTGAAGACCGACGCTTGTCCGGTGGCGACCGACGTCTGCGGCAACTCGGAAGACATCTGGACGGCATGGACGCGCATACGCCGTAATTTCTGAGTCGATTGATCAGAGGTGAGTTCAGAGAGGGCGGCAAAACCGCCCTCTCTTTTTTTTCAGCACCTCGGTGCGTCCGATTCAACTCTCCGACTGCGCAAACGTTAGCGCTGTCGGCCGTTCGAACGATGTGGCGCGAAATCAACAATCAGATCCATTCGGTGTCTGCGTGTGCGCAAATAATCCGATCGCACGACGCGGCTGAAGACCTCTCTCGGTAACTCTCGATCATCGCAAAACCAATGGAGGGGGCGATGAGTCGATTGATGACAAGAGCGCTACTCGGCGCCGCGGCGGGAATCGCCCTGGTGTCAGGCGCACAAGCGGCCGACATGCCGGTGAAGGCAAAGGCCGTCGAGTACGTGAAGATCTGCTCGGCCTACGGGGCGGGCTTCTATTACATCCCGGGGACTGACATCTGCCTCCGCGTTGGCGGCTACGTGTTCCTCGAGACCGGCGTCAAGGGCCGCAACGCGGCCGTTGACGTAATCTATGACGGCGCCGACGGCTTCAACAGCACCGACAACTATATGCAGTGGCGCGCTCGCGGTCACGTCATCCTCGACGCCCGCCAGAACACGGCATACGGCACGCTGCGCGCCTACTTCGTCGGTGGCGTGAGCTATTCCAACACCGCATCGGGTCCGCAGCCGGCAGGTGCTCCTGACGCTGGTCCCCAGGCTCCGGCCGGGACGAACACCGGCGCTTCCCTCGACCGTGCGTTCATCGAGTTCGCGGGCTTCACTGCGGGCTTCACAGAGTCCTTCTTCAGCTTCGGTGGCGCCTACTCGATCGTCGCTTCGCCGTCGCTGTCGTGGGACTGGTTGCCGCTCATTGCCTACACGGCGCAGCTCGGTAATGGCCTCACGGCTACCGTCTCGTTTGAAGACGGCGGCGCTCGCCGTAGCGGCATGGCGCCTTCTAATCTTGGTTTCAGTGCGCAGTATGGCGGCACGAACATGCCGGACATCGTCGGCAACGTGCGGGTGACGCAGGCATGGGGCTCGGCCCAGATCATGGGTGCGCTGCATGAACTGAAGACAAATATCGCCTCGGAGCCTGAATCGTCCTGGGGCCACGCACTCGGTGCCGGCATCGAACTGAAGACGCCGCAAACCGGAAATCCGAACAACAGCTTCCTGCTGCAGGGTGTGTATTCCAAAGGCGCAGTGGAGTTCACCGGCCTCGCCGCGAGCCCGGTGACGACCGTCAGCACGCTTGGCTTCGTCCTCGGCTCGAGCGGCGCAGTCGCGCCGGTCGTCGATGCCGCCGGCGTCGGACCAGACTTGTTCAAAACGAAAGCCTGGTCGGTCTATGGCGGGTACCGGCACTACTGGACGCCGGCACTGCGCACGGGCTTCGCCGCGGGCATGACCAAGATCGACTATGCTCAGTTGCTCAACGAGTTCGGAGTTCCGGACGCTCGCGTGTGGCAGGGAACGATGAGCACGATCTGGTCGCCGGTGGCCGGCCTCGATCTCTCGCTGGACCTTGTCTATTCGAACGTGAAGACGAGCGGCTGTCCGGAAGTCGATGAACTTTGCGGTAACAGCGAAGACATCTGGACCGCGTGGACCCGTATCCGCCGGAACTTCTGATCTGACGATCAGGGGGCGACATTGGAGAGGGCGGAGACGCCCTCTCCTCTCCAGATAAGCGCTCCACGGTGCCCTCCGTAGTGCGCAATTCGTTCGGGACGGCGAGCAATCGCCGTCCCGAATCGTTTCCGGCCGGCACTGTCAGAAAATATTCCTCGGCAGCTCTCGTGCGGACGTCGTCAGCCGGCGTTTCAGAATTGCGCGACCAGATTGATCCACTCTTCGCCCCACCAGCGCTCGTAGAGGGGGACCGCACAGGGAATCACCCACGTGTTGCTAAGAACCTTCATGAGTCCGGGTGGGATTGCGCCGTTGCGCGCAGCCTCGGCCATGCGCTGCGCCTCACTGACGAGGGCCGAGGCCGTTGTTCCGACGGCCCGCGCAAGCCTGGACAGAACAACGACGGTGACGTTCTGCTTGCCTCGCTCAACCTGCGAGATGTAGGTGCGGTCGACATTGGCGGCGACGGCGAGTTCTTCCTGCGAGAGCCCTGCCGCGTTTCGCGCCTGCCGGACCTTCGAGGCGACCATTCGGAGGATCGTCGTGTCTTCCAATAATCCCCTGCCAATCCTGAAGGCGGCTTGCTGCCCGAGTGAGGCAAACCGGCCACACGTGTACTTCTATCTGCGGTTATCTGCGGCGGTCCCCCCGCGAGCGGCCTCCGCGAAATGGGCATCACGCGCCCATGACGCGTAAACCCCATAGTTGCTGGCCCAAATGACGAAACGTGCGCCGCCGGGCCGTAGATTTCGAGTCACATCGGAGGCGGGGTAAGCGTCGTGAACAACCCCAGAACCTACTGTGGCTGCCGCGACACAGGTGCCCGTGAATGTGGCTGGGGGTCATCCGATTGGATTGTAGATTAAGGTCCACATTGGATACTCTCAAACATCGCAAAACTACGGAGGGCGCGATGAATCGAGTAATGATAAGGGGGCTTTTGGGCGCCGCGGCGGGAATCGCCATGGTGTCCGGCGCCCAGGCGGCAGACATGCCCGTCAAGGCGAAGGCAATCGAATACGTGAAGATCTGCTCCGCGTACGGGGCGGGCTTCTACTATATCCCGGGAACTGACATTTGCCTCCGCGTCGGCGGCTATGTGTTCTTGGAAACCGGCGTCAAGGGCCGCAACGGGGCCGTTGACGTTATCTATCAGGGCAATTCGCCGTTTAACAACGACGATGGCTACATGCAGTGGCGCTCTCGCGGTCACGTCATTCTCGACGCCCGCCAGAACACCGCTTACGGCACGTTGCGTGCCTACTTCGTCGGTGGCGTGAGCTATACCAACACGGCGGGTGCGGCGCAGACGCCGGCCGGCACCAACACAGGCGCTTCGATGGACCGCGCGTTCATCGAGTTCGCGGGCTTCACCGCGGGCTTCACCGAATCGTTCTTCAGCTTCGGTGGCGCTTACTCGATCGTTGCTTCGCCGTCCCTGTCGTGGGACTGGTTGCCGCTCATCGCCTACACGGCGCAGCTCGGCAACGGCATGACCGCAACGCTGTCCATCCAGGACGGCGCGGCCATGCGTAGCAACTCTGCCGGTACTTGGGCCTACGGCGGCGACAACATGCCGGACATCGTCGGCAACATCCGCGTCACGCAGGCATGGGGTTCCGCCCAGATCATGGGCGCTCTTCATGATCTGAACCGTAGCGCAGCGTCTGTGCCCAACAGCTCGTGGGGCTACGCGGTTGGCGCCGGCATCGAACTGAAGACGCCGCAGACCGGCAACCCGAACAACAGCTTCCTGTTGCAGGGTGTTTGGTCGAAGGGCGCCGTTGAGTTCACCGGTCTCGCCTCGAGCCCGGTCACGACGGCCGCTGGACTTGGCTTCATCACAGGAGCCACGGGCGCGTTCACGGCGATCGCTGACGCTACCGGCGTTGGTACGTCACTGGAGAAGACGGAAGCGTGGTCGGCTTACGCGGCCTACCGCCACTACTGGACGCCGGCTCTGCGTACCGGCTTCGCAGCGGGCATCACCGACATCGACTACAGCACATTGGCTACCGCTGCCGGTCGTAACGATGCGCGCGTATGGCAAGGCACGGTCAGCACGATCTGGTCGCCGGTCGCAGGCCTCGATCTCAGCCTCGACATCGTCTACTCGGACGTGAAGACCAGCAACTGCACCGTAGCGGCTGCTTGCGGTTCGGAAGACATCTGGACCGCGTGGACCCGTATCCGCCGGAACTTCTGATCTAACCGATCAGGGGGCGACATTGGAGAGGGCGGCAAAACCGCCCTCTCCTTCTTCCTAAAGGCCTCGGTTCAAGACTCCCTGTTTGAAGACGCGGCGCAACTATTTCCGGCAGTGCTCCGATGGGTCTCAAAATCAGGCGACTGAAGGGCGGCTTCGCCTATTACGCCGAATACAAACTCGGCCGTCACTGTATCTACGAAAAAATCCAGGCAGGCTCGGCGCGCGAAGCGAAGCGAATTTATGCCGCACGCGATAAAGAATTGCGCAATTCGATTCCAAAGGAAGCGCGCACCTCGTCTGTGAAACAGGCACGCGACAAGCGCGTAACAGATGCGCTCTGCGCTATGCTCCGCAAGCTGATCGACAAGCACGTGATTTCCGAAGCGGAAGCGATTGAGCTCTTGCCGGAATTTACCAACTTCGATCCGCCGGAGCCCGCATCCGATACGCGCCACCCCGCACGCAGTGATATGGCAAGGACCTAGTCAAGCCGTAGCCGGATTGGGGGGCCATGTTCCTCTTGCCGGACCATTCGCATTGCCTTGGCAACTGCGTGCGCGTTGGCAACTTTGACCTTCGCGCAGCCATTCAATTCCGTTTCGAGTCCCCGTTGCCCGCGCACGCGAGCTTCCCGTCTCACGCGATGGTTCCGTTCGGACTCCGAAGCCTGCCGCACGGTTGCATCCGTTGATCTCGATGCAACCTGATTTTTCAGTCTTCCGCAGCTGCCCAGCACCGATGGACCCGCGAATTTCCGCGGCGCCGGCCGGCGTTGGCAGGGCGCCGCTATCAGCTAGTTACAGTGGGTCGTATTCCCGAAGCGCGTGCAGGTGCGGCCGTCGCTCAGGAAAGAAGTATTTCCGAAACGGCGCTCGGTGACGCCGCTGCTGTGAAATGTAGTGCTGCCCGACCGCATTCGCAGCTGATGAGACGAAACGCCGTCGCTCCAGAAAGTTCCCGACCCAAACTGTTGGGCTGAAGCACCATTGTTGCAGTAGGTCGAGCCGCCAGGCGTGGTTGTGCAGGTTTGAGCGACCGCGGGCCCGGACAAGGCAATACCCAAAACCGCGGCGATCAACCAGCGCATCTCGATTCCCATGCGGTTACCTGTCCGCGGCTATGATACCCTCAGGAGCAGCCTTTTGCCACCACTTCCACTGACAATTCGGCCCCGATTACAGCGTTAGGCGATCAAAACGCCACGCGGCGAACTGCCGACCGGGCAATACCTTTTCGTCGGGCTTCGGAAGGCCTGATCTCCGCGACCGACGTCCAGTTGCGTCTCACAGGCGATCCTATCCAGCAGCGCCGGCAAGTTCCTGCCGCACCACTCCGATGCGGCCAAGGTCCAGAGCGGGGCACATCGGCGGCACCGCCTGTCCAAACACCGACGCGATAGATCCGGCCGACGGTCGCTCCACGGTCGTTCAGGATGGCGTTTCGCACACGCTTGTCCTTCGCTTTTCTCCACAGCGACCGTGCATTGTAGAGGCATGGTGGTCATCAGATGCCGGACCACTTCGCGGGCTCGGCCTCACCAGCATCCTTCGGATGGCTGCAGGCCAGCATAACCGCGTCAACTGATTTAGCTGTCCCGCTGACAGCATAAACATCTGCCGGCCTTTCCTTTCCGCTACTTTCTCATTTTTACCTTAAGGCGGGAATGTGGACGCAAGTGCGCAACTGTGACTGTTTCCATGTGGTTGATCGCAGATCAGTAGCTTACAAACATCCCATATCCGATATGACCGATAACAAGGACGTCGTATGCGAATTGCCATGATCGGCACCGGCTATGTGGGGCTCGTCTCTGGAGCCTGCTTCGCCGATTTTGGACACCAAGTTGTGTGCGTCGACAAGGACGAACGCAAGATCGCTGCGTTGCATGACAACGTTATGCCAATCTACGAGCCGGGCCTCGATGATCTCGTGGCACGCAACGTTAGTGAGGGACGCCTCTCCTTCACCACTCAACTCGGGCAAGCTGTCCGCGATGCCGATGTGATATTTATCGCAGTCGGCACGCCAGCGCGCCGCGGCGACGGCCATTCCGATCTATCCTATGTCTACGCCGCCGCCCGCGAAATCGCGACCGCCGTGGTTCGGGACACGGTTGTTGTTACGAAATCGACCGTACCGGTCGGAACCGGAGACGAAATCGAGCGCATCGTTCGAGACGCACGCCCCGATATACGGATCGCGGTTGCATCAAACCCTGAATTTCTTCGGGAAGGAGCTGCGATCAACGACTTCAAGCGTCCCGATCGCGTCGTAGTCGGTACCGATAACGAGCGCGCGCGAGAGGCACTTCAAGAAGTGTATCGTCCGCTTTATCTCAATGCCGCCCCGCTCCTGTTTGCGAGCCGCCGGACGGCAGAACTGATCAAGTACGCCGCCAACGCATTTCTCGCCACGAAGATTTCCTTTATCAACGAGATCGCAGATCTGTGCGATGCAGTCGGGGCAGACGTGCAGCAGGTCGCCCGCGGCATCGGCCTCGATAACCGCATCGGAAACAAATTCCTGCATGCCGGTCCGGGCTTCGGCGGCTCCTGCTTCCCCAAAGACACTCTCGCTCTCAGCCGCACCGCAGAGGAAGCGGGATCTCCAGTCACGATTGTCGATACGGTGATCACCGTGAACGAAGCGCGCAAGCGTTCTCTCGCGCGCCGAGTAATTCGCACCTGTGACGGCTCCGTCCGCCAAAAGGCAATCGCAGTCCTAGGTCTCACGTTCAAGCCGAACACGGACGATATGCGCGACTCTCCAAGTCTCGCACTCATCCCTGCCCTACAAGACGCTGGAGCCTCGGTTCGCGCTCATGACCCGCAGGGGATGCCACACGCGGGCGCCTTGCTGTCGGATGTAAAATTCTGTGATGATCCGTATCAGGCCGCCGATGGCGCCGATGCACTTGTTATCGTGACCGAGTGGGACGCTTATCGCGCGCTCGATCTCGATCGAATCCGGCAAAGCATGAAGACGCCGATTATCGTGGATCTGAGGAATATCTATCGCCCGGACGAAATGAGCGCGAAGGGCTTTCGCTATTCAAGCGTAGGAAGACCGGCGCAG
>Ga0307505_10002789_pt1 | contig 11682 bp, 11 predicted proteins | sample 23_S_MG_FD_202183 | JGI IMG/M metagenome (GOLD analysis project Ga0307505, IMG submission 202183) | Soil microbial communities from Populus trichocarpa stands in riparian zone in the Pacific Northwest, United States - 23_S | ecosystem: Environmental > Terrestrial > Soil > Riparian zone > Trees...
CGATTTCCGAAGTGTTGAACTTGTGGCCCACGTAGGAGGCAAGAGCCACTTCGCCGAAGGCCATTTTCTTGTCGGTGCCCTTCACCGTGAAGGTGCCGTCCTTGAAGTCGATGTCATCGGTCGAGGCTTCCATGACGGCAGCGGCAACTTTCTTCGCCTTGGCTTCGATCTTGTCCAAGGCTTTTGAAATTGCCGTCATGCCGACCGCACCGGAGCGCGAGCCATAGGTGCCCATGCCCATTTGCACCTTGTCGGTGTCGCCATGGACGATGGCCACATTGTTGATGTCCACGCCAAGGCGCTCCGACACAAGCTGGGCGAAGGTCGTTTCATGGCCCTGGCCGTGGCTATGCGAACCGGTGAGAACTTCCACTGTTCCAACCGCGTTCACCCGTACCTCTGCCGATTCCCACAAGCCCACGCCGGCGCCCAATGAACCCACCGCCGCCGAGGGGGCAATGCCGCAGGCTTCGATATAGGCTGAGAAGCCCACGCCGCGCAGCTTGCCGTTCCTGGCGGATTCCGCCTTGCGGGTGGCAAAGTTCTTGTAGTCCGAAAGCTCAAGCGCCTTGTCCAGCGCCGCGCCGTAATCGCCCGCGTCATACATGAAGATGACCGGGGTCTGGTGCGGGAACTGGGTGATGAAATTGCGCCGGCGGAATTCCGCCGGATCAATCTTCAATTCACGCGCCGCCGTTTCGACGATGCGCTCCAGCAGATAAGTGGCTTCCGGCCGCCCGGCGCCGCGATAGGCGTCAACCGGCGCGGTGTTGGTGTAAACCGCGTCAACCTCCGCATAGATATGCGGAATGTTGTACTGGCCCGAGAGCAGGGTGGCATAGAGATAGGTGGGCACGCAGGACGAGAAGGTGGAGAGATAAGCGCCCATCGCGGCGATCGTGTGCACCTTGAGGCCCACGATCTTGCCCGAAGCATCCATCGCCAGTTCCGCATGCGAAACATGGTCGCGGCCATGGGCATCCGACAGGAAGGCCTCGGAGCGGTCCGCCGTCCACTTGATGGGGCGGCCGCCGATGCGCTTGGAGGCCCAGACGCAGGTGACTTCCTCGCCATAGATGAAGATTTTCGAGCCGAAGCCGCCACCCACATCAGGTGCGATCACCCGCAGCTTGTGTTCCGGCGCCAGTCCGTGGAAGGCCGAGATCACCAGGCGCGCCACATGCGGATTCTGGCTGGTGGTATAAAGCGTGTAGTGCTCGGAGCCCGTATCATAGGAACCAATGGCGGCGCGGGTTTCCATGGCGTTGGGAATGAGTCGGTTGTTGATGAGGTCAATCTTGGTGACATGCGCCGCCGACTTGAAGGCGGCATCCGTTGCCGCCTCATCGCCGATCGACCAGTTGTAAACCCGGTTGTCGGGCGCCACGTCATGGACCTGGGCCTTGGTTTTCATGGCCTCGCCCGCATCCACATTATGCGGCAGTACCCCATAGGATACCACAACCGCCTGGGCGGCGGCCTTGGCCTGTTCGCGGGTCTCCGCGATGACAACGGCCACCTGGTCGCCCACGAAGCGCACCTTGCCGCTGGCGAGAATCGGATGCGGGCCCGCCTTCATAGGCGAGCCGTCCTTGGAATGGATCAGCCAGCCGCAGATCAATCCGCCGATCTTGTCTTCCTCGACTTCCTTGGAGGTGAAGATGTCGACCACGCCCGGCATCTTCTTGGCCTTGGCGGTGTTGATCGACTTGATCGTGGCATGGGCATGGGGGCTGCGCACGAAATAGGCGTAGGTCTGGTCTTTCAGGTTGATGTCGTCGGTATACTGGCCCTTGCCGGTGATGAACCGCTTGTCTTCCTTGCGCAGCACCCGCGCGCCAATTCCTGTGTCGGACATGTTGTTCGCCTCCGTTACATTTTTTCGGCTGCGGATTGAACCGCCGCCACGATGTTATGATAGCCCGTGCAGCGGCAGATATTTTGCGAAAGCTCGCGGCGGATCACTTCCTCGCTCACCTTCTTGCCATTGCGCTTCACGATGTCGATGGAGGCCATGATCATGCCGGGGGTGCAGAAGCCGCACTGCAGGCCGTGATTCTCATGGAACGCCTGCTGCATGGGATGGAGCTTGCCGTTCTTGGCAATGCCCTCGATGGTTGTGACGTCCGCCCCTTCGCAGGCCACCGCGAAAGTGGTGCAGGATTTGACCGCCTTGCCATCGATGTGGACCACGCAGGCCCCGCACTGGCTCGTGTCGCAGCCCACATGGGTCCCGGTGAGACCCAGATTCGTCCGGATAAAATCAACCAGCAGCGTGCGGTTTTCAACCTCTCCGCACACCGCCTTGCCATTCACTTTCATGGAAATTGCGGGCATTCAGCTTACCTCCCTGGCGACCCCTCGAAGGCATTGAACCGCCCTCGTTCCGGGACTTCTTTTTAGTACTTTATAATCATCCCAGATTTGCACCTTGGTCAAGCCTTAGCAAGCACAATGCAAAGAACCGGGGGTGCATGCGGCTTTATGGACTCTTTGCTGCCGCGGATTTGGAAGGCCGCAACCTGCGCCTGTTTTTTAATCAGGCCACAGCAGCAATCCCCGGAATGCCACGCCCATGGCAAGGCTCGCGCCCTTAAAGGGCGCTGAGGTCTGGCCTCAGTATAACTCAATTGTCCGCATGCCGGTCTCGCCGCACTCTTCAGCAGTCATATTCAAATGGAGAGCAACATGCCGAATAAACCAACCGAAACGCAATTGACGCTGCTGGCGTCCAGCCGTTTCAACCGCCGCGGATTCCTGAAAGCCTCAACCGGCGCTGCCGCCGTGGTGCTGGCGGGCCCTGCCTATGTGCGCGATGCCAGGTCGTCATCCGGCGAGCTCAACCTGCTGAACTGGTCCGACGAGTTTCCGGGTGAGGTGATTCCCAATTTCGAAAAGGCCTCAGGGATCAAGGTAAATTCAACCCCATTCTCGCAGAATGAAGAGCAGATCAACAAGCTGCAGGCCACCGCCGGCGATGGCTTCGATCTGGTGCAGCCGACGCGCGACCGCGCCCCGCAGTTCCAGGACCTCGGCGTGCTCGGGCCGATTGATACCAACAAGCTGAAGAATTTTTCAGCCGTGATTCCAAGCTTCGTCGAAAGCTCGCAAAGCCTGTGGACCTGGGATGGCGGGCTTTACCATGTTCCCCATCTCTGGGGCACCGAAGCCATTTCCTGGCGCACCGACCTGTGGAAGGGCGATCCGGCGAAACTCTCCTACGGCGACCTGTGGGCCGAAGACGTGAAGGGCCACGTGCAGGGAAGGCCGCATTCGCTGCTTGCCGGCATCGGCCTCTGGCTCGATGGAAACGGCAAGCTGCCGTCCAACCGCCTGCTGGATGCCTACAAGGATCCGGATTCCTTCAAGCGGATTTACGATGAGATTCTAAAAGTAGCGCTCGAGCATAAGCCGTGGATCAGGCAGTTCTGGGATTCGGCTGACAACACCAAGTCCGGCCTGCTCGAGAATGACGTGATCATTGGCCAGACCTGGGATGGCCCTGCGCTGAACCTCAAGAAGGAAGGCAAGCCCGTCAATTACCAGGCGCCGCTTGAAGGCGCCATTACCTGGCTCGATGGCCTTGCCCTTACCAAGGCTGCCAAGAATGTGGATCAGGCCTATGCCTTTATCGATTATCTCTACACGCCCGAAGTGTCGGCAGCTCTTTCCGAAGGCTCTGGCTACAATCCGGTGGTTACCGGCGCCGACGCCAAGCTCTCGGATGTTGCCAAGAAAAACTTCCAGGAAGCCTTTCCCGGCGACGCGCTGACCAGGCTTTGGCACCGGCCGGCGGAACCCTCATGGTTTGCCGAACTGCGCTCCCAATACGCCGATAAATACAAAGCAGCCTGAGACTATCTACAGTAAACTGGCCGGCTCCATAATTTGGAGCCGGCTTATTTTTGGCTGATCCGGTTTGCAAGAAGCGTGTGCAGCGCCGAGCGGATGCACAGGACGGCATCCTCGGCCTGGGGCAGAGCTCCTCCCATATTGATGAAGCCGTGGATCATGTCGGTAAAGGCGATCTCCTTCACCGGTACCTTGGCGCGGCGCAGCTTCGCCGCATAGGCAATGGCCTCATCGCGTAGAGGATCAAATCCCGCATGAAGAATGACCGCTGGCGCAAGGCCTGTCACATCCGCTGCAAAGAGCGGTGAGACATTTACGTCGTGCGCCTCATGGCGGCCCAGATAGTTGCCGACATACCAGGCATAAAGCCCGCGGGTGAGCAGGAAGCCCTCGGCGAATTCCGTATGCGACGGGTGCTGCCGGGTCAGGTCAAGGCAGGGATAGACGAGAATCTGCGCAACGAATTTTTCGCCGAGGCTGCCGTCGATGTTGAACAGCGCCGCGGCGGCGGCAAGATTGGCGCCCGCACTGTCGCCCATGATGCCCACGCGCGCCGGATTGATGCCGAGGCGGAAGGCATTGGCGAATATCCAGCGGCTTGCAGACAGCGTATCGTCAAGCGGCGCGGGGAAGGGATACTCCGGCGCCAGCCGGTAATCGACCCAGATGATGTTGGCATAAAGCAAATTACTGAGCCTTCTACAGAGAGGCTCGTAGGTTGCGATGTCGCCCACCGTCCAGCCGCCGCCATGCAGGAACAGATAGGTTGCGGGCACACCGCGCGCGCGGTTCTCAATGGGGCGGAAGAGCAGCATGGGAGGTGCGGCACCTCTGGTATCGAGGTCCTCGACGCTCGCCACATCATCGAGGGGCCACAGGTAGGGCTTGCGTGAATTCCGGTAATCTTGGCGCGCAATGCTGGCCGGAACCTCCTTGAAAGGAGAATTGCCGGAGAGCGCCGCGACAATGCGTTTCGCTTTTGGATCCAGTCCCTGTGTATCGGCGGCGCGCAAGCTTTGCAGCATTCCGGAAGTCCATCTCAAATTGCGTTTGGGCTCATTATCCCGCAGGGGCCGGCAGGCGGACAATTGAGACTTCCTTGGGGGATGGCTTAGAAATTTTGGGCGATACAAAACTTAATCGAAACCCAGATATTCTTCACATGTCCTATGGCGTTGGACCTGTTATTGCTTTGGCCGTTCAGGTGTTTTGACTTCATGCGGATGCCTGGATATTTCCTCCCTAAGACTTGGGCCGTTGTTCACCGGAATGACGGTCCTTTTTTCTTTTCAAGCCCCTTGTTCTTTTTAAAGAACGGTGCTATTGAATACTCTACTAAACAAGTAGAGTATTGATTTAGGCAGGAAAACCCGTAATGCGACGCCCCATGCCGCCTTTGAATTCCCTCCGGGCCTTCGAATCGGCCGCCCGCCATCTCAGCATTTCGCTGGCGGCCAATGAGCTGAACGTGACCCCAGCCGCCATCAGCCACCAGGTGCGCCTGCTGGAGGACCACATTGGCCTGCCGGTCTTCGAGCGCAATGGCCGGGGCCTTGCCCTCACCGATGCCGGCGCCGCAGGCCTGCGGGAACTGCGCGAGGGCTTCGCCAGCCTGGCGGCGGCGATGGATGCCATTGAATCCCTGGGCGAGGCGGGCGTGCTGAGCGTCAGCGTGGCGCCTTCCTTTGCCGCGAAATGGCTGCTGCCGCGCCTTGAGTCCTTCCAGACCAGGCATCCTGAAATTGACGTGCATGTTTCGGCCTCCATGCAGCTTGCCGACTTTGCCAAGGACGGCGTTGATATCGCCATCCGCTATGGGGCAGGCGGCTATGCCGATGTCATGTTTGAAAAACTGCTGACCGAAACCCTGATTCCGGTGTGCAGCCCGGATTTCCTGCGCAGCAGCCAGCCGCTGCAATCGGCCCATGATCTGGTGGGCGTGACACTTCTGCATGACGACAGCCCGGACAATGATCCGTCCTGCCCGAACTGGGAAATGTGGCTGAGGGCGGCGGGCGTGAATGACATTGATGCGGGGAGGGGCCCGCGCTTCAACCAGGCGAGCCTGGTGATCGAATCGGCAATTCTGGGCCGCGGCATTGCGCTCGCAAAATCCGCGCTCGCCGCCGAGGATATCAGGGCCGGACGGCTGGTCCGCCCCTTTGCCACGGCGCTGCCCGTTGATTTCGCCTATTATTTCGTGGCTCCCAAGGCCAAGCTCAATCTTCCAAAGGTTGTCTTTTTCCGGGATTGGCTGCGGGCCCAGACCAGCGGAGACGCCAACCTGCAGGCCGTGGCATGAACCGCGTTTTGCTCACGCCTCGCCTCAACATCTCTCAATTGTCGGGGGATGCGAATTCACCCATCATGCGGTCACATGATGCGGAGACTTTTACCATGACCCCAGCTTCCCGGTTCGACGAATCCTTCGCCCGCAATGCCTATGGTTTCAGGGAATTGACCTTGGCGGAAATGCTGGACGACCCGATCGTCCGGGATCTCATGCGCAGCGATGGCGTTTCGCGCTCCGAGGTGCGGCGGCTCTTTAGCCTGAAGCGGCTGCGAAATCTGGCTTTGGCAGCCTAGAATCCCGATGATTTGAGGAGATAACGCGATGGACATCCACTGGCTTTCGTCTCTTTGGGGAAAAAAAGCCGAAGCTAAACCGGCGGCAAGCGACGCTCCTCCGGCATTTGAAAACACCCGCCATGAATTCATGTTTGACAGTCTCATGGATGTTCCGGCGGAACGCATCGACAGGCGGAACCTCCGCGCCTTTGAGTAGCGCTAAATTGAGCCGTCATCGTTGATGAAGTTGGGGCGGTTCACGCCACAGCAGCAATCACCGGAATGCCGCGCTCGCGGTAGGGGGTGCGGCCGTAGAAGGCGCGGTAGCATTTGGAAAAATGCGATGGGCTTGAGAAGCCCGAAGCCAGCGCCACGTTGATCACCGACATGTCGGTCTGCAGCAGCAGCGAGCGCGCCTTCTTCAGGCGCAGTTCGAGGTAATAGCGCTTGGGCGAACGGTCGACATAGCGCCGGAACAGGCGCTCGAGCTGGCGTGTCGAAAGCCCCGCCTGTTTTGCCAGGAGGCTTGGCGACAGCGGCTCTTCAAGATTCTCTTCCATCTTCTCGATGATGCCCACAAGCTTCGGGTGCCGCGCCCCGATGCGGGCGGGAAGCGACATGCGTTGGTGTTCGCTGTGGTGGCGAATGGGCGAATGCAGCACCGCCTCGGCAACGGCAGAGGCGAGGTCCGGCCCATGCTGGCTGGCGATCATGGTGAGCATCATGTCGAGCGCCGTGGTGCCGCCGGCACTGGTAAAGCGGTCCCGGTCGATTTCAAACAGGCCGCCCGTGGCGTTGATCTCCGGGAAGGCTTCCGAAAAACCCGGCAGGTTTTCCCAGTGAATGGTGCATTTGTAGTCGTCAAGAATGCCGGCTTCCGCCAGCAGGTGGGCCCCGGTGCAGACGGCACCGATGTCATTGCCCCGGCGCGCCGTTTTGCGCAGCCACGAGATCAGGCGCTTGTCCGAATGGTGCTGCACATTGAGGCCGCCACAGACGATGATGGTGGCATGCGGCGGAATGGTTTCGAGATCGCCGTTGACCATGGTGAGAATGTTGTTGGAGGCGGCGACCGGTTGGCCATCCACCGAATGCATGGTCCAGCGGTAAAGCGCCTTTTCCGACAGGCGGTTGGCGATACGCAATGGCTCGATGGCCGAGGTCACCGGCATCATGGTGAATTCCGGCACCAGAATCAGGGCAAAAGGCTGCGGCACGTCCTTGGGTTTGTCGCCAAACATGGGTTTTCTCCGAGGCCTGCATCTTTGCGACAGTTCCGGCACTTTGTCCACCAGCGCCATGTCGCAGTCGAAAACCGACTTATGACAGGGTAAATGGTCGGTTTCGTACCCCGCCTGTCGCAAATCTTTGGGCGAACAGGGGGCGTTGCCTGCAATTTGGGGGACAACCCGCCTGGAGGCCCTTGTCTTGAATGCTCCTAATTTTCTTAGCCCCGCCAAATCCCACCTGATGGACAATCCTTCCCGCGCGTTTTTGAAGAACCTGTCGCTTGAAATCACTGCCAGGCAGATAGAAAAACTGCCTGTCTTGCAGGAACGCCTGCCCCAGGGAACGCCCGTCTTTATCGCCCTGATCGATCCGGCCGATCAGGCGGGCCAATTGGCGGCGGCAAGCGCCCTGCGCAAGGCGGGCCTTGAACCCATTCCTCATGTGCCGGCGCGTTTTGTTTTGGACGAGGCGGATTTGGAAAAGCGCATTGCTGCCCTGGCGGGCGAGGCCGGCGTGACGCAGATGCTGGTGCTGGGGGGCGGCGCACCTACCCCCATGGGCAAGTTCGATGCGGCCATCCAGTTGCTGCGCACCGACGTATTCCAGAAAAATGGCGTGACGCGCATCGGCATCGCCGGCCATCCCGAAGGCAATTCCGATATCACCAAGGTTCATGGCGAGGCCGTATTGCTGAAAGCCCTGGGTGAGAAGCAGGCGTGGCTGAAGGCCAACAATATTTCTGGCTTCATTGCCACGCAATTCTTGTTTGAAGCAGCACCCGTGGCCTATTGGGCCAGCATGCTGCGCGACAATGGCATCGATCTTCCCATCCATGTGGGCATTCCGGGGCCCGCCACGATCAAGACCCTGGTGAAATACGCCGCCATGTGCGGCGTCGGAAATTCGGCGCGCTTCATCAGGAAGCAGGCGCTCAATATCACCAAGCTTCTGACGGTGAACACCCCCGACGAGTTTATCGAGCAGCTCGCCGTGCTGCATTTCGACCGCCCCGAGCTGGGTATCATGGGCCCGCATCTTTATCCCTTCGGCGGCTTCGACAAGATGTTCGAGTGGCTGACGCCGAAGCTCAAGCCTTAACAAATGGCCGGGTGCAAGTGCCCGGCCAATGCCGTGGTGACGCGGCTTTTTTTCCCAGGTCTTGAAAAGAAAACAGCCGGGCCAAAAGTGCCCGGCTGTTAACATTTTGCTGTCACAGCAGCCGTTAGCGGCGATTGGCGCCGCCAAGTCCTAAATCATCACCCGCGGCGCTTCCGTTGGATGCCGCACTGCCATCATAGTTTGGAATGATGAGAGCATCCGTATTCGTTACAACGCCCGTCCGCTGGTCATCCATTGCACCAAATGGCGTTGTGACGTCACGCTTCGAGGCAAATGAAGCCGTCGAAAGAGCGGCCAGGGCGAGGAGTGAAATTGCGATCTTTTTCATGGATAAGTCTCCTTTGAGTCTGATTTCATGATCAGTCATGAATGACCGATCTGACTATGAAAACGGTTGGGCTGGTTTTTAGTTTCAGAAAAACCGCCAAAGTTGCGCTTTTCACGAAGCTGTTATGCGGCGCAGTCCGGGTTCACGGCTTTGTGAGAAAGAGATAAGGCCGGGCGAGGTGCCCGGCCATAGTTGCTTGTTGTCGCCGTAGTGATTAACGGCGGTTGCTGCCGCCGAGGCCCAGATCGTCACCGGCTTTGCCGCCGGCTTCGACAGGAATGACCAGGGCATTCGAGGTCGTGACCGCGCCGACCTGACGTGTATCCTGCGCGCCATAAGGCGTGGTGATATCACGGTTCGAGGCAAGCGCAGCCGTTGAAACGGCGGCCAGGGCGAGGAGGGAAATTGCGATCTTGTTCATGATAGTATCCTTTACTTCTCTTGTTGATCTTAACTCGTGAACTGCGTTCGTCGCAGTCCCGATAGTCTCGATGTAAGAAGCCGGGATGCCCTTTCAAGAAAAAATGTAATATTTCTGATCACATATTTTTAATGTAACAATATCAATGATTTAGAAGAAAATTTAATTTTGACAGTGGAGCTGCACAAGGTTTGTGCAGCCGCCGTTTCAGCCCCTCAAATGGGTGCGTTTTGCGTCCCAAACAAGCTGACTTTTGCAGGGGCGCGGGCTGTTGCAAGGATAAAGTCCCACGCATAATCCGCATAGGAGCGGAACACATAAACATCGAATACGGTGTCCTCCACCACGTGGAGCAGCGCCGCGATTTCCGCATACCGCATGCGCCGCACCGTGCCCGGCGCATAATCATCGCTCAGCAGATCGAGTGATGAACCCTTCAGCAAAACCTCGCGCACCCCTTCGCCCTCAAGGCGCAGAACCGCGCGCATGTCGGAGACATCAACCACAAGTGAATGAACATTTCCGAGTTCGGCTCTCAATGCGGCAGTCAATTCAACCGACTTGGCGCGCGAACAGAGAATGAGCCACTGGTCGATGGAAAGCCACAGGGCTTTGACATCGCCCCAGGACACGCTCGTCCGCGGCGTCTTCGGCAGGTCAAGGCCCAGAACTTTTTTTGCGGCCGCCATGAATTTCCTGTCACTCGCAGACCCGCGCAGATCAATCATGCCGCGATCGGTGATTTCGCGGAGCTCGATGCTCAGGCCTTGCGGCGTCTCGCGGTGGGCGAGGGGAGTTTCAATATAGAGCTCAGACATTCTGCCGCGCTCCTTCCTTGTCATAGAACACCGGATCGACAATTTTGGCGCGGATCACCTTGCCCCCTTCAATGGGGAATGAAAGCGTTTCGCCCATGCGGGCCCGGCCATTCTGGATGAGCGCCATGGCAATGGAGCGTTCAAGTGTCGGTGAATAATAGGACGAGGTAACCTGGCCGATCATTTCCATCGGCGGCTTGTCCTTGACATGGCGCACCGCGTAGGCCCCGTCCGGTAAAATATCCGTCGGCTCTTCCGTAAGAAGGCCCACAAGCTGCTTGCGGTTCGGCCCCTTGAGGTAGCTTTGCTCCAGCGAACGCTTGCCGATGAAGTCCGCTTTCTTTTTGGAGACGAGGCCATCGAGACCCACATCAATCGGCGTCGTCGTGCCATCGGTTTCATCGCCGATGACGATGAAGCCTTTTTCCGCGCGCAGCACGTGCAGCGCTTCCGTGCCATAGGGCTCGATGCCAAGTTCCTTGCCCGCATCGAGAATGGCATTCCAGAGCCCCCGCCCCATGTTTGAAGGCGTGGCAACTTCATAGGACTGTTCGCCGGAGAAACTGATCCGGTAGACCCGCACCGGATAGCCGCCAAGCTTGCCTTCCTTGAACGACATGTGCGGGAAGCCGTCATGGCTGAGATCGAAATCAGCCCCCAGCTTGGCCAGCACATTGCGCGCCCGCGGGCCCGCAATGGCGAACTGCGCCCATTGCTCGGTAACCGGTGTCACGAACACTTTATAATGGGTCCATTCCGTTTGCAGCCATTCCTCAAGCCAGGCGGCAATGCGGTCCGCCCCGCCGGACGTTGTATGCATCAGGAAATGATCTTCGCCCAAACGCACCGTGACGCCGTCATCGGTGAGGAAGCCCAGCTCATTCATCATCAGCCCGTAACGGCACTTTCCGACCTTCAGGGTTGAAAACATGTTGGTGTATATGCGGTCGAGGAATTCCGCCGCGTCCGGCCCCTTGATCTCGATCTTGCCGAGGGTTGAGGCGTCGAGCAGGCCCACCTTGTGGCGCACCGCAAGGATTTCGCGGTTGATCGAGGCGAGCTTGTCCTCGCCCGCACCCGTGTAGGTGTAAGCCCGGCGCCATTGGCCAACCGGCTCAAAGGTCGCGTTCCTGTCCGCATGCCACTGATAGATCGGCGTGCGGCGGATGGGCAGGAACAGGTTTTTGGTCAGAACGCCCGCAATCGAGCCGAAGGAAAACGGCGTATAGGGCGGGCGGAAGGTGGTGACGCCGATTTCCGGAATGCTCTTGCCCGTGGCTTCCGAAAGCACGCCGAGGCCATTGAGGTTCGAGGTCTTGCCCTGGTCGGTTGCCATGCCGAAGGTG
>Ga0307505_10002790_pt1 | contig 11677 bp, 21 predicted proteins | sample 23_S_MG_FD_202183 | JGI IMG/M metagenome (GOLD analysis project Ga0307505, IMG submission 202183) | Soil microbial communities from Populus trichocarpa stands in riparian zone in the Pacific Northwest, United States - 23_S | ecosystem: Environmental > Terrestrial > Soil > Riparian zone > Trees...
GAGCGAGATGAGCTTCTCGAACAGCGGGCGCAGGTCCTTCGCCTTCGGCAGCGTGGTCACGACCTGCTCGTGCGTGATCAGCGACGCCGCCATGTTGGCGAACATCGCCTTGCGGTGTTCCCATGTGCGGTTGAGCTTACGATGAGCTTTGCCGTGACGCATGACGTGTTCCTTCGTGGGCGCTCGCGCGCCTCAGTAGTGATCTTCGAAACGCTTGGCGAGGTCGTCGATGTTCTCCGGCGGCCAGCCCGTCACTTCCATGCCGAGATGCAGGCCCATGGAAGCGAGCACTTCCTTGATCTCGTTGAGCGACTTGCGACCGAAGTTCGGCGTGCGGAGCATTTCCGCTTCGCTCTTCTGGATCAGGTCGCCGATATAAACGATGTTGTCGTTCTTCAGGCAGTTGGCCGAGCGCACCGAGAGTTCGAGCTCGTCCACCTTCTTGAGCAGCGCCGGATTGAACGGCAGCTCCTGGATCGCCGGCGCCTCGATCTCGCGGCGCGGCTCTTCGAAATTCACAAAGATGTTGAGCTGGTCCTGCAGGATGCGCGCGGCGAAAGCGAGCGAGTCTTCCGGCGTCATCGAACCATTGGTCTCGATGGTCAGGGTGAGCTTGTCGTAGTCGAGAATCTGGCCCTCGCGGGTATTCTCGACGCGGTAGCTGACCTTGCGCACCGGCGAATAGAGGCTGTCGATCGGAATGAGTCCGATCGGGCTGTCTTCCGAGCGGTTGCGCTCGGCCGGCACATAGCCCTTGCCCGTGTTGACGGTGAATTCCATGCGCAGCTCGGCGCCGTCGTCGAGCGTGCAGATCGCGAGGTCGGGATTCAGGATCTGGATGTCGCCGACGGTCTGGATGTCGCCCGCCGTGAGCACGCCCGGTCCCTGCTTCTTCACCACCATGCGCTTCGGACCCTCGCCCGTCATCTTCACGGCGATGTCCTTGATGTTGAGGACGATGTCGGTCACGTCCTCGCGCACGCCCGGGATCGACGAGAACTCGTGCAGCACGCCGTCGATCTGCACCGACGTCACCGAAGCGCCTTGAAGGGAAGATAGAAGAATACGGCGAAGCGCATTGCCGAGCGTCAGGCCGAAGCCGCGCTCGAGCGGCTCGGCAACGACGGTCGCCATCCGCTTTCCGTCCGGGCCCGCCGTGACTTGCAGTTTCTCGGGGCGGATCAGCTCCTGCCAGTTCTTCGGGTTGACGTTGTTGCTCACGGGTTCATCCTTCGCGCTATCGAAGCGAGCGAGCCTGCTCGCGTTTCCGCCAAAGGCGGCCTCTTAAAAATGCCGGCGACGGCCGGTATGAAACTTCAGACGCGCCGGCGCTTGCGCGGACGGCAGCCATTGTGCGGGATCGGCGTCACGTCGCGGATCGACGTGATCGTGAAGCCCGCAGCCTGCAACGCACGCAGCGCCGACTCGCGGCCCGAACCGGGTCCCGCGACTTCGACTTCCAGCGTGCGCATGCCGTGTTCCGCTGCCTTGCGCGCGACGTCCTCGCCCGCCACCTGCGCGGCGTAGGGCGTCGACTTGCGCGAGCCCTTGAAGCCCAGCGATCCCGCCGACGACCAGGCGATCGTGTTGCCCTGCGCGTCGGTGATCGTGATCTTCGTGTTGTTGAAGCTCGCGTTCACATGCGCGATCCCCGAAGCGATGTTCTTGCGCTCGCGGCGGCGTACGCGCGTGCCTTGCTGTTGTGCCGGTGCTTCTTTGCTCATTTCAATTCCCTTGGCCCGTTAGCTGGCCGGTCAACCCTTCGCCGCAACTTTCTTGCCGGCGACTGCGCCCTTCGACTTGCCCTTGCGGGTGCGGGCGTTCGTATGCGTGCGTTGTCCATGCACCGGCAAATTCTTGCGGTGACGGAGTCCGCGGTAGCAGCCGAGATCCATCAGCCGCTTGATGTTGATGGAAGTCTCGCGGCGCAGGTCGCCCTCGACGAGATAGTCGCGGTCGATCTGCTCGCGGATTTGCAGAACTTCGGCGTCGGTGAGCTGGCTCACGCGGCGGTCGAGCGGAATGTTCAGCGCGGCCATGATGTCGTTGGCGCGCTTCTCGCCGATGCCGTGGATGTATTGGAGTCCGACGACAACGCGCTTCGCGGTCGGAATGTTTACGCCAGCAATTCGGGCCACGTTCTCTTCTCCGTTGGCGGCCTAGGCCGCCCGTTTGTCCTGTCGGCCTGCACGGCCATACCCATGCGTAAAAACGACGCCTCCCTTCGCCCGAAGGGCTGGCATCGCTGCGAAAATACCGACAGAGAGCGCATATCTAGGCAAAGGTGGCCACTCCGTCAACCTCGGCTCTTCGGGCGTGAAACTGGTTTCAGAGCACTTTTCCGGGCCTTTACCCTGCCCCGCTTGGCCGCCCGCCGCTTGACGTGGGACCGCTTGCGAGCCTTGGCCGCCCTGCGGGCACCCTTGGCCTTCTTCTTCGCCTTTCTGGCAGCCTTACGGGCCTTTTTGCGGGGCGCCTTCAGGGAAGCCTTCTTGCGGGCCTGCTTGGGCTTGGAACCCGGCTTCCTGGGCTCCAAAGCCCGGCCGATCAGGACGGTCACATCATCGATCGGCGGCATGCCGTCGATCGTCCGGAGGTGACCCTTGCCCTTGTAATAGTCGATCAGCGGCGCCGTCTGGCCGCGATAGGCCACGAGGCGCTGCTTCAGAACGTCGGGCTTGTCGTCCGCCCGCACCTGCTCGCCGCGCGCCTGCATCTGCGCGATTCGCGACTCGATGCGCTTGATCAGGATGCCTTCATCGACGCGAATCTCGACCACAGCGTCGAGCTTGAGGCCGCGCTGCTCCAGCAACCGCTCGAGCGCCTCGGCCTGTGCCACCGTGCGCGGGAAACCGTCGAGGATGAACCCCTTGGCGGCATCCGGCTCTTTGATGCGGTCGGCGATGATCGCGATCACCACCGGGTCCGGCACGAGTTCGCCGCGCGCCATGATGTCCTTGGCCTTGAGCCCGATCGGCGTGCCGGCGGCGACCGCCGCGCGCAGCATGTCGCCGGTCGAAAGCCGCGCGATGCCGTGACGCTCCGCGAGCCGCTCGGCCTGCGTTCCCTTCCCCGCGCCGGGAGGTCCGAGGAGAACCAGCCTCACCGGCGCGCTCCCCGGAGCTTCGCCTTCTTGATCAGGCCTTCATACTGGTGCGCGAGCAGATGACCCTGCACCTGCGCGACCGTATCCATCGTGACGCTCACGACGATCAGGAGCGACGTGCCGCCGAAATAGAACGGCACGGCAGCGTAGGAGATCAGGAGTTCTGGCAGCAAGCAGACAATCGCGAGATAGGCCGCGCCGACGACGGTGATGCGCGTCAACACATAGTCGATGTATTCCGCGGTCCGCTCACCAGGACGAATGCCCGGGATGAAACCACCATGCTTCTTCAGGTTGTCGGCGGTGTCCTTCGGATTGAAGACGATCGCCGTGTAGAAGAACGTGAAGAAGACGATCATGCCGATGTAGAGCACCATGAACAGCGGCTGGCCGTGACCGAGATAGGTCACGACCGTCGTCATCCATTCCGGCCCCTGCCCGCCGGAGAAACCGGCGACCGTCGTCGGAACGAGCAACAGCGACGACGCGAAGATCGGCGGAATGACGCCCGACGAGTTCAGCTTCAGCGGCAGATGCGAGCTCTGCCCCTCGAACATCTGATTGCCGACCTGCCGCTTGGGGTACTGGATCAGCAGCCGCCGTTGTGCGCGCTCCATGAACACGATGAACATGATGACGGCGAAGGCCATCAGCACGACCGCGAGGATCAGCGGCGTCGAGAGCGCACCCTGGCGGCCGAGTTCGAGCGTGCCGGCGATGGCCGACGGCAGTTCGGCTACGATGCCCGCGAGAATGATGAGCGAAATGCCGTTGCCGATGCCGCGCGCGGTAATCTGCTCGCCGAGCCACATCAGGAACATGGTGCCGCCCGTGAGCGTGATCACGGTCGAGATCCGGAAGAACATGCCCGGGTCGCTCACCACGTTGCCGGCGCTCTCAAGGCCGATGGCGATGCCATAAGACTGGAACACGCAAAGCACCGCCGTGAGATAGCGGGTGTACTGGTTGATGACCTTGCGGCCCTGCTCGCCTTCCTTCTTAAGCTGCTCGAGCTTCGGCGAAACCGTGGTCAGCAGCTGCAGAATGATCGACGCGGAAATGTAGGGCATGATATTGAGCGCGAAGATCGCCATACGCGACACCGCACCGCCCGAGAACATATTGAAGAGGCCGAGAATGCCGCCCTGCGCCTGCTGGAAGGCGTCGGCGAAAGCCTGCGGATTGATGCCCGGCAGGGGAATATAGGTGCCCAGGCGATAGACGATCAGCGCCGCGAGCGTGAACCAGATTCGCTTCTTCAGCTCCTCGGCCTTGGCCAAGGCGCCGAAATTCAGATTTGCTGCAAGTTGCTCAGCCGCCGAGACCATTTAGCGCTCCGTCAGGACTTCCGCCCACCCCGGACGAAAGATTTGCCGACCCGGTCCCTAGTTGGGGATCAGGCCGACGCTTCGCCACCGGCAGGCTTGCCGGACTTCTTTTCGGCCTTGGGCTTCTTCTCGCCTTCCGGCTTCGGCGCCCGCAGGATCTTGACCGTGCCGCCCTGCTTCTCGACCGCGGCGACCGCCGACTTCGACGCACCGTCGACCTCGAACGCAAGCTTGCCCTTGATCTCGCCCTTGCCGAGCAGACGCACGCCGCCATGCGCGCGCCGCAACACGCCCGCCTTCACGAGCGTTTCAACCGTGATCGGCTGGTCGGCCTTGAGGTCGCCCTTGTCGATCGCGGTCTGGATGCGGCCGAGATTCACTTCGTTCTTGCGCACGGCGAAGATGTTGTTGAAGCCGCGCTTCGGCAGACGCCGATAGAGCGGCATCTGGCCGCCTTCGAAGCCCTTGATCGAAACGCCGGTGCGCGACTTCTGACCCTTGACGCCGCGACCGCCCGTCTTGCCCTTGCCCGAACCGATGCCGCGTCCGACGCGCATGCGGTTCTTGCGCGAACCCTCGTTGCCGACGAGTTGGTTGAGTTTCATTGTTGTCTCCTTACTCGCCCTCGACGACGCGGACGAGGTGCTGCACCTTCGCGATCATGCCGCGCACTTCCGGCGTGTCCTTGAGCGTGCGGCGGCGGCCGCGGCGCGTCAGGCCAAGGCCGATCAGCGTCTTTTCCTGAACGTCCGGACGGCGGATCGGACTGCCGACCCGCTCAACCGTCACTGTCTTGCCGCTCGCCATGGCTATCCTCGCCCTTACTCGGAAATGTCGGCGTCGATTTCACGACGGCGCGACTGCAACTGCGAAACCTTGAGGCCCCGGCGCGCCGCGACCGAACGCGGCGCATCCTGGTGCTTCAGCGCATCGAAAGTCGCCCGCACCATGTTGTACGGATTCGACGTGCCGAAGGACTTCGCCACCACATCCGAAACGCCGAGCGTCTCGAATACGGCGCGCATCGGACCGCCTGCGATGATGCCCGTGCCCGGAGGGGCTGCGCGCAGCACGACATGACCCGCGCCATGATGGCCGGTGACGTCGTGATGGAGCGTGCGGCCCTCGCGCAGCGGCACGCGCACCATGGCGCGCTTCGCGGCGTCGGTTGCCTTGCGGATCGCTTCCGGCACTTCGCGCGCCTTGCCGTGGCCAAAGCCAACGCGGCCCTTCTGGTCGCCGACGACGACGAGCGCCGCGAAACCGAAACGCTTGCCGCCCTTCACCACCTTGGCGACGCGGTTGATGTGGACGAGCTTGTCGACGATACCGCCGTCGCGCTCATCGCGATCGCGGTCGCGATCCCGGTCGCGCGAACGGCCGCGCCGTTCCCTGCCCTCTGATTGTGCCTGTGCTGCCATCAGAACTCGTCCTTCCTCAGAATTCCAGACCGCCCTCGCGGGCAGCCTCGGCGAGCGCCTTGACGCGCCCGTGATAGAGATAGGCGCCGCGGTCGAACACGACCTGCTTCACGCCTTTTTCCTTCGCGCGCGCGGCGAGCCGCTCGCCGACGGCCTTGGCCGCCGCGACATTGGCGCCGGTCTTGGCGCCGCCGCGAATTTCCTTTTCCATGCTCGATGCCGCCGCGAGCGTCTCGCCCTTGGCGTCGTCGATCACCTGCGCATAGATGTGCTTCGACGAGCGGAACACCGACAGGCGCGGACGGCCATACGCGACCCGCCTGATCTTGCGGCGAACGCTCTTCGTTCGGCGAATTTCCCGACTAACAGCCATGGCTCATCACTTCTTCTTGCCTTCCTTGCGGAAGATGAATTCGTTTTCGTACTTGATGCCCTTGCCCTTGTAGGGCTCCGGCGGACGGAAATCGCGGATCTCGGCCGCCACCTGCCCGACCTTCTGCTTATCGATGCCGGTGATGATGATTTCCGTCGGCTTCGGCGTCACGATGTTGATGCCTTCCGGGATCTTGTAAACGACGTCGTGGCTGTAGCCGAGCGCGAGCTGGAGCTGCTTGCCCTGCACCGCCGCGCGGTAGCCGACGCCGTTGATCTCGAGCTTCCGCTCGTAACCCTTCTCGACACCCCTGATCAGGTTCGCGACCATGGCGCGCGTGAAACCCCAGGCAGCCTTGTGCTGCTTGGAAGCGCCATTGACCGTGACCGAGACCTGGCCGTTGTCGACCTTGGCCGCGACCTTGTCGCTGAGCGGAAGCGTAAGCTCGCCCTTCGGACCCTTCGCCTTGAACTTTGAACCCTCAATCGTCGCGGTGACCCCCTTCGGGACGGCGACGGCCTTTTTGCCGATTTTGGACATTTCGCCAGCTCCCGTCAGAACACCGTGCAGAGGACTTCGCCGCCCACGTTTTGGTCGCGCGCATCGTGGTCGGCCATGACGCCCTTCGGCGTCGAAAGGATCGCGACACCGAGGCCGTTATTCACGCGCGGCAGCGCCTTGACCGACACATAGACGCGCCGGCCCGGCTTCGACACGCGGGCGATCTCGCGGATCACCGGCTGCCCGTCGAAATACTTGAGCTCGATCGAGAATTCGGTGCGGCCGTTATCGAACTTCGTTTCCGAATAGTCGCGGATATAGCCCTCGTTCTTCAGAACTTCGAGCACGCGCGCACGGAAGGTCGAACCGGGCGTCGAGACCTTGTCCTTCTGCCGCATTTGCGCATTGCGGATGCGGGTCAGCATATCGCCGAGCGGATCGTTCATCGCCATGTCGATCCCTCCCTTACCAGCTCGACTTCACGAGGCCGGGGATCATTCCCTTTGACCCGAGCTCGCGGAGCGCGATGCGCGACAATTTCAGCTTGCGATAAGTCGCGCGCGGACGGCCCGACAGCTCGCAGCGATTGCGGATGCGGGTCTTCGACGAATTGCGCGGCAGTTCGGCGAGCTTGAGCCCGGCGGCAAACCGCTCCTCGATCGGCAGCTTCTTGTCGTAAACGATCTTGTGCAGACGCTCGCGCTTGGCGGCGTACTGCTTCGCCAGCTTGCGCTTGCGCTCGTTATTCTTGATTGCACTCTTCTTTGCCATCTCTCGGTCCTCTGTTTCCGCGTTTGAGGGAAACCCTCACTGCCGGAAGGGGAAATTAAAGGCGGCGAGCAAAGCTCTCGCCTCTTCGTCCGTGTTCGCCGTGGTGCACACGACGATATCCATGCCCCAGACGTCCTCGGTCTTGTCGAAGTCGATCTCGGGGAAAATGATGTGCTCTTTCAGTCCGATCGTATAATTGCCGTTTCCATCGAAGCTTTTCGGGTTGAGCCCGCGGAAGTCGCGCACGCGCGGCAACGCGATCGTCACCAGCCGGTCGACGAAGTCGAACATGCGATGCGAACGCAGCGTTACCTTGGTACCGATCGGGAGATTCTCGCGCAGCTTGAAATTCGAGATCGCCTTGCGCGACTTGGTCACGACGGCTTTCTGGCCGGCGATGAGCGTGAGGTCGCGCGCGGCCGCCGTGACCTTCTTCTGGTCCGACACGCCTTCGCCGATGCCCATGTTCAGCACGATCTTGTCGAGCTGCGGCACCGCAAAGCGGTTCGAATAGCCGAACTGCTTCGTGAGCGCCGGAACGATGCTCTTCTCGTACTCGGTTTTCAGCCTGGGGATATAAGCGTCAGGCATCGATCTCTACTCCGGACCGGCGTGCGGCCCGCACCCGGCCGTCCTTGATTGTTTTGAATCCGACGCGCGTGGCCTTGCCGTCCTTCGGATCGGCGAGAGCGACGTTGGAAATGTGAATCGCAGCTTCCTTGCGGATGATGCCGCCCTGCTGCGCCGCAGTCTGACGCTGGTGGCGTGAGACCATGTTGACGCCGCGCACGAGCACCCGCCCCTCGGCCGGCCGCACCTCGATCACCTCACCCGACCGCCCTTTATCGCGGCCGGTGATGACGACGACCTTGTCGCCTTTTCTGATTTTCGCAGCCATTACAGCACCTCCGGCGCGAGCGACATGATCTTGACGTGGTTCTTGGCGCGCAACTCGCGCGGAACCGGTCCGAAGATACGCGTGCCGACCGGCTCCATCTGGTTGTTCACGAGCACGGCCGCGTTGCGGTCGAAGCGGATCACCGAACCGTCGGCGCGGCGGATATCCTTGCGCACGCGCACGATCACGGCCTTGCTCACTTCACCCTTCTTCACGCGCCCGCGCGGGATCGCTTCCTTCACCGAAACGACGATCACGTCGCCGATGCTCGCGTATTTCCGCTTCGAGCCGCCCAGCACCTTGATGCACATGACACGGCGCGCGCCGGAATTGTCGGCGACGTCGAGGTTGGTCTGCATCTGAATCATGGCGCTCTACCTTCATTCTTCTCTTGTGCCGGCGAACCGGCGCGCAATTCCGTGCCGGATCAGCCGGCTTTCTTCTGCGTCTCGTTTTCCTTCACGATCCAGGTCTTGGTCCGGGAGATCGGCTTCGTCTCCTCGATCCAGACACGGTCGCCCACCTTGCACTCGTTGTTCTCGTCGTGCGCGTGATACTTCTTCGTGCGGCGCACGGTCTTCTTGAACAGCGGATGCGCGAAGCGGCGCTCGACCTCGACCGTGACGGTCTTGTTCTGTTTCGTGCTCGTCACTTCGCCCCAGAGCATTCGTTTCGGCATGATCTATCTCACTTGCCCGATTTCTTGGCGCTGGCGCCCGCGCCGGGGGCCTTCTTTTCGCGCACGACGGTCTTCATCTTCGCGATATCGCGGCGGATGACCCGCACGCGCGACGTATTCTCGAGCTGGCCCGTCGCCCGCTGGAAGCGCAGGTTGAACTGCTCCTTCTTCAGCTTGAGGATTTCATCCTCGAGCTGGTCGGCCGACATCTGACGAACGTCACCAATCTTCATTTCTCTCTCCGTCAGACGATGCGCGCAACGAAACGCGTGCGCACCGGCAGCTTGGCGGCAGCAAGACGCAGCGCCTCGCGCGCCGTCGCCTCATCGACGCCGTCGATTTCGAACATGATGCGGCCGGGCTTCACCCTGGCCGCCCAGTATTCCGGCATGCCCTTGCCCTTGCCCATGCGCACTTCGGTCGGCTTCTTCGAGATCGGCACATCCGGGAAAACGTTCACCCAGACGCGGCCGGCACGCTTCATGTGATTGGTCATGGCGCGGCGCGCGGCCTCGATCTGCCGCGCGGTGACGCGGTCGGGCTCGAGCGCCTTCAGGCCGTACTGGCCGAAGGCAAGCTGGTTCCCGCTCGTCGCCAGGCCGTGGATGCGGCCCTTGAACTGCTTGCGGAACTTGGTGCGGGAAGGTTGCAACATGATTCAGCTCGTTTCCGTTCTTCAGGCCGCGTCGCGGCGCGGACGGCCTGAACCGCCGCCGCTCGTTTCGGCTTCAGCCAGACGCTTGTCCTGCGCCATCGGGTCGTGCTCGAGGATCTCGCCCTTGAAGATCCAGACCTTCACGCCGCAGGTGCCGTAGGTGGTGAAAGCGGTTGCCGTGCCGTAATCGACGTCCGCGCGAAGGGTGTGCAAGGGGACCCGCCCCTCGCGGTACCATTCCATGCGCGCGATCTCGTTGCCGCCGAGACGGCCCGAGCAGTTGATGCGGATGCCGCCGGCGCCGAGACGGATCGCCGACTGCACCGCGCGCTTCATGGCGCGGCGGAAGGCGACGCGGCGCTCGAGCTGCTGCGCGATCGATTCCGCAACGAGGTGCGAGTCGATTTCCGGCTTGCGGATTTCGACGATGTTGATGATGACCTCGCTGTCGGTCATCTTCGACACTTCCTTGCGCAGCTTGTCGATGTCGGCGCCCTTCTTGCCGATGACCACGCCCGGACGGCCGGAGTGGATCGTGATGCGGCACTTCTTGTGCGGACGCTCGATCACGATGCGCGCGACGGCAGCCTGCTTGAGCTGCTTCATCAGATAATCGCGGATCTTGATGTCCTCGTGCAGGAGCTTGGCGTACTCGCCCTTGCGCGCAAACCAGCGCGAATCCCAGGTGCGATTGATGCCGAGCCGCAGTCCGACCGGATTGACCTTTTGACCCATCAGGCTTTCTCCTCAACTTCACGCACGACGATCGTGAGGTTCGAGAATGGGCGCGTGACGCGGGCCACTCGGCCGCGGGCGCGCGGGTTATAACGCTTGATCACCAGCGCCTTGCCGACATGAGCCTCGGCGACCTTGAGGTCGTCGACGTCGAGCTGGTGGTTGTTCTCGGCATTCGCAATCGCCGACTCGAGGCACTTCTTCACGTCCTTGGCGATGCGCTTGCGCGAAAATTCGAGGTCGGCGAGCGCCGCCGACACCTTCTTGCCGCGGATGAGACCCGCGACGAGCCCGAGCTTCTGCGGGCTGACGCGCAACATACGCGCAACCGCCTTGGCCTCGTTCTCTTTCAGCACGCGAGCGCGCGATGGCTTGCCCATGTTCTCTCTCTTAACCCTTGGCCGGCGCTTCCGCCTTCTTGGCGGTGCGAATGCCGGAATGGCCGTGGAACGTGCGCGTCGGCGCGAATTCGCCGAACTTGTGGCCGACCATTTCCTCGGTGACGTGCACCGGGATGTGCTTCTGGCCGTTATAGACGCCGAAGGTGATCCCGACGAACTGCGGCAGGATCGTCGAGCGGCGGCTCCAGATCTTGATCATCTCCGAGCGGCCGGACGAACGCACGGCGTCTGCCTTCTTCAGCAGATAACCGTCGACGAACGGACCTTTCCAAACCGAGCGCGCCATGTCGCCCTACTCCTTAGTTCTGCTTCTTGCGCGCATGACGGTTCGTGACGATGAACCGTTGCGTACGCTTGTTCTTGCGGGTCTTCTTGCCCTTGGTCGGGAAGCCCCAGGGCGTAACGGGGTGGCGGCCGCCCGAGGTGCGGCCTTCGCCGCCGCCATGCGGATGGTCGACCGGGTTCATGGTGACGCCGCGGTTATGCGGCATGCGGCCCTTCCAGCGATTGCGGCCGGCCTTGCCGATCGAGATGTTCATGTGGTCCGGGTTCGAGACCGCGCCGACCGTCGCATAGCACTGGCCATGCACGAGGCGCTGTTCGCCCGACTTCAGGCGGATGATGCAGTAGTCAGCGTCGCGGCCGACGATCTGCGCGTAGGTGCCGGCGGAGCGCGCTAGCTGCCCGCCCTTCCCGATCTTAAGCTCGATGTTATGGACGATCGTGCCGACCGGCATGTTGCCAAGCGGCATCGCATTGCCCGGCTTCACGTCCACGTCCTCGCCGGCGACGACCGTGTCGCCCGCGCT
>Ga0307505_10002791_pt1 | contig 11674 bp, 11 predicted proteins | sample 23_S_MG_FD_202183 | JGI IMG/M metagenome (GOLD analysis project Ga0307505, IMG submission 202183) | Soil microbial communities from Populus trichocarpa stands in riparian zone in the Pacific Northwest, United States - 23_S | ecosystem: Environmental > Terrestrial > Soil > Riparian zone > Trees...
TGCTCATGGGAGCCTCTGTTGCGAAGGGGCTGCCAGTCTGTACTACTAAACCTCGAAATTCTTCGCGCGGCGCGCACAACCTCCTGTCATCCTGAGCGGGCGGTGGGATGGGTGCGAAGGATCCCCGGCCCACGGAGCGAGTGTCGTGCTTCGGCAGGGGATCCTTCGCACCCCACCCACCGCCCGCTCAGGATGACAGGCCAATGTTGCGTTGGGTTGTCGGGCGGCAGCCCGCGCTGTGGACCACCAAGTCCACCGTCCACCGCGCGCACGAGGCGTATGCTGACCCCGTGAAAGATCGCCATGCCGACGACTGGGAAGAGCTCGCGCGACGGGAGCCCTACTTCGCCGTTCTGACGAACGAGGGATACCTGGGCGTCGACGGCAACAGCGTCGCCACCGCTTCCTTCTTCGAGACGGGCGAGGCGGACATCGCCGCGCTCCTCCCCGCCATCGCGACATTGAGAAACCGCGAGCTCGTCCTTGGCTCCGTGCTGGACTTCGGCTGCGGCGTCGGCCGGCTGAGCTTGCCGCTGGCCCGTCGCGCGACCCGCGTCACCGGCTGCGACATCGCGCCCACCATGCTCACGCACGCGCGGGTGAACGCTGAGCGCGCGGGCCTCCGCAACGCCACCTTTGTGCAGAACGACGAATTGGCCGGACTGCCCGACGGGCAATTCGACTTCATCTGCTCGCTGCTCGTGTTCCAGCACATCCCTCCCGCCACGGGCTATGGTCTGCTGCGCAGCCTGTTCCGGCTGCTCGCTCCCGGCGGCATGGCCGCGCTGCACGTCACGTTCGAGCGGCCCGGTGGCGGACTGCGACGTCTGGCCCGCATGGCTCGGGCACGCTCCCCTCTGGTACATCGCGTGGTCGGAGCGGTGCGGAACGACTCGCTTCGCCTGCCCTACATGCAGATGAACGAGTACGACCAGCGAGTGGTCGTCCGCGACCTCGAGCACGCGGGCGCGCGCGTCGTCGGCGCCTTGCCCACGCACCATGGAGACACGACCGGTGCCGTGCTCGTCATCGAGAAGAGCACGGCACCGTAGCCGGTACGACCGGCAGCGCTGGTCGGCATAGCCTTAGGCACGTACGGTCGCTCCGAGGCCAATGCACTTTCTGCCGCGCGTGCCCAAGGCAAAGCCAACCAGCGCTGGCGGCCGTGGCGCCTGGATCGGACGACAAGTCTCGCGATCAGGCGCCGGTGACGGACGATGGGGCAGCCGTCAACTGTTTGAGCACGAACGGCAGAATGCCACCGTTCTCGTAGTAGTCGACCTCGATCGGCGTGTCGATGCGCACGGTGACGGGCACTTCGTCCGTCGTGCCGCCCTTGCGATGAATCCGCAGCGTGGCCTTCTGGCGCGGCCGGAGCGTGCCGCCGGTGCCGGCGATCTCGTACGTCTCGGTCCCATCGAGAGAGAGCGTCTGCGCATTCGTCCCGTCTTCGAATTGCAAAGGCAGCACGCCCATCCCCACCAGATTGGAGCGGTGGATGCGCTCGAAGCTCGCGGCCACCACGGCGCGAACGCCCAGCAGCTTCGTCCCCTTGGCGGCCCAGTCGCGCGAGCTGCCCGTGCCGTACTCGTGGCCGGCGATGACCACCAGCGGCGTCCCATCCTTCGCGTACTGCATGGCCGCGTCGTAGATATCCAGACGCTGTCCCGACGGATAGTGAATGGTCACGCCACCTTCGACACCGGGCACCATCAGATTCTTGATGCGCACGTTGGCGAACGTGCCCCGCGTCATCACGCGGTCATTGCCGCGGCGCGAGCCGTAGCTGTTGAAGTCCTGCGGCAACACACCGTTCTCGATCAGGTACCGCCCCGCGGGCGAGGAGGCCTTGATCGATCCGGCCGGGCTGATGTGATCGGTAGTCACGGAGTCGCCGAAGATGGCCAGGGGCCGCGCGCCCTTGATCTCTTTCGCGCCGCCTGCCTGCTCCTCGAGATTCTCGAAGAAGGGGGGCTCCTGAATGTACGTCGAGCTCGCGTCCCACTCATAGAGATGGCCGGTCGTCGACGAAATGGCATTCCACAGCGGGTTCTGGTCCTCGAAGTCCGAGTACATCCGCCGGAAGTCCTCGGGAGCCAGCGCCTCGGCGAGCACGGCGCGCACTTCCTCCTGCGAAGGCCAGATGTCGCGAAGGTAAACGTCTTGACCATCACTCCCCTGCCCCAGTGGCTCGCGGGTCAGGTCGATGTCGATGCGGCCGGCCAGCGCGAACGCCACTACCAGTGGTGGGGACATGAGGAAGTTGGCCTTGATCGACTGGTGTACGCGGGCCTCGAAGTTGCGGTTGCCGCTGAGCACGGACACGCCGATCAGGTCGTGACGGGTGATGGCATCCTCGACCCGCGGATCGAGAGGTCCGGAGTTGCCGATGCAGGTCGTGCAGCCGTACCCGACCGTGTGAAAGCCGAGCTGATCCAGCGCCGTCTGCAGGCCGGACTTGCGGTAGTACTCGGTGACCACGCGAGAGCCGGGCGCGAGCGACGTCTTCACCACCGCCGGCACGCAGAGCCCGAGGGCCACGGCCTTCCTGGCCAGTAGGCCCGCGGCCAGCATCACCGACGGGTTCGACGTGTTCGTGCAGGACGTGATCGCGGCGATGAGGACATCGCCATGGTGCAGATTCGCAACATGCGTTGGCGTGTCCTCCGCGAACGCGACCGCGTCGACGCGGTCCGGCGAGGGACGGTTGTTGACCATCTCGTACTCGGTCAGCTCGCTCGTGTTGCGCTTGTCCTGATCGCGGGGAATGGTCTCCGTGCCCTGCTCGCCGCCGCCTTCCACGTGCGTCGAGGCCGCGGCCGCGCCGACGATGGTCTTGACCTTGCGCTGGATCTCGGCGGCCGACTTGGCGTAGCCGTTGGGCAGCTCGGCCTGGAGCATGTTCACGAACGTGGTCTTGAGCACGTCGATCTCGATCCGGTCCTGCGGACGCTTCGGACCGGCCACCGAGGCACGTACCGAGGAGAGGTCGAGCTCGAGAACCTTCGTGTACGAAACCTCACCCTTGCGCGGGATGCCGAACATCCCCTGAGCCTTGTAGTAGTTGCGGAAGGTGTCGATCTGCTCCTTCGTGCGGCCCGTCAGCTCGAGATAGCGGCAGGTCTCTTCGTCGATGGGGAAGTAGCCCATCGTGGCACCGTACTCCGGCGCCATGTTCGCGATCGTGGCGCGATCCGCCACGGCCAGCGACTCCGCGCCTTCCCCGAAGTACTCCACGAACTTGCCGACCACTTTCGCCTGACGCAGGAGCTGCGTGATCGTCAGCACCAGATCCGTGGCCGTGACACCCTCGCGGAGCTTGCCCGTGAGATGGACGCCGATGACGTCCGGCGTGAGGAAGTAGACCGGCTGCCCCAGCATGCCCGCCTCGGCCTCGATGCCGCCCACACCCCAGGCCACGATGCCCAGACCGTTGATCATGGTCGTGTGCGAGTCCGTGCCCACCAGAGTATCGGGATACCAAACCCCTTCCTTCTCCAGCACGCCGCGGGCGAGGTACTCGAGGTTCACCTGATGGACGATGCCGATCCCGGGAGGGACGACCTGGAAGCCGTTGAAGGCCTGCATGCCCCACTTGAGGAACTGGTAGCGCTGGCGGTTGCGCTTGAACTCGATGTCCATGTTGAGCTCGAGCGCGTCGGGACGGTTGGAGAAGTCGACCTGCACGGAGTGGTCGATGACCAGATCCACGGGTACGAGGGGCTCGATCACGCGCGGGTCGTCGCCCGCGCGCGTGGCGGCGCTGCGCATGGCCGCGAGATCGACCAGGAGAGGCACGCCGGTGAAATCCTGCAGCAGCACGCGGGCCACCATGAACGGGATCTCATCCGTGCGCTCGCCACCGCTGGACCAGTTGGCCAGGGTGCGCACGTCGTTCTCGGTGATCTTCCGTCCATCGACGTTGCGGAGGACGGATTCGAGCACCACGCGGATGCTGACCGGAAGGCGGGAGACCGGGCCAATGCCGGCCTGTTCGAGCTTCGGAAGCGAGTAGAACTGCCCCCGCTTGCCATTGCCGAGGTCGAAGGAGTCGAGAGTGTTGAAAGTGTTATGAGGCATCGCCCCCGGAGCATATTTGCCGCGAGTGCAAAAGGCAAAGGCCCGGGGGGACGTTGAACACCATAGATCGGGCTTCGGCAGCCGAAACATCGAATCCCCTGTGGAGCGGTGGGCTTTAGCCCTCCGGGCACTCGCGATCAGTGCGCCGAAACCGGGTGAGGCTCTTGGGGCACTCGCGCCGAAAACCGCGTGCCGCGTTCAAGCCGAGACGGCAGAGGGTTGTGCCTCGCGAGCGCCCGGAGGGCTAAAGCCCACCGCTCCACAGCAACGTTCGCTCTTGACGTGCCCCTGTTTTTTTCTCTGTGCCTCAGTGCCTCTGTGGTGAACGTCCCTCTCGGCCTGCGAAAGAGAACCTACCGGACCGCCGCGTGTGCCGCAGCAGCGGCCTCGGCATCGCGGGGCTTGCGCTCCGGCCAGCCGCGGCGTTTCACCTCTTCGTAGGACATGAGCGCGTTCGCGTAGTAGTCGCGAAGCAGGCGCTGGTCCGGGTTCCACTGCCAGGCGTCCTCGACCGACGGGATCCCGCCTCGATCGAAGAGGTCGTCGCGCCATTGATCGACCGGCACGATCAGGTGCCGGAGCTCCAGCACGTGGCGAGCGGCTTTCCAGATTTCCTTGGGAGTCTTCTCGCGAAGAATCCAGGGACGGTCACGCAGCTCTTCCCGCAACACCGCCAAATGCCGCAGGATCTCCTCCTCGGTGGCCACTTCCCGGCGGGCGAAGACCGTGGCCACCAGCGTGACCGGCGTCGGCGCCAGCGCCTTGGAGATCTCGCCCAGGACCAGATCGGCCAACTTCTGCAGATCGGCCTTGCGCCCTTCGAACGTGGGGGCGAGCACTCCCGGATGATCGCGCACGAAGTCGTCGACCGAGATCGGTTGCCCGAACGAGACCACCGCGTAACCGTAGCGCTTGAAGCGCTTGAACAGGCCGCGGAAGAAACTGCGGAACAGGTAGTCGAACGTGGTCCTGAGCTTCTCGCCGCGCGTCGACCGCTCCTCGCGGCCCAGCAGCTCCTCGGTGAGATTGCGATCCTCGAGCACGCGGTCGAAGTTCACCGCCGTGGGCATGAAGTACAGGCGCTGCGTAAACTCAGGATCGCGCTTGGCCGTGACCAGGTAATCGAGCATCCCCAGCTTCGGCTTCTGGAACGCACCGTCGCGCGTGAGACCGCCTTCGATGAAGACCCCCTGCGTCACGCCATGACGGGTGATGGTCTGCACGAAGCTCGACAGGATGGCGTGATAGAGCGGCTCGCGATAGCGGCGCCGGACGAAATAGCCTCCGAACCACTTGAAGACATGGTTCAGCGGCCACACCCGCGCCCACTCTCCGATGGCGTACGAAAGCGAGATGAACTTGAACAGCATGTGCGCGACCAGCACGTAGTCCGCGTTCGAGCGATGGTTGATGATGTAGACCACCGCCGCCCCTCGGGCCTGGTCATTGAAGTCGCGCACCGGCTTCCGCTCCACCACCACGCGGTAGAGGAAGTGCATGATCGCCCGCGCCACCGGGGCGCCGATGCGGTAGTAAGCCAGGAGGTTGAACTTCGGGACGATCTCCTGCAGGTACTTCTTGGCGTGCGCGCGCGCCTCCTCCACCGAGACCCGATGCTCCTTCGCGTACGTCTGCACCGCCCGCACCATCTCCGGACTCCCGAACACCTCCAACTCGATCTCGGCATGGCGTCGCTTGAGCTTGAACTGGTCGATGTGGATCCGCCGCTCGCGCTGATACTTCCGCGCATGCTGCTTCCCCCACACAGCCGCGCCGATCCCCAGCACGATGGCCAGCCCCAGTCCCGCCAGGATTGTGTTCATGAAGAAGGGGAGTGTACCCGTGTTGGTCCGCCTTCGCGCCTTCCGTTCTGCCTTCGTCTGTCTTCGAGTCTTCGAGTCGTCGAGTCTTCGAGTCTCCGAGTCACGGAGCCGGCGCGTTCACCAACACCGAGGTTAATAGGCTCACAGTCTCACAGTCTCATAGACGCTCGAGTCACAGGCCTCTATGAGACTCTGAGACTCTGAGACTCTGAGACTGCGAGACCTCGACGACTCGACGACTCGACGACTCGACGACTCGACGACTCGAAGACTCGAAGACTCGAAGACTCGAAGACGAGACTCGACGAACGAATTAGGAAGCGTTTAAGAAGCCCACCAACGCGCCGAGGCGACGAGCACTTCTTTTCCGAATCCCGTAGGAAACACTTAGCAACCCGCGGTGAGACGGCGCCCTACATTGCGCTCTGACAGAACGTCGGAGGAAGCCATGAACCCACGCCAGACCATCACCGCCATCGCCATCACCATCGCAGGACTCGCGGCGGGCGGCACGCTCACCGCCACCCAGGCTCAGAAGACCGCCAAGGCGGAACAGACCGCGAAGGCCAAGCAGATTCAGGCTGCGAACGCGAAGGTCCAGCGCGGCGCATACCTGGTGCGGATCGGCGGTTGCCACGATTGCCACACCCCTTTCAAGCTCGGACCGAACGGCCCTGAGCCGGACATGTCGCGAATGCTCTCCGGTCACCCGGAAGGCCTGAAGATGCCCGCGCCGCCTTCGCTGGGCGACGGCCCCTGGGTGTGGAGCGGCGCCGGCACCAACACCGCCTTCGCCGGTCCGTGGGGAGTGAGCTACACCGCGAACCTCACCCCCGACCGCCTGACCGGCCTCGGAATCTGGGACGAGGACATGTTCAAGAAGACCCTGCGCACCGGCCGCCACTGGGGCGTGTCCCGCCCGATCCTGCCGCCCATGCCGTGGCAGAACTGGGCCGGTGCCACCGACGAAGACCTCAGCGCGGTCTACGCGTATCTGCGCACGATCAAACCGATCAGAAATCAAGTGCCAGACCCCGTGATCGCCCCGCCGCCCCCGCCCACCAAAACCGCCGCCCGCTAACCACCGTGCTCACGCCCTCTCCTCGTTTCGGGGAGAGGGCCCTTCTCGTTCTTGCTGGCCGTCTGGGTCCGTGTTTCTCGAGTCGTCGAGTCTTCAAGTCGTCGAGTCTTCGAGTGGTCGCACTCAGAGTTCCAAGACTCACAGTCTCATAGATGCTCGAGCCACCCGACTCTGTTGAGACGCTGGGACTATGCGACTGTGAGACTCGGCGACTCGACGACTCGACGACTCGACGACTCGAAGGCGAGGACACGGAGACGAGAAACGCGGAACGCCTCAAAAGCCAACATCACACCCTTGCGATCTCCTCATCGAGAAACCGGAGGGCGTTCTCCAGCGCGGTGCGATGGACCTCGGAGCGCGCGCCGGCCAGCTCCCGGGTCACGCGTGTGCGAGACAGCTCCAGGCTCTCCCGTTTGCGACCCTTCTCCAGTTCCTCGGGCGAGGGTTTCGGGCCGCGGCCACTACGATAGTCGTCGCTCTGCTGCGCTTCGACGGACTTGCTTTCCCATCCACGTGCCATGCTTCGCCTCCAGCGATGTTCGGCCGGCAGCTTCTCGCGACGATGGAGACCACGCCAGCAACACTCATCAGACTACATGCATAGGCGGCACCACAGCGCGGGACCTCGAAACGCAAGGCCAGGCTCCCGTCCCCGCGAGGCGTCCCGAACCGGGCCCAGGAACTGCTAAGGAGTTCCCCGATGAAGAAGCTCGCATTCGCCTTCCTCCTGCTCGTCGCCTGTAGCCGCGACACCGTGGAACGAGCCTCGCCGCCGGTGTCGACCACGGAGCCGGCCTCGGACACCGCGACCGCCACAGCCACCGGGACACCCGAAGCGCCGCCCTCTTCCGTTCCACCGCCCGCGCCCGTCGCCGGCGGCCGGACCCTGGCCTTCGCTGATGAAGGCACGCGCGACGCCTCATTCGTTGCCTATCGCGACCGCCTGCTGGCCGCCGTCCGCGCCCGCGATGCCAAAGGCGTCTCCGCTCTCGCCGACCCGAAGATCCGCACCTCCTTTGGGGGCGACGGTGGACGCGCCGGCCTCGAGAAAGTCCTGGCCCGCCCAGGAATGTTCGAGGAGCTCGAGCTGATCCTCACCCTTGGCGGCAGTTTTCAGGGCGAGGGCGACACGGCATTCTGGGCTCCCTACGTCTACAGCGCCTATCCCGACGAACAGGACGCGTTCTCCACACTGGCCGTGATCGGTGACGACATTCCCCTGCATGAGTCACCCGACGCCGGCTCGACCGTCATCGCCACCCTCTCCCGCAACATCGTCGAGCGCCTCTCGGAGCCCGGAGACGATGGACCCTGGCAGAAGGTCAAGGCCGGAGAAAAGGTCGGGTTCGTCGAGACGAAGTTCCTGCGCAGTCCCATCGACTACAGGGCCGGGTTCAACAAGTTCGCCGAAGGTTGGCGCATGACCGGGCTGGTCGCGGGTGATTAGGGCATCCGGTTTGAAGATGAACTCGGGCATGACCCGGCTGAACGCTGTCGAAGCAGTACAGTCGCTCGAACAGGGATCGATCACGCTGTTGTACCGGCCCCGCGAGGAGAAACCGCTTCGCGACCTCGGTGATGTCCAGCGTCTCCTGTTGCTGCTCGCACCTCACGGATCGCCCTATGCGCGACTGGTCGTCATCGGCCGGAAGCGCCTCCCCCGCGCGCCCCAGCACGACCGCTTCTGGGGCTTCGTCGACCTGGTCCTCACACCCGACGACATGCAGGCAGCCCTGGGTACGCAGGTTTCCAGCGCAAACACGCGTCTCCGCCAGTTGCCGGCGGCGCGGGCGCTGCGTGAGGGGGCCTATTCACTCGATCTGCACAACTCGCATGCACACCTGCGCTGGCACATGGAACGCGTCCCCGGAGATCCCTTCGCACCCGCGATCGACCTCGACAAAACCGCGGACTACATCGTCACCGTCGCCAATCCCGACATCGCCGCCTGGGGCCTGTCCGAAGTGCCGGACCTGCAAGAGGAGCTCTTCGACGATCTGGAGCTCCACGTCTCCCTCCCCTCGCCCTATCCCCCGGCCCTCCAGCACCGCTTCGGGAATCGCCGTTTCACCCAGCTCGACACCACCGACTGGCTCGACCACCCAGGCACCGAGCTCGTCTTCGCCAGCGCAGACTGAAACGGCTGCGGGCATCGCGCCCAGGCCGGCGACTGGTGGTGCAGCAAGGGGCTTCTACGCTCACGAATCGCGAAAATCGACCGGTACTGCTACCTTGTTCTCACTCGAGAAGAGTGAAGGCTAAGGCAACGGAGAGGGGACATGACCACACGAGAGATTCTGCACGTCATCGTGGACAGACTTCCGGAGGCGGAACTCACCACGGCCGCGCGCATTCTGATCGCCCTGGACCGGCCTGCCGACGAGTTGCAGATCCTCCTCGCAAATGCCCCCTCAGATGATGAGCCCTTCGATCCCGCCGACCTCGACGGAACTGGAGAAGGTCCTTCAATTCCTCACGAGGAAGTGGTGAGCCGCTCCGGAAAATGACTCGGGAGATTCGGTGGGACCCGCGTGCCCGGAAGGACTTCGATGCTCTCGCTCGCGTCTTGGGAGAGCGCGTCGATGCCGCGATCCGGAAACTGGCCGTGGGCGTCGGCGATGTCCGGCGCCTGACCCACGTCGACCCTCCCCTCTATCGGCTGAGAGTGGGTGACTGGCGAGTGCTTTTCCGTTTCCAAGACGAGTCGATCCTCATCCTGCGTGTTCTCCCACGCGACAAGGCCTATCGATGAATGCTCCGTCAAGCATCTCCGTCCGCCCCGGTCTGCCGCGCTCTTCAGCATGATTCGCTGGAAGTCCCTGCACGCATCACGGAGCTGATCGCCTTGCAAAAGTGAGCGACCCGGCCGAAGCTCTTGCCGGCCGCCCGAGCCGAGTGCATCGGAGAGAGCTACGCCGACTGCTTGGCGTCATTCCCGATCTTCGTTCCCATGCCGGTAACGCACATCGCGCCAAATCCAAGGCCGGATCACGGGAGCGATCGCCGCCCGATGCACGAAGGTGCTCAAAATTTCGATGCGAAAACGGAAAATCTCCCCGCCGCGTCACTCACACGTTTCATGAGAGAGATCGCAACGATGCCGGAGGAGCTCGTCTTGATCGACCCCGAGATCATCGCCCTGTCGGAAAGACGGGAGAATGCCGTGACGGAGCTCGAGGGCCACGTCGCCGAGTTCATGGAGCTCGAGAAGAAAGAGACTCACGAAGAGGTGCTCTACCACCAGTTGCTGGCAATCGTGCACCGCATTTGCGCGGCCATCCTCATTTGCGAGCGGGCCGAGCTCACTCGCGACGAGATCGTCCACATCCTCGAGCCGGTGCGCCGCGTTCACGCCCGCTCTCCATTCGTGGCCCGGCTGCAACAGTGGCCCCGCGGATATCCTGGCGACTTCGAGACCGTCGAGTACCTCGTCAGCGGAACGAATCAGGCCCAGGACCCTCTGGCCCGCTCCTGCGAGGCCTATGCCCTGAGCCGGGCCATCGCCCAGCAGCACCGCAACAAGGTGCAGCATCAGGCCATGCGCATCGTGCGCACGATGCTCTCCAACCCGGGCCACACCCGCATCGCCTCCATCGCCTGCGGCAGTTGCCCGGATCTGCGTTCCATTCGCGAGCAACTGCCCGGGCTCGCCGGCGAGATATGGCTCAACGACATCGACGCGGACGCGCTCAAGTTTTCGCGGAAGACCTTGTCCAACATCGCGCAGAAGGTGTCGGTCCGCGAAGGGGACGCCATCTCCGCCACGCGCCACCTCCCTCGCGGCGAATTCGACCTGGTCCTGGCGGGCGGACTCTTCGACTATCTCGACGATCGCTCCGCGACGCTGCTCATCCAGATGGCGTACCGGCTCCTCGTGGCGGGAGGAGTCTTCTTCTTCACCAACATCGCCGCGGGGAACCCCTATCGCCCACTCATCGAGTACTTCGGCAACTGGTCGCTTCGCGAGCGCACCGAGGAAGAGATCTACCTCCTCTGTGAGCAGGCAGGCATCGGCCGGGGAAATGTGGCCATTCGCCGGGAGGAGACCCGGCTCGCGTTGCTCATCGAGGTCACGAAACTCCAGTGAAAGGGCCCCCTTTCCACCGCGCTGGTGTCTCTCCAAATGCGACTATGCAAACTGTGAAAAGTGACAAACGAGGACGGGGGCGCCCCCGCCGCGAAGGAGCGGATGAGGAGATCCTCGCCGTCGCCCGTACCCTGCTCGGCGAACGGGGCTACCGCGACCTGACCGTCGAAGCCATCGCCGAGAGCGCGGGCGTCGCCAAGACCACGGTGTACCGGCGCTGGCCATCCAAAGGAGAGCTCATCGCGGCCGCACTGGCGCCCGAGACGATCTCCGCGGAGGACGCCGACACGCTGGTCAAGGAGACCGCCGCGCTGCTGGCTCCCTTCGCCGAGGACGCCGCCGACGCGGACGTGCTCGGCGTCGTGCGCGCCATCCTCGCTCCCCGCCGCGCGGCCCTCATTCGCCTCCTCGATGACGAAGTCCGCGCTGACGAGCTCCTGGGCGCCGTCTGGATGCGACTCTTCATCGCCCCTTCGTCCTAACCCGCATTTCTCACAGCCCTTCTGCTACGACAGCCGATAGCGGCCTGCCTGCTTCGCCGAACGACGATTTCGCTCCTCAACATAGTGTCAACTATGCCTTCGTCGCGAAATCGCCGTT
>Ga0307505_10002792_pt1 | contig 11668 bp, 11 predicted proteins | sample 23_S_MG_FD_202183 | JGI IMG/M metagenome (GOLD analysis project Ga0307505, IMG submission 202183) | Soil microbial communities from Populus trichocarpa stands in riparian zone in the Pacific Northwest, United States - 23_S | ecosystem: Environmental > Terrestrial > Soil > Riparian zone > Trees...
ATCACGAACCGCCCGCCGGGCCGCAGCACACCCGCCACCTGCCGCAGCCCCGCGTCGAGGTCCGCGAGGTTGCGCACCCCGAAGGCGACGATGGCGCCGTCGCATGAGGCGGCCCTGACGGGCAGGTCGAGCGCGTCGGCCACCACCGGAGCGATGCTGCCCGGTCGCCCTTTTCCGTGTCCCGCGCGCAGCATGGGCTCGGCGAAGTCCGCCCCGACCACGTGGCCGGTGAACCCCGGGGTCGCGGACAGCTCCGCGGCCACATCCAGCGTCCCGGCGCAAAGGTCGAGGTAGCGTCCGGCGGGCGCGCGCTCCCAGTCGAGCATCCCGATGGCGCGACGGCGCCACCGCTTGTCGATGTTGAGGGAGAGCAGATGATTCAGCAGGTCGTAGCGGCCGGCAATGTCCGAGAACATCGCGCGGACGTACGCGCGCTTCTCGCCCCCGCCGCTTGCCGCCGCGAGGGCGCTACGTTCCTGCTGCCCGCCCCGCTCTGTGTCCGTCGGCATGGCTGCAACTTCGTGGCGCCCCAGAGCGGCTGCAAGCATCTTGTACGCGCCGAATGCCGCCGATTCACGTCCTCGATCTCGCGAACCAGCCGGATGCCGACGTCGTTGCGCTCGCGCAGCAGGGACGCGAGCCGGCGTATCGCGAGCTGGTGCGGCGCTACGAGCGTCCCGTGTTCTCGCTGGTGTACCGGATGGTGCGCGACCGGGAGCTCGCCGAAGACCTGACGCAGGACACCTTCGTCAAGGTCCTCACCCACATCGAGAAGTACCGCCCCGAGTTCAAGTTCTCGAGCTGGCTGTTCAAGATCGCCAACAACGTCGCCATCGATCACCTGCGACGCCGCCAGCTCGACACCGTGAGCATGGAGGGTTCGCCGCACGCGACCACCTCCGACCTGGCCGAGGCCACCTCGTTCGAGCTCGCGACCCCCGGTGAAACGCCGCTCCAGGAGCTGGAGGCGCGGGAGCTGGGATCGGAGATCGAGCGCGCCATCGCGCAGCTGCGGCCGGAATACCGGGCTTGCATCCTGCTCCGGCACGTCGAGGACAAGTCGTACGAGGAGATCGCCGCGACCCTCAACCTGCCCCTCGGCACCGTCAAGACCTACATCCATCGGGCCCGCCACGAGCTGCGCACCCTGCTGGAACATGTGCGCGAGGGCCATCAGGACGATCCGGCAGAGGACGACCTGTGACCCCCGTCACCCCTGAAACCCCTTCACCGACCCCCCCGTAGGTAGCCCCGGAGGCATCGTGCACCACAGGCATCTACTACCCAACGAGATCGACCTTCTCCTCGACGAGGAGACCGGCTTCGGCGTTCAGCCGCTGAAGGAGCATGTCCGTACCTGTCCGTCCTGCCGCTCGGAGCTGCAGGAAGCCCAGGCGGTCGCGGCGGCCCTGTCGGCCCTGCCTCCCCTGGCCCCCAGGATCGGACTCGCGGATCGGGTCATGGCGCAGGTGCCCGTTTTCGTGCCCTGGCACGTGGCCGCCCGCGACTCCGTGATTCGCTGGGTGCCTACCGGTCCCGTGGCGCGCGCGGCCGCCGCGCTCGTCATCGCGGTCGTCGGGACGGTGGTCACCGGCCTCACGCTGTGGATCGCCACCCAGGGGGACATGGTGGCGGCGCTCACCGGCGTGGCCGGAGAAGGCGTCCGCGGCACGGTGAGCGGCGCCCTTGGCGAGCTCGTGGTCACGATGCTCGGGCCCCAGGTGTTCCAGGCGGTCCAGACGGTTGGGCCGATCGGGTTCGCGCTCGCCATCGGCGGGTTTCTCCTGTCGTCGCTGGCCACGGTGTTCGGCCTGCGACGTCTGGCCTCCCCCCGCGCGAGGAGCTGACAATGCGACGCGCCCTCCTCTGGGGCGCGCTCGCAGCGGTTTCGTTCGCCGCGCCAGCGCCAGCCCAGCAGCCTGTTGATACCATCAGGTCGGCCGCTCCAGCGATGGACGGCCGCCTGCGCGCCGAGATCGCCGTCCTGTCGCGGCTCATGCGACGCATCGGCCTGCCCGCCGCGGACAGCTTCGCCGTCGGCAACCAGATCGTGGCCGCGGGCACCACGCGGCGCGGCCCTGTCGCCGTGGCGCGCGGGAACCTCGACATCTACGGTCGCGTCGAAGGGGACGCGGTGGCCATGCACGGCAACGTCGCCATCCACCCGGGCGGCCACGTCACGGGAAACGTCGCCGCGGTTGATGGCCGCGTCCGCGTCGTGGGAGGAGTGGTGGAGGGGGACGTCCGCTCCGTGGCGGGATTCACGGGCGACCTGCTGTCGCGCGCGGCCGGCCGCGCGGTGGACCGCGAGCCGCTGACGACGTGGGGCGCACTGCGCCTCGTGCTCGCGTGGTTCGCCATCCTCTGCGCCATGGGCATCGGCGTGCTCCTCTTCGCCGAGCGGAACCTCGACGGCGTCGTGCGCGCCCTCGAGGAGCAGTTCAGCCGGTCCTTCTGGGTGGGCGTCCTGGCGCAGCTGGCGGCGATCCCCGCGCTGCTCGTGTCGCTCGTGGCGCTGGCGGTGACGCTGATCGGCATCCTGCTGATCCCGTTCGCGGTCGTCGCCTACATCATCGCCATTGCGGGGCTGCTGATGCTCGGCTTCCTGGCGGTGGCGCGGTTCACCGGACGGGCCTTCGCGGGACATGGCCCGATGCCCGGACGCCGGCTCCACCTGCGCGCGCTGCTCATCGGCATCGGGCTGTATGTGGGACTGTGGTTCCTCGCGGCCGCCTTCGTCTGGAATCCGATGGCGGGCGCGGTGCTGCGGGCCGTGGCGCTCGCGGGAAGCTGGGTCGCGCTCACCCTGGGGCTCGGCGCCACGCTCATCACCCGAGCGGGAACGCGACGCGAAGGCGCGCTGCGCCGGCCGGCAATGTCGCAAGGCGACATCTCCTGGCAGACCCCCACTCCCGTTTCCGGCGTCGTCGCCGCGCGCCGCCCCGTGGTGGTCGCGAAGGAATCACGCTGATGCGCCTGGCGGCGCTCCTCCTGGCCACGATGGCGCTCCACACCGCCGAGGCGCAGACGTGGCGCAGCATGGAAGTGTCGCGCCAGCTCCGGGACAGCACGGAACATCGCGTCACCATCCGGTACGGCGCGGGCCGCTTCACGCTCCGTCCCACCCGCGAGCCGGTGCTGTACAGCATGAGCCTGCGGTATGACGAGGACCGGATGCGCCCGGTGCACGACTACAACCCCGACGCGCGGATCCTGAGTCTCGGCGTGGACGGCGAGTCGGTGCGGTGGACCCGGTTCGTCACCAGCCGGAACGAGTCCGAGATGCGGCTGGATCTGTCGGAATCGGTGCCGCTCGACCTGCGACTCGAGCTCGGCGCCACGCGCGCGCGCGTGGACGCGGGCGGGCTGACGATCCACTCGTTGCGGGTGCAGACCGGCGCGGCTGACGCGGTGCTGGACTTCAGCGCGCCGAACCGGGGGCGGCTGCGCGAGCTGGACCTCGAGCTCGGCGCGGCCAGCTTCGTCATCACCAACCTCGGCAACGCGAACGTGGACCGGATCAGGGTCGAGGGCGGGGTGGGCTCGGTGGACCTCGACTTCGGCGACGCGCTGGCCCGTGACGTGGATGTGGAGGCGAACATGGCGCTCGGGAAGCTCGCGCTGCACCTCCCGCCGGACGTCGGCATCCGCGCGGAGATCCGCCGGGTGCTCGCCGGCTTCCAGCATCCGGGACTCGTGCGGCGCGGCGACGCGTTCTACAGCGAGAACTGGGATACGGCGCGCACCAGGATTCGCATCCGTGCCGAAACGGTGTTCGGCGCGATCGAGGTGCATCGAGACCGATAGGTCGTGGGGCTTGAGACGGGGGATTGGAGCCTGGTGGTTCCCTTCAATCCCCAGTCCCTAGCCCTTCTTCACCACCATGGCGGTGCGCACCTTCTCGGCGATGGCGATGATGGCCTTGGCCGCCGACGAGTCGGGATCCGACACGACGATCGGCACTCCGCGGTCAGCCCCCTCCATCACGCGGGGCACGAGCGGCACCTGCCCGAGCAGGGTGAGCCCCACCTCCTTCGCGAGGCGCTCGCCGCCGCCGGACCCGAAGATCGCCGTCGGCTTGCCGCAGTGCGGGCACTCCAGCCAGCTCATGTTCTCGATGATGCCGATGACGGGAGTGTTCACCCGCTCGAACATCTTCACGCCGCGGAGAGCATCGCCGACGGACACCTCCTGCGGCGTGGTCACGATCAGGGCGCCCGACACGTTGGTGGCCTGCACCAGGGAGAGCTGCGCGTCCCCCGTGCCCGGCGGCATGTCCACAACGAGGTAGTCGAGCGTGCCCCACGCCACGTCGCGCAGGAACTGGTTCACGATCTTCATGACGATCGGGCCCCGCCAGATCGCCGGCTGGTCGCGCTCGATGAGGAAGCCGAGCGAGATCACCTTCACGCCGTGCGCCTCGAGCGGGACGATTTTCTCGTTGAGCACCGCGGGTGGGGTGTTCACCCCCATCATGCGCGGCACGTTCGGACCGTAGACGTCCGCGTCCATCAGCCCCACGCGGCTGCCTCCGCGCGCCAGTGCCACGGCGAGGTTCGTCGCGATCGTCGATTTCCCGACGCCTCCCTTCCCGCTCGAGACGGCGATGATCCGGCCCAGCCCGGGAAGGCTTACCGGCTGCTGCGGCGCGGGCATGCGCGCCTGGGTCGGCCTGTCATCCATGACGGGCAGGGCGCGTCCCGGGGTCTTCTCGGTCATGCGTTCAACCTAACGGAACGGTCGCGGCAACCCGTTCAGGCGGCTCCGTTCGCGAGCGCGCTCCGGGCCGCCGCCAGCACGCGGTCGCGGACGTCGGCGAGGGACCCTGCCACCAGCGCCCCGCTCGCGCGCGCGTGTCCGCCGCCGCCGAACTGCCGCGCGAACTCGTTGACGTCGACCGCCCCGGTGGACCGGAAGGAGACCTTCACCTTCCCATGCCCGAGATCCCGGAAGAACAGGGCCATGCGTGTGCCCGCGATCGAGCGCGCATGCTCCACGATGCCGTCGAGATCCTCCTGGCGCACCGTGAAGTGCTCCAGGCGGCCAGCCGGGAGGGAGAGCCACGCCAGGCCACGCTCGGCGTCCACGCCGAGGGTCTGAAGAACCTCGCCGAGGAGGCGCAAACGCCCCTCGGGCGCAGAGGCATAGATGCGCTGGTAGATGTCCTCGGGATCGACGCCGGCCGACATGAGGTCGGCCGCCACCGCGTGGCACCGGGGCGTGGTGTTGCTGAAACGGAATCCGCCCGTGTCGGTCAGGATCGCCGTGTACAGCGATCGCGCCACCGCGGGGGTGATCTCGAGCCCGAGCTCACGCGCGAAGTCGTACACCAGCTCCCCGGTGGCGCATGCCGAGGTATCAGTGAGGATGACGTCCCCCGCCGGGTCTTCGGACGCGATGTGGTGGTCGATCACCATCCGCGGCACGCCTAGGGCGCGCACGGTTTCGGTGAGCGCGCCGAGGCGCTTCACGTCACTGATGTCGAGGACGATGAACAGATCGATCCCGCGAAGCGCGCGGGTTCCTTCGGCCGTGCGATCCCGCACGTCGTCGCCAAGGAGGTAGTCGAACAGCTCGGGCCACGGCGTGGGGTTCACGATGTGGACCTCGAGGCCGCGCTGCGCCAGCAGCCGCGCCAGCCCGGTCTCGGAGCCGCAACCGTCCCCATCCGCGTTGATGTGGGTGGACAGCGCGACCCGGCGGCCGGGCACGAGCTCGCGCGCGATGCGCTCGATCGCTTCGCGGCGAGCTGCGGGGATGGTGAAGAAGTCGCGATCGGTTGCAGTCACGCTGAGCCGTGTTGGGGAACGACGAACGGCGCCCGGAGGCGCCGTCCGAAGATAATCGTGGTGGCTCGCGCTCAGCCCACGCCGATTCCCTTCCCCACGCGCGAATGCTTCCGCCCGTACAGGAAGTAGATCACGATGCCGAGCGCCATCCAGACGAGCAGGCGGATCCAGGTGTCGGCGGGGAGGAACGCCATCATCCCCAGGCAGATGAGGATGCCAAGGATGGGGACGAGCGGCACGAGCGGCGTCCGGAAGGGCCGCGGGATGTCGGGCTTCGTGCGGCGCAGCACGATGATGCCGGCGCACACGATCACGAAGGCCAGCAGCGTGCCGATGGAGACCAGCTCGCCGAGCAGCGCGATCGGGAAGAAGCCCGCCACCAGCGCCGCCACCGCGCCCGTGAGGATGGTGGTGACATACGGGGTGCGGAACTTCGGGTGCACCTTGCCGAATACCGGCGGCAGCAGACCATCGCGCGACATCGCGTAGAAGATGCGCGGCTGGCCCATGAGCATCACCAGGACCACGGAGGCGAGTCCCGCGATGGCCCCGACGTTCACGAAGTAGCCCAGCCACCGCAGCTGCGGACCCGCCTTCTCGATGGCGACGAATACCGGGTGCGGCACGTTGAGCTCGGAATAGTGCGCCATGCCCGTCATGACGAGCGCCATGAGGATGTACAGGACCGTGCAGACGGCGAGCGAGGCGAGGATGCCGATCGGCATGTCGCGCTGCGGATGCTTCGCCTCCTGCGCCGCCGTCGAGACCGCGTCGAAGCCGATGTACGCGAAGAACACCACGGCGGCGGCCCGGATCACGCCGGTCCAGCCGAACTCGCCGAACTCCCCGGTGTTCGGCGGCAGGAACGGCGACCAGTTCGACGCCTTCACGTACATGAAGCCGAAGCCGATCACGAGGAACACGATCCCCACCTTCAGGAACACGATCAGGTTGTTGAAGCGCGCGGACTCCCGGATGCCGACGACGAGGAGCGCCGTCATGAGGCCGATGAGGACCATCGCCGGCAGGTTGATGATCCCCGCCTGCATCACGCCGCCCGCCGCGGCGCAGAGCGCCTCGGGAGCGCCGCCGACCGATCCGGCAGCCGTGCTCAGCGAATCGACGCCGAGCACGTGGTTGTTCGAGACGCACATGCTGTTGCGCACGAGCGTGTGCGTGCCCTCCACGTTCAGCGGCGCGGAGGTCCAGGCGGGAGGCAGCGCGAAGCCCACCTCCCTGAGGAACGCCGTGAAGTATCCCGACCAGCCCACGGCCACCGTGGAGGCTCCGAAGAGGTACTCGAGGATGAGGTCCCAGCCGATGATCCACGCGATGAACTCACCGAGGGTCGCGTAGCCATAGGTGTACGCGCTGCCGGCGATCGGGATCATCGCGGCGAACTCGGCATAACACAGCCCGGCGAAGAGGCAGCCGAGCCCCGCGACGACGAAGGACAGGACGACCGCGGGCCCGGCGTATTGCGCGGCGGCGGTGCCGGTCAACACGAAGATCCCCGCGCCGATGATGGCCCCGATGCCGAGCAGGGTCAGGTTCCAGGCACCCAGCGCGCGACGCAGCGAGTGCTCGCCGTCGCTGGAAGCCTCCTCCTGCAGGAGGGAAATGCTCTTGGTGGACCAGAGTCCCATGGGTAGTCCTATCCGCTGTAGTTTGGCGCCTCGCGCGTGATCGTCACGTCGTGCGGATGCGATTCGCGCAGCCCCGCCGTGGTGATCCGGACGAACTCCGTGCGGGTTCGCAGCTCCTCGATGTTCGCGCAGCCCACATACCCCATGCCGCTGCGGAGCCCGCCCACCATCTGATAGAGCACATCGCCCACGGGGCCCTTGTAGGGCACCCGTCCCTCGATGCCCTCGGGCACCAGCTTGCGGGGGGAGAGCTCCCCATCCTGGAAGTAGCGGTCGGCGCTGCCATCCTGCATGGCGCTCAGGGAGCCCATGCCACGCACCATCTTGTACCGGCGCCCCTCGAGGAGGAATGCGTCGCCCGGGCTCTCCTCCGTGCCGGCGAGCATCGAGCCCATCATGACCGACGACGCGCCGGCGGCCAGCGCCTTGACGATGTCGCCCGAGTACTTGATGCCGCCGTCGGCGATCACCGGAACGTCCCCCGCGCCCTCCACGCAGTCCATGACCGCGGTGAGCTGGGGCACCCCCACGCCCGTGACCACACGGGTGGTGCAGATCGAGCCCGGACCGACACCGCACTTCACCCCGTCCACCCCGCGCTCCACGAGCGCCTTGGCGGCCTCACGCGACGCAATGTTGCCGGCGATCAGCTGAACGTCCGGGAAGGCCTCCCGCACCTCTGCCGCGGCACGCAGCACACCTTCGCTATGACCGTGAGCGGTGTCGATGATGAGCGCGTCCACGCCGGCATCCACGAGGGCGCGCGCGCGCGCCAGAAAGTCGCCGGCGGCGCCGATCGCCGCGGCGACCCGAAGTCGCCCATGACGGTCCTTGTTCGCCTCCGGATAGCGGCGCCGCTTGTGGATGTCCTTGATGGTGATCAGCCCCTTGAGCCGACGATCCTTGTCCACGACGGGCAGCTTCTCGATGCGGTGTTGCGCGAGGATCCGCTCCGCCTCGTCGAGCGTCGTTCCTTCGGGCGCGGTGATGAGGCGGTCCTTCGTCATGGCCTCCCGCAGCGGCCGGTCGAGGTCGCGCTCGAACTGGAGGTCGCGGTTGGTGATGATGCCCACCAGCCGCTCGTTCTCGTCAACGATCGGCACTCCGGAGATGCTGAACCGGGCCATGAGGTTGGTGGCCGCGCGCACCGTGTCGTCCGGCCGGAGCTGGAATGGCTTGAGGATCATCCCGCTCTCGCTGCGCTTCACCCGGTCCGTCTCGGCGGCCTGGCGGTCCACCGACATGTTCTTGTGGAGCACGCCGATCCCGCCGGTCCGGGCCATGGCAATGGCCATCTCGGACTCGGTGACCGTGTCCATGGCCGCCGAGGCAAAGGGCACCTGGAGCGGTATGCCGCGCGAGAAGCGCGACGCCGTGGAAACGTCCTTCGGATGCGTCGTCGAATGACGCGGCGCCAGAAGGACGTCATCAAACGTCAGAGCCACGTCGGCGCGCACCCGGGATGCGCCGTTACGTGGCTCGCCATTGCGCGAAGGCCCGCTGCCAGGTCGATCCTGGGTCGCGGGCCGGCTCGTCGTTCGAGTTTGTGTCGCCATGGGTGAATATATCAGGGATCAGGGCTCCGGGGTCAGGGTTCCGGGGCGCGTCAGCGCTCAGCGTAACACGACTTGTCGCTCCACCATGAGGCGCGGTGCCTTGTTCCCTGAATCCTGTTCCCTGAACCCTGAAGCCTGCCCTTCAATCACATGCGTCCAATGACCTGCAACCGGCGCCGGATGCGTCGCGGAAGGAAGAACGCTGCCGCGGCGATCACGAGACGCAGGTTCAGCGTGCGCAGCGCTTCGGGGTCACCCATCCAGTGGCTGAGCAGCACCTTGCGCCCCGCGTTCTCCAGCAGCCGCCGCAGCGCCAGCACCAGCACATAGACGTCATCCACTTCCCCCAGGAACGGGATGAAGTCGGGGATGAAGTCCATCGGCGTGACGATGTACGCAACCGCTCCCGCAACGAGCACCTTGTCGAGGACAGCGACGCGCGGGTCGCGCAGCAGTCCCCAGAGCAGCGCCAGGAACTGCGGCAGCTGTTTCGCGTACTCCGCCACGGTGCGCTTGGCCCCGGTGCGCGGAGCAGCGGCTTCGCGGGCGTTTCCGCGAGCGGCGGTCTTTCCTCGAGTGCGGCGCGCTTCCATCAGAGTCGCTCCTGGCCCGATCCGGGCTCCTTCACGTCATGAGCCGGGCTGGACGCCTCGCTGGACGGTGCCGGGGGCGGCGCCGAGGGCCCGGTTGGGTTTGCGGTACCAGGGGGCCGGGAGGATGCCTGCGCCACGCTGTAGATGTCGGTGGCCACCGACTTCCCTGCCGCGACCGCGCCATTGAGGACATTCGCTGCCCGGTTGAGCAGGCTCATCGTTTCGGCAATCGCCGAGGCGGAAACCTTGCCGGCCCGCATCCGGTCCTCCACCGCTTCCGTGAAGCGGGTGAAGGCGTTGCCCTGCGCCGATTGGCGCTCGGCGTACTTGGATTCCAGGAACTCGATGTAGTCGAGGACCTGGTACCCCCTCTCATCAGGGAGGGCCTCGAGCTTCCGGACGAGGCGTTCCTTCAGGTGTTCGTTCATCGAAGGAACCTACTGCAAATTCCGGAGCGGAACCGCGTGTGGCCTAGCCGCGCCAGCGGGAACGCCGCCCGCGGGCATCGATGTGCACGTAGGGCTTGGCGTACTGACGGCTGGTGTAGATGCCCAGCCCCCCGGCGAGGTCCGGATGGGCGCGCTCGATCGCTTCCACGGCCGCGACGACGAGGCGGTAGTCGTTCTGGTCGAACCGGCCGTTCCGGTTCGCGTCCACGACGACATCGGCCGCATCACCGTACTGGTGGCGACTGTCCTTCGCGGCGCCGCTGATGCGGCGATTGTGACCCGGGGTGCGGAATCCGGAGTGCACTTCGAGCTCCAGCTCTCCCGTCGAGGCGCCCGCGGTCTCCCCTCCCAGCTCCGCGAACACGAGTTCGAGCTTGTCCAGGAGCTTGGGGTTGAGCGCGATGTACTTGGGCCAGACCTCGGCCTGGTCGTCGTGCGTCACGAAGTGCCGCAACCGGAGATGCTTGCTCACGGCCATGTCGAGGTGCTGAGGGAAGACCTCGAGGAATCCGTCAGGCGTTTCGTCCTTCCCGCGGAGCCGCTCGGACAGGTACGTCCCGATCCGGTAGCCGTTCAGCATCGTCCCGAGCTTCTCCTGGAACGGCCGCATGACGGCCACCACCGGCTCACGGATGATCTGCCGATCCTCGCCGCGAACGAGGGTCAGGAAGTAGAAGCCGGGGTCCTTCGGTGCGGCGACCTCAGCGCCCTCCATCGGAGCAGGCAGGAAACCGGTCTCGGTTCCACGCAGGGACGTCCACTCGTAGCTCAGGGTGGCGGGATCGCCCCCCACCGCGAGCGGGAACTCGAGGCGCTGCCCCGGCATCGAGAAGAGCAGCTTCACCTCTCCGCTGCGGCCAAACGCGTTGAACGAGGCGGATCCGATGGTGCGCGCGTCCACCACCGAGCGGGCCCCAAACGGCGTTCGGCCAAGCACGGTGCCAGGACGGTAGAACTGAAGGACGCCCACAGCGGCGCAGATCGCGACCAGGGTCGTCGCAAGGTGCGCCTTCACGTTGGAAGGCCGGCGTACAACCGGCTTGAAGCGCGGACGTGCGGTCTTCTTCAACCTTCCCCCTCGTCCCTGTTCAGGTCGTCCCATCACTCCGGCAGCATCGCCACATCAACGACGAGCCCTGGGTCACCCAGGTCAATGTCTTTTTTCGAGGCCACTCATCGTGCCCCCGGGAGGCCCAGAATTAACACTTTCCCGGCGCGATTGCCAGAAGCCAATGATAGCTCAGGTGATAGCTGAGCTCGACGCTTTTCGTCCCGACTACCGTCGCAATCCTGACCGGTCGTTCAATAAATGAAGACAGGGGTGCCGACTGGAACGATTTCATACAGGGCCGCGATGTCCGAATTGTGGAGCCGCACACAGCCGTGGCTGACCGAACGGCCAATCGTCTCAGGCTTGTCGGTGCCGTGCAGCGCGTAGCCGTCTCCAAGATTCAGCCGATGCGTGCCAAGGACGCCAGGATACTTCCGCTGGTTGGTGCCGAACGGCGGAATCAGGATGTTCCCGGAGACCACGAGCGCAGTCAGCTCCCCAGGGGTGAGCGGCGTTGCCCTGCCCGATCGGTCAACAATTGCCACGTCCGAACCGACCACGGTCACCGCCCGACCGTCCTCCAG
>Ga0307505_10002793_pt1 | contig 11667 bp, 5 predicted proteins | sample 23_S_MG_FD_202183 | JGI IMG/M metagenome (GOLD analysis project Ga0307505, IMG submission 202183) | Soil microbial communities from Populus trichocarpa stands in riparian zone in the Pacific Northwest, United States - 23_S | ecosystem: Environmental > Terrestrial > Soil > Riparian zone > Trees...
GGGGCTCTTTGAGCTCCGGTCTATCGGCTTCGGCAATCGGCGCGGGAGTCATGGGAATCTCGAGCTGGAGGGCCGTGCTCAATCCTTCCTCAACGCGCGCGATACGGTTACCGTAGCAGATCAATGTTCCGTTCGGTTCGGTGACTTCCAAATGGAACTGCACACTGTCCGCTGGAGCCATCCAGAGAAATAGTGTGAACCCGTCACCTGGACCAAGCGCACGCGTGGTAGCAACGCTGAGCGAGTCATTTGTCGGTGGGCTGAGATCTCGCTGATCACCGACAAATATCTGTCGTCCAGAGCCCGCGCCAAGATATTTGACAGTGAGTCGCTCGATCACTTTGGGATGTAGCTGAATCTGGCCGGGCATTATGGCGGATACAGAAACCTCGGCGAGTTCCACGGTCGAGGAACCGTTCTCGCCTTGATCAAATAGGAACAGCTTCGCCATCAATGCTAGAACAGCGAAACCGATGGCTATTCCGCCAACCAAGCGGAACCAGTTTCGTTTTGGATGCGTCTCGGCGCCATGAGGTCGCGTCGCGGGGCCGTCAACCTGATACACCGTCCTTGAGTCATCCACGTTTAGGACAGCGTTTCTGAAAGCCGTCGCAAGCTCTTTTGCTGACCCATAGCGCGCTGCTGGGTCTTTGGCCAGTGCCTTCAGAAGGACACGATCTATAGACTTAGGGAGCTTGGGATCAATCGACGACGGAGTCGGGGGCGGAGTCGACAGATGATGCGACATCATGTCGTATTCGGTCTCTGCTAGGAATGGACGTCGCCCGACAAGCAACTCAAAGAACATGACGCCAAGCTGATAGATGTCAGTGCGCGCGTCTACTCCCGTGCCGCGTATTTGCTCCGGCGCCATGTAGGGGAGAGAGCCAGTCGCGACACCTGTCTTGGTCTTGGTCGATACGCCAAGAATTTTCGCAATGCCGAAGTCGGTGACTTTGGCGGTGTTGTCCGACGTCATCAGTATGTTCGATGGCTTGATGTCGCGATGAATCACCCCGCGATCGTGCGCGTAGCCGATGGCCGAGCAGATTTGCGGTACAAGTTGTGCCACCAACTCCAGCGGCAATGGGCCATTGCTTCGCAAGCGCTCTGCTAGGTCAGCTCCCTCGACATACTCCATAACGATGTAGCGGAGGTCGTTGATGACCATGTAGTGCAGCAATCGCGCGATATTGGGATGGTCGAGACGCGCCAGCGATTTGGCTTCTTCTTCCAGTTTGGCGAGAATGTCCGGCTCATGCAGCAACTCGGCGCGAATGGTCTTGATGCCGACAAATCGGTCGAGTCGGATGTCCTGGGCTTTGAAGAACATGCCCATCCCGCCCTCGCCACGTTTCTCGATTATTCGATAGTCGCCGATTGTATTGCCGATCACGTCATAGTCTCCAATGCGGATGGTGCGACTCGAAACGTAGGCCCCTCAAGGAGATGTGTCAACAACCGATTGGCGGGGAATGACTAAGCCAGATCAATCAACGGTCTATAACCCTTGACAACATGCCACCCGAAGCGGGAGATTCCATCCTGATGAGCCGATCCGATCGACAGCGAAGCAAGTATCTCGTTGGTGTCTCAGTCATGGCCTCGTTGATGCTGGCGGGCTGCGGCGACTCACCTACCGGTACGGGCGGACCAGTCGCACTCAAGCTAAACGTTGAACTCGAAACGCCAACGCTCGCGTCGCAGATCGAAGTCGTCACACTGACCATTCGTTACGGCTCCCTTCCGCCTGTTGGCCCTGACACACTGAACTTCTCAGACGGTGTGATCAACGACACCGTGAGTGTTGTCCCGGGGGACACGGTGACGTTCATCCTCCGTGCCCTCAATGGTTCGGGGCTGGTACTCTATGAGGGACGTGACGGGCCGCGACAGGTTCAGCCCGGTTCGACATTGTCACTCGATATTACCATGCGTCCAGCCGTGCTCATGCTGCGCGCCGGACCACTGTTCCAAGAGATTGAATTGCCGGGACAAGGATTGGTCGAAGTGACAGTCGACGTGTACAACGTTGACTCGCTCTTCGGAGCTTCATTCCGGGCACATTATGACCCGACGGTTCTGGAGTTTGTCGGGGTTACTGAAGGGACATTCCTGAAAGGTACGGGAGTCCAGACGCTCGCGATCCTACTCAAGGACTCGGCGGATTTCGTTGCGTACTCTGTCACGCGGTTACGTCAATCAAGCTTTGCTGTTCCAGGGGTTAATACGACAACCACCCCCGGTCGACTTGCAACGCTGAGATTCAACAAGCTGCGCGCCGGCGAAAGCGACATTACATTCGAATCGACGGCACAATTGGTTGATCCGCTTGGTCGTCCGGTTCGCAATCACGCCAGCTTGGTCCTTGAGTCAGCCACAGTTCGAATCACGCCTAACTAAGCACGACCGTGTTACCACAACTCGCTCAATGACGAACCCTACAATCACGGGACAAAGGCAGCAGAATCGCACAAGTCTTTTGGCTGTAGCTTGTATTCTCTGTGTCTTGTTCGTGACGGGCCCGGCATTTGGACAAGGCGACATGGTCCAGATAGTTGGATACCGCGCTCCGGCTGGGCAGTCCGCGATTGGCATCGATATCCGTTTGGTCAATTCGGTTGCACTCTCAGTTATCAGTGTCCCGCTCGAGCTTCGATCGGTTACTCCGGGCTCGTTTGTCCTATCGCTTGGTCCGACGACGTTCTTGGATCGGTTATCCGCCCCATCAGTTCTACCCGATGACCTCCGAACTTGGCATTTCGAACACGAGAATGGCGTGAGCTGCACGTATGGTGCCCCATCATTCACTGCCAACTTGGAGCATCCCGTCGCGGCGTCACCCGAGGCGTACTGGGTTTATCGAACCGGAAATGCTGCCGTCGAATATCTGGCTGCGGGCGAAGACCCGGTTGGCCTCGGTTCGATCCGAATCGGATTTGCCACATCATTCACACCCGGTACTTTCGAGATCGACACTATGTGTGTGGATCCTGGCGGGGCCGGTGATCGCCTCCGGTTCGCCGATGAGTTTGGCGTTGATGTACCGGTCGCATTCATCAAGGGCACGATGACACTCAACGGTCCGCCAGTGGCAAAAGACACAACCATCAACATGCTCGTTGGCCAGGAAGTGTCGGGATTCTATCAGGCCACAGATCCCAATGACGATCCCCTGACATTTACCACGATTACGCTGCCTGCAACCGGTGACGTGGACTTCGGTCCCGGTGATTCGTTCACGTACGGAGCCCCCAACGATGCAGGTACTTCGATTCTCGAATTTGAAGTCAGCGATGGATTGGTTACCGATGTCGGAACGATAACGTTTGTCTTCGATTATGAGCCGCCGGAGACGTTGTATGTTCGTAAGACAGGCATTGACGCTCCGGGCAACGGGACGTCGGCGAACCCTTTCCGAACGATTCCGTATGCCATCTCTACGTCGTCTCAGGGGGACAGGATTGTGGTCGGGCCCGGCATATACGATCAGCCGGGCGAAGTGCCTGTGGTTTATCCGCAAAATCACAAGCTGACAATCGTCTCGGAAGCCGGCCCGTTTGCAACCGAGTTGGTCGGGACACCATCGGCATCCGGGTCAGTTGTGGTGATGCATGCACCGGCTCCTGGCGACACCCTGACGATCTCCGGATTCACGATTCGCGACAACCACGTGAGTGACCCTGGCTGCGACTTCTGCGGCGGCGGAATTACTGTTGGCATTTCCACCGTTGCGAGAATCCTCAATTGTGTTGTGCGCAATAATTCAGCCTCCGGGACATCCGGCCAATCCGCAGGTGGAATTCTGTTCAATGGATCGGGCGGAATCATCGCCAACAACTGGATCATGTCAAATTCCGGTCTGTTTGATGCTTCGGCGGTTGGTGGAATGATCATCGGTCCCTCGGCGGATGTCACGGTCATTAATAACACGATTGCCCAGAACGTCGGTCCGGATTTCGAGACGTCTGCGGGTGTGCGAATCGAAGATCAAACATCGCTCTCTCGATTTGATAACAATATCGTGGCCTTCAACGCTCCCGGACGAGGACTGACCGCCCTTACCGACTTGCCGGTGACAGAGTCGACGGTCAACAATTTGTATTTCGGAAATATGTCTGACGCGCAAGGGTTCACGTCCACATCGACGTGGAGCTTTGACGATCCCCTTCTGGCCGACACGGGGGTGGGGAACTTGCATCTCACCTGTCAGTCGCCAGCACGTAATGGCGGACAAGTCGCATCATTGCCGTCCGGCGTGAATTTCGACATCGACGGCCAACTTCGCGTGCCGAGCAATCCTCCGCCGCGCGTTGACATCGGCGCGGATCAATTCTACGACGCGGACAAGCAGGCGATCTTCGTCGCGTCAGCAGATAGCGGTTGCGTCCCGTTGAATGTTTCGTTCTCTAATTTGTCGACATGCATCGACGAGGAATGGCGTTGGGCTTTTGGCGATGGTGCAACTTCGACATCAAAGAGTCCATCGCATCAATATACACAGCCCGGTGTCTACCAGGTCCGGCTGATCGCCCTCGGTGGTCTTGACGCCGACACGACGTTCGACACCGTCTACGCCATGGGTGAACTCGATGTGGACTTCACCAGCAACGCTCAGAGCGGTTGTGTACCGTTTGAAGTCAATTTTACCGCGTTCGCGGATGCTGACGCCGACATGTTCATCTGGGACTTCGGCGACGGGGATGTCGATACGGGTCAGCAGGTCACACACACGTATACCACTGCCGCGACCCGCACAGTGACGGTGAATGCGGTGAACATGTGCGGTACCTACTCGCAAACAAAGACCGACTACATCACTGTGAAGACATTGCCCGTCGTGCAAATGACGTCGGTGTTCGACACCATGACCACAGTACCCTGTAACCCTTTTGCAGTGCAATTCGGGTACACCTCGGACCGGCCGATTGTAGCCTGGAGTTGGGACTTTGGTGACAACAGTACGTCGACAGACTCGACGCCAATGCATCTGTTTGCCGCCGGCGACACGTTTAGTGTCCGGCTGATTGCCACAGGCGAGTGTGGGAACTCACAACACGTACGAACAAATTACATCAAGTTGAAGCCGCGTCCAATTGTCACGGCTTTCGCGGCGCCTGGATTTGCATGCGTGGGAGTGACACAAGTCACGTTCACTGCGAACGTCACCGGCGCGATCTCGAGTTCACTCTGGCTCTTTGGAGACGGGGCTACGGCATCGGGAACAAGTGCTACTCACACATACTCCCAAGTCGGCAAGTACCTGCCGAAGATTGTGGTCGTTTCCTCCTGTGGTCAGGATACGATTCCCGTGTCGGATACGATTGTGGTTGGCTCATTGCCCAGCGCCGCCATTTCGGCCAGTGCGGACAGCGGATACGAGCAGCTGTCGGTCCAGTTTACCGACCAGTCGACAAACCTGCCTACGTCCTGGTCGTGGCGGTTCGGCGACAATCAGCAATCGACGCTTCAGGACCCGACCCATCTCTACACGACCGGGCTCTATCAATCGACGCTCATCGCGAGCAACCCATGCGGCGCTGATACCTCCGCCAATCGACGGATCGTGGTCGGGTCATACCGTTCGGTGATCGTCGATTCGCTTGGCACCTCGGGTGACACGATTCTCTACTCTGTCCGTGTCGATACGCTCGTCATCGGATACGACCATACTGTTTATCTTGCGGGTCAGGTCACGCCATTCCCGATTCAAGGATCAGTCGCGTTCAAATTCGAGCCAAGCTCCGGTGTGCCTCCCTTTACGGCAACGATGAAAGTGATTCCATCGCTGAATCTGGCATCGGGAAATTACTTACTGGAAATGCGCGCGGTCGATTCACTACGCGCCAATCAACAGGGTCTGCCACTCGCAAAGATCGCAACGAGGGCGTATCCGCACGTTGGATTCACCGCAATTGAAGTCATCCCGAATCCAATCTCGATGGATTCGACTATTGTCTCTCAGCTCAGCTCCAGGACCATAACGATCCGCAACACGTCCACCGTGTCGGAGCCGTACACTCTGATCGTTCAGCCAGCTCAAACCTCAGGTCCGCCGTTCCAAACGCTTCCGAATCAGGGCAATGGCGCTACACTTGGTCCCGGCCAGTCTATGTCTTGGGTGCTGGGATTCGCCCCGACGCGGAAAGGAGACGTGTCGGGCTGGGTTCGTGTCATTTCGAATGACCCAGGAAATCCCACTCTCCAGGTAACCATGACCGGGCGTGGACTCGGCGAGCAAGTACCACCCCGAGTGACGGTGGCGTCGCCTCTACTAAACGCAGAGGCGACTATTGATCAGGGTGTCAACCTGACCTTCTCTGAGCAGATGGTAGTTGTTCAACTCGACACAATCTTGCATGTGACATCGCGACGCACCGGCGCGCCAATTCCCGGAACGGCAATTTTCAATCAATTGGCGATGTCGTTCATGCCAGACGACTGGATGTGGCCGGATGACACGGTGACATTTACGCTACGTTCACTGGTGACGGATACGAATGGCAATCGGTTAGATGGGAATGCGGATGGAAATGAGTCCGGATCGCCGTCTGATGACTACATCCTGACATTTTTCACGGGACCTGGCGTATATCCTGGTGACGCAAACCGCGACGGGTTGGTGAACGAAGCGGACATCCTGCCGATCGGACGCTTCTGGCGCCTACAGGGTCCACCGCGATCACAGCCATACACCGACTTGAGCATGCAGCCAGCGCGCGCATTTCCCGTCCGGGCCGCTGCCCACGCCGACTGTGATGGAAACGGTATTGTTGATTCAGCCGACGTGTGCCCAATCGCAGAATTCTTCGATCGTGATACTGTGTTACCCAAAGCGGTGGTCGAGCTATGGCTTGAAGAAGCGCAAGCATGGAACGCTACGGTGGTTGATGCCATGCTCGGAGCACTCCTCGATTGCTCGTCACAGGGGGCGGGGACAGCCGTCTTGAGGCAGGCGCTCAGCGAGATGCAGACGCAGAACCCGATTCCGTACGAATACTCCCTCGAACAGAACTACCCAAATCCGTTCAATCCGGCGACAGTCATCGCCTACACGCTATCGTCGGCCAGCGAAGTCCGTCTCGATGTGTTCGACATCCTCGGCCGACGTCTCACAACTTTGGCCGACGGCTCACGCGATGCGGGTGTGCACCGGGTGATTTGGGATGGACGCGACGAGAACGGCACTGGAGTCTCGTCGGGAATCTACTTTTATCGAGTGAGCACCGAAAATTTCACTCAGACCCGTAAGATGCTCCTGTTGAAGTGATTCCAGCACGCGGGAACGAAATCAGTCCGCACATCGTTTGATCCCTTATGCGCTAGGCGCGGTGCCGAAAAGTCCTTGAAGTTCAAGGGTATGAACGCTATATTGGAGTACTAAACAGGAGCAAACGATGGCAAAGAAACAAACATTCGCTGATAAGCTGAAAAAAGAGAAGAGCGGCAGTCTCTGTGCCGTGTGTGGTGGCACGACCCAGCCGGTTCGACTGGTCAATCCCGAACAGGATCCCGAGTCAGGCGCCATCAAGTTCCGTACCGCGATTGTGGTTGTCTGCAAGTGCAATCACAAAGCGATCTACGGTTAAGGATTTCCAGCCACCCTCGATCAACACACTCGGCGTCGCAATAGTCTTGCGGCGCCGCGTTTTGCCTTTGGGGTAACCGATCACCAACGCGGAGTCCAAGGCTTCCATGACGCGCGACGCCGCATTTTTCTACCAGATCATCAAGCCCGGCCGCTATCTCGGCGGCGAGTTCGAGGTGAGGGGAAACGGCGCAACCACGCCGTCCCGCGACATCGTTTGGTATTACCCCGATCGCTACGAACGCGCGATCACCGATAGCGCCTGGCGCCGCTCCTACTTTCAACTCGCGTCACAGACGGGACTCCGCGTGTCGCGCGCTGTCGAATACGCATCGGACGTCTGGGCATCCCTCGACACGTTCGATAAACCGACATTTACACTCGACCACTTGGCGGATATACGTGCCGCCGCGTGCGTTGTCTTCTGGGCGGCCGATGTCTTCACTGCGGCGCACATTCCAGCGATCATTCGGCGCAGTGGGCTTGAGGGAAGCTCTACCACAATTGGTGTAGTCTGTGATGGATCTTGGATTCCCAGGTTCTTGTCCGGACATGTCGATTGGATCGTTCCTGCCCCGGATGGCTGGCTGCCTCGCGACTTGATCGCGTACCTCCGCGATGGAGGGCCCCTCCCGGCCAGTGCGATTCCAGCAAGAGATGCGAGTGCTTTCGAGAAGGCGATCAAGGCATGGAAGCAACAACCTCTCGAGAAATTCGATTCGAATGCTACGCCACGGTGGGTCCCGCGCGTCGAAGTCGAAGACGATTACATTGATGTCGAGCTCACGAGCATTGACGCCGCTGGGCAACGACGCGGGCGTGATGTCGCATCGGTGGTTATCGACGCTCTCGATGGGCTCAAAAGTACCGGAGTGGATGGTGTTCGTTTTTGCCCGAGTGGTGCGGTCGACTCTGTGTTAATGGTTGGCGTGCTTAGCGAGTTGCAACGTCGCCATAGCATGAAACGGGTTCGGGCGCACCTTCCCGCAATCACCATAGACGAATTTCGCAACGACTGGCTGGCATATAGGCCACACATTCTCAAGCCGACACTGCGGCTAACTTTGAGTCGAGGGGTAGACCCCGCCATCGCGATCGAAACCGGGAATCGTGCACTGAATTTTGGGTGGCAGGGACTAACTGCGGTCCTGGAATTCGATTCATTTGATGCTCTGCTGCGAATGACTGTGCCAGTCCAGACGATTATCCGTGGTTGGAGTAGGGCGGCCCAGGGGCACGCTGACAAACGACCGTTGAGAATTGAATATCGACCCGCGCCAATCGGCCAGTGGTCCGATGCGGCACATGAGCCCAATGATGGAAGTGTCCGGCAATACTCGACTGAGTTCCGTCATTTCAAAGACGACATCTCACGGATGGCCGCTGTCGGCACGTTTCGCATCGAGGATGTGATGGCGCGAAACTGGCTTGCGGCAACGGACAATGACATTTGGGACCGGCTGTCGAATCTAAACCTCTGCGATTCCAACGACCCTGATGCATCGGCTTTCGATTGGTTTGGCTGGTTTCGGCAGGGTTCGGGTCTGACTGAGCCGCCGCGAGGATCGTACCTGACTGTGAAGCATGAGACGGCCGTTACACTGTCGCCATCAACCATCCAACCCGATGCAACCGATGCCGCGCCCCTGTTACTTGCCCCGTCGGACAATCTCTTTGGCCGACGCAAGCAACGGGCTGGAGTCTCGCGTCGCATGGTTGCGCCACCGTTAACGCGAATGCGAGTTCGTTGGGCCAAGGGGATGGCTTGGCGTTTGTATTCTCATTTGGATGTGGTGCGCGCCATTGAGCGCTCCATCCGACGGGCCGGGCTATCCGCCTCGTATTCGGATGGATTTCATCCGCGCCTCAAATTGTCCTTCGGCCCACCACTGGCGTTTGGGCTTTTGTCGGACACGGAGTACTTCGATTTGTTGCTGGAGGAGGATTTTCAAACCTCTGATTCCGAGAAACTGGCACGCAATTTTCCTGAGGGATTGGGATTCGAAGAGGCGCGAGGAATCGCGGCTGGTATGCCCGCACTTTCAGACACGCTCAACGAGGCCATTTATTCCTCAATTCTCCCGATGGACGTGGACGACGCCGAGCGTAAACTCGAAGAATTTCAGGAGCGCACAGAGGTATCGTGGGTACGCATCGGCCGGGAGGATCGTCGCCCGATCGACCCGCGTAAGACATTGCGGCATGCAATTGTTGAGCAAACTCCAGAAGGAACGCGCTGGGAGTTATCCGTGGTGCTGGGTGGAGAGGGGAATATCCGTCCGACCGAATGGGCGATGCTGCTGTTTGGCTTTACGCAACAGCAGTTGGCCGATATCATTATCAAGCGAACTGCGCTAAACATACGCAGAGGGTCGACCGTTCGGACACCGTTTGAGCCAGTCTAATCCGTCCCCCCGATTATGATTTCCGCTGATCTCATCATCGTCAACGCAGGTGAGCTTGTTCGCGTCTGCGACAACGCATCCCCGTTGCCCAAACGAGGGCAGACGCTTAGTGAGCTATGCCTGATCTCCGATGGAGCGCTGGCGGCGCTGGACGGGCGGATCGTCTGGACTGGACGAACGTCTGCTATTGCGTCTGAGGTCCGACTCCTACCGACAGGAACTGAAATCGATGCCCGTGGACGGGTTGTCACTCCAGGGCTTGTCGATGCGCACACGCACCCCGTGTTTGCGGCGCCGCGGGCGATGGAATTCGCCATGCGCGTTGCTGGCAAGAGCTATCAGCAAATCGCAGTTGAGGGCGGCGGAATAGCCAATTCCGTAGCCAAGACCCGGGCGGCGACCGAGGATGACCTGTATCACAATGCCTACGCCGTCGCCGAACGCATGCTCGATTTCGGCACTACGACCGCCGATGCGAAATCGGGCTACGGACTGACGTTGGCCGACGAGCTTAAAATGCTTCGGGTAATCCGTCGCATTAACGAGACTCATCCGATCGACTGGATACCGACCGCAATGCCCGCGCACGAGATTCCCGTGGAGTTCAAGCATGCGCCCGATGACTACGTCGAGTTGGTGTGCCGCGAAATATTGCCTGTGATCGCAAGGGAGAAGCTGGCGCGGTTCAATGACGTGTTCTTCGAAACTGGTGTGTTCAATCACGATCAATCAAAGCGCATCCAATCCGTCGCAGGAGAGTTGGGCTTTGGGTTGAAGTTTCATGTCGATGAGTTATCCGATGTCGGGGGCGCCCGCCTGGCCGCCGAGATGAATGCCACGTCAGCCGATCACCTGGTTTACATATCCGACGACGGTATTGCCGCACTTTCGCATGCGAATACAGTCGCTGTCATGCTGCCCGGCACCTGCTACTTTCTCGACTTGCCGCGCAAGCCGCCCGTCCGGAAGATGATCGAGGCGGGTGTCGCAGTCGCGCTTGCCACAGACTGCAACCCCGGCAGCAACATGACCGAGTCGGCCCAACTGGCTCTAAATCAGGCCTGCGTCCTTTACAAAATGTCACCGGCAGAGGCACTGGTCGCGGCGACGCACAATGCCGCGTGCGCAGTCGCAATGTCGGGTGACATAGGGGCTTTGGTGCCTGGATTAGCCTGCGACATTGTCGTTTGGGATGCTCGCGATCATCTCGAAATTCCGTATCATTACGGTGTCAACTTGGCGAGCGTAGTGATCAAGAATGGCAAGCGAGTGAGGGGAGTCGCGTGAAATCTGGGTGGGGCGCTATTGTCGTGCTCTTGCTTACAATTGTCGCGTATGGATGCAGTCCGTATTCGTTTTCGGGTGGGCGTACGGCCTTGGTCCAGTCAGTGACGGTGCCCATTTTTGAGAATCGTACGACTGAATTCGGCCTCGCGGAAACCATCACCAGCGGCATTATCGACGGTTTCATCGACGACAATCAGATCAAAGTACTCGATCAGGCAAACGCCGAGTCGATTCTGACGGGGTCCATAGTTGAGTACAAACGCGGCTCATACACATTCGACGAGACCGATCGCGTCACCGAGTACATAGTCGAGATCTGGGTTGATGCCGAACTGAAGAAAAAAGAGGGTGACGTCAGCGTTTGGAAAGCCGAGCGCATGCGGGGAT
>Ga0307505_10002794_pt1 | contig 11664 bp, 10 predicted proteins | sample 23_S_MG_FD_202183 | JGI IMG/M metagenome (GOLD analysis project Ga0307505, IMG submission 202183) | Soil microbial communities from Populus trichocarpa stands in riparian zone in the Pacific Northwest, United States - 23_S | ecosystem: Environmental > Terrestrial > Soil > Riparian zone > Trees...
TCTCGAGCACCGTCATGTCTCCGAGCTCGCGAGTGATCTGGAAAGTCCGACCGATCCCTCGAGCGGTAATGCTGTGCGGCATCATCCCGGTGATCTCGTTCCCGTCGAACACGATGGAGCCACCGTCGGGCTCGATGATTCCCGAGATGGTGTCGAAGGCAGTGGTCTTACCTGCACCGTTAGGCCCGATCAATGCAGTGATCTTGCCTGGCTCCACGACGAATGACGCCTGGTCGACGGCCACGAGGCCGCCGTACGTCTTGGTCACGTCGCGCAGTTCGAGCAGTGAGGTCACAGATCCACGTGGGGGTAGGAGGCTGGTCGGTTCAAAAGTACAGAGGGGAGGCCCGCAACGAGCGGGCCTCCCCTCGTTTCGACTTTCCTACCACTCAGGCTTCGGGAAGATCAGGTCGGTGGTTCCCTCGAACTCGCCAACCGGATAGACGAAGTTGAGTGTCCCATCCTGCCACTGGTTGATCAGGAAGCTGCCCTCGAGAGGAAGGCCACGCTCGTCCCAGACAAAGGAGCCCACCACGGTCTCGACGGGAGTGTCCGGCGTCACGCCGTGCAGGTACTCGATGATTGCGGCGTTGTCAGTGGTCCCGGCGCCAATAATGCCCTGCGCCATGCCCTGACAAACCCCGAACGGGATTGCCTCGTCCTCATCGGGAGGTGTCCCGAAGGCCTCGGTGAAACCCGTCACGAAGTCGGCATTGGTGTACTCCTCACCAGCGAGTGAGCCAGAGAAGTCAGCGGACGGCGCCCACACCGAGTGGGTGATGACTCCATTGACCGCGTCTCCCAGGGCCTCTCCGAACTCCGCTTGGTTGCCCTGCGAGGCGTAGATCATCTCGCCGTCGTAGCCGACCGTCTGCAGCGCCTGGACCAGCGAGATGGCCTCTTCGGCCGAAGCCGTCGAGATCGAGAGGAAGTCGGCGTCCGCAGCCGCGATCGAGTTGGCCAGGGTGAGCCAGTCTGTGTACCCAACGGGCCAAACCTCTTCGTACACCACCTCGACACCGGCGTCGGCAAGTGCTCCCGGAGCCAGCGAGATGCTCACCTCTTCGCCTGCGTCATTGGTGAAGTTGACCTCACCACCAACCAATCCGGTGGCGATTGCCCCGGCGAAGAAGTCATCGGCGGCAACAACTGCCGCGGTCGCTGGACGCTCGGTGATGATCCCTTGCTCGTCGTAGTACTCGATCATGCTGACCAGGCTGTTGCCTGTGTACTCGGCAGCCGCCTGCTGGAAGTAGAAGATGTTGTCATAGCCCCGCTCCCAGATACGCAGGGCAGCGCTCGAGGGCAGACCCATGACCATGCCGGCCTGATAGGCGACCGTCGACGCCGGGAACCCCAGCAATGAGGAGAAAGTACCCAACAGGATGTCGGCCTGGTCGACCTCGATGAACCGCTCGGTCTGGGTGATGATCACCTCAGCGTCGGAGCGGTTGTCTTCGACCAACAGCTCTACGGGACGGTCGAGCAGACCGCCGCGTGCGTTGATCTCATCGACGCAGAACTGGTAGCCGTCCGCGTGCTTCGAGCCAGAGATCGAGAACTCACCCGTCAGCGGGAGGGAGGCAGCGAAAACGATGGGATCGCCTGAAGGCTCCTCGCCGCCGGCGGTGGTCGTTGGCTCGTCGCCTCCGGCTGTCGTGGTGGGCTCGTCGCCCCCGGCAGTCGTCGTCGGCTCATCGCCCCCGGCAGTGGTTGTGGTGTCGCCGGCGCTGTCGCTGCAAGCAGCGACCACCAACGCCATGATGGCGAACACCGCCGCCATCCTCATCAGTCTTTTCATGTTTGCTCCTCCTCGAGTTCGCACGGCAAGAGAGATCTTGCCGAGCGCGGAACCAAACCGATGGCCGGGTCCGTGGCGGACTGTACGACGAACGGCGGAGCGACGTCAACCGGTTTCCTATATATTTTGCCTTTTGTTTGGCTCAGTTTCGGAGGGCTACCGTCTCGAGCCAACAAAGGAGAGACGCGAGGAATGAGCGAGACAATGCGAATCGGATGGATCGGGACCGGACGAATGGGCTTCGCCCTGTGCAACCGTCTACTCGACGACGGTGCCGACCTGGCGGTCTACAACCGAACGGTCTCCAAGACAGCTCCCCTCGCCGACCGCGGAGCCACCGTGGTCGATTCGCCGATCGACCTCGCAGACCGGGACATCGTCTTCACCATGGTGGCCGGCCCGGCAGACGTGTTGGCGGTCACGACCGGCGAAGGTGGGGTGCTCAGTGGTGATGGGCCCACGCCCAAGGTGCTCGTCGACTCGAGCACGATCGATCCCGAGACCTCCACAGCCCTTCGGGAGCATGCAGCGAAGCTGGGGACGGCGATTCTGGCCGCCCCGGTGAGTGGCAATCCTGACGTCGTTGCATCCGGCAACCTCACGGCCGTGGTCTCTGGCCCGATGGATGCCTACGAGATGGCGCGGCCCTATCTGGAGACTTTCGGTCGCAAGGTGACCTATGTCGGCGCCGGCGACGAAGCACGGCTGGTCAAGATCGCCCACAACCTGATGCTCGGCATCGTGGCGCAGACGATGGCCGAGATAACAGTACTCACCGAGGCGGCGGGCGTCTCTCGTGGCGACTTCCTCGAGTTCCTCAACGACAGCGTCATGGGGTCGACGTTCACGAAGTACAAGTCCCCGGCGTTGGTCAACCTCGACTTCAAACCGACCTTCACCTGGCACCTGCTCCGCAAGGACTTCGAGCTCGGCCTGGCCGCCGGCAGGGCCATGGACGTTCCCCTCCCGACCGCCGCCTTGGTCCACCAGATCATCATCGAGGGCATCGGCCAGGGCTACGGAGACGAAGACTTCGCCGCCCTCCTGGTGAAGTCCGCCAGAGGCGCCGGCATGGAGTTGGAATCGGAAGACCGAGACGTCAGCGACGGGCTCTCCTGAAGAAGGAGTGGGGCTGAGGGGATTTGAACCCCTTACCCATTGACTGGCAATCGCTCCGCCAGCGCTGTGCACGGCGTAGTTGTCTCATGGTCAGTCGAGCAAGCTCCGGCCCAGGGAAACGGGCTCACGACCCGCCAGGAGCCAAGCTGCCCCGGCTGCGAGCAGGGGCAGTCCCACCAAGATGACGCCCAGGTAGACGATCGGTACCGGGGTCAGGGCCTCGAGATCACTGGAGTGTCCTGCGATGAATCCTGCGTAGGCGCCAAAGGCGCCCAGAACCGAACCCATGAGGGCAAGAGAACCTGAAGTGCAGGCAGTGAGGGATCGGCGGATCCTGCGGGGAGCTCCTGTGGCCGTGAGGGTGCGAAGGTCGCCGGCGGCCTCGCTCCGGAGCAACCCAACGGTCATCGCAAGTATCCCAAGAGCTATCACAATTCCTGCAGCCGATGCCGCTGTTCTCACGGCCCGGAGGTTCGCCTGATCGGAGCGGGACTCGACAGTGATACCGGAAGTGGCTGCAATCGCCAGCGCTGCTTCGAACTGTTCCTCGGAGATCGGATTGGGCGCCTCGAGTAGCCAGGCAGCTCGGGCCTGATCCCAGTCGCGGGTGGCAAGGGCCTCCGGTGTGATGAACGATCCCGGAAGGGAGGTGAAGTTCTGGCTCAGCGCGAGGGGTTGCTCTACAAGCTCTGGGCGCATCGGCTCGAGGAAGAGAGGGCCCTCCTCGGTGGTGAGGAACTCGACATCCTCACTCAAGGACGACAGGTCGACACCATACGCCTCGAGAAGCGACTCGTTCGCCACGTAGAGGTATGTGAGGATCCGATTCAGCCCCGGTTCGATCTCCCTGGTCAACACGACGGCAGGGAGGCCGCCGAACCCCTCGAAGTCTGGAGCTATTGCGACGTCGATCGTCGTAATCCGTGCGTCTTCAAGTACGCCTGCTATCTGACCGATCGTGGCATCCAGGTCCTCGATCTCACTCGGCGAGCGATCGGGGATCGGTCTAACGTCGCCAATGGGTGGTATCTCCCCGACTCTGACCATCATTTGGCTGCTGTCCAGATTCCCCTCGGCTTCCGAGGAGAACAGCGCTGCACTGGTTCCCAACACGATCGCCACCGCCGCCCCCAATGCCAAGCTGATCGCTGCAAGTGCGCCGACGGATCTGGCACCGTTCCGAGCGAGATCTCGTGCCGCGAGGCGGATCGAGACCCGGCTTCGCTTGGCAGTGCGGGCCAGTAGTCCGATTGCTGGTGAGCTCATCGCCAAAATCCCCAGGATGATCGCCACGATGCCGATCGCGGTGAACAAGAGTGACATCCACGTTTCTGCGGGGTCGCCTGCGAGCACTAGAACCGCCACTCCAAGAATCAACAGGGGTATCGCCCGAAGTGAGGGGCGAGCGGGCTTCTGAGGTCTATGCGGCCGGCCGGAGAGCGCCTGCACGATGGGTGTCCGGACGACCTCTCGGGCCGGCAACCACGCAGCAAGAGTCGCCGTTGCCACCGAGAGCACCACGGCCGCCAGCAGCAACCACCATGGAAGGTGGAAGGGATCGATCCGGTGGGCAGTCGTGATCTCCAAGACAGGCACCATCAGCAACCAGAGGATCACCCCCAAGGTCAAGCCCGCCGTTGCCGCGACCACCCCTACCAATAGCCCGTTCGCGATCATCACAAGGTTCAGGTTCTCACTGGTCGCACCGATCGCCGCCAGCATCCCGATCTGGCGAAGCCGGCGATGAGCCATCACGACAAAGCCGGTCGCCGCAACCAGACCGACCAATGCGAGAGACACCGTTGACACGCCGAGGACCCCGACTGTGGCCAGTACATCGAGACCGGCCGGTCGCGAGGTAACGGTGACAGTGGACCCGCTGGGGGCGCGGAACGAGAGCACGGCCTCGTCGCTCGCCGCGGTGAGGATCGTCATCGAGTCCGGCACTTCCTGTCGGTCACCTGGGAGCAAGGCGAACTCGTCCAAGAGGTCGCTGGGGTTCTCGACGACGCCCACCACAGTGAGCGACTCCCCCGCTCGAACCAGCTGCTCGCCAAGCACGGTCTCGTACCTGACCGCAATGTCGTCGGTGACGGCGATCTCGTCGTCGCCTACCGGATAACGTCCCTGAACGACAGTCAACATCTGCGAGCTGTACAGACCGTCAGGGTCTTGAGAGCGGAACTCGACCGGCTCGAACAGGCCGGGGAGATTCTCGCTCCACCGCTCGATGATTTCGATTTCACCGAGAGTCACCCGTGCCTGCTCGATGTCGAGCTCGAAAGAGGCAGCATCTGGCTCCTCGAAAATAAGCAAGGAACTCGCCGAACCGAACTCTGCATTGCCGGCTGCTGGCGCGATGTTGTAGGCAGCGGCACCGCCGATCACCGTTGCGATGACTGCGAGGGTCAATAGTGCAGTGACCAAGATCTGACCCCGCCATTGCCGTCTGAGCAACCGCCAGGTCCAGCGAATCACGGCCTGGCGAGCGACGGCTCCACCGTCCTGGGCGACCGGCGTCGCCGTATCACCCAAGGCTTTGCTCCTCCAGCAAGGACTCAGGTCCCGGCGGCGGGTTCGTCCCGTCGACAACCCGCCCATCTCGGAGGAACACGATCCGATCGGCCCAAGCCGCCAGTTGGGAGTCGTGGGTCACGACCACGACGGCGAGGCCCGACCGGCAAACTGTCCGCAGCAGGCGTATCACCGCCTCGCCATTCACTGAGTCCAGGGCTCCCGACGGTTCGTCGGCGAGCAGGAGACGTCGGCTTCCGACCACGGCACGGGCTATGGCCACCCGCTGCTGCTCTCCACCGGAAAGCTCGTCAGGAAAGTGTTCGGCTCGCTGTCGCATCTCCAGGTCATCGAGCGCCCGCAGTGCCTCAGGTCGTGCTCGGCCGAGATCGACACCGTCCAACTCGAGTGGGAGAGAGACGTTCTCGAGCGCAGTCAGCCCTGGTAGGAGATTGAAGTCCTGAAAGACGTAGCCGATTTGACGCCGACGCAACCTCGCCCGCTCGTCCGCGGTCATCGACGACACCTCTTGACCGTCCACGAGCACTTCGCCGCTGGAGGCCTCCTCGAGACTCCCAGCAATTGTGAGCAACGTGCTCTTGCCCGACCCGCTGGGGCCCATTACGGCCACCATCTCCCCAGCCACCACACTCAGATCGACATCTCGGAGCGCCCTCACCTCGGACGCACCGAGACCATAGGTCTTCGAGACTGAGCGGAGTTCGAGCATGGCACTCATTCTCGGGCCCCCACGGTCTCTGATTTCGGTTGCTCGACAATCAGGTCGACTTTCGGAACCTCAGGCATCGTTCTCAGCCGGGCATCGGTAGCGTCGAGCCAGCGGACAACACCCTCGAGTCGAAACAACTCGGCATCAACCACGATCGCCAGGCCATGGTCGCTGGAGGGCGCCTCGGCCTTCACACGGGTGTATCGCTGCATCTCCTCGACCGTGTGTCGCCGATGTTCCTGAATCACATCGCGTACGTCGACATCTGGAACCCGGACGGAGACGAGCACCTTGATCAGCAGCTCATCGCGCGGCGGGGAGTCGGATTCGGGTGGGGTCTGCAACCAGCGGTCGAGCTCACTCCGCCCGGGGGTCGTGATCAGGTAACTCTTCTGGGGACCCGATCCCTCGGGCTCGTCGGACTCAACGAGCCCGTCCCGTTCCAGACGCTGCAGTGTCGTATAGACCTGGCCCGGGTTCAGGGGCCAAACCTCCCCTGTTCTGGCCTCGAACTCCTGCTGAAGCTTGAGGCCGAACGCCGGCCCTTCTGAGAGAAGTGCCAAGAGGGCATGTCTCACGCTCACGATGGCTCCTGTTTTATACCGAGTACTGTACTGAGTATACACCAGGGTCAGGCAGTGGGGTAGCAGAGAAGGTCGGAACACGAGTCGGAGACGGTGCCCGGGCTAGAGCACCGCGGAATCAACGGTGGAGCTGAGGGGATTTGAACCCCTGACCCCTTGACTGCCAGAGGCCCGAACGGCGTTTTCGCTACCTGGGAGAACCTAGAGAAACGACCTCTGAGCAGGGGTTTCGTTGCGCGTTGGTTCTCGGCGGTTTGCGGCGTTTTCCATTCTCCCGCGGACCTTATGCGGACTCTCGCGGCCGGACTCCAATCGACGTTAGGGCGCCGCTCGCACAGTCACTGGCGGTCGGATCCGGTCGCTGATCTCGGCGAATACTTCCACCTGGAGCTCAGGCGCCACCTCGAGGCTAATTGCGAGCGCGTAGGGCACCTCGTCTTCGAGTCTGCCAGCGTGCTCGGCGCAGTTCACTGCCACGGACAAGGCGTCTCCGTCGTCATAGGCATCCGCCCTGTCGCCCACGAATACCTCGTGTTGAATCGTCCCACGTCGAGCCGCCAGCCAATCCGCCTCGGTCCTGTCGACGCTTAGGTAGCCCGTTTGTGGGCTGAGCCAGAGCTTTGCTCGGCGGTAGCGACGATCTTGGGCGTTGGCAGGAGTAAGCCAAGCCAGCGTCATGGTCAACCTCCGCTCCCCGGTCTTGCCGCTGAGTCCAGGCGGAAGTGGGACCTCATACACGTGGGCTTCATCGGCGTTAAGCAGTCCGCCGCCGAGCATCGTTGCCCGACTTGCAGTAGAGCCCACTATCCCTGGGCCAGCAACTCCGTAGCCGACGAACCGGCTCACGAACTCCCGCATCTTCTGAGAGGACACCTGGCCAGCGAAGACGTTCGCGAGGATCTCCAGAGCTTCGCCCATGGTGGCACCATGCACTAGTAGCGCCTTGATCGCGCATGTCATGATCCCGTCGTGAGCGAGAAAGCCAGCCTCGTCTTGTTGTCTCAATTGGATCAGCAACTGATGAAGGATTGCGGCTCGGCGTGATGCAATCGCCGCTGCGTTGCTGGTTCCGGCCGTATAGGCAGTGCCATGCAGGCCACCGGGTGGACCGTACGGGCTCGCAACCCTTTGGCCCGGTGGGCGCATAGCTGCCTCGATCGGCCAAACGGTCACACCATTCTCAGTGGGAACTGTCCGATAGAGGACTCGCCCTCCGGGTACGAGGATGTCTGGCTTGATAGCTCTTCGGAATCCCATCCCTATCGCGGAGTACGGGGCCGCCATGGCGTTGGAAGCGATTAGCTCCCTCTCAGGACCATCACGCTCGACCAACGATGCGTCTTCGTAGGATGCGCCGATTGTGAGGACGTTCACTGCTTCGCTCGGTGGCAATAGACGACGACTCATCATGTGGTCGCGCAACCCTTCCAATGTTGCTGTCTGGATTTCTGCGTCGGTTGCGTTGCGGAACTCTCCTTCATTCAGGGCGAGATCCAAGGGGCCCCAATGGTTGCCAGCGCTTACGATGATCAACACCCGATACCGCCACGCGAGCCAATCCAGTAGACGGGCCCAGGGACTCATCAGTTGCGAGAAGGGAGTCCTGTCACCGACCGAAAGGTTGACTATCCGCACGGTCGGTGCTGCAGGTGCCTGTGGGCCCTCACCCTCAAACATGCGTCGGACAGCTCTGTGGGTCAGATCGACAGGAAGCTGATCTTCGGGGATCGTCTCGGGCGAACTCCCCACCCAATCGGGCCCTGGGGCCAATACGGGACGCACATAGATCGGAGTGTCCAAAGGCTCTCCGGGCGCCGTCAGATCACCGTGGAGGATAAGAGACGCAATCGCGGTACCGTGTTTTCGTTGCCCCGCTGGCGCGCGTGCGCCGAGATCATCGGGGTCATCCAGACGCAACCGTCCTGCCAACGCCTCGTGTTGTTGCAGCGGCACGCCGTCAAGAAGGGCAACTACTGGGTCAACGTCATCAAAGGTGCCGGGCTCCACGCCAACGTTTGGCAGACCCGCGTCGTCGACGTAATTGATTACACCTTGACCCACTGGCCGAAGGAACATCACTGGTCCAGCCCGCACTAACTGAATCCCATCAACTCGATCCAGCAAGACTTCAGCCGCCCCGATTGGCAGTCGTGCCAACACAGCGTGGTAGCGGATCTCGCCGATCACCGCCGATGTAACCACCTGACCACCGGCTGCCTCCACTTCGGCCGCGACCTCAGCCTGAGCGATCACTCGATGGTCTGGATCAGAGCGATACCAGAGCTCGACCTCCACGGGAACTTCCTCCGTGCCTTCACCAACTCGAGCACGCCAGTCATCCAACACGCCTGTGCCCGTGAGCCTGTCGGCGGGACCCCAGGGGCGTATATCGCGGAGCAGGCTGAACAGATCCCGGAACTTGGTTAGGCCACGCTCCCACGGTTCATCTGGTCGATCCCGAAAGTGAGTCCACAGGCGCATGAGCTCATCCATGGCCTGCTGGTTTGTGAGAACCAGGTACATCGTCCCAGAAAGCGACTTTTCGGGATCAGATTCGATGTGGAAGTCCTCATCGGGTGGGATGTCGTCCTCATCGAACTCCCCCAGAAACTCCATCCCTTCGATGCGCTTGACAGCGTTGATGAATGCCTCAACCGTGCCCACAGTTTCCAAGACGATGACCTGTTCGGGTTCTGCTCCGACGATCCCAGGCCGCAATTCGGCGTTACGAGCGGCAAAGGCCCTCTGGAGGATTTCAAGCCGAGGAGCTATGCGTTCGATCTGCCGATGCCGCTCAGGCAAGCGTGCCTTCCTCGGGCCGCCTCCTAGGTTGGCTCGCCCTTGTAACCGTGGCGTACCAAGAATGAGGATCGGGAGAGTATCTCCGGCGCCGTTCACAGGGACCTAGCGCGCGTCGCCCATTGGTCGAGGGTCTCTTTGACGATCCGCCGGGAATCCGACTCGGGCAATCCAAGCACCCATTGACGCTGAATATCGAGGGCGAATTCTTCGATCTCGGCGAAGCTCAATCCTGAGAGCCTGTCAGCCAGGGTTCGAGGGGAATAGCCGAGATCGAAGTCGGCGCGCCGTTGGAATCGTTCGAACCACTCCTGCCTTTGCTCTCGCGTCGGGGCTGGAAGATCCAGTCTGACCTGGAAGCGTCGCCAGACTGCGCGATCCAGCAACTCGGGATGGTTGGTAGCTGTGATGACCACGACGTGACTTGGCAGCTGATCAATTTGAAGAAGCAGAGAACTCACGACCCGCTTGATCTCTCCGGTCTCATGTTCGTCGCCCCGCTCCTTGGCGATCGTGTCGAATTCGTCCAGGAAGAGCACGCACCTCCTCGTGCGGACAAAGTCGAACAGTCGCTGTAGTCGTGAAGCGGTCTCACCCAGGTAACTCGCAACCACCCCCTCATAGCGGACGACGTACATAGGCGAAAGCAACTCGGCCGCTAGCGCCTCGGCCAAAGACGTCTTCCCATTGCCCGGCGGACCTATGAGAAGGACCTTGTTACGAGGTTCAAGGTTGTAGGCCCGCAACAAGTCAATCCTGTGCTGCTCCTCGGCCAGTTGCCGTGCGACAGCAACGACAATGGCAGGCAGAACCAAGTCATCCAGTTTCCGACCTGGAACGATTTCGTGTACTAAAGACTCAGCCGTTTCGCCCAGGCGAAGCGTGCCATTGGACGCGGGGGCTGGTCGTTCGAGGACTCTGACGAGCTCCTCAGCGACAACATTGTGCTGCTTCTGCCGCTCCTCGGCGATAATCGCTTCCAGAGTGCGGCGGACCCGCTGCTGGTCACCCGACGCTGCAGCCTTCGCCAGAGCCACAACCAGATCAGCCCGAGTCATGATCCAGCGGTCCAGGAGGCGCAGGTTGGTTGGTCCACGGGTGTGATCGTAGTTCTGGACACCGAGTGCGACCTGTGATGCGCGATGTTCAGCCTCGCCAGATATTGAACTGAATCATTGCCTGCCTCGGTCTCGATAGGACCCGCGAACAAGAGCATGGAGCGAGGATCCTCGTTCCTAGATCTGGGCCGGATCAGCTTGCTGTCGGCTGCGGACTCTGAGTGTCGTGACACGACTCTTGGGACCGTACTTGTCGGAAGGGACAAGGACGGAGGCTATCGATCCGTCATCTCAGCGATGTCGGTGTAGATCGCCTTGAGGCCATACTCGTTGGCGAGCGCACCGTGAGCAGCATCCGCCGCCCACTCGGGATCGTCATAAGCGGGGTGTCCGGGCTCGACCTCCACGGTCACCACGAACCGGTAGGTGCGTGTGTCTTTCGCCATGGCTCCATCATCGCTCGAGGAATCCTCGATATGCCGAATTTCAGTTGATGCCGTGACATCGCTTGTACTTGAGACCGGAGCGGCAAGGACAGGGTTCGTTCCGTCCGACTCTTGGCACCGACCCAACGGGGGCTCGAGTTAGGAGAGTGGCGCGAGTCATGGAGCTCAGTGTCTTCTCCCAGTCGTCGATCTCGCGCTCCCTGGCATCGAGCAAGGCCGCTCGTTCGTCAAGGTCCTGACTCATACGCGCCAGCAATGGCGAGGCGTCAGCTTCGCCGAGGACCGATCGGAGCTCGCTCTGAATGAGTTCGGCGACGGCTCGGCCCATCGGAATGCCGAGGCCCCCGCAATAGCGGCGCCATGTTGACCAGATCGCATCTGATACCGGCACCCTCACCATCCGATAGGTCTCGTCGTGTCCGAGACCGGATGCCAGCTTGCGGTCGACTCTCGCAAGGGTTGCTCTATCCATTCGGTCCGACCTCCATCTGTAGATCTGTAAACAGGTCGCAACTGGTTGCATGTGCGTGAGGGTCGAAAGGGTTGATGCGCGCCATGTTGGCTCCTTCGGTATCGGGTTCAGTTCCTTGGCTCGGTCTCGCTTCTCTGAGAT
>Ga0307505_10002795_pt1 | contig 11659 bp, 7 predicted proteins | sample 23_S_MG_FD_202183 | JGI IMG/M metagenome (GOLD analysis project Ga0307505, IMG submission 202183) | Soil microbial communities from Populus trichocarpa stands in riparian zone in the Pacific Northwest, United States - 23_S | ecosystem: Environmental > Terrestrial > Soil > Riparian zone > Trees...
GGCCGTACCGAGCACACGGATCGACGCCGGGATCGCCGGATCGACCGCGAGGATCGTGTCGGTGCCGTCGACGCCCTCGAGCTGCGCGGTGAGATCGCCGTCCGGCGCGGTGAGCGCCGTGAGCTGCGCGGCGGTGAGGAGGCCCTCGGCGGTCGGGGCGACCGTGATGGGCACGACCACGCCGATGCCGATCTCGGCGCCGTCATCGGGCGGCACGATCACGGCGCTGGTCGCGGTCACCGTGACCGCGCCCGATGCGTACGACGCCTGCAGCGGATACACGCCGGGCTCGAGGCCGGCGAGCACCGGGTCGTCGGCCTCGACACGTGCCGAGGTCACCTGCTCGGCGCCGGCGGGCACGGACGCGATGGCCGCGGTCGCGACGGCCTCGGTGCGCGCGCCGGACGTGTCACCGCCGAGCCACGCCGTCAGCGCCGCACGATCGGCCAGCGCCGTGCGGCCCAGGAAGACGGTCGCCGAGACCGGGTCGGTGGCGGCCGTCGTCTCGTTCTGCAGCGTGAGCGAGAGCGGCAGCGCCTCGCCGGCGCGCACGATCCCGTTCGAGATCGGGGTCAGCGTGAAGGCTGTCGTCCCCGCGGGGATGGGGGGCGTGGGAACGGGGGTGGGCGTCGGGGTGGAGGCGACCGCCGAGGCGGGGAGCACGAGCGAGCCGATGAGCGTGAGAATCGCCACGACGGCCGCGGCGGCGCGCGGCGCGCGGCGACGGGCGGTCTCTCCCGAGGGGGTCACGGTCATGCTGTGTGGTTCGCTCCTGTGCGATGTCCGGACCGCACGATCCTGACAGATTCTACGGTCCGACTCTCCGAGCCTCCGGTACGCCCGCGGCGCGCGGCGCGGCAGATGGGGCGGCAGGGTTGAATGGAGCCGTGCTCCCCGAACCGGATCCCGCCCTGTGCCGCGGCCTCGCCGCCGATCTGCGCGACGCCGGCTACACCGGCGAGGCGCTGCGCGACGCGTGGGGCGACGCCGCGGACGACGCGATCGCACGCGGGCTCCGCCGTCCGGCCGATCGCGCCCTCGGCGCTCGCGACGACGCCCTGACCGTGCTGGGCAGACTCTTCACGCTCGGGATGCCGCAGCCCGCGGCATCCGTCGCCCACGCTCTTCCCCGCACCGGCGTCGACGGACTCGTGCGCCTCGGGCTCGCGGCGTCGGCCGGCGGCGGCGTGCATCCGCGGGCGGTCGTCCGTCCGCAGGCGTACGAGGACGCCGGCGATGGTCACTGGTGGATCGCGAGCGACCTCGACGAGGCGGCGCTCGGCGGGCCACTGCCCGAGGACCACGTGCTCGGTGTGGGCGGCGCGTCGCTCACCCTCGCGTCGCTGCAGCTGCCGACCGCGGCGGCACGAGGGCTCGATGTCGGTGCGGGATGCGGCATCCAGGCACTTCGCGCGCGTCGCGACGTGGACCACGTGGTCGCGACCGACATCTCGCCGCGCGCCCTGGCGTTCACGCGCCTGAACGCGCTGATCAACGGCGTCGACGGCATCGAGACGCGGCTCGGCAGCCTGTTCGAGCCTGTGGCCGGCGAGCGGTTCGACCGGATCGTGTCGAACCCGCCGTTCGTCATCACCCCGCGCGTCGCCGACGTGCCCGCGTACGAGTACCGCGACGGGGGCATGGTGGGGGACGACGTCGTGGCCGCGTTCGTCCGCGGGGTCGGCGAGCACCTCGAGCCCGGCGGGATCGCTCAGCTCCTCGGGAACTGGGAGACGCGCGACGGGATCCCGGGCCTCGAGCGCGTGCGCCAGTGGGTGGCGGACTCGCCGGTGCCGCTCGACGCGTGGGTCGTCGAACGCGAGAGCCTCGACCCGCTCTCGTACGCGGAGCTCTGGGTCCGCGACGGCGGCACCCTCCCGGGCACTCCCGGATTCTCACGGCTCATCGATGCGTGGCTCGACGATTTCACGACGCGCGGTGTGACCGAGGTCGGCTTCGGATACCTGCTGCTGCGACGCCCGGCCACCGGCATCCCGACCCTCTCCCGCTGCGAGTCGCTGCATCAGGCGCTGCCCGCCGACGGGCTCGGGGGCCACCTGGCCGCGGCGCTCGCCGCCCACGACCGGCTCGCAGCTCTCGACGACGAAGGGCTCGCGGCATCCGTCTTCGCCGTCTCGCCCGATGTCACCGAGGCCCGTCATCACGTGCCCGGTGCGGAGGACCCGACGGTCATCGAGCTGCGGCAGGGCGGCGGCTTCGGGCGCGCGCTCGGCGTCGACCCGGGGCTCGCGGCGCTCGTCGGCGCGTGCGACGGAGATCTGCCGGCCGGCGTGCTGATCGACGCGATCGCTGAGCTTCTCGGGGTGGATGCCGCCGCCCTCCGCGCCGACCTCGTCCCGCGCGTGCGCGAGCTGGCGTTCACCGGGTTCCTCGCCTTCGCATAGGCCCGGGGCGTTTCGTCTCGCTCGTTCCTGAGCGAGGGGACCCGGTCGTTGAGCGAGCGAAGCGAGACGAAACGACGAGCGAGGGGACCCGGTCGTTGAGCGAGCGAAGCGAGACGAAACGTCCCGAACCCGCGGCTCGGTAGGCTCGACGCATGCTCAACATGGCCGAGGGCATCGTGCGCCTCGGCGCGCTCGCCGAGTCTCCCGTCGTCTCCACGCTCGCCGACGCGTTCGCCGCAGCCGGCCACGACCTGGCGATCGTGGGCGGTCCGGTGCGCGATGCGCTCCTCGGCCGCACCGTGAACGACCTCGACTTCACGACCGATGCGCTGCCCGACGACATCCTCCGGATCGTCAAGCCCATCAGCACCGCGCAGTGGGACATCGGCCGCGCGTTCGGCACGATCGGTGCCAAGGTCCGTGGCGAGCAGGTCGAGATCACCACCTACCGCGCCGACAGCTACGACGGCGCGACGCGCAAGCCCACGGTCGAGTTCGGCGACACGCTCGAGGGCGACCTCGTCCGCCGCGACTTCACCGTGAACTCCATGGCGCTGCGCGTGCCCGGTCGCACGCTCGTCGACCCGACGGGCGGAGTCGAGGACCTGGTCGCGACGCGCCTTCGCACCCCGGCCGATCCGGCCGTGAGCTTCGGCGACGACCCGCTGCGCATGCTCCGTGCCGCGCGCTTCGCGTCGCAGCTCGGCTTCGACGTCGACCCGGCGACCGTCGAGGCGATGGCGGGCTTGCGGTCGACCCACTCCATCGTGAGCCCCGAGCGCATCCAGGGCGAGCTCGTCCGGCTGCTCGCGACCGACGACCCGGTGCGCGGCATCCGCCTTCTCGTCGAGACCGGGTTGATCGACGAGTTCCTTCCCGAGGTGCCCGCGCTGCGCCTCGAGGTCGACGAGCACCACCACCACAAGGACGTCTACGAGCACTCGCTCACCGTGCTGCGGCAGGCGATCGAGCTCGAGGCTTCGAGGCATCCGGATGCCGCTCCCGATGTCCCGCTGCGCCTCGCGGCCCTGCTGCACGACATCGGCAAGCCCGCGACGCGGCGGCTGGAGCCGGGCGGCGGCGTCACGTTCTACCACCACGACATCAAGGGCGCACGCCTCGCCCGCAAGCGTCTGCAGGCGCTGCGCTTCGACTCCGACACGACGTCGGTGGTGACGCGGCTGATCGAGCTGCACCTGCGCTTCTTCGGGTACGCGGAGGGCGCGTGGACGGACTCCGCGGTGCGGCGGTACGTACGGGATGCCGGCGACGAGCTCGAGCGCCTGCACATCCTCACGCGGGCTGACGTCACGACCCGCAACGCCCGCAAGGCGGGTCGCCTGGCGCGCGCGTACGACGACATCGAGCGGCGCATCGTCGAGCTGTCGGAGCGGGAGCAGCTCGACGCGATGCGGCCGGAGCTCGACGGCAACCGCATCCAGGAGGTGCTCGGCATCCCTCCCGGCCGCGAGGTGGGCGAGGCGTACCGGTTCCTGCTCGACCTGCGCCTGGACGAGGGCATCGTCGGCGAGGACGAGGCGGAGCGGCGACTGCGCGCCTGGTGGGCCGCCCGGTCCTGACCCGGCCCCGGTCCCTGAGCCGCCCCCGGTCCCTGAGCCTGCGCTCCCGGTCCCTGACCAGCGCCCCCGGTCCCTGAGCTTGTCGAAGGGCCGAACCGCGCCGGTCCCTGACCAGCGCCCCCGGTCCCTGAGCTTGTCGAAGGGCCGAACCGCACGCCCGTTCCCTGACCCCGCTCCCGGTCCCTGAGCCGCCACCCGGTCCCTGACCCCGCACGCCCGGTCCCTGAGCCTGTCGAAGGGCCGAACCCCGCGCCTACACTGGACCCACGCTCCACCGACGTCGATCGGAGCCCCCATGTCATCGCCGTGGTCGCCGCGGCGCGAGGTGTCGCCCGAGACCTCGCGCCTGCTGATCGAGCGTGCGCACGAGGAGCTCCTCGCGGGAAATGCGGGCGACGAGCGTCTGGGCGATGTGCGGACGCTCGTGCGCGAGTCGTGGCGTCGCTCGCTCCAGAGCCTCGTGGGCGCCGAAGGCCTGCCCCCGCTCGACCTCGATGCCGAGGCGCTCGAGGAGTACCGCCGCGCGCATCCGCTCGCCGGCGTCATCGACATGGTGCGCGGGCTGCTGCTGCCCGGCGGGTCCGACGAATCGGGTGTCGCGGTCGCGGTCGGCGATGCCGCCGGACGCCTGCTGTGGGTCGAGGGCGACCGGCGTGTGCGCGCCCTCACCGGAGAGATGGGGTTCGTCGAGGGGGCGAACTGGTCGGAGCATGCGGTAGGCACGTCCGCGCCGGGCACCGCGATCGCGCTCGGCCGCTCCGTGCAGATCCGGGGTGCGGAGCACTTCAACCGCCTGGTCCAGCCGTGGTCGTGCACGGCGGCACCGGTTCACGATCCCGAGACCCGCCGGCTGTTGGGCGTGATCGACGTGACCGGAGGCATCGAGGCGGTGACGCCGCAGGCGCAGCTGCTGGTGGATGCCACGGCCCGCGCGGTCGAGGGCGAGATCCTGGTCGCACGGCTCCGGGCTCGGGCCCTTCGACAAGCTCAGGGACCGGGTGAACAGGCTCAGGGACCGGGTGGGCAAGCTCAGGGACCGGGTGGGCAAGCTCAGGGACCGGGTGGACGGGCTCAGGGATCGGGTGAACGGGCTCAGGGATCGGGTGAACGGGCTCAGGGATCGGGTGAACGGGCTCAGGGACCGGATGAACGAACCCGGGCACCGGGTGAGCGGGTCGCGGGATCGCTTCGCCACGCCGATGGAGCGGGCAGCGCGCGTCGGGCATCCCGAAAGGTCGAACAGCAGCGCGCGACCCTGCGGGTGCTCGGCCGCGACAAGGCCCTGCTCGAGGTCGCCGGGGAGCACGCCGAGACCGTGTCCGAGCTCGGACCGCGTCACGCCGAGCTGCTGCTCATGCTGGCGGTGCACCGGCAGGGACTCTCGGCCGAGCGGCTCGGCGAGCTCGTGTACGGGAACGCCGGGGCCACCGACACCGTGCGCCCCGAGCTGGTGCGGCTGCGCAAGCACCTGGAGCGGGTCGCCCCACGACTGGTCCCGGCATCCCGTCCCTATCGGCTCACCGTTCCCCTCGAGACCGACGCGCACCAGCTGCTGTCGCTGCTCGACCGGGGCGCGCACCGGGTCGCGCTCGCGGCGTACCGGGGGGACGTCCTGCCGGATTCGGTGGCCCCGGGCGTAGAGGCATTCCGCGACACGGTCCGCACTGCGCTGCGCGAGGCGCTCATGGCCGAGGCATCCGTCGATGTCCTGCTCGCTTTCGCCGAGACGGATGCCGCCACCGACGACGTCGATCTGCTGCGGCTGTGTCTGTCGATGCTTCCGCCGCGCTCGCCCAAACGGGCCGGCCTCGTCGCCCGGATCGAACGGCTCGAAGCCGAGGTCTGACCCTTCGGCGCCAGCTTCCTGCGATGGCGCCACATATCTGTGTACGCATTCGCAGGATGGTGTCGCCAACGTGCGAGAGGGGAGGGATGCCGCGGGCACGGTGCAACGGGATGCAACGTGCCCCGGCCTACCTTCGGGGCAACGCGACGACGGATGTCGCGACAGCGTCGAAGGAGACCAACATGACCATCGTCGAAGAGGGCGTCTCGAGCGTCTACGCAGCCCCGGGGCAACGCGGAGCCGTCGCCGAGTATCGCTCCCGGTACGGCCACTACATCGGCGGCGAGTTCGTCGAGCCGATCAGGGGCCAGTACTTCGAGAACATCTCGCCCGTCAACGGCAAGCCCTTCACCGAAGTGGGCCGCGGCACCGCCGAAGACATCGATCGCGCGGTCGATGTCGCGTGGAAGGCGTTCGAGTCGTGGAAGCGCACGACTCCCGCCGAGCGCGCCAACATCCTCAACCGGATCGCGGACCGCATCGAGGCCAACCTCGAGCAGATCGCCGTCGCCGAGACGTGGGACAACGGCAAGCCGGTCCGCGAGACCCTGGCCGCCGACATCCCGCTGGTCGTCGATCACTTCCGCTACTTCGCGGGGGTGCTGCGGGCGCAGGAGGGCACCCTGAGCCAGCTGGACGAGGACACCGTGGCGTACCACTTCCACGAGCCGCTGGGCGTGGTCGGTCAGATCATCCCGTGGAACTTCCCGATCCTCATGGCGACGTGGAAGCTCGCGCCGGCGCTCGCCGCGGGCAACTGCGTGGTGCTCAAGCCCGCGGAGCAGACGCCGGCGTCGATCCTGTTCCTCTTCGACATCATCGGCGACCTGCTGCCGGCGGGCGTCGTGAACATCGTCAACGGGTTCGGCATCGAGGCCGGTGCGCCGCTCGCGCAGCACAAGCGCATTCGCAAGATCGCGTTCACGGGCGAGACCACGACGGGTCGGCTGATCATGCAGTACGCGTCGCAGAACCTGATTCCCGTCACCTTGGAACTCGGCGGCAAGAGCGCCAACGTGTTCTTCGACGACGTCGCGCGCGCGGACGACGACTTCTACGACAAGGCCCTCGAGGGCTTCACCTTCTTCGCCCTCAACGGCGGCGAGGTGTGCACATGCCCGTCGCGCGCGCTCATCCAGCGCTCGATCTACGACGGATTCCTCCGCGACGGACTCGAGCGGGTGGCGAAGATCGTGCAGGGCAATCCGCTCGACCCCGCGACGATGCTCGGGGCACAGGCATCCAATGATCAGCTGGAGAAGATCCTGTCGTACATCGATATCGGCAAGGCGGGCGGTGCGAAGCTGCTCGCGGGCGGTGAGCGCGTCGACCTCGGCGGAGACCTCAGCGACGGCTTCTACGTGCAGCCGACGGTGTTCGAGGGCACGAACGACATGCGCATCTTCCAGGAGGAGATCTTCGGGCCGGTCGTCTCGGTCACGAGCTTCGACGACTTCGACGACGCCATCTCGATCGCGAACGACACGCTCTACGGCCTGGGCGCCGGTGTCTGGAGCCGCTCGGGCGACACCGCCTACCGTGCGGGCCGGGCGATCGAGGCTGGCCGCGTCTGGACGAACACGTACCACCAGTACCCCGCGCACGCGGCGTTCGGCGGATACAAGCAGTCCGGCATCGGCCGCGAGAACCACCTGAAGATGCTCGACCACTACCAGCAGACGAAGAACCTGCTGGTGTCGTATGCCGAAGGGGCCATGGGCTTCTTCTGATCGGCCCGGCCGCGCTGTGCCACCGGGGGGCGGCGCAGCGCGGCATCCGGCCCTTCGGACTGCTCGCCCAGCGGCTCTCGGCTTTGACACCAAAACAGGAGTTCTGGCGGAGACAGGTGGATTGCACGACGAATCCTCCTGCACAGGCCAGAACACCTGTTTTGGAACCGGGCGCGAGGCTCCCGCGCAGGGCGCGAGGGCGCCCGCGGACACCCACGACGGCAGGCAGGAGACGGCGATGACCACGACCGACACGTACCAGAGGGTGGCGGTGACGGATGCCTCGGCATCCCTGCTGCGCGAGCTCACGCTGCAGCACGGCCCGCTCATGTTCCACCAGTCGGGAGGATGCTGCGACGGCAGCGCGCCGATGTGCTTCCCGGTGGGGATGTTCCTCACCGGACCATCGGACGTTCATCTCGGCGCGCTCGAGGTCGGTCTCGACGACCCCATCGAGGTCTTCATCTCGGAGGCGCAGTTCGAGTACTGGAAGTACACGCATCTCACGATCGATGTCGTCCCCGGACGGGGCGCCGGCTTCAGCGTCGAGGGACCGACCGGCAACCGGTTCATCATCCGATCGCGCATGCTGACGGATGCCGAGCTTGAGCACTTCGGGCTGCGCTGAGGTCCGCGTGCCTCGACGCCGGGCGCGGCGACCCGCTCAGCCGCGGAAGAACAGGTCCACCAGTCCGGTCTGCATGAGGATCCACACCACGACGAAGATCCCGCCGACGACGATCGGCGCCCACGGCACCCGGCGCTGCAGCCGGCGCCCGGGCTGTGCGACGCCGGGGGGCGGACGCAGCGCGTCGAGCGGCGGGACGAACGGAACAGCGGATGCCGCGGCCGCCGCGCCCGGTGCACCGGCGTGGGACGCGGCATCCGTCATCGCGGCACCGTGGGTGCGCAGGCGGTCGTCGCGCCAGCGCGCCCACTGCGCGAGCTTGTCGAGGAGGGCGCCGACGACGGAGAACAGCCACGCCCACGTCGCCGGATCCAGGGTGGAGAAGTCGCGCTTGGCGTACAGGAACAGCCAGTCGTCGACGATCTCGACGTCGAGCGCGGCGGCGTTGTCGATGAAGCGCGCCATGATGTCGGGCGTGAACAGGTACAGGGCGTCTCGTTCGTATCCGGGCGGGCAGTAGAGCGAGAAGTAGCGGTCGAAGTCTCCCTCGAGGCTGAGCCGCTGATCCTTCTGGAACGCGGTGGGCAGGTTCGATCCGAAGAGGCCGTTGTTGCTCTGCGCGTCGAGCACGATGTGCGGCAGCGGCACGTCGAGCCTGACCGCCACGTACCCCCACCGGTGCGTGGTCTGGTTCTTCCCCGACCCGGTCGTGTACTGATAGTTCGCGAACTCGACGAACCGGGGGTGCTCACCGCGCACGAGGTCGGAGGCCTGGCGTGCGCTCCCGAGACCGAAGATCATGCCGGGCAGGCCGGGGCCGTCGAGCTTCGGCGCGTAGCTCATGCCGTTCGCGCGAGCGAAGCGGTCGAGCCGGAACATGCGCTGCGCACCCGAGCGATTGCCCGCGAGGAACATCACGACGAAGACGGTCATGATCGCGCCGATGACCAGGAACGGCACGAGGGCGAACAGCACCCCGACCAGTCCCTCGCCCTGGCCCGCTGCGACGAGGGTGGTCACCACGGCGCCGGCCATCGTGAGGAGCACGGCGCCGAAGATCACCGCGAAGACGACCATCACCACGATCACGACGACCGTCGAGCCCGTGAACGTCGAGGGGATCCGGCCGCTCTGCCGCAGCTGCTGCACGAACGCCCGTGCCGCGGCCGGGTCGACCGGCTCGACGAGCGGCTGCGCGTCGAACGGGTACGCGGTGGCGGCACGGGGATCGCTCACCGGGCCAGGCTACCGGCGCCGCATCGGACCGGCACCCTGTGCGCAACTCAGTCTCCGCGCGTCGGATCGTACGTTCGAATCGTTGCGATCGGCCTCTGGTCGATGCCGAGACTGAATTGCGCACGCGCGCCGGGGCAGAATCAGGAGGGTACGCACGCGAGGAGGCGCCATGACCGATGCCCGCAAGAACCCCGACGACCTCGACGGGCTGCGCACGGCATCCGATGTCCTCGACCTCGACGCGCTGCTGAGCCCCGAGGAGCTCGCGACCCGCGCCCGCGTCCGCGCGTTCGTCGATGCCGAGATCCGGCCGCACATCGCCGACTGGTTCGACCGGGCGCATTTCCCCGTCGAGCTCGCGCCCGCGTTCGGAGAGCTGGGCGTACTCGGCATGAACCTCGAGGGATACGGATGCCCCGGCCGCAGCGCCGTCGAGTACGGACTGGCGGCTCTCGAGCTCGAGGCCGGCGACTCGGGCCTGCGCACCTTCGTGTCGGTCCAGGGCTCGCTCGCGATGGGGTCGATCCACCGCTGGGGCAGCGAAGAGCAGAGGCGGGAGTGGCTGCCGCGCATGGCGCGCGGCGAGGTGATCGGCAGCTTCGGGCTGACCGAGCCGACTGCTGGATCCGACCCGTCGAGCATGAAGACGTACGCCCGCCGCGACGGGTCGGACTGGATCCTCACCGGCGCGAAGCGGTGGATCGGGCTCGCGAGCATCGCGCAGCTCACGGTGGTGTGGGCGCAGACCGACGAGGGGGTGCGCGGGTTCATCGTGCCGACCGACGCCCCCGGGTTCCACACGACGGTGCTCGAGCCGAAGGGCTCGATGCGCGCATCGGTGCAGTGCGAGCTGCACTTCGACGACGTCCGGCTTCCCGTGTCGGCGATGCTTCCCGGCGCGAAGGGTCTGCGTGGACCGTTCTCGGCGCTCAACGAGGCGCGGTACGGGATCGTGTGGGGCGCGCTCGGCGCGGGCCGCGACAGCTACGAGGCGGCGCTGCGGCATGCGCTGCGGCGGGAGCAGTTCGGGGTGCCGCTCGCGTCGTTCCAGCTCACGCAGCAGAAGCTCGTGAGCATGGTCGTGGAGCTGCAGAAGGGCGCGCTGCTCGCCTTGCACATCGGGCGAGCGAAGGATGCCGGAACCCTGCGTCCCGAGCAGATCTCGCTCGGCAAGCTCAACAACGTGCGCGAGGCGATCGCGATCGCGCGGGAGGCGCGCACGATCCTGGGCGGAGACGGCGTGCTGCTGGAGAACTCGCCCATCCGTCACGCCGCGAACCTCGAGTCGGTGCGCACGTACGAGGGCACCGACGAGGTGCACACGCTGATCCTCGGTCAGCACCTCACCGGAATCGGTGCGTTCCGGTGAGCACGTTTCGTCTCGCTTCGCTCGCTCAACGGCCGGATAGAGGGGCAGGTCATTGAGCGAGACGAAACGCCCCGGCCCGCTCGCCGGGCTTTTGGTCGCCGACTTCTCGCGCGTGCTCGCGGGGCCGTACTGCACGATGCTCCTGGCCGACCTCGGTGCGACCGTCATCAAGATCGAGGGCCGCGACGGAGACGAGACGCGCCAGTGGACGCCACCCAGCCGTGACGGCGAGGCCACCTACTACCTCTCGGTGAACCGGGGCAAGCGCGCGATCACCCTGGACTTCGACGACCCCGACGATCTCGACATCGCACACCGGCTCGCGGCGCGCGCCGACGTCGTGATCGAGAACTTCAAGCCCGGCGGGCTCGAACGGTTCGGCCTGGACTACGACGCCGTGCGGGTCGGCAACCCCGCCGCCGTGTACGTGTCGATCACGGGCTTCGGACCGGACTCGGCGCTCCCCGGCTACGACGTGCTCGCGCAGGCGCTCTCGGGACTCATGAGCGTCACGGGGGCGCCCGACGGGGCGCCGACGAAGGCGGGGGTCGCGATCGTCGACGTCATCACCGGCATGCACGCGGGGTTCGGCGCGCTCGCCGCGCTGCGCCACCGCGACCTCACCGGCGAGGGCCAGCGGGTCGAGGTGAACCTGATGTCGTCGGCCCTGTCCGCGCTCGTGAACCAGTCCGGCGCCTTCGCGCTCGCCGGCGTCGTGCCGCAGCGACTCGGCAACGACCACCCGAGCATCTATCCGTACGGACCCTTCCCCACCGCCGACGGAAGCCTCGTCCTCGCGATCGGCAACGACCGGCAGTTCGCGAGCCTGTGCCGGGTGCTGGGCACCGACGCCGTCGCGACGGAC
>Ga0307505_10002796_pt1 | contig 11656 bp, 12 predicted proteins | sample 23_S_MG_FD_202183 | JGI IMG/M metagenome (GOLD analysis project Ga0307505, IMG submission 202183) | Soil microbial communities from Populus trichocarpa stands in riparian zone in the Pacific Northwest, United States - 23_S | ecosystem: Environmental > Terrestrial > Soil > Riparian zone > Trees...
AGGCAAGATCCGCGATCTCTCCAAAATCGTGCCGGACATCAATGGCGAAGTGCTCGCGACGAGCATGGCCAAGATCAAGAAGGCGAAGATCAACAAGCTGCCGGTGGTAAAGGGCAAGCCGCGCATCGGCCCGTGTGTCGGCAACACGCGCCACTTCATTGCGATCGGCCTGAACTACGCCGACCACGCGGCGGAAACCGGTTCACCCATACCCAAAGAACCGATCATGTTCTCCAAGGCCCCGACCTGCATCTCGGGGCCGAACGATCCGATCATCGTGCCGAAGGAATCGACCAAGCTCGACTATGAACTCGAACTTGCCATCGTGATCGGCAAGCGCGCCCGCTACATCAAGTCGGAAAAGGAAGCGCTCAATTTCGTCGCTGGCTACTGCATCTGCAACGACGTGTCCGAGCGCGTGTTTCAGGCCGAGCGTTCGGGCCAGTGGATGAAGGGCAAGGGCTGCGAAAGCTTCGGCCCGATCGGTCCGTGGCTCGTCACGCGCGACGAGGTCAAGGATACGCAGAACCTGAAGATGTGGCTGACCGTCAACGGCGAGATGCGCCAGAACGGCTCCACCAAGACGATGATCTTCAGCGTCCCGCACATCGTCTGGTATTGCTCGCAGTTCTTCGTCATGGAGCCGGGCGACATCATCACGACGGGCACCCCGCCGGGCGTCGCCCTCGGCCACAAGCCTCCGAAATGGGAAACGCCGGGATGGCTCAAGCCGGGCGACGTTGTGAAGCTCCACATCGAAGGCATGGGCGAACAGACGCAAAAGGTCGTGCCCAGCAAGAAGTAGCGATCTGCTCCCGACACCGTTCGCCATGTCGGCCAAGCGGCGCTAGGGTACCGGTATCTGCTTGGGCGCGAGATGACCTATCTTCTGATCAAGGCTGCGCTTTCGGGAGTGATCGTGATGATCGTCTCCGAAGTCGCCAGACTGTATCCGGGTGTAGGAGGTCTTATTGCCTCCCTCCCGCTTGTTTCAATTCTCGCGATCTTGTGGCTCTGGAAGGACACGTCGGACCTGGACAGAGTTGCAGTCCACGCAGAAGCAACATTCTGGTTCGTGCTTCCTTCCCTGCCGATGTTTTTGATATTTCCAGCGATGCTTCGCGCCAACATCGGATTTTGGCTGGCGCTCATCCTCTCGTGCGTCCTGACGATGGCGCTTTACGCGCTGACGATCTGGCTCCTACCCCGGCTCGGTATCAACGTTTAACGGACAGTCGCGCTCAGCGCGCTCATAGCTCAGAAACTAGTTGCAACTAATTCGCATTTGAATACGGGGTCCTCACCGACGAGTTTGGAGCGAGGACCATGGCAATCGCAGCACGCATCGCCGGAACGCTTGTAACCGGCCTCCTACTTGCGATGCCGCACCCCGCCGAGAGCGCGGAAGGCGCATATGCTGTCGACAAAGCGCAAGTTGACGAGCCCGGCAGTTGCAAAGTCGAGGCATGGACATCCTTTTCCAGCAGGAACGATTTCGCCGGTGCCGTTGCGCCGGCTTGCGCCGTCTCGATCGGACGGCCGGTCGAGTTCGGTGCGCAGTTCGACCGAGTGAAGATTGACGGCGAATGGGCGAGCGGCCTGCTGCTCAAGACGAAAACATCGATCGTGCCGCTCACCGAATCCGACGCACGATTCGGCATTGCTATTTCCGGCGCAAGTGTCGTCGGACTGGAATCCGGCAAAGTGGCCGCTTGGATCCTTAACGTGCCGTTCTCATTCCGCGCCACCGACGCGTTTCAGATCAATGCGCAGTTCGGCGGATTGTGGAACCGTGTGGAGAACCGGACTCACTTCACCTGGGGGCTCGGCTTCGAATGGTCTATGTCGGAACCATTCATGCTCATCGGCGAGGTGTTCAGTATCGCAGCAAGAACGGCAGGCGCACAGATCGGTTTGCGTTACACGCCGCACGAGAAGATCGACTTCGATTTTATCTACGGACGCAACCTCGCGGGCGAACAGGCGGACTGGATCACGCTCGGCGTGAACCTCCGCTTCTAGGATTCCCTCGCCTCCAGCACGGCTCGGATCGAAACCCGAGACCAGAGCGCATTACGCGCCCTGAACGCCGTGTATGAATCGTACACCTTCTTTGCGATGGCGCTGCCGGACGCGACCTCCGCCAGGATCGCATCGGCGTGCGGGCGCGCCGCGCTCACGATCTCCGGCGCAAAACGAAAGAGCTTCACGTTGTTCTTGTTGACGAGCGCGTCGAGCGCATCCGCATTCGCGCGCTCGAATTCAGCAAGCGCGGACGACGCCTCCGCCGCACAGGCATGGGAGATGATTGCCCGCGTCTCGCTGTCGAGTTTTTCCCACACGCGGCGCGCGACGATGCACTCGCCCGTCCCGTTCGGCTTGTTGAAGCCGGGATAGGCAAGATGCGGCGCGACCCGCCAAAGGCCAAGCGCGATGTCGGACGCTGGCGTCGTGAACTCGGCGCCGTCGACGACACCCGACTGCAGCGCAGGGAAGATCTCACCGGGAGGAATGGAAACCGCCGTCGCCCCGAGACGGCGATAGACCTCGCCCCCGAGTCCCAGCGAGCGCAATTTCAGTCCCTTCAGATCCTCGAGCGACTTCACTTCACGACGGAACCAGCCGCCCATGCACACGCCCGTATTGCCTGCCATGAACGGCTTCACGCCGAAGGGGGCATAGAGTTCGTCCCAGAGCGCCTGCCCGCCGCCATGCTCGACCCAAGCCACATGCTCGTCAGGCGTCAGTCCGAACGGAACGGTAGTGAAGAAATTCGCGGCCGGCATCTTGCCCTGCCAGAAGAACGCCGCCGTATGTCCGAGATCGGCGGCACCGCCGCCGACGGCATCGAGCACCTCGAAGGCCGGCACGATTTCGCCCGCCGCGTATACCTGGACATCGACGCGTCCGCCCGAAAGCGCGGAGATGCGCGCCGCCACCCGCTCAGCAGATACGCCCGGCCCCGGCAGTCGCTTCGGCCAAGACGTGACCATGCGGAGCTTCTGCGTCTGCGCGCGTGCGAGCGAAGGGGCCGCGACTGCGCCGGCCCCTCCCAGAACGCCTAGTGCGCTACGCCGGGTTACTCTTTTCATTCCCTGCTCCATCCTGGAATCGCCGCCAAAGCGCGTGAAAATGATGTACGGGACCGTGACCGTGGCCGACGGCCAGCTGGTCCGCTGCCGCGATGGCCGCGGCTATGTAATTCTTCGCGAGCGTTACCGCTTCGGGGAGCGCGAGGCCACGCGCCAGGAACGCGGCGATTGCCGAAGACAAAGTGCAGCCCGTCCCATGGGTGTTGAGCGTTTGCACGCGCGCCGCAACAAGCCGCTGCAAGCCGTTCTCATCGACGAAAAAATCGACCGCTTCTGGTCCCTCCGCATGCCCGCCTTTGATGAGGACGGCCTTAGCGCCAAGGGCGCGGATACCTTCGGCCTGCTCGAGCATCTCGCGTTCGTTCTTTGCAACCGCGCTATCCAGCAGTACCGCCGCTTCGTGCAGATTAGGCGTTACAACAACGGCACGGTGGAGAAGTGTACGTTTCAACGCGGCCACCGCGTCGTCCGCGAGAAGCTTCGCGCCGGATGCAGCAACCATCACGGGGTCGAGTACGACGTTTTTCGCCTTGTGCCGGTCGAGCCCCGCGGCGACCGCTTCGATGGTCGAAACCTGTGAGAGCATGCCGATCTTCGTCGCAGACACATTGAGGTCCGAATAGACCGCGTCGATCTGCGCTCCGATGAAATCGGGCGGTACATCGTGGATCGCGCTAACGCCCAGCGTGTTCTGTGCGGTCAACGCTGTGATCACCGATGCACCGTAGACGCCGAGCGCCGAGAACGTCTTGAGGTCGGCCTGAATCCCCGCCCCGCCGCTCGAATCGGATCCCGCGATGGTGAGCGCTATCCTGCTCATGCCGCACGTCCCTTCATTGCGCCGTCGATGATTGTGCGAAGTTCGCGCGCGGCCTGCGCCGGATCCGCCGCCGCCAGCACCGCGGATACGACCGCCACACCATCCGCACCCGCGCCAATCACGTCGGCGGCATTCGACGCGTTGATTCCGGCTATCGCGCCGACCGGAATTTGAGGAGCACGCTCCCGCACGAGACGCGCGAGCCTTGAAAGACCGGCGAGCCCGATCGGCGGATCGGGATTTTCCTTGCTCACCGTGGTGAATACACCGCCGATACACACGTAGTCGATCGCACCGGGCGCAAGTGCCGCCACGTCCTGATCGCCGCGCACCGTGACACCGATGATTGCCTGTGGACCCAGCAATTGCCGTGCGGCGCGCGCGTCAAGATCCTCGCGGCCCAGATGCACGCCGTCCGCCTCCGCCACAAGCGCTACGTCGACTCGATCGTTGACGAGGAGCGCCACACCGGTTCCTGCGAGCGCCAGTTTGATCGCGCGCGCCTGTTCGACGAGTTCCCGCGTCGCACCCGTTTTGTTGCGCAACTGGACAAGCGTCGCGCCGCCGCGCACGGCCGCGGCGGCAACCTCGGCGAGCGGCTTCCCGCCAGCCTGCGCAGGATCAGCAAGCACGTAGAGTCTGAGGTCGACTTTCATGTCACCTTTGCCCGCTTCCTGATCGCGTCTGGATCGAGCGACGCGATCGTATCGATCAGTGCAACGGCAAAACTTCCCGGCCCCCCCGCTCGCTCCGCGGCGACCTCGCCGGCCACTCCCATGACAAGGAGCGCCGCCGCTGCCGCGATGAACTCATCGTCCTCGACCGCAACAAAGGCGCACAGAAGCGCAGTCTCGGCGCAGCCGATGCCCGTGACCTGCCCCATGAAGGCATGGCCATTGTCGATACGCGCGCGCTTTGCGCCGCTCGTCACCAGGTCGATTGGCCCGGTGCAGGCGGCGACGGTGATGTTGTCCAGCGCAAAGCGATCAAGCGCCTCCGCCGTCGGCTCTGTCTGGAGAAGCGCGCCGAATTCCGCAGCATTCGCGCGAACGACGCGCGGTTCCTTCTGAGCCAGCCCACGCGCGAGTTCGGCTCGCGGTTCGGAACGCTCGATGAAGACAGGGTCCAGCACCCAGGGAATGCCATCGTCGCGCGCAACCTCGAGCGCGATGTCCAGTGCGTCGCGCCGGTCGCGGTCGAACGTGCCGAGATTGACCAGCAACGCGTCGGCACCGGATACGAAGAACCCGATTTCCTCCGGCGACGTAGTCATGGAAGGGATCGCCCCCGCGGCGAGCAGAACGTTGGCCGTGAGTTCCTGCACGACGCTGTTGGTGATGCAGTGGACGCGTGGACGCCGCTCCCGCAAGAGCGCAAAAAGCTCAACGGCGCGCGTGGCGAGGTCGGCACTCACGCGGACGCTCCGCTTCGGCCGAAAACGAGAAAAAGGCTGGTAATTTCTGGCGCGCGATCGGATCGATAGCGCATCTCGGTTTCCTCCGCCGGTGTGAACCGGATCAGGTTCGATGGGTTGGCACGAAGCCTCTCAGCCCGGATGGCCGGGCACCCCAACGAGATTGCGCAGGATATTTATGGGAGCGGTGCCGGACGTGCAAGAGCACGAGACTGCCGTGCGCCCTTGCCTCGTGCGCCCGTTTCTGGTCCCCTCGCCCGAAATCCGCGCCCGGAGGCCCGAATGGTACCGTTCTTCGTTCAGATCAAATGCCAGCTCGGCAAGTCCTACGAGGTCGCAAATCGGCTCGCGGATGCCGAAATCGCGTCGGAAATCTACTCGACCGCGGGTGAATTCGACCTGCTGGTGAAGTTCTACGTGGACGACAAGATCGATATCGGCCACTTCGTGAACGAGAAGGTGCAGGTCATCCCCGGTATCCAGGACACCCGCACCATCATCACCTTCAAGGCGTTCTGAACTTCAGGAGGCGGGCGTCGGTGCCGGCGGCACCGCATTCTCCGGTTTGTGCGTCTTGTCGAGCCCAAGCTTATGCTCGCGCCAGATCACGAACAGCCCCGCGCCGATCACGATCATCGCGCCGAGAAGGACGATGATTTCCGGCACTTCGCCGAACCAGAAGAACCCGATCCCGACGGCCCAGATCATTGACGTGTAGGCGAACGGCGCAAGTACGGCCGCCGGCGCATGCCGGAAGCTTTCCGTCATCAGGATTTGTGCAATGCCTCCAAGTACGCCGATCGAGAGCAGCGCGACGAGATCACCGCCGACCGGCATGACCCAGCCCCAGAAAGCGGTGGCCGAACTGATCGTCGCCGCGATCACCGAATAGAAGAAGACGAGCGCTCCGGTCGATTCTGTTCCTGTCATATGCCGCACCTGCGTGAGCGCCACGCCGAACAGGAATGCCGCGCTCAGGCAGAAGATCGCTCCGATCAGCGCCTCTTGGTCGCTTGTGCCGTGCCCGATGTGCGGCGACAGCATGATCAGCACGCCGACCAGGCCAACGACCACGGCGCACCAGCGCCAGAGACGCACGACTTCCCCCAGAAATGTAGCGGCGAGGATGACCGTAAAGAGCGGCGTCGCGTAACCGAGCGCCGTGGCATCCGCGAGCGGCACGCGAGCCAAACCGGCGAAATTCAAAAACATGCCGCTTACGTTGGTAAAGCTGCGCGAAATGTGCGCCCTCAGATTGTTTGTCCTGATCGTCGCAAGCTTGCCCTGCCAGGCAAGAAACAAGAACAGCGGCACGAGCGCCACGGTGCTGCGGAAGAACACGGCCTCGCCAACCGGCACCCGCGCGCCGACATAGCGCACGAGCGCGCCCTGCAACGTGAAGGCGAGCATAGCGAGAATCTGCAACAGGATGCCGCGCAGGGAATGCATTCGCGATCCTCAGCCCGTGGGACCTTCCGCGCGCTTTTCTTCGGTACGGTCGAGGCCGAGCTTGCGTTCGCGCCAGATCACGAACAGACCGGCCGCGATGACAATCACGGCGCCGACCAACACGATCGCTTCGGGCACTTCGCTGAACCAGACGTAGCCAATTACGATCGAATAGATCATCGCGGTGTAAGCGAAGGGCGCCAGCACGGCAGCGCTCGCATGCCGGTAGCTCTCCGTAATGAGAATTTGACCGATACCCCCGAGCAGGCCCATCGCGACCATGAGTCCGAGCTCACGCGCCGACGGCACGACCCAGCCCCAGGGCAAGGTCGCAAGTCCGCAAAGGCAACACATCACGGAGAAATAAAAGACGAGCGAACCCGTGGTCTCGGTACGCGACAAATGGCGCACCTGTGTCATAGCGCCGGCAACTGTAAATGCGCCCGCAAGCGCAAGGAGAGCGCCGAGCGTCGCTCCGGCGTCGAGCGGTCCGCTGCCAACATACGGCGAAAGCATCACGAGGACGCCGACGAAACCGACGCCAACCGCGGACCAGCGGCGGATACGCACGACCTCTCCGAGAAAGAGCGCCGCAAGCACCACCGAGAAGATTGGCGCTGCGAAGCTGATCGCCGTCGCATCGGCCAGCGGCAGAAGTGCGAGCGCCGCAAAATTCATGAACATGCCCGCAACACCCGTGAGGCTGCGCGAGACATGCGCAAACAGGCTGTTCACGCGAAGCGCTGTGGTCAATTCGTGCCGCCAGGCGAGGAAGGCCAGGAGTGGAATGAGCGCGAAAAAGCTGCGCGCGAATACGATCTCGCCGAGGGGGATGGACTGCCCGAGATAGCGGACGAGCGCCCCCATGACCGAGAAGACGAGCGTCGCGACAAGGACGAGAGCGATCCCCAGGAGCGGATTCATGGGCTGGCGGCGATGAGTCGGGACAATGGAATAGCCCGCCTACAAAGCACGGGACGCGCCGAGCGGAAAGCGCGCTTATCCCGTCGGGGGCACTTCCGGCGGAACCGCCATCTGCACGGCCCGTTTCCGGTCGAGCCCGAGCTTGTGCTCACGCCATATCACGAACAGTCCCGACGCGATGACGATTGCAGCGCCCGCGAAGACAATTGCCGCCGGCAGTTCGCCGAGCCAGAAATACCCGATCACCGTCGACCACAGCATGGTCGCATAACCGAAAGGCGCCACGACGGACGCCGGGGCATAGCGCAGGCTTTCGGTGATGAGGGTCTGTCCGAGACCGCCGAAGACGCCGATTCCGATGAGTGCAAGCAGGTCTCCCCAGCTCGGCACAACCCAGCCCCAGTACAAGGTCACGAGGCTCACGAGCGTGGCGAACGACGAGTAGTAGAGCACGAGACGTGGCGTCGACTCGGTCTTCGAGAGATGCCGGACCTGAATCATCACGACGGAGATGAGAAACGCGCTGATGATGACAAGAATTGCGCCAAGGGCAGCACGTCCATCGTGCGTTCCGTCCCCAAGATGCGGTGACAACATAACGAGCACGCCGGCAAATCCGACGAACACCGCAGTCCAGCGCCACAGCCGAACCGTCTCGCCCAGAAAAATTGCGGCGAGCACGACCGTGAATAGCGGCGTGGCAAAGCCGATCGCGGTCGCCTCGGCGAGCGGAATGCGAACGACGCCGCCGTAATGGCAGAAAATCGAGACGATGTTCGCGACGCTTCTCGTTGCATGCCCGCGAAAATTCTTCGTCCGGATCGTCTCCCTTAGTTGGCCACGAATGGCCAGGCCGATCACGAGCGGGACGACGACGACAAAGTTACGGGCGAAGACCATCTCGCCGACCGGAACGCGATCGCCGACATAGCGCACCATCGCCCCCATCAGCGTAAAACCGATGGTCGAAAGAACGCAAAGGAAGATGCCGAGAAGCGGGTTCATCGCGGGAAGGACAAGGGAATGCTGAGGGCGCTCGCGGGAACGTGCAGACTAAGCACGCCCGCACCGGTGCCGAAAGCCCGCACTGTGAATTCAGTTCCGCGGCGGACCGGAAACCGCCGGAAGCGATTTCAGATAGTGCGCCATGGCCTTGCGATCCTCCGGCGACAACTGTGCCGTGTTGCGGACGACCGCCGCCATCTCTCCGCCCACCTTATCGAAGCTCGGGGTGTTCCCCGATTCCAGCAGGGTTTCGATGTCAGCCTCAGTCCAGTCGCCGAGGCCGTCAACGTGTTGCGTGATGTTCGGCACGCGTCCTTCGCCGGTCGGATTGGGACCGCCGGCGTAACGCTGCTGCGGAACGATGCCTCCCGCGATGTCGCGCGGGCTGTGACATTCCGCGCAGTGACCCGGGCCCTCGACGAGATAGGCGCCGCGATTCCATTGCGCCGATTGCGATGTAGCGAGCCGGAACGGTTGTCCGTCGAGATATCGAACCTTCCACAAGCCGATGCCCGCCCGCAGATTGAACGGGAACGGCAGGTCGTGAGCCGGAGCGCGGCCTTCCACTGGCGGCAGCGTCTTAATGAATGCAAACAGGTCACGCACATCGCCGAGCGCCATGCGCTGGTAAGACGTGTACGGGAACGCCGGATAATAGTGCTCGTCCTTCGGCGAAGTGCCCTTCAGCATCGCGCTCGCGAATTGCGCCTCGCTCCAGTTGCCGATGCCGTCGCGGACGTGTGGTGAGATATTGGGAGCGCGGAAGGTGCCGAACTGTGTCGGCAACGCAAGCCCGCCTCCGAGGCGCATCTTGTCGTCTTGCTCCGGCGTGGCGTGGCAGGATGCGCAGCCGCCCGCAAGGAACAAGGTGCGGCCGTTATCCGCATTGGGACTGTGGGAACCGAGCTGTGCGTTATCGATCCGCTCTGCGCGCGTCAGTCCAAGGGCGATCGGAACGCCGAGCACGATCAGAACAATCAGTAATATGGTGAAGCGGCGGCGCATGGCTTGCTCCGGATCGTCCGCAACGACAACGCCGCCGCAAGCGACTCGCGGCGGCGCGGTCAGTTATCTCGCGGCCTCAGTTTCGTATGCGATAGTTCTCGTGGCAACTGTCGCACGCGCGGTCGACCATCGCGAAACCTTCCTTCAGCCCATCGAGGCTCTTGGAACGTGCGTGGCCATCGCCTACGGCCTTGACGAAATTCGCGAGTTTGGCGTCGAAGTCCGCCCGGTTCGACCAGATCTTCTGCGAGACCCAGAAGCGCCCGGCTGGCGGGATATTCCTGGTGCTCTCCGCGTAGAGCGCAGGAAGCTTCTTCGCGCCCTCGGCAAACTCAGCGAAGGCGGTATCCACGGCCGCCTGGCTATAAGGCGTCGTGCCTTTCAGCATGTCGGGCAAAGCCCGGTAGAAGTGCTTGCCAAACTGTTCACCCATGACCGCTTTGCGTGCGGCGACGAGATCCGCCTGGGCGAGAACGGTCGTGGTGACGACGGCAAATGCCGCAACGGCAAATACGGTGCGAAACATCCCAACTCCAGTTCAAGATCGACAAAGGAAAGAACAGCCGAGCGCGAAGCATATTCCGCGCGGCCGTTCGAATGCGCTCACGAATTGCTCTCGATGACGTGATAAGGAGGTATCAGCGCGCCGCGCGGATCGCCTGCCACACGCGCGCGGGCGTCGCCGGCATGTCGAAGCGCTTGATGCCGAACCCGCGATCGAGCGCATCGATCACCGCATTCATGACGGCCGGCGTTGCACCGATCGTGCCCGCCTCCCCGGCGCCCTTGATGCCGAGCACGTGCGTCTTGCACGGCACGTTGCGCGTCTCGAACACGATCTGCACGAGGTCGCGCGCATGCGGCATGGCGTAATCCATGAAACTCGCGGTGAGCAGTTGCCCGTCCTCGCCATAGACGGCCTGCTCGCCGAGTGCCTGACCGGCACCCTGCGCGATGCCGCCGTGGATCTGCCCTTCGAGCAACAGCGGGTTCACCGTGAAGCCGAAATCATCCACGACCCAATAACCGACGATCACGATCGCTCCGGAATCCGGATCGAGCTCGACCTCGCAGATGTGCGTGCCGTTTGGGTAGGTCGGCGCACGCGGATCGTATTTGTCGACCGCGACGAGCTTCTCCGGATCGACGCCGTCCTTCGATGCGAGCGCGGCAAACGTGACAAGCCGGTTCGAGCCCGCGACCCGTACCGCCCCATCGACAATCTCGAGCTTGTCCGCCGGCGCTTCCAGCTCCTCGGCGGCAAGCTCCTTGAGCTGGCCCGCGAGCTTTTTCGCCGCCATCCCAACGGAAGGCGCGCCGGTCGGGATCGAGCGTGAGCCGCCCGTGCCGCCGCCGGTCGGGAGATCCCTCGTATCGCCCTGGTGCATGACGATCTTGTCGAGCGGCAGATCGAGCTCGTCGGCGGCGAACTGCGCATACGCGGTCGCATGTCCCTGCCCGTTCGATTGCGTTCCGATGTAGAGCGTTGCCGATCCGTCCTTCTCGACGCGGATCTTGGCATTCTCTCCCGCAACGCCGCCGCACGCCTCGATGTAGCTGGCAAGCCCCAAGCCGCGCACGCGACCGCGCTTGGCCGCCGCCTTCACGCGCTTCTCAAAGCCCTTCCAGTCCGCGATTTCCTGGGCACGGTCGAGATGACCGGCGAATTCCCCGCTGTCATAGGTGCGATGCGTGGGAGTTTTGAATGGCATGGCTTCGGGAGGAATGAAGTTGATGCGGCGCAACTCGTCCGGCGCGATGCCCACTTCGCGCGCCACGGTATCGACGAGACGCTCGATGACGAACGCTGCTTCCGGACGGCCGGCGCCTCGATAGGCGTCGACGGGAAGCGTATTCGTATAGACGCCGCGTTGCGTCACATAGGCCGCGGGAATCCGGTAGACGCCGGGCAGCATGCCGGCGCCGTTTGCGATGATGAACGGGCCG
>Ga0307505_10002797_pt1 | contig 11656 bp, 10 predicted proteins | sample 23_S_MG_FD_202183 | JGI IMG/M metagenome (GOLD analysis project Ga0307505, IMG submission 202183) | Soil microbial communities from Populus trichocarpa stands in riparian zone in the Pacific Northwest, United States - 23_S | ecosystem: Environmental > Terrestrial > Soil > Riparian zone > Trees...
CCCATCCAGGCCAAAGCCTTCGAACTGCTCGGCTTGAGCCCCAACTGTTCCCAGTAACCCCCGCCTGCGCAACCCGCAATCCCTGCGGGATCAAGCACTTACGTCTCTGGGAGTGTCAAAGTTCGGACTAGGGCGCCAGCTCGCCCTCGCCGAGCACCGCAGGCGCGTAGGCAAACAGCGACGGCAGCCCGCCGGTGTGCAGGAACAGCACCCGTTCGCCGGGCTTGAAGAAGCCCTCGCGCGCCAGGCCGATCAGCCCGGCCATGGTCTTGCCGGTGTACACCGGGTCGAGCAGCAGGTTCTCGGTGCGCGCCAGCCATTGCACCGCCTCGACCATGCGCGCGTTCGGCAGCGAATACTTCGGCTGCCAGTAGCCGCCCACCGTGCGCACCACCTCGCGCGGCACGGTCAACCCCAGGCCCAGAAGGTCGGCCACGGCCTGGGCTTCGCGGTGCACCAGCGGCTCCTGATCGGCTGGGTCGCGGCTGACGCCGATGCCGACGATCGGCAGCTCGACGTGGTTGCCCAGGAAGCCGGCGAGCAGCCCGCCATGCGTGCCCGAGCTGCCCGAGCCGGCGACCACCTTGTCGAAGCGCAGGCCAAGCTCGAAACATTGCTGCTGCAGTTCCTGCGCGCAGGCGACGTAGCCCAGGCCGCCGAGCGCATTCGAGCCGCCGCCGGGAATGATGTAGGCCTTGCGTCCGGCGCGCGCCAGTTCGTCGGCCACCCGCTGCATGGCCGCCGCCATGTCGCTGCCGGCCGGAACCACCGTCAGCGCTTCGACGCCGAGCAGCCGGAACATGAAGTGATTGCCGCCTGCATCTTCGTGGTAGCTGCCTGCGACACGCTCCTCGATGACGAAGCGGCACTTCAGCCCCTCTTTCACGGCCGCGGCCAGCGTGATGCGGCAATGGTTGGACTGCGGCGCGCCGCAGGTCACCAGCGTGTCGGCACCCTGGGCCAGCGCGTCCGCGACCAGGAACTCGAGCTTGCGCGTCTTGTTGCCGCCCGGGAACAGGCCGAGCAGGTCATCGCGCTTGACCCAGACTTCCGGCCCCACACCGCCGGGACAGCTGGCCGCCAGCGCGGCGCTGAATCGCGGCAGCGGCTCCAGCGGCGTGGCAGCGTGGGTGTAGCGGCGGCGGGCGAAGCGAGACAGATCCATGCGGTGTCCTCAGTCCTCGATCGGGCCAGCCCGCATGCCGCTCAGGCCCTTCGCCGCCAGGCGATGACCCGCGGCAGCAGCAGCACCGCGGCCACGATGGCGAGCAGCGTCGCCGACATCGGCCGCTCCAGGAACACCATCCAGCTGCCCTGCCCGATCGACAGCGCGTTGCGCATCTGCGCCTCTGCCAGCGGGCCGAGGATCAGACCGACGATGACGGGTGCGGTGGGGAAATCGAAGCGCCGCATCACCACGCCGATCAGCGCCAGGCCGAGCATCAGGTACAGGTCGAACGCACTTTGGCGCATGCCGTAGACACCGACGGTGGCGAAGATCAGGATGCCGGCATACAGCGGCGCCTTCGGGATCTTCAGCAGCTTGACCCACAAGCCGACCATCGGCAGGTTCAGCACCAGCAGCATCACGTTGCCGATGTACAGGCTGGCGATCAATGCCCAGACCAGCGTGGAGCTGGTCTCGAACAATTGCGGACCGGGGTTCAGCCCGTAATTCTGGAAGGCCGACAGCAGGATCGCCGCCGTCACGCTGGTCGGGATGCCCAGCGTCAGCAGCGGCACCAGCGTCGCCGTCACCGCCGAGTTGTTGGCCGCCTCCGGGCCGGCCACGCCCTCGATGGCGCCGGTGGTGCCGAACTCCTCCTTGTGCTTGCTGAGCTTGCGTTCGGTGGCATAGCTCAGGAATGTCGGGATTTCCGAGCCGCCGGCCGGAATGGTGCCGAAGGGGAAGCCGATCGCCGTGCCGCGCAGCCAGGCCGGCCACGAGCGCCGCCACTCGCTGCGCGTCATGTGCACCTTGCCCATCTTGTTCAGGTCGGCCTTCGAGCGCCCCTCGTACAGCGCGTTGTACAGGCACTCGGTCACCGCGAACAGCCCGACCGCGACGAGCACGACCTCGATCCCGTCCATGAACTCCAGGATGCCGCCGGTGTAGCGCACCTGCGCGGTGATCTGGTCGATGCCCACCAGCCCCATGGCGATGCCGATGAACAGCGCCGTCAGCCCGCGCAGCGTGCTCTTGCCGAGCACCGCGCTGACGGTGGTGAAGGCCAGCAGCATCAGGCAGAAGTACTCCGGCGGCCCGAGCTGGACCGCGAACTCGGCCATCACCGGCGAGAACAGCGTCACCAGCACGGTGGCCACCGTGCCGGCGACGAAGGAGCCGATCGCGCTGGTGGCCAGCGCGGCGCCGGCACGCCCGCTCTTGGCCATCTTGAAGCCTTCGAGCGCGGTCACCATCGTGCCGGTCTCGCCGGGCGTGTTGAGCAGGATCGAGGTGGTCGAGCCGCCGTACATCGCGCCGTAATAGATGCCGCAGAAGAAGATCATCGACGCGGTGGGCTCCACCTGCGCGGTGATCGGCAGCAGCATCGCCACCGTCACCGCCGGGCCCAGGCCGGGCAGCACGCCGATGGCCGTGCCGACCGCGCAGCCGACGAAGGCCCACAGCAGGTTGATCGGCGTGGCGGCGGTGGCAAAACCGCCCAGCAGCTGGCTCCACAGTTCCATCGCTCACCCCGCTCAGAGCCAGCCGGTGGCGGTGAGCCCCGGCAGGTTGACCTTCAGGATCTGTGTGAACAGCCAATACACCGGCGCGGCAACCAGCATGCCGGTGACCGCATCCAGCAGCACCTTGCGCGGGCCGCCCCAGGGCCGGCCTTCGGCGCTGCGCAGGCCGTGCACGGCCAGCGTGTAGCACAGCGCACAGGCGAGCACGAAGCCGACACGCTCGATCAGCAGCGCATTGGCCACGATGCCGGCTGCCACCCAGGCCAGCGCCTTCCAGTCGCCGTGTTCGGCGCCGGACGGCGGCTCCAGGTCGCGGAAGCCTCCCGTCCTGGCCTCGTAGAGCAGCCACAACCCGCAGGCGCACAGCGCCGCGGCGATCGCCCAGGGCAGGAAGTTGGGGCCGACACCGGCATAACCGGCGTCCGACGAGATGCCGGTCGCGCCCCAGGCCAGCAGGGCGGAGACAACGAGGGCGCCGACGCCGATCAGCGTCTGGGCGCCCCGCGATGGAGCGGGTGCATTCATGGGTGTTCCTTGCCGGCTGCCGGTGCCTGGTCCGGGCTCTGGCCTGCCGCGTGCCGCCTCAGACCATGCCGGCCTTGACCATGGTGGCGCGCAGGCTGGCGAAATCGCGGTCGACGAAGTCCGCGAACTCCTTGCCGGTGAGCAGTGCCGCGGTCCAGTTGTTCTTCTCCAGCGCTTCGGCCCAGGACTTGTGGCGCGTGGCCTTGACGACCCTGTCGATCAATGCCTTCTGTTGTGCATCGCTGATGCCGCTGGCGCCATAGACGCCGCGCCAGTTGCCGATCACGACATCGATACCCTGCTCCTTCAGCGTCGGGACGGCGATGCCCTTGACGCGGACGTCGGAGGTGACGCCGATGGCCTTCATGCGGCCGCTGTCGATGTACTGCTGGAACTCGCTGTAGCCGCTGCCGCCGACGCTGACGTTGCCGCCCAGGATCGCCGCCGTGGCCTCGCCACCGCCGCGGAAGGGCACGTAGTTGATCTTCGACGCGTCGACCCCGGCCTCGCGCGCGATCATCGCGGCGGCGATGTGCTCGGTGCTGCCGCGCGAGCCACCGCCCCACTTGATGCTGCCGGGATCCTTCTTCAGCTGCGCGACGACATCGGCCATGCTCTTGAATGCGGAATTGGCCGGCAGCACGAAGACGTTGTATTCGGTGGTCAGGCGCGCGATGGGCGTCACCTGCGTCACCGACACCGGCGGCTTGCCGGTGATGATGCCGCCGAGCATCACGGCGCCCATCACCATCAATGCGTTGCCGTCGCCGCGGCTGGCGTTGAAGAACTGCGCCAGGCCGATGGCGCCGGCCGCGCCGCCCTTGTTCTCGTAGGTCACCGAGGCGGCCGCGCCGGAATCCTGCAGCGCCTTGCCGAGCGCGCGCCCGGTGGTGTCCCAGCCGCCCCCGGGGTTGGCGGGAATCATCATCTTCAGGTTGACGTTGGCGCGGACACTCAGCGGCAGCGCGCCGGCCACCGCCATCGCGGCCATCGACTTCAGGAAGGTGTCTCTGCGCATCGAATGTCTCCATCGGCAATTTCGTAGGCTGTGCATGTTCGCCGCAAAGGCTGTCAATCGGCTGTCCGCGGCACTAGGGGAAACGCCGATGCCTGCGCCCGCTGCCGGACAGCGTGCCCGAGCGCGGCGCCTGCTAAGGTCAGGGACGTGAAACTGCTGCTGGTCGAAGACAACCCGGACATGCGCACCACGCTGCAGCGCACCTTCGAGCGCCGCGGCATGCAGGTGGTGAGCTGTGGCGACGGCGCCCGCGCACTCGACCGCTGGCGGGCCAGCCTGCCCGACGTGGTGCTGCTCGACCTGAGCCTGCCCGGCCTGGATGGCCTGCAGGTGCTGGCGCAGGCGCGCGCCGAAGCGCTGGCGGCGCCGGTGCTCATCCTGACCGCGCGCGGCACCGTCGGCGACCGCATCCTGGGCCTGAACACCGGCGCCGACGACTACCTGCCCAAGCCCTTCGACCTGGACGAACTGGAAGCGCGCGTGCGCGCGCTGGCCCGGCGTGCGCCAGGGCCAGCCGCGGCTGGCATGCCGGCGCCGTTCTGCGGCCTGCACATCGACCCGGACAGCGGCAGTGCCTGCCTGCACGGCCAGCCGATGGACTTGGCGCCGCGCGAACTGGCGCTGCTGCGCGCGCTGCTGGCGCGCCCCGGGCAGGCGCTGGCGCGCGAGCGGCTGTCGGAACTGGTCTTTCCCGACCACGCCGAGGTGCAGCCCGATGCCATCGAGGTGGTGGCCTATCGGCTGCGCAAGAAGATTGCCGGCACCGGCGCCCAACTGGTCACGCTGCGCGGGCTGGGCTACCTGTTGAAGGCCGCGCATTGAGCGCTGCCGCGCGCCGCGACGGATCGCTGCGCGGCGCGCTGCTGCTGGGCATCCTGCTGCCGCTGCTGGCCGTCATCGCGCTGAACACGGTCAGCCTGTACCGCCAGGCGCTGCGCGCGGTGAACACCGCCTACGACCGCACGCTGCTGGCCAGCGCCAAGTCGATCGGCGAGCAGCTCGAGCTGGTCGGCAGCGGCGCCGGCGCGCGCTTGCGCGGGGGCCTGCTGTATTCCGCGCTCGAGCCCTTCGAAGCGGACAACCGCAGCCGCATGTACTACCGCGTCAGCGGCTTCGGCGGCGAGATGGTCTCCGGCTTCGAGGACCTGCCCGTCTGGCGCGGCCGGCTGCCGGACCGCGGCCCCTACGCCGCGCTGGTCGACTTCTACGACGACCGCTTCCGCGGCGAGCCGGTGCGCGTGGCCGTGCTGCTGCAGCCGGTGGCCGGCCAGGACGGACTGGGCATGGCGACGGTGCAGGTGGCCGAAACCCTGGAGCTGCGCCAGACGCTGGCGCGGCAGATCCTGGTCGATACGTTGTGGCGCCAGGCACTGCTGCTGCTGGTGGCCACCGCCGTGGTGGTGTGGGTGGTGCAGCGCGCGACGCGGCCGGTGCGTGCCATCAGCGCCGAGCTGCTGCGGCGCGGCGACAACGACCTGGCGCCGATCGCCGCACCGGGCGCACCGCACGAACTGCGGCCGCTGATCGATGCCACCAACCAGGTGATGGCGCGGCTGGCTCACCTGCTGGCCGACCAGAAGCGCTTCGTGCGCGACACCGCGCACCAGCTGCGCACGCCGCTGGCGGTGCTGCGCACGCAGCTGCAGTCGGCGCAGCGCGGCGACATCCTGCCCGAACAGGCCCTGCGCGAGATGAGCGGCACCGTCGAACGCGCCACGCAACTCGCCAACCAGATGCTGGCGCTGGCCAAGGTCGAACAGCTGCGCCGCCAGGGCGGCGCGGCGGTGATGGACTGGTCCGAGATCACGCGCGCCGTGGCGCTGGATCTGGCGCCGCTGATCGCGCAGCAGCGGCTCGACTTCGACATCGACACCCGGCCCGCGCCGGTGCGCGCCCATGAGTGGGCGCTGCGCGAGCTGACGCGCAACCTGCTGCACAACGCCGTCAAGCACGGCGGCAGGTCGGGCCGGCTCGCCGTGCGGCTGAGCACCGGAGCGGCGTGGGCCACGCTGCGCGTCACCGACAGCGGCCCGGGTATCGCCCCCGAGCTGCGGCTGCGGCTGTTCCAGCCCTTCGCCAGCGGCGACCCGCACAGCGGATCGGGCCTGGGCCTGGCCATTTGCCAGGAGATCGCCACCTCGCTGGGCGGCGACATCCGGCTGGAGAACCGCCTCGACCAGGGCCGCATCGGCGGCCTGGACGCCGTGGTCAACCTGCCGCTGGCGGACAATACGGCAGCATGAGACGAGCCCCGCGACAGCCGCACCGCCTGGCCGGGGAGTGGCCATGAGCGCGCCGGGCCGCTCCCAAGCGCTCATCCCGGAGCACGCAGTGCGCAGGGTAGCCCTGTGAGCGACCCCAGCGAAACCGCCGGCATGCGCCTGGACAAGTGGCTGTGGGCCGCGCGCTTCTACAAGACCCGGGCGATCGCGGTGGAGGTCATCGACAAGGGCCGCGTGCAGGTCAACGGGCAGAACGCCAAGCGCTCGCGCGAACTGCGCGTCGGCGATCGGGTGGCGCTGCGCCAGGGCGAACACGCCGAGATCGCCCGCGAGGTGCAGGTGCTGGGCCTGAGCCAGGTGCGCGGCCCGGCGCCGGTGGCCCAGCAGCTGTATGCCGAGACGGCGGCCAGCCTGGCGGCGCGTGAGGCGGCCGCCCTTGCCCGCGTCTACCAGGTCGAGCCTGCGCACGCGATCGAGCACGGCCGGCCGACCAAGCGCAACCGTCGCGAGCTGGTCGACTGGCAGCGCTGGAGCGCCTCGGTCGACGACGCCTGAGTGCGGCACAAGGCACGCAATAACCCTCTTGAAGACCGGAGATTCGTTCCCATCTACCGGCGAGTTTTCCCAGTCCCGCCCATGAATCCGAACAACGACATCCCCCAAGACCCGGCCGCGCAGGCCGAAACCGAGCTCCCCACGCCTGCCGAAACCAACGCCGACACCAGCGCTGAACAGCGGCTGGCCGAGCTGGAAGCCAGGCATGCCTCGGTGTCCGACGCCTACCTGCGCGCCAAGGCCGAGGCCGAGAACACGCGCCGGCGTGCCGAGGAAGAGATGTCCAAGGCGCGCAAGTTCGCGGTCGAGGGCTTTGCCGACAGCCTGCTGCCGGTGTGCGACAGCCTGGAAGCGGCGATCGCGCTGCCCAATGCCACGCCGGAGCAGATGCTCGAAGGCGTGCATGCCACGCTCCGCCAGCTGCTGGCCGCGCTGGAGCGCAACAAGGTGCTGCCGATCAACCCGCCGGTGGGCACCAAGTTCGACCCGCACCAGCACCAGGCCATCAGCATGGTGCCGGCTGACGCAGAGGCCAACACCGTGGTCTCGGTGCTGCAGAAAGGCTACCTGATCGCCGACCGCGTGCTGCGCCCGGCGCTGGTCATGGTGGCGGCGCCCAAGTAAGGCGCCCCGGGCTTGAAAGCCCGCAAGTTATCCACAACTCCAAGACATCCAGATTCCATCCTCAGGAGCCACACAAAATGGGAAAGATCATCGGCATCGACCTCGGCACCACGAACTCGTGCGTGTCGGTCATGGAAGGCAACAGCACCAAGGTCATCGAGAACAGTGAAGGCGCGCGCACCACGCCGTCGATCGTCGCCTACCAGGAAGACGGCGAGATCCTGGTCGGCGCCAGCGCCAAGCGCCAGGCCGTCACCAACCCGAAGAACACGGTCTATGCGGTCAAGCGGCTGATCGGCCGCAAGTTCACCGAGAAGGAAGTGCAGAAGGACATCGACCTGATGCCCTACAAGATCGTCGCCGCCGACAACGGCGACGCCTGGGTCGAGATCCGCGGCAAGAAGCTCGCGCCGCCGCAGGTCAGCGCCGAGATCCTGCGCAAGATGAAGAAGACCGCCGAGGACTACCTGGGCGAGGAAGTCACCGAGGCGGTGATCACCGTGCCCGCGTACTTCAACGACAGCCAGCGCCAGGCGACCAAGGACGCCGGCCGCATCGCCGGGCTGGACGTCAAGCGCATCATCAACGAGCCCACCGCCGCGGCCCTGGCCTTCGGCCTGGACAAGCACGGCAAGGGCGACCGCAAGATCGCCGTCTATGACCTGGGCGGCGGCACCTTCGACGTGTCGATCATCGAGATCGCCGACGTAGACGGCGAGATGCAGTTCGAGGTGCTGTCCACCAACGGCGACACCTTCCTGGGCGGCGAGGACTTCGACCAGCGCGTCATCGACTACATCGTCACCGAGTTCAAGAAGGAACAAGGCGTCGACCTGACCAAGGACGTGCTGGCGCTGCAGCGCCTGAAGGAAGCCGCCGAGAAGGCCAAGATCGAGCTGAGCAACAGCACGCAGACCGATGTCAACCTGCCGTACATCACGGCCGATGCGTCGGGCCCGAAGCACCTGAACATCAAGCTCACGCGTGCCAAGCTCGAAGCGCTGGTCGAGGACCTGATCGCCCGCACCATCGAACCGTGCAAGATCGCCGTCAAGGACGCGGGCGTCAAGCTGTCCGACATCAATGACGTGATCCTGGTCGGCGGCATGACGCGCATGCCCAAAGTGCAGGACAAGGTCAAGGAGTTCTTCGGCAAGGACCCGCGCAAGGACGTCAACCCCGACGAAGCTGTCGCCGTGGGCGCGGCCATCCAGGGCCAGGTGCTGGGCGGCGACCGCAAGGACGTGCTGCTGCTCGACGTCACCCCGCTGAGCCTGGGCATCGAAACCCTGGGCGGCGTGATGACCAAGATGATCAAGAAGAACACCACCATCCCGACCAAGTTCAGCCAGGTGTTCAGCACGGCCGACGACAACCAGCCGGCGGTGACGATCAAGGTCTTCCAGGGCGAGCGTGAGATCGCTGCCGGCAACAAGAGCCTGGGCGAGTTCAACCTCGAGGGCATCCCGCCGTCGCCGCGCGGCATGCCGCAGATCGAGGTCACCTTCGACATCGACGCCAACGGCATCCTGCACGTGGGCGCCAAGGACAAGGCCACCGGCAAGGAGAACAAGATCACCATCAAGGCGAACTCCGGCCTGAACGAGGCCGAGATCGAGAAGATGGTCAAGGACGCCGAGGCCAATGCCGCGGAAGACCACAAGAAGCTCGAGCTGGTGCAGGCCCGCAACGCCGCCGACGCGATGGTGCATTCGGTGAAGAAGAGCCTGGGCGAGCATGGCGACAAGCTGGACGCGCCGGAGAAGGAGTCCATCGAGGCGGCGCTGAAGGAAGCCGAGGAATCGCTGAAGAGCGACGACAAGGCCACCATCGAAGCGGCCACCGAAAAGCTGATGACGGCGAGCCAGAAGCTGGGCGAGAAGATGTATGCCGATTCGCAGGCCGCGGCGGCTGCCGCAGCGGCGGCGGCCGGTGATGCCGGCGCGGCGCAAGCCGAGCCGGAGCCGCAGGCGCGGCCGGCGGCGGACGACAACGTGGTCGACGCCGAGTTCAAGGAAGTGAAGAAGTGATCCGCAGCGTCCGGCCCGGGCGACGACGCCCGGCCTGAGCGCCGACTCCGCCGCGTTGAAGGGCTGCCTGCCGAGGGCGGCTCGACAACGCGGCTTCATTGTTTTTTTCGAGCAGACAACGCATGGCAAAGCGCGACTACTACGACATCCTCGGCGTGCCCCGCAACGCGGAAGAAGAGGACATCAAGAAGGCCTACCGCAAGCTGGCCATGAAGCACCACCCGGACCGCAACCAGGGTGACAAGGCCAAGGCCTCGGAGGAGAAGTTCAAGGAGGCCAAGGAGGCCTACGAGATGCTCACCGACCCGCAGAAGCGCGCCGCCTACGACCAGTTCGGCCATGCCGGCGTCGACCCCAACATGGGTGGCCGCGGCGGTGCCGGTCCCGAGGGCTTCGGCGGCTTCGCCGAGGCCTTCGGCGACATCTTCGGCGACATCTTCGGCGGTGCGGCCGGTGGCGCCGGCGGCCGGCGTGCCGGCGGCCAGCAGGTCTACCGCGGCAACGACCTGAGCTATGCGATGGAGATCACGCTGGAGGAAGCGGCGCGCGGCAAGGACACGCAGATCCGCATCCCCAGCTGGGACAACTGCGAGACCTGCAAGGGCACGGGCGCCAAGCCCGGCACCAGCCCGAAGACCTGCAGCACCTGCAGCGGCAGCGGCACGGTGCACATGCGCCAGGGCTTCTTCAGCATCCAGCAGACCTGCCCCAACTGCCGCGGCACCGGCAAGATCATCCCCGAGCCCTGCACCACCTGCAACGGCGCCGGCAAGATCAAGAAACAGAAGACGCTGGAGGTGAAGATCCCCGCCGGCATCAACGAAGGCATGCGCATCCGCTCGGCCGGCAACGGCGAGCCGGGCACCAACGGCGGACCCAGCGGCGACCTGTACATCGAGATCCGCGTCAAGCCGCACGACATCTTCGAGCGCGACGGCGATGACCTGCACTGCACCGTGCCGGTGGGCCTGACGACGGTGACGCTGGGCGGCACGATCGAGGTGCCGACGCTGGGCGGCAATGCCGAGATCGACCTGCCCGAAGGCACGCAGCACGGCAAGACCTTCCGCCTGCGCGGCAAGGGCATCAAGGGCATCCGCTCCAGCTACCCCGGCGACCTGTACGCGCACATCGCGGTGGAAACGCCGGTGAAGTTGACCGAACACCAGCGCAAGCTGCTGAAAGAACTGGACGAATCCTTCCGCAAGGCCGGCGACCGGCATTCGCCCAACGAGAAGAGCTGGGCCGACCGCGTGAAGGACCTGTTCAAGTAGCTCAGAACAGGCTGGCCTGCGCCGATGGTGCAGCAGGCCGCCTGAAGCGCGTCAGGTCGAGTTCGATGCGATCACGGTTCAGGCCAAGGCGCGCGCAGGCCTTGTCGAAGCGCTGGCGCAGCAGTTCGGCCCAGATGCCCTGCCCGCGCATGCGCGAGCCGAAGCGCGCATCGTTGTCGCGGCCACCGCGCATCTCGCGCACGCGCGCCATGATGCGCGCCGCACGCTCGGGGAAATGCTGCTCCAGCCACTGCTGGAACAGCGGGTTCACCTCCCACGGCAGGCGCAGCACGATGCTGAAGGCGCGGCTCGCGCCCGCGGCCGCCGCGGCATCGAGGATGCGCTCCAGCTCAGGCTCGTTGAGGAAGGGAATCACCGGCGACACGCTCACGCCCACCGGCACGCCGGCGCGCGCCAGCGTTTGAATGCAGCGCAAGCGCCGCTGCGGCGAGGCGGCGCGCGGTTCCATCACCCGCGCCAGTGCCGGCTCCAGCGTGGTGATCGAGACATAGACCGCGGCCAGCCGCTCGCCGGCCATCGGCGCGATCAGGTCCAGATCGCGCTCGACCAGCGCGGACTTGGTGATCACCGAAAACGCGTGCCGGTGCTCGGCCAGGACCTCGATCACCGCGCGGGTGATGCACAGGCGGCGCTCCACCGGCTGGTAGGCGTCGGTGACCGAACCCAGGTTCAGCATCTTCGGCTGATAGCCTTTGC
>Ga0307505_10002798_pt1 | contig 11650 bp, 15 predicted proteins | sample 23_S_MG_FD_202183 | JGI IMG/M metagenome (GOLD analysis project Ga0307505, IMG submission 202183) | Soil microbial communities from Populus trichocarpa stands in riparian zone in the Pacific Northwest, United States - 23_S | ecosystem: Environmental > Terrestrial > Soil > Riparian zone > Trees...
ATAGAAAACGCTACAGAATCGCTGCACCGCCGGGCACCTCCGTGTCTCGAGCTTCGACAACCCGATTCTACGGGGACTCGGCGGTACTACTGCTCCCTCTCTCTACATCTGTTTTGGACAGGCGTGGCACGGAACAGTGCCTTGATCCTTTGCATGATTCGCGTGGCATCGTCGACGAGGTTGCTGTAGCTCGGACCAGTTCCTTGAGGTTCAGCACGTTTCGCGTCCCGTGGTACACCCGTTTGAGCGCGCCTCGCCGCAGATCCTCGGACATTCGATCCACGTCGACGCGGTCGTTCTTGTTCCCTGACCCGTTCTGACCGCGCGTGTTGCACACGACCACTTTCTCGGCGTGCGGCGCCACCAGATCGTGGAGCCACTGTGCCTGCGTGCCCTCCTCAAAGGCCAGATGCACCCGCGGTCCAGCGTTCTTGATCAGGAGCAGAATCGCCGGCGCTTCCGTCGGCACTGTGGCCCGCATCACCACCGCGCCCGACTCATCGCGGAGACTCGCGACGACCGTCGCCCGATGCACATCAAAAGCGAGATACTGGATTACCTGTTCTTTCATCGCAGCCGCTCCTTTCTTGCTCCTGGGGGGTCGCCCCTCCACGGTAGCAGGTCGGAGCGTGCCTTTAATATCCGTTGGGCGCCACCTGCGGGCCGTTGAACAGTCTGAGTTTGTGCTCAGAGCTTCAGACTGGGCTACGAAGAGATGTTCGCACCATCCGAACGGCCCGGACCGGCCGGTCCGCGCGTCACAGGCACGCTCCGCAACCGACTGTGACGGTGGACCTTGCGGACCGCGATGGGCAACATCCGTCACAACTGCTCTGACCCCAATGCCCCGAGCGCTGCGACATGCCAGCCGACGTCGAACTCGAAGAATGGCAAGCTTGCTGGTGGGCTGCTGGGAAGGCGCCGCGCTTCGAAGTCGTCTGCGAGCGAGTGCTGAACCCCTGAGCGCAATGCTCGACTTTTACTTCAGCATCGGACTTCCATCGAACCATCGATCACGTGAACGCGGGCGCACGGAAGCGCAGGCGGCGATGATGAATGAGTTGCTGTAGACCTCCTGGCGCGACGGACGCAATTAATGTCAGGAGAGAACCCATAGCCAGACCTCCGTATCCGTGACTTGTCGCAACTTATCCGAATGGCGTCCATGCGCTGCAGCGCATCAATCTGACCATTCCACCCGGCATGTACGGACTTCGGCCCGAAGAGCGCCGGAAAGTCGACGCTCATGCTCACGATCGCCACCCTCCAGGAGCCCGACGAGGGAGATGCATCTCGGCTCGCTAGATGTCCTGCGGCAGAAAGACGAGGTGGGCAAGACATTGGGCTACCTGCCGCAGGAGTTCGGAGGAGAATACTGCGTCGGCGTTCGCCACCACGTCGCCGCCTCTCTCGACCTACCCGGTACGTACATGCGAGGCGACTCCGGCAGAGCCCTCTTCATCCGTGACACATGCGCCGATTGGCGCAGGCGATCGTTTGGAATGGGCAGGATCTCGCGTAGAATCAATGATTTGGCGCCGAGTCTCAAGAAGAGCGACTCGGAACCGCACCTCTGCGCCTGTCTCTATTGTCTTTCGGCTAGCGGCGCAGGATAAAGGAGAGAGATCAGTCAGGGTATCGCCTGTATCGCGAAGGCGTTATGATGTCTCATTCGAGCACAAAATGCGGCTGAAGGTCAGGTCCATTGGGCGGCCTGAAAATGTGGCCGTTCACTCCTATCTGATGTCAGCAAGAATGGTAAGCGCCTGTTGCACTTCATCTGGGATGTCCTCTCGGCGGCTCGCCCCCCTTTATCTCCTTCTTGGGCTGAGAGGCGCCGGAAAATCCACGCTCATCAGGAGCATCTTGAATCACCCAAATCTATACGTGATTCGTATTTGCACATCCAGACCCTCCAGAGTGTCACCCGCCCCCGAAGCAGAATACGAACACTATCTATCCCGTTGGCCCGACCCCGACGCATTCGTGTGGCAGTTTCGGATTGGGCGACATCGCTACGGGGTCCGATGGTCCGAGATTGCAAATGTGCGCTCCAAGGGCCGCGGTGTCTCCGTTTATCACGCGGGCTCAACACAGCTTCTCCCTTTGGATGTTCTGAGGGCACACGGCATAGCGCCAATCACCGTTGGTCTCGACACGGTCCACGACCTCGATGAGCAACGCAGACGCGTCGGTCGCGTCGCCGATCGCACCATGACCCCCGAAGACCTTGCCGCCGAACAGCACATGGTGCGTCACGCGGACCACGTGCTTTGCGGAGACGCTGAGACGGTCCGGCGTCTCTTTCTGCAACTCGTGGATGCCTGACTGATCGAATCAAGCGTTTCTCTGGAGATGAGATGATTATAAGGAGCTGTGATTTTCCCAAGTACGGACTCCATATCGAGGGTGACGGGGCTCCACATACCAACCCAAAAGAGCAGGTCGTTCGTGACCTTCACATCGGCAAGGCATTTCGCACACCGGGGGATGCCAATCGGCACGAGCTTGCTAAGCACATTTTCCTAAAGCCCAACGACTGCATCCTCTTGGAAACACACGAGCAGCTCACGGTACCGTCAGGGGTCTTCGGCATGGTTGTGTCGCGAGCGGGGCTTGCCGCCGAGGGCATCATCGTAGCCACTCTTAAGATTGATCCTCTGTTCAATGGACAGCTCACCGTAGCCGTCATCAACGTTGGCAAGCGTTTGCTCCGTGTTGATCAGGGCATGCCGTTCTGTAGCGTCTTTTTTCAAAGCATGGAGGTGCCCGCAGACGGGCTGGTGTCCCGCACGCCGCCAGTGCCCCGGGTACTCCCCACTGATTGGTACAAGGCTCGAATCCGGGCACTCTGGCCATTCCTGCTCACTTTTGGGGCAAGCGTGGGTGCCTCTCTCATCGCTGCATATCTATTTATTTGGATGTCCGGGAGTGTCCGGTGAAAGCGAATACCGCCAAACAGGCTCTGCACGGTGTGTCGTCGGGGTGGACTGAAGCGAATGCTGATGACGCCCGATGGCAGGCACTTCGATTTGGCCTATCGCAACTTTCCTTATCTCAGTTGCGTCGATTGCTAGGTTGGCTGCTATCCGGTAAGCCAGTTGCGCTCGACACGTTCAACTATGACGCCGAGCGGCAACTCTGGTGCCCGCTAGCGATCGGTCTTCAAGTCCCGGAGATCGTTGCCGAACTTGGCGCGCCGCTGACCAACGAGCGCGCGAAAGCCCTAATTCGCGAAGTGGGACAATCGAACTGCTCTGGATTCTCTCTGAATCCGCTTTCTGGAGTACCGGGAGCCTTCTTCCGGAGCCAGCGATCCGCAGACATCACGGAGATGTGCCGCTTCCTCCTCGCAGATGCTGAGCGCAACGAGGATCATTTTGCAGGCGTGCGTTGAGAGGGCGCCGCAGCACGCCAACCGGGTTTGGCCCCGTCGCCGGAGAGGACAAAATGCGAAGAATTGACCACAAGCATCATGTCGACGCCGACCAGATCATCAAGACGGGGAATGGCCAGCCGATTCCGGAAGAAGAACCGCTAGTGCTCTTCCGAGCACGGGACCACCTCGCCGTGAGTTTGCTGGAGCACTACCGAATGTTGTGCGAAGTGGACGGCTGTAACTCATTCCAGCTTGGACTGGTCGATGAACTCATCGATCTCTTTAGCAGGTTCGCTGTCGAGCATCCGGAACGGATGAAGCAGCCCGGCATCACGAAAGGGCTATAGTTCGCCTCGATCTGCTAGACCAAGCGGTTGCACGGACGCGAATCGCTGCTCTACTCTCTCGCGAGAGCTTTGCCTCAGCGCGCGTTCGTGCCGGTGAACCGCAGGGCCGCCAGGCTAGATCCACGGTCGAGATACTCTCCCAAGCCTTCTTCCGCTCCATCCTTCTGGGTCCAGAACCGCTTCTCGACGTTGAGTCCAGCCGAGGTGATCGCCTGCCCTGCGTTTCTTGTATCTGCACGTGCTCGACCGGCCCAAACTGGTCCAGCGCATCCCGTACGGTCGCCGCGAGCGTCACCTCCCACTACGTCGGCTGCACGCGGGAGTTAGCCGGCTGGTACTAGAGCTCGCGATAGGGTAAGCCCGATTCGGTCACCGCGATCCCGCTGTAGCCCTGCTTCTCGATCAGGAGCTCGACCGACTTTCTGGACTGAGCTACCACCGCCGACGAACCGACGATGACCTCACGGATTGGCAGCTTCGGCGGATCATCGCTCCCGAGGAACAGATCGATGTACGGCCGAATGGAGCCACCCCTGGTTTCAAAGTTCACCTTGCCGATATCTTGCAGCCAGTGGACGGCACGCCACTCCTTCTCCTCGTGAAAGCCGTGGTGTTTGAAGAAGCACATGATGCGCACCAGTCTTTGGAAGAGCGTGTTGCAGATTCCCTTCGCGCATTCCTTCTGTTGCGCCTGGTCAAGGCGAGTCATGTCCTGAGCGGCCTGCAGCGCACGATCGAGAACGCCCGTAACCGACGCGATCTGTTCGTCACGCTCGTAGATCACGCGGTCGAAGTAGATTTCTGGGGCTTGCGTTCCGTTGTGAAGTTCGTCGGGGTCGAAAATGATGCAGTAGCGGTCCGCTGATGTACCGTAACCTCGCCATTGGCTGAGAAGATCCGCCTCCGTGCAGAAGCATGCCAAGTAGAACTCGATGTGCGATGTTATTTTCTCCATCGCTCCAATGGTGACTTGCAGTACCTGCTGAGCGCGTCGCTCGCGCGATTCTCCGAAGTACTGATCGAGTACCTCACGCACGATCCGGTCACCGTATCGAATCTCGGATGAGTCATTCAGATACGCGAAATTGGAACCGCGAAGAACACCGGACCGGAGAATCCCGAGGAGACCGCTCGCCGAGGTGTAGTGGCAAAGCTTCTCGGGCAAGAAGTCACGGGGGTGAAACGAGACGCGATGGTAGTCCCCACGGAGAGACGACACGATGGCATCGGAAGTGAGGGTCATGGGTAAACGTGGCCACAGCCGGCTAACGTCTTGCCGCTCAGCCGCGGCAACCGCACGCCAGATCGTAGCACCTATGAAGACGAAGCAGCGGTTGTCGTCGGCTGCAACCCGGAGTTGGACGAAGCCGCTGACGCGGCGCCCTCCGCGTCCTTCAGGAGTTGTGACCAAGGCACATGAGTCGATGACTGCTCGCGCCTGACTCCTCGTTGGGGGTCCACTGATCGGATCTCATTGAAAGGAGATCGATCATGGTCACAACTCCCTTGCGTCAACGGATGCTCCAGGCTCTCAGGATTCGTAATCGCTCACCCCGGACAACCCACACCTACCTCTCCCTGGTTTCTCGCTTTGCTCTCTTCTTCCATCGCGCCCCCGACCTTCTCGGCTTGCCGGAGATCGAGCGATACCTCTTTTCCCTGCGCGACGAGAAGAAGGTCTCGTACTGCCTCTTCAAGCAGACCGTCGCTGCTCTGCGCTTCTTCTACCTCTACGTGATGAATCGCCCGGATCTGGTCGTCCGGATCCCCTACGGTCGTCGCGAGAAGCACTATCCCATCGTCCTGTCCGTGGACGAGACGCTGGCCGTCCTCGCTGCACTCCGCTCTCTACGGGACCGCGTAGTCACCACAGTCCTCTATTCGGCAGGGCTCCGTCTCGGTGAAGTCTGCCGCCTCACGGTCGCCGACATCGATTCGCCACGCATGCTCCTCCACATCCGTCAGGCCAAAGGTCACAAGGATCGCTACGCTCCTCTGTCGCCCATCGCCCTCGAGCTGCTCCGCGAGTGGTGGCTCCAGACCATGCGCAAGACCCGGCCCGCCGGCTTGTTGTTCCCTTGCGCGAACGACCCTCTCCGCCCCCTCAATCACTCCACCGTGCAACGCGCACTTCGGATCGCCGTTCGTAGCGCCGGGATCACCAAGCGCGTCTCTCCACGCACGCTTCGCCACTCGTTCGCCACGCACCTGATGGAGCAGGGGATGAACCTCCGGGTCATTCAGGTCCTGCTCGGCCACGCCCACACGCGCACCACCGAGATCTACACGCACGTCTCACCGGCTCACGCGCGCAGCCCTCTGGAAACGCCGCCGAAGTCACCCGCCGGCAAGTAGCTCGCCATGGCGCAGACGGTCTCCCTCGGCGCGATCGCTCGCGCGAAGGGCGGGGAGCTTCTCGCTCGTCGCTCGATCACGCCGGCGCAGACCAAAGTCCTGCGCTCGATCGCAGATTGCCGCACCGAGGCACTGGGTGGTCACCGCGACCGGTGCGATCGTTGCGGCCATGAGCACACCTTCTGGAACTCCTGCCGTGACCGGCACTGTCCTGGCTGTGGCGCCGAAGCCCGTGGCCACGGAGTTCCTCGATCGCTTTCTCCAGCACGTCGTTCCGCCTCGTTTTGCGCGCGTCCGCCACTACGGCTTCCTATCCAACCGCGATCGCGCGGCCAACATCGCCAGAGCCCGCGAGCTCATCGGCTCGTCGCGCAGACTCCGCCCGCGTACGCCCCGTCCCGACGCCCGCCTGTGTCCACAATGCAAACAGGGAACGCTACGCCTTCGCTCGCGCATCGACCCTCAACGACCACGGACCTGGTTCGACTCGTCATGACGCGCAATGCTGCCGGCTCGCCTGCGGTGTTGAACAGTGAACCTGTCCTGCACAAGCTTCGTCTACACCGCCGTGAGCACTCCGATATCAGTGCATTTGCCACTCCTCGTGCAGCTTCATCGCCACGGTTCTCGCGGAGTTCGCCCGAATCTGGCCGATATCTGGAAGGCCTCCGCGCGCAATGCGATCCCCTGCCCGAACCCCGCGGTCCGATACTTCCCCACGTAGGCACGTTGCTTCGTCCAACTAAACTCTTTCCCGCATCCTGACCTCGGAGACGGCACCCACCTCGCCCTCGACACGCGCTCTGTCGCCACGAACTCCGCGCGGCCGGATGCAGTAAAGAGTTTCCGTGGCGGTCGCTGGCGATTTCTCACCTACTGCCTTCGACCGACTGGATCCTCCAACCCTGTTCAAAATGCTTGTAGCGGATAACCAGCAGACCTTCAAACTTATCTGGACCCAGGAGATTGTTTTTATTCGTCGCCGTGACCACAGCATGAATCTCGTCGGTCTTGGCCTCCTTGTCGGTGGACCGCTGTTTGATTTCGAGTTTCTGGACGGAGACCACTTCAATCCTCGTCCAGCCGCCCGGGTTCTTGAAGGACTGACCAACCAAATCTCTTGTCACTTGCTCTACATCTGGTGGCGAAAGCGGCGAGCATCCGATCCCGAAGAGGACGAGGAGCGTTCCACTGTTGATTAGTAGGCGTTGCAGTCTTTTGCTGGTGCGTGGCGGAGCAGGTGCGTTCATGAGGAGATCTCCTTCAGTTCGTGCATTTGACGAGGACCGAGGGCATAGCCTGCCTTCTGCAGCCTAATGCTTAGGTTGCCGCAGTCTAGCACCCCTCCTTGCAGCCTATCCGGCGTCCTTCCCTCAGTGGGTGGCGGGATAGGCGGCGCGCTGCGCAGCCTATCGCTCGGGGGATAGAGTGCGGGGCGGCACTCCCGTCATGCGGGGTTGCTTACGTCCCGGGCTCCGGTCTGTAGGACGCGAGTGGAATCATGATGGTCATCATGTCGAGTGGCAGAGGAGCCCGTAGATGCGGATGTCTTCCGCATAGTGCCGGCCGTGGATCTGTTCGCCTGTGGTCGAGTCTCGGCGGTTCGGACCTGCAACCTGGAAAGGACCGCTGTCAAATGTCTACCTCGAGAGGAAACTGCGGCACATCACGTGGTTTGTGGGCTCTGGGAGATTCGCTTGGCGTGCTCTTGGCGTGAGGCATGAGCTGCAAGAGGCCCGTGGCCTGGAGTTGTAGTCGCTCTCTGGGCCGCGTACGAGGTTGAGGGTCAGGGTTCTGCTCCGCCCATTTCTCGATCTCGTCGCCGCAGCGCAGCGGGTCTCCCGTGCCGGCCGCATCACTTCTGGCGCGGGATCACGATCTCGCGGCGACCGAACAGACGGGCGTCGACCGAATAGGCGCCCGGACCGAGGAGAAACACGACTACGGCCAAGGCGAGGAGATATTCGTACGAGGGTCCGCCGGCGAGAAGGACGGTCAGTCCGCCGAGGACTGCGGCGATCGGTGTCAGAAACCCTGTGGCGAGGAGGGCGGCCGCCACAATGGCGACCACTCCGATCAGTCCTGACTGCCAACTGCCATTGAAGCAATTGCGGCTTTGCATGACCAGGAAGACACCTGCCGTGAGGCGCAAGAGCAGGAGGCCGATGCCGGGGCGTCCGGGGGGAAACGAGGAGAAGAGGTGTTGCACACGAGAGATTTACCGCGTCTGGCCGGGAAACGAATCCCTGAATTGAGGTATTTTGCCGTCCTCAGAGGTGGATGATGCCGCGGCGGACTCCGATGGCTACCGCATCCGTTCGATCTCTTGCGCCGAGTTTGGACATCAGGTGCTTCACGTGCACCTTCACGGTCTCTTCCGAAATGAACAGCCGTTCGGCGATGGTGCGATTGCGGTGACCTCCGGCAATCTCCTTCAGAATGTCGATCTCTCTCGCCGTGAGCTGTCCGTCCGCAACATGTTCGGCGAGCTGCGCCGCAACTTCAGGCGGAATGCATTTGCCTCCCGCGTGAACGTCGCGAACGGCGGCGATCAGCTCCGCCGGCGGCATGCTCTTGAGGAGGTACCCGCGCGCTCCGGCCTGGAGTGCCCGACGGACCCCGCATCGCCCTCGAACGTCGTCAGCATGATGACCTGGGCCTCGGGGAACTCCGAACGAATCGCGAGGAGGGCTTCGATCCCGGTCATGTCCGGAAGGCGCAGATCCATCAGGACCACGTCCGGCCGCTCCCGTCGAAAGACCTCAATGGCCTCCCGTCCGTTCCACGCCTCGGCGATCAGCGACAGGTCTCGTTGACTGTGGATGATCGCGGCCACGCCTTCCCGCATCACGGGATGATCATCGACGCTCATCACTCGAATCATCACCACCATCGCAACTCTTCGAGCCCGCGCAGCGCCTCCCACAATCGAGGGATGCGCGACAGGCACACCTACTCCACGCCGTTAACCGCGCTTGCGAAGGGTGTACGGCGCTTGAAGCACCGGCGGCGCGTTGGCCCTGGGCCTGGCACGATGCGAGCCTGTGCCGCCACGCGGTACAGCTCCCGCGCAAGGGTGAGAGAACTTCGCGAGGCCCGAAACTGTCGCACGCTACGCGCTCTGACCCTTGTTTCGTCGACCCTGGAAGGGTCGCGGAGTTCTATCGCGGGTCTTCGACACACCCAGCCGTTCTTGGTGAAGCCTCCGCGACCCCTTCAGGGTCGAAGTCGATTCGCCCAAACGGAACCGGTGGTCGCTCGCTCAGCTCGCACCACCGGCTACCCTCCGAGCCGCCTCCGGCGACCATCGCCCGCTACGCGGGCGGTTGGAGTTTGGACAGCGGTACGGGCGATGTGGAGCGGTGGGCTTCAGCCCTCCGGGCTCTCGCGAGGGACTTCCCTCTGCCGTCTCGGTTTCGAAGCTGCACGCGGCTCATTCGGCGCGAGTGTCGCGAGAAGTCACCCGAGCTTCGGCACACTCATCGCGAGTGCCCGGAGGGCTAAAGCCCGCCGCTCCACAGTGGTCATCGAACGTTTCGTACCGCTACGCTCCCGAGCCCCGGTCGATCTGAAACCGACGCGCCGCCGAGCCATACGGTGATCGCGATTCGCGTCAGGACTCGGGTCTGTTGGACACTGCAAGTTTGGGCCAATGACACCCTGTGTTCATACTGCTGCAGCTCCATCCAGCAACGCGAGGAGATCAGTCCATGCTGCGGAAAGTTCTGGGCGCTGTTGCCGGCTACACCGTGTTCTTCTTCTGTGTGTACCTTTTATTCACCGGGTTCTCCCTGGGAATGGGACCGGATCGCCTGTTTCTGCCGGGTAACTATGATCCATCGTTGCTGTGGATCGTTGGCGCATTTGCCCTCGGCTTCATCGCGGCCGCGATTGGCGGCTATGTCGCCGCGGTCATCGGGAAGAGCGGCGCGGTGAAGATCATGGCCGGACTCGTTGTGCTGATCGGCGCAATCGTCTTTGTGGGGCTGCTCAGGGAGAACCGCGCGGTGGAGGCTCGGACGGTCGATCTGCCGATCATGGAGGCGATGTTCAAGACCCGTGAGCCGCTGTGGGTCGCGGCCATCAATCCCTTTCTCGTGGTGATCGCCGTTTTCGCCGGCGGCAGCCTTCGAAAGAACGGGGAGAACTCCAAGGCTCTGTGAAGGCGTTGTATGAGCCACCACAAGACAATAAAACTCTCTGTGTCTCTGTACCTCTGTGGTGAACCCCGGTGCGAACGTTCAAAACAACGTCCCCTGCGGCGTCCTCCTCCGAAAGGCGGCGGTCGAGAGCGTCGCGGGTTCTTCGTTGAGGCCGAGGCGGCGGGTGGTGATGGTGAAGAGGGATTCGATCTGGTCGGCGAAGATGCCGGTGCCGCGGCCGCGGACTCCCCACTTGGCGTCGTAGAGTTTGCCGTCGCGGAGGTCGCGGATGCGATTGAGGACTTTTTCTTTGCGGTCGGGGAAGTGTTCTTCGAGCCATTGTTCGAACAGCGGGGCGACGGCCCAGGGGAGGCGGAGGGTGACGTAGCCGGCCCAGCGGGCTCCGGCTTTCTTGGCGGCGGCGAGGATGGCCGGCATTTCGTGGTCGGTCAGTGCGGGCAGCACCGGCGCGACCATCACTCCCACGGGGACGCCTTTTTCCGCGAGCATGGCGATGGCTTCGAGGCGGAGCTCGGGGGAGGAGGTGCGCGGCTCCATGGTGCGGGCCAGCGCGGGGTCGAGGGTGGTCACGGAGATGAAGACGCGCGCGGCGTGGTGACCGGCGAGGTCGGCCAGGAGGTCGGCGTCTCGCGTGACGAGCTGGTTCTTGGTGATGATGGCCACGGGATTGCGGAACTCGGCCAGGACTTCCAGGCAGCCGCGGGTGATCCCCAGGCGGCGCTCGATGGGCTGGTAGGGATCGGTGACTCCGCTGATGGCCAGGACTTTGGGCTCCCACTTCTTCGCGTTCAGTTCTTCACGCAAGAGCGCGGGCGCGTTCTCTTTGACGAGGATGCGCGTCTCGAAGTCGAGGCCCGCGGACATGCCCAGGAATTCGTGCGTGGGCCGCGCATAGCAGTAGATGCAGCCGTGCTCGCACCCGCGGTAGGGGTTGATGCTGGCGTCGAAGCCGATGTCCGGGCTGTCGTTGGTGGCGATGATGGTGCGGGTGGGATCGCGCAGGTAGACGGTGTGCGGCGAGGTGTCGTCGGACGGAGCTTCCTCGTCCCGGACGTACTCGAGCGTTTCGAAACGGTTCTGCGGATTCCAGGAGGCGCCGCGGCCTTTCATCGGATGCTCAGTATCGCAGTGCCGCGCGATTCTCCGCTGCGTAGAGCGCTCGAGGCCGCGTTTGCCTGACCGGACGACTCACCGTCTACGACGTGGAGACTTGCGGCCTTCTGCGTTCTTGCAAGGGGGGTCGTCGAGTCGTCGAGTCGTCGAGGATCGGAGTCTCACAGTCGCATAGGAACATGGCCTAGCCCGCATTTCTCACAGCCCTTCGTCGCGAGACAGCCGAGAGTGGCCTGGATGCGAGTCGAACGGCGATTTCGCGACGAAGGCATAGTTGACACTATGTTGAGGAG
>Ga0307505_10002799_pt1 | contig 11648 bp, 6 predicted proteins | sample 23_S_MG_FD_202183 | JGI IMG/M metagenome (GOLD analysis project Ga0307505, IMG submission 202183) | Soil microbial communities from Populus trichocarpa stands in riparian zone in the Pacific Northwest, United States - 23_S | ecosystem: Environmental > Terrestrial > Soil > Riparian zone > Trees...
GCATCGCCGTCGGCGGGACCGCGACGGTGCAGGGCTCGAGCGGCACCTACACGATCATCCACGTCGCCGCCGGCACCGGCGACTACACCCTTCCCACCGTGGACGGCGATCCGACCCGGCTCCTCGTCGGCAGCTACAGCACCTCCAGCACCGGCATCCTGGCCATCACGAGCGCCGGGACGACGGACCCCACGCTGTGGGGCGACCTGAAGATGGTCGAGCGCGACGGCCCGTGGCAGGCGTTCGCGCGCGCGGATTGGATTCGACTGAACACCGATCCGGCCAATGTGGACCAGACGCCGCTCATCGACGCCACGCACCAGCAGTACCCCGCTGACGCCGCGCCGCCCGCCGGCGCGACGGGCGGCAACAGCATCTACACGGTGGACACGTCCCCGACGGCGGTCGCCGGCTACGTCGAAGCCAACGCCGAAGCCTCGTACGAGGCTGCCGCGGACTGCCTCGACGGCCTCGCGACCGTCGGGCACCCGGTCGGTGTGGCGGAGGATGCCGGCGCGCGCGTCGTGCTCGATCCGCTGAGCCCCGATCGGCCGAACATCGTGGACTACACGGACATCGCGGGCACGGCGCTCATCCAGTACTCTCCCGGACCCACTCCCGGTGTGCAGAATCCCCTCGTCATCCGGGTGCCCGCGGGGACGACCGAAGTGATCGGAGCCCGCTCCGACCCGCAGGGCGCGTACTCGCCCTACATCTTCTGGGACCTGTCCGCCCTCACCGGCGAGGTGTCGGTCACCGCCGCCGAGGGCGGCCGCATCGATGGGTCGATCTACGCGCCGACGGCCGATGTCACCGTCACGGCATCCCCGCTCGACGGGCAGGTGCTGGGCCAGAACGTCACGCTCGCCGGCGGCGAGGTGCACACCTACCTCTTCGCGGGTCAGCTCACGTGCGAAGCGGGCAGCGGCGGCTTCGCGGTGCGCAAGACCTTGGAGGGCATCGATGACGCCGACCTCCCCGCGGGCACGACCTTCACGGTCAACTACACCGCGACCGATCCCGACGGCGCCGTCGTCACCGGTTCGCTCGAGGTGCCCGCCGACGGAAGCCCGGTCGAAGCCGCCGCGCAGTTCCCCCTCGGCACGGTGGTGGAGTTCGAGGAGATCGCACCCGAGAGCGTGCCCGGCTTCGAGTGGGGCACGCCCACCATCACCCCGAACCCCCTCACGGTGGGTGCGGGGACGGCCGAGATCGTCGTGGCGAACACCGCGACCGCCCGGACCGGCACGTTCAGCGTCTCGAAGACGATCGAAGACCTGTCGGGCGGGGATGCCGGGCCGCCGTCGCAGGCGACGGTTCCAGTGGACTGGATCGCGGTCTACGGCGGCGAGCAGATCGGCGCCGGCACCCTGGACGTGCCGTTCGACGGCACGCCGGTCGATGTCGGGCAGGACTTCCCGATCGGAACGCGCATCGTCCTCACGGAGGACCTCGAAGGCATCGACCCCCCGGACGGGTACGAGTGGTCCACCGTCGCGTGGGACCCCGGTCGGACCTTCGTGATCGACGAGAACGGCGCCGTCGTCGCCGTGACGCTTACGAACACGATCACGCCGTCCGCGGCCGAACGCACGATCACGATCGTGAAGTCGACGGAAGGCGAGGCCGCCGATCCCGCCTACGAGTACACCGTCAGCTACAACACCGATCCGCCCGGCACCCGCACCACGCGTGTGCTTCCGGTCGGCGACCCCCAGCTGCTCGACGACGTCGAGACGGGCGCCGACACGCTCCAGCTCGCCGAGCTGGTGCCCACGCTCGACGGGGAGGCCGTGGACCCCGCCGGATGGGCGCTCCCGGTCATCACCGTGACCGTCGACGACGTGGTGACCACCTACGCACCCGCGAACTTCGAAGGTGCGGGACCGCTCGAGACCGCCATCGTGGAGATCCCGCTGCCCGACTCCGGCGACATCGCCATCGACGTCGCCAACGCCGTACAGGAAGGCGCATTCGAGCTGTCGAAGGAGTTCGCCGCCATATCGGGCGAGCACCTCCCGAGCGGCATCGAGTTCACCGTGGAGTGGGACGCCACTACTCCGTCGGGTGACGTCGCGAGCGGTGTCCTTCGCCTCCCCGCCGACGGCACGCCCGTCAGTCCGCTCGATGCCGGCGCGGCCCCGCTCACCTTCCCCTACGGAACGGTCGTGACGTTCGCGGAGCTCGAACCGCCGCGTCTGCGCGGCGTCGAGTGGGGGACCGCCACGTTCGATCCCGCGGAGCTCGTGATCGGAGCCGGCGGCGCCGCGACGGTCTCGTCGACGCTCACCAATGCCGCCACCCTGATCACGGGCTCCTTCGAGGTCGCCAAGGACCTCGCCGGCATCGATCCCTCCGAGCTGCTCGTCCACTCCTTCACCATCGGGTACGCCGCGTGGGTCCTCGGCGAAGGCCTCGTGACGGGCAGCTTCGTGATACCCGCCGACGGGACCCCGGCCGGACCGACCGACGAAGCGGGCGCACCGCTGGAGTTCCCGATCGGCACGGTGGTCGTGCTCCGCGAGGCCGAGCCGGATCCGGCGGCGCTCCCGCCGGGCTACGCGTGGGCCGGGACCACCTGGAGCCCGAGCAACCATCTCGTCGTTCGCGGGAACGAGAGCACGCTGCTCGAGGTCACGAACTCGGTCGAGGAGCTCACCCGGTGGGCGGGGACGAAGGTCATCGAGGGCGATGGCGCGTCGTCGCTCCCGGCCGGCACGGTGTTCCCCGTCGACTGGTGGTGGGACTACGAACCCCAGACGCCGGTCACGGTCGAACCGGGCGTCGTCCACGTGTCCGCGTGGTTCCCGGTCGGCTCCATCATCGAGGCGCGCGAGGGCGAATTGCCCGCCATCCCCGGCGTGGAGTGGGGAACGCCGACCTGGGTCGTCGACGGACAGACGCTCACGCCCGATGCGGACGGGAAGGTCGTCCTCCCGATGTCGTCGACCCGGGGCGACGGGGTCGTCGAACTGACGCTGACGAACACCGCCGAGACGCGGGACCTCCCCGCCACGGGCGGTGGGTTCTCACCGCTGCTGCCGATCGCGGCGTTCGTGATGATCGCCGGAGGACTGGCGCTCGCGCTGTCGCGTCGCCGACGGAGCAGCCAAGCCCTCCAGCCCTGAGGAGGCGGGTCGCCGGAGATCAGCCCCAGGCCGACATCGGGATGCCGTCGATCCGGCCGACGAGGTTGACTTTGATGCCGATCCGGTCGAACATCGCGGCCTTGGCGACGAGCGCCTTGTCGGCGGTCTGGGCGTCGGGCGCGTAGACGAGTTGCGCGTGGTTCGCCTTGTGCCGCGCCATGAACTGGTCGCGTGTGACGTCGTGCAGCACCACGTGCGCGATCGGCCACTCCGGGTTGGTGGCGTCCTTGCGACGCTGGGTCTCCTCGGCAGGCAGCTCGACCACGCTCGCGCGGAACACGTCGGCCTGCAGGATGCCGTCGGCGATGAACACACGTGACAGCACGATCTCGCCGGGCTTCGAGACCCCGTTGATCGTGGCACCGCCGGCGGGGAAGAACACCGGCCCCTGCCGCCAGCCCTCGGCCTTGTCCCAGCCGCCCAGGTGGGAGCCCGGCACCGAGCCCGAGATCTCGTACACCCACACGAACTCGCCGTCATAGTCCTCGCCCCAGCGCACGTCGTGCAGCGTGTTGTCGGGTACGAGCCCCATCGCCGTCCAGACGCGGTCCGTGATGAGCGCGTCCACCGCGACTCCCTCGTCCGCCTCGTTGAAGTGCGGGAACGCGCGACCCGCGAACAGCTCGCGCGATCCGTCGCGCGAGAGCACCGGTGGCCGCTCGGTCGAGTTGAGCACGCCTTCGGCGAGATCGGATGCCGGGACCAGGTCTTTCAGGCCCTGCTGGTACTGGATGCCCACGGCGTCGAGCCCGAAGTCGTCGGCGATGCGCAGCGCGGCGATGTACATCTTCATCTGCCAGCGCACCTGCGCCTCGGTGAGCTCGGTGGCCTCGTCGGTGCCGAAGCGGAACGTCATGCCCCGATCGGTGAGCCAGTCGCGAGCGGCGTCGGCCTCGGCATCCGTCACCGTCAGCATCTCCGCGTACAGCGCCGACTGGCTCAGCCGCTCCTTGTAAATGCCCGTGGGGTTGAGCAGCTCGTCGTCGAAGATGGCGTTGTACATGCCCATGCAGCCCTCGTCGAAGACGCCGATGATCGCCTTCTCCGCGAGCAGCTGGTCACCGAGCGCCCGACCGAGTCGAACCTCCGGGGTGTCGGGAAGCTCCGGGAGCGGTCGGACGTGGGAGGCGTCGTGGGTGATGCTGCCGGTCTCGACCCACTCCTTCAGTCCGCTCTTGAACCAGTCATCGGTGAAGTCGACCGACCAGATCGTCGAGTACTCCCTGCCCATCTTCGTCATGCCGGCGTTGAGTCCGAGCAGACCCACGAGTCCCGGCCAGTCACCGGCGAAGTTCGCGACGGTCAGGACGGTCCCCCGGTGCGTGCGGAGGCCGGCGAGCACGTGATGCGAGTACTGCCAGACGGCCTCGGCGACGATGAGCGGGGCATCCGCCGGAATCGTCTTGAACACCTCGAGACCCATGCGCTGGCTCGAGATGAAGCCGTGCCCCGTCGCCGGGTCGACGCCGTTGGCGCGGATGACGCTCCAACCCAGGTCGGCGAGGGCTGCCGTGACGTCGGTCTCCATCTGTGCCTGGGTGGGCCAGCCCGCACTGTTCGCGGACTCGCGCAGGTCGCCCGACGCGATCAGATACGCCGTGCGCGGAGCCGCGGCGGGTCGCTCCGCGAGAACGGGAAGTCGGTAGGTGCTCATGGGGTCTCCTGTGGTGAGGGGTCGGACTGTCGGAGCTGGTCTGCGGCGAGCTCGTGGACGAGGTCCTTCGTCGCGGCGTACAGCCGGAGGTAGCGGTCGAACAGCGCGTCGTAGACCGCGGCGGCGGCCGGGTTCGGCCTGATGGTCTGCGCGACGGGGTTCCAGTCCTCGATGCGGGGGGCCTCGCCCGCATCCGTCGCCGCGGTCGCGGCGAGGAACGCGGCCCCATAGCTCGCGCCGATCGTCGTCCGCGGGACCTCCTGCACGAGGCCGGTGGCGTCCGAGACGATCTGCAGCCACAGTGCGCCCTGCGTCCCGCCTCCGACGGCGACGATGCGCCGGATGTCGGCGCCTGCGGCGCGCATCGTCTCGACGTTGTGGCGCACGCCGAGCGCGGTCGCCTCGAGCGCGGCACGGTAGAGGTCTCCACGGGTATGGTCGAGCGTCAGCCCCGCCACGACGCCGCGCGCGTCGGGATCGAGGATCGGCGTCCGCTCGCCCGCGAAGTACGGGAGCATGACGAGCCCTCGCGCTCCCGCTCCCGACGCCTCCGCCTCGGCGAGCAGCACGGGATAGTCGGCGGCCGTGAGGTCCTTCAGCCATGCCGTCAGGGCACCGGAGGCGGACAAGCCTCCGGCGAGGTTCCGCGTGCCGGGGAAGGCTCCGACGGTCGTCCACATGGACGGCGTCCGCAGCGTCTCCGCGCCGGTCGCGACGAGGAACATGGTCGTGCCGTACATGAGCATGAGATCGCCGTCCCCATGCGCTCCGACGCTCACCGCTTCGGTCCATGCGTCGACCGTTCCCACGATGACGGGCGTGCCCTCGGGGATCCCGGTGAGCTCCGCTGCGGTCGGCGTGACGAGGCCTGCGACGTCTCCCGCCCACGCGAGCCGCGGCGCCTCGATGCCCGGCGCAAACCGCTCCCACCACGGCGCATGCCACTCGGCGGCATCGACGTCGTACAGCGGGGTGGTCTGACTCGCGGACTGGTGGTCGAGCACGTACTCGCCCGTGAGCCTGCGCGCGAGCCACGAGGCCGGCATGAACAGCCGGCGGGCGCGGGCGTAGGCATCCGGCTCCTCCTCGGCGATCCACACGATCTTGGGCCCGGCCGCCTGGGACGTCAGCCGGGAGCCGCCGATCCGCGTGATCTCGTCATCGCCGAGCTCGTCCGTCATCGCCGCGATCTGCGCGCCCGCGCGCGTGTCGACGCCGTAGAGGATCGCGGCACGGACAGGTCGGTCATCGGCATCGGCGAGGAGCACGCAGGGGCCCATGCCGCTCACGCCGACCGCGACGATCTCCGTCTCGACGTCCCGCGCGGCGACGTCGGTCAGCAATGAGCGGGTGAGCCCGACGAACTCGTCCCACCAGATCGCGCCGTCCATCTCGACCCAGCCGGAGTGCGGACGCTCGACCTCGTGAGCGACGACGGCCGTTGCGATGACCTCGCCGTCCATCGTGACGAGAACACCCTTGCTGCTCGAGGTGCCGATGTCGACGCCGAGCGTGCAGCGCTGGAGCATCGTCTTCTCCTCGATCTTCGACGCGGTGGATGGAATGACGCCACTCTAGGAGAAATCGATTTCATCGTCAACCGTCTTCACGCTGCCTCCGGCACGCAAGCACAAACGATCAGCCTCGTGCGGACTCGTGCGCCGGCTGCACCTCGTTGCGCAGCACGACCGTTCGCGCCGGCTGGTCGTCACCCGCGATCCGCTCGAGAAGCATCTTGGCGGCCGTCACGCCCATATGACGCGCCGGAAGACGCACGACGGTGACGGCGTTCGGTGTGAGGGTCGTGAACGGCAGCGAGCCGACGACCGCAACACCGACCCGGGGGGGAGTGAGGCCGTGCTCGGTCAGCACCTGGATGACCCCGACCCCCAGCAGGTTGTTGCCGGCCACGATCGCATCGGGCGGCTCCGGCAGCGCCAGCAGCTCCTCCATGACGCCGCGGCCGCCGTCCACGCGGAACGTCGAGTAGCGCAGCAGCTCATCGGCATCCGTGACGGCATGACGCGCCAGCGCATCGCGCCATCCCTGGGCGCGCTCGTAGGCCGTCTCGATGTCCTGCGGGCCCGTGATGCACGCGATGCGTCGATACCCCGCCTGCAGCAGGTTCTCCGTCGCGGCCCGTCCCGCGCTGCGATTCGCCATCATGACGCCGTCGATGTCGTAGTCCGTGCTCCGGTCGACCGCGACGACGGGCCGGCCCGCTGCGAGGATGTCGTCGAGGTCCGTGCGATCGGATGCCGCGGCGAGGATGACTCCCGCCATGTGCTCGGAGATCGCGATCTGCAAGTATGCCGACTCCTTGTCGACCTGGGCGTCGGAGTTGCACAGCACGACGGAGAAGCCGGCGCTGCGGGCGACATCCTCGACTCCGCGGGCGAGCTCGGTGAAGTACGGATTCTCGATGTCGGGGATCACGAGCGCGATCACCTCGGACTCCTGCTTGCGAAGGGTGCGAGCCGTGCGGTTCGGAGTGAACTTGAGCTGACGCGCGGCATCCCGAACAGCGGCGGTCTTCTCGTCCGACACACCGATCCCGTTGAAGACGCGTGAGACCGTCGCGGGAGAGACGCCCGCGAGTTTCGCGACTTCGTAGATCGTGGCCATTGACTCCCCCGCCGTAACCTGCGCCGTACGTGTTGACATTGATGGTGAAGCAACCCTACAGTGTTGAAATCGATTGCAAGAGTGCTGGCGTGATCGCGCCCGCCGATACGAGGATGTGCCGCTCATGACCGCCCCCACGACCCCCCATCCCGGCCTGTCGTCGATCTCCGCCCTGCGACGGCTCCAGACCCGGTCGATCTCTCCCGAGAACTTCGACGGCTCGGTGGGCGGTGGCGGTCGCGCGACCGATGGCACGGGGGCCACGTGTGCGCGCGACCTCGGCCGAGGATGGAAGATCTCGCCGAGCGTCGACATCAAGGCCGGCGAGATCTTCGACCTCGCGAACATCGAGGGCGGCGGGAAGATCACGCACATCTGGATCACCACGCACACCGACAACTGGCGCACGCTCATCCTGCGCGCGTTCTGGGACGGTGCCGAAGAGCCCGCCGTCGAGGTCCCCTACGGTGACTTCTTCTGCAACGGATGGGGAGTGTTCTCGCAGGTCAACTCGCAGGCGATCGCGGCGAACCCCTACGGGGGCTTCAACTCCTACTGGCCGATGCCGTTCAAGAGCGGCGCGCGGCTCACGATCGAGAACACGTCCGTCGTCGACGTGCGCGTCTACTACCAGGTGACATACGAGGTTGGGGGCGACTACTCGGACGAGGCGTACTTCCACGCGCAGTGGCGACGATCCAACCCGCTCGAGGACAAGACGCCGCACGTGCTCCTCGAGGGCATCGAAGGCCAGGGCCAGTACGTCGGCACCTACATCGCCTGGGGTGTCAACTCCAACGGATGGTGGGGCGAGGGCGAGATCAAGTTCTACCTCGACGACGACACCGACTACCCGACGATCTGCGGAACCGGCACCGAGGACTACTTCGGCGGAGCATGGAACTTCGACGTCCCAGGTAAGGGATATACCGAGTTCTCAACCCCCTATCTCGGGATGCCGCAGGTGATCCGCCCAGACGGTCTCTACGACTCGCAGCAGCGGTTCGGCATGTACCGGTGGCACCTGCTCGACCCGATCCACTTCGCGACCGGCATCCCGAAGGTCGACATCCAGGCGCTGGGATGGCGCAGCGGCTGGCGCTACCTGCCGCTGCGCGACGACATCGCCTCGACCGCGATGTTCTACCTCGACCGCCCCACGGCGCGTCGGCCGAAGTCACCGTCGGCCGACGACATGGAGGTCCACCTAGGAACCGCCGCCGTTCCCGACATCGGCGCGACGCCTCGCAGGGCTCCGGCCGAGGTCTCGCCGCAATCCGACGGCGCCGCTTGATGGCCGAGATCACCGCGCTGCGCACAGCAGACGTGCGGTTCTCGACGTCGGCGCTCCTCGACGGCTCGGACGCGATGAACCCCGATCCGGACTACTCCGCCGCCTACGTCGAGCTCCTCACCAGCGACGGTCCGACGGGGTGCGGCTTCGCGTTCACGATCGGCCGCGGCAACGACGTCCAGGTGGCGGCGATCGAGGCACTCGCCCCGTTCGTCGTCGGCCGCGACGTGGAGCAGATCGTCGCCGACCTCGGATCGTTCTCTCGCGCGCTCGTGTACGACTCGCAGCTCCGCTGGCTCGGCCCCGAGAAGGGCATCATCCACATGGCGATCGGCGCCGTCGTCAATGCGGCGTGGGATCTGGCCGCGAAACGCGCCGGGCTGCCGCTCTGGCGGTTCTTGGCGGAGATGTCGCCCGAGCAGCTCGTGAGCCTTCTCGACTTCCGCTATCTGAGCGATGCCATCACACCGGACGAGGCGCTCGACCTGCTGCGGCGGGGTGCCGTCGGAAAGGCCGAACGCATCGCCGAGCTCGTGTCGCACGGCTATCCCGCGTACACGACGACGCCCGGGTGGCTCGGCTACAGCGACGAGAAGCTCGCGCGGCTCTGCCGCGAAGCCGTCGAGCAGGGCTTCTCTCAGATCAAGCTCAAGGTCGGGGGCGACCTCGATGACGACATCCGCAGGCTGCGGATCGCGCGCGAGACGGTGGGTCCGGATGTCGCCATCGCGATCGACGCCAACCAGCGCTGGGACGTGTCCGAGGCGATCGAATGGGTGAACCGCCTCGCGTCGTTCGAACTCGCGTGGATCGAGGAGCCGACGAGCCCCGACGACGTCCTCGGCCATGCGGCCATCGCGCGCGGCGTGGCCCCGATCCCCGTCGCGACCGGCGAGCACATGGCCGGTCGGATCATGGCGAAGCAGTTCCTTCAGGCAGAGGCGCTCGATGTCCTGCAGATCGATGCGACCCGTGTGGCGGGCGTCAACGAGAACATCATGATGCTCCTGCTGGCGGCCAAGTTCGGTGTACGCGTCTGTCCGCACGCCGGCGGCGTCGGACTCTGCGAGGTCGTTCAGCACCTCGCGATGTTCGACTTCGCAGCGGTCTCCGCGACGACGGAGGGGCGAGTGATCGAGTTCGTCGACCACCTGCACGAGCACTTCGTGGAGCCCGCTCGCATCCGTGACGGCCGCTACGTCGCACCCGTCCTGCCCGGAAGCGGGGCGCAGATGCACGAGGACTCGATCCGCCAGGCCACTTTCCACAGCTGAGGAGCAGCCCGGATGACACAGGCACCATGGCCCGGGCGCGGGTCCGACATCCTGCCCGTGGACGCGCCGGAAGCACGTCTGGTCGGCCGCGTCTGGCTGCCCGGCGTCGGACCCGTCGTCGTGGCGGTTCGCGGTGAGTCCGTGATCGACATCGGCACGACCTTCGCCACGATGCGGACGCTGACGGAGCATCCCGCCCCGGCGTCCGCCCTCGACGCCGCAGTCGGCCCGACGATCGCCACGATCGACGACCTCGTCGGAAACACTCCCCCGGATACCCGCGATCCACGCCGTCCGTGGCTGCTCTCGCCCATCGACCTGCAGGTGGTCAAGGCATCCGGCGTCACCTTCCCGGCGTCGCTGCTCGAGCGTGTCATCGAGGAGCGCGCGCACGGCGACAGCCGCGCGGCAGCGGCCATCCGAGCCGAGATCGACGCGGTCGTCGGCACTGCGGTGGCCGATATCGTGCCGGGGTCGCAGGAGGCGCGCGAGCTCAAGGAGCTCTTCGTGGAACGTGGATGGTGGAGCCAGTATCTCGAGGTGGGCATCGGCCCCGATGCCGAGGTGTTCACGAAGGCGCCGGTGCTCGCCACGGTCGGGGGGCTCGTGGACGTCGGAGTCCTTGCGACGTCGGCGTGGAACAACCCCGAGCCGGAGATCGTGACGGTGATCTCGTCACGCGGCGCGATCGTCGGGGCCGCCCTCGGCAACGATGTCAACCTTCGCGACGTCGAAGGCCGCAGCGCGCTCCTCCTCGGAAAGGCGAAGGACAACAACGCCTCCGCGGCCGTCGGCCCGTTCATCCGCCTCTTCGACGAGACGTTCACGCTCGATGACGTGCGGGTCGCCGAGGTGTCCCTCGTCGTGGCGGGTGCGGACGACTACCGGCTGACCGCCCGCAGCGACATGTCGAAGATCAGCCGCGACCCGCTCGACCTCGCCGCGCAGACCATCGGGCCGCATCACGCCTATCCGGACGGCCTCGTGCTCTACTTGGGAACGATGTTCGCCCCCACGGCGGACCGCCGCACAGCCGGCTCGGGTTTCACGCATGACACGGACGATCTCGTCGCCATCTCGACACCCCGCCTGGGCGCACTCGTGAACCGCGTGCGCCCCGCCCATCTCGTCGCGCCGTGGGACTTCGGGATCGCGGACCTGTACCGAAGCCTCGCCGCACGCGGGGCCACCATCTGACCAGGAGCATCCCATGCTGCAGAGCATCGACCCCCGCACCGGCGAAGCCCACGACACCGGTATCGCCGAGACAAGCCCCAGCGACGTCGCCGCGCGGGTCCGCCTCGCGCAGAGCGCGTTCGAGGCGACGCGTGGACGCGACCGGCCGTGGCGCGCAGGGCTGCTGGACGCCTTGGCATCCGGACTCGAGGCCCGGCGCGACGAGCTTGTCGCGGTCGCCGATAGGGAGACCGCGCTGGGGGCTCCGCGGCTGCGGGGTGAAGTGGGCCGCGCTGCGTTCCAGTTCCGGATGTTCGGCGACGTGGTGCGCGAGGGGGGCTACGTCGAAGCGACCATCGATCACGCGGCGGAGACGGCATCGGGCACCGCCCCTGATGTCCGGCGGATGCTGATTCCCCTCGGCCCTGTCGCGGTGTTCGGCTCGAGCAACTTCCCGTTCGCATTCTCGGTCGCCG
>Ga0307505_10002800_pt1 | contig 11647 bp, 11 predicted proteins | sample 23_S_MG_FD_202183 | JGI IMG/M metagenome (GOLD analysis project Ga0307505, IMG submission 202183) | Soil microbial communities from Populus trichocarpa stands in riparian zone in the Pacific Northwest, United States - 23_S | ecosystem: Environmental > Terrestrial > Soil > Riparian zone > Trees...
TAGGTCCCCGCAACTCAGCTTCGCGCCGCCAGCCGACAAGTCGAGGATCTGGACCGAATGACGCGCGCCATTGGCCTGCAGGAATGCCGCCAACGCGACCCGTACCCGCGGATAAGCACGGCGGTCCTCGAAAGGATCGTCATCGTCACGCGCCGCATTGGTCTTGGTCATATCAATCCCCGATGGCCAAGGCGTAGCGGGGAAGTGCTGCCAGGACGTAAACGCCAACCGGCCACCTCGTCGCCCTCGAACAGGACGAAGCCGGCCCCACGCATTCTTCGCTTCATTCGGCGCCTGTGGTATCGAAAACGGGACCCGGAAGCGGAACCGCCGGCAAATGCCGGCCGCTTTGACGGGACCAGGCTGTTCGGGGAGGAAGTCCATGACCATCAAGTCCATCGCGGCCGTGGCCGCGTCCGCCGCATTGATCGCCACCGCTGCTCTTGCTTCTGGCGGCGTGGACGGCGGCGGGCGGCGGTTGAACGCGACCCTGACGGGCGCCGCCGAAGTGCCCGGACCCGGCGACACGGACGGCGCCGGCAAGGCGATCATCGAGGTTAATCCGGGCCAGAACCGGCTCTGTTACAAGCTCAGGGTCAGCAACATCGCCTCCGCCACCATGGCCCACATCCATGTCGGGGCGGCCGGGGTTGCGGGTCCGATCGCGGTTACACTCATCGCCCCGGCCGATGGTTCGAGCGCGGGCTGCGCCGATCTCCCGGAGCCCCTGACCAAGGCCTTGCTCAAGACGCCGGGCAATTATTACGTCAACGTCCACAACGCCGAATTTCCCAATGGCGCGGTGCGCGGCCAGCTCGCCAAGTGAGCCCGGACAATTGATAGGCGCCTGTTGCCCGCCCGAAGCCTAGGCTAAGGGCGGGCGATGACCGATTTCCCGACCCTGCTCCAGCCCGACCGGGGCGAACCGGCCCGGCTGATCCATGTCGTCGACAATGACACGTTCAGCGTCTGGGCGAAGACCCAGTCGCCATCCCGCCAGACGATGCTCCAGGCGATCCGCTTCGACGCCACGAGCGTGTTCCAGTTCGCCATTTTGCCGGGCAAGAAGGATGGCGAGTTCGACGTCGTCACCTGCGTCGACAAGGCCGATTCGCTGTCCCCCTGGTGCCTCGCCAAACTCGGCGAATCGCTCCCCGCCGGCAAATATCGCATCGATGGCGGCGCGCAGTCGGTCCGGGGGACCGACGAGCACCGCCATGGCGAGCCCGGGCTGGCGGCCTTGGGCTGGATGCTGTCGCAGCATCGCTTCACCCGCTACAAATCCGGGCCGGCCGAGGATCGCGGCGCCCGCGTCCTGCTGACCGGCGACGCCGCCGCGATCGACGGACTGGTTCGCCTCGCCGACGCCACCGCCTTGGTCCGCGACATGGTCGATACCCCGGCGTCCGACATGGGCCCGGCCGATCTCGAGACCGCGGTGCGCGACCTTGCCAAATCCGGACACGCCAAGGTCGAGGTGACCCATGGCGATGCGCTGGCCAAGGGCTATCCGATGATCTTTGCGGTTGGCGCCGGCGCGTCGCGCGACCGCGCACCTCGCCTCATCGAACTCGTCTGGGGCAAGGAGGATTCGCCGCGCGTCGCGCTGATCGGCAAGGGCGTATGCTTCGACAGCGGCGGGCTCGACATCAAGCCGGCCAGCGGCATGCGGCTGATGAAGAAGGACATGGGCGGCGCGGCCCATGCCATCGCGCTGGCCAGGCTGATCATCGGCGCGCGGCTGCCGGTGCGATTGCACCTGCTCGTCGCCGCGGTCGAAAATAGCGTCTCCGCCACCGCCTTCCGGCCGGGCGATATCATCGCCAGCCGCAAGGGCGTTTCGGTCGAGGTCGACAATACCGACGCCGAGGGGCGGCTCGTCCTCGGCGACGCATTGACCAGAGCGGGCGAGGAAAAACCCGAGCTGATGATCGATTTCGCCACGCTGACCGGCGCGGCGCGGGTCGCGCTGGGCCCCGATTTGCCGGCGATGTTCGCCAATGACGAGGGGCTCGCCGCCGACCTCGTCGCCGCGGCCGCGACCGCGCATGATCCGCTTTGGCGGATGCCGCTGTGGGACGGCTACGACGACATGCTCAGGAGCGATCTCGCCGATCTCGCCAACAGCAGCGATTCACCGTTTGCCGGGTCGATTACCGCGGCCCTTTTTCTTCGTCGATTCGTCGATTCCGGCACGCCGTGGGCACACTTCGATACCTTTGCCTGGGCTCCCTCGGCGAAGCCGGGGCGGCCCAAGGGCGGGGCGGCAATGGGGCTCCGGGCCTCCTTCCAACTGCTCGAAAATCTCTATCGGGCGCGTTAATTCGGCTTGATTCCAAGACAATTGGCACGCCGCCGACGCAACAAAAGCGTCGCTGTCCCGTTGTGTGACCAAACGCGGCGATGAGGAGTATTTCATGACCGACGGGCCGCTATCCTCTTGGATGCGCACCTTGATCAATTACGTGCGGTCGGGGGAACCCGACCTGACCAACCGCCAGATGGCGCTGTTGATGCTCGTCTATTTGACTCCAGGGCCGCATACGGTGCGTGGCATCGCCGCGGCGCTGAACGTCTCGAAGCCGGTCGTCACTCGTGCCTTGAACACCCTTGGCAGCCTCGGCTATCTGCGGCGCGAACGTGACCAGGACGACCGCCGCAATATCTTCGTCGTCCGCACCAAGGATGGGACCCAGTTTCTTGAAAGCTTCAGGCGCTCCCTCCGGGCAAGCGACGGTCCCCCCGCTCGGCCGGCAATCGGGGGCAACGCCGGCCCGTCGAGCCGGGAACCCGCGTTCGCCGAACGCTAAGGGCGGATTTTCGCTGGCCGGCCGCTCGGAAAATCCCGATCCGTCGACCCATGCATACCGCCAGGATCTCGCCGACGTTGCGCTCGCCGGCCGGGTCATTGCGTCGCATTATGCCGAGCCTTTGGTCAGGCACCTTTCATCCGCTGCGGCCTTGCTGCCGGAGCCTGATTTAGCGACGGTTCCAATCGGCCCCCTCAAGGTCGGCGATGAATTGCGCATCCTCGACAGCAGCCGCGGCTGGGCCTGGGGCTATGGCCCCGACGGCCGCGTCGGCTACGTCAGGTCGGACGCCCTGGTCCCTTGATTAAAACGGTGCGCTGATCACATCTCGCCGCGCTGGCGGCGGATGGCGTACCATTTGGCGACGTTTGCGTTGTGCTGTTCGAGGGTGTCGGCGAAGACGTGCCCCCCGGTGCCGTCGGCGACGAAGTATAGCGCCTTGGTCGGTTCCGGGTCGAGCACCGCGGCGATGCTGAGTTTCCCCGGATTGGCGATCGGTCCCGCCGGCAAGCCGACTTCCCGGTAAGTGTTATAGCCGGTGATCGCGTCGAGCTCGCTGCGCTTGATCCGCCGGCCCAGCGGCTTGCCCTTGGTAATCGGGTAGATCACCGTCGGGTCGGCATCGAGCTTCATCCCGATCCGGAGCCGGTTGCAATAGACCCCCGCCACCAGGCGCCGCTCGGCCGCCTTGCCGGTTTCCTTTTCGACGATCGACGCCAATGTCAGCGCTTGGCTTGGGGTCGTGACCGGACAGCCCGGCTTGCGCTTGGCCCATAGCGCCGCGAGCTCCTTGTCCATCGCCTTGGTCATTCGCTGGAGGATCGCGGACCGCGGCTCGCCGCGCTCATAGGTGTAGCTATCGGGGAGCACCGTCCCCTCGGCCGGAAGAGGAGCGCCGCCGGTAGCGAACGGAAGCGCGTCGAGCTTTTCTTGGACGATGATCGACGGCGTGCCTTCGGGAATGGTCACCAGCCGCTGCTTCGGGGTCCCGTGCTGCAGCTGCCACAGGACCGCGGCCGGGCTCGCGCCTTCGGCAATTTCGAACTCGCCGGCCTGGATCGGGTCGCCCTCACCCAGCAGCCGCGCCAGCCAGTAGAATTTCTTGCGATGGCCGTCGATCGCCCCGGCATAATGGAGGTAGTCGGTCGCGCCCTGTAGGGTCGTTCCTTGCGGGATGGTCACCACCACCCCCTTCTTCGCCGGCCCCGGTCCCCACCACGAATAGGCCGCCAGCGCCATCAAGGCGAAGGCGAGGATGGCCCCGATCTGACTGGCGCGCTTTTTCACACCGCCTTCATCACCAGGCTGGCATTGGTCCCGCCGAACCCGAAGCTGTTGTTGAGCACCGCTTTGACTTCCCGCTTCTTGGCGACGTGGGGGACGAGGTCGACTCCGGCGGTGCCCTCGCTCGGATTATCCAGGTTGAGCGTCGGAGGGACGATCTGGTCGCGGATTGCGAGGATGCAGAAAATGCTTTCGACCGCCCCCGCGCCGCCCAGCAGGTGCCCGATCGCCGACTTGGTCGAGCTCATCGACATGGTGGCGATATGATTGCCGAACAATTTGCGCACCGCGCCCAGCTCAAGCTCGTCGCCGAGCGGGGTCGAGGTGCCGTGGGCGTTGATATAGTCGATGTCGCCAAGGTCGAGCCCCGACTTCTTCATCGCCATCTGCATCGATCGATAGGCGCCCGACCCTTCGGGGTGCGGCGCGGTGACGTGATAGGCGTCGCCCGACAGCCCATAACCGACGACTTCGGCGTAAATCTTGGCCCCGCGCTTCTTGGCATGCTCATATTCCTCGAGCACCACCACGCCCGCACCCTCGCCCATCACGAAACCGTCGCGGTCGCGGTCGTAGGGGCGCGACGCTTTCTCTGGCTGGTCATTGAAATTGGTCGATAGCGCGCGGGCCTGGGCGAAACCGGCGATCCCGATCGGGCAGATGGTCGCTTCTGCTCCGCCGGCGAGCATGATGTCGGCATCGTCGTCCTTGATCATCCGCGCCGCGTCGCCGATCGAATGCGCCCCGGTCGAGCAAGCGGTGACGACCGCATGATTTGGTCCCATCAAGCCATATTTGATGCTGACCTGGCCCGAAATCAGGTTGATCAGCCGGCCATGAACGAAATGGGGGCTGACCCGGCCCGGCCCCTTCTCGGCGAGGACGAGCGATTCCTTCTCGATTCCCGGCAGGCCGCCAATTCCCGAACCGATCGAGCAACCGGCGCGAAGCTTCATTGCCTCGGTCATGTCGGTCAGGCCGGCATCCTCGATTGCCTGTCCCGCGGCATCGATCCCGTAGATGATGAACGGATCGACCTGACGCTGCACTTTGTGATCGACGCGCTTGTCGGGGTCGAAGCCATATTCATGATCGGCGGGTTTGACCTCGCACGCGATGTGGCACTTCTGGTCGGAGGCGTCGAAGTGGGTGATCTTGCCCGCCCCCGACTTGCCGGCGAGGATGTTCGCCCACGTCGTTTCGACGTCGCCGCCAAGCGGCGTCACCAGCCCCAATCCAGTCACCACGACACGGCGCATATTCTTCCCCACCAGGGCATTTGGCCCAACAACACAACAGGCCCGAACCCTATCGGGTTGAGCCTGTCGAAGTCCCGTCCTTCTTTCAACCTTTAGTCGAAAAGATTCAGCCTCCTCGACGTTGCTCGGGACAGGCTTCGACTAGCTCAGGGCGAACGGAAAAAGTTGCCGAGCGTGCTCAGCCCTTGTTCTGGTCGATAAAATCGATGGCGTCCTTGACGGTCGAGATCTTCTCCGCGGCATCGTCCGGGATCTCCACCCCAAACTCTTCCTCGAAGGCCATCACCAGCTCGACGATGTCCAGGCTGTCCGCACCGAGATCGTCGATGAAGCTCGCTTCTTCGGTGACCTTTTCGGCGTCGACACCAAGATGCTCGACAACGATTTTCTTCACCCGATCAGCGGTCTCGCTCATGTGGACTTTCCTTCCTGTTTCACTTCGACGCTGCCCTAGCGGCGCCGCGTCCTGCCTGCAAGTGGCTGCAAGCGCGCTCGACGGCTTAACCCGGCCACCCTATCTCCTGTTCCAATGCGCATCGTCCGTCCGCTTACCGAAGGGGAAATTGCCCTCGCCCGATCCGCGTTCGGCGCCGCCATCGACTATGACCGGGTGCGGATCATCCGCGGCCGGTGGTGGCCGTTCCAGCCCAAAGGGATCGTCATGGCCCCGACCGGAAATATCCACTTCCACCCGGCCGATCCGCGCTGGTCGGACGATTTTGCCGCTGAATCCCTGTCGCTGCAGGGATTGTTCATCCATGAAATGACCCACGTCTGGCAGGCCCAGAAGCGCGGCAAATATTATCTGCCGCTGATGCGGCATCCGTTCTGCCGATACAATTACCAGCTGGAGCCCGGCCGCCGGTTCGACCTCTATGGGCTCGAACAGCAAGCCGAAATTGTCCGCCACCGCTTCCTCGCCGACCGGGGAGTGACGGTCCCGCAACAATGCGAACGCGGATTCCTGCCGTTCGAGCCGATTGTTACATAATCGCAACATTAATGAGATTAACGCCGGACCCTGTTTCGCCCGCTCCGGCTTGGGCATACACTCCCCTCATTAACTGGCCTTTCAGGGAGGTTCAAATGCTCATCCGTTCTCATGTCGTGCGTAATTTGCTGGTCGGCGTCGCCGCGCTGGGAATCAGCGCGCCGGGATTAGCGCAGACCGCGGCCGAAGCCGAGGCGCAGGCAGCCAATTCGACCGACACCAGCATCGTCAATCCGGACGACGAGGAAGCGATCATCGTCACTGCGACCAAGCGGTCGACCCGCGTCCAGGACGTGCCTTTCTCGATCAACGCCCAGACCCAAAAAGACATTCAGCGCGCCAATGCGACCACGATCGAGGACATCAGCCGCAACGTTGCCGGCCTTGCCGTCCAGAACCTCGGGCCGGGCCAAAGCCAGGTGTCGATCCGCGGCGTTTCCGCCGGACAGATCATCCGCGACCAGCCGGGGGTCAAGGAACAGGTCGGCGTTTACCTCGACGAATCGGTCATTTCTTTGTCCCTGTTCAATCCGGACTTCGACCTGTTCGATCTCAACCGCGTCGAAACGCTGCGCGGCCCCCAGGGCACCTTGTTCGGATCGGGTTCGGTTGGCGGCACGCTTCGCTACATCACCAATCAGCCGAAGCTCGGCGTCACCGAGGGTGTGGTCGAGGCCAACGTCAACACGGTCGACGAAGGCGACATCGGCTATCACCTCAAGGGCGCGATCAACGTGCCCTTGGGCGAGACGGTTGCACTGCGGGCGGTGGCCTACGGCACCCGCTATGGCGGCTTCATCGACGCGGTCGGCCCGGCCGGTGGCAAGAACGTCAACGACGGCAGCCGCGTCGGCGGCCGCATTTCCCTGCTGTGGGAACCCACTCCCAACATCCGCATCACGCCCCGGGTCGTCTACCAGGAGGTTCGCGCCGACGGCTTCAACCGCGAGGAATTCTACAGCCTTTTTGACAATCAGTTCACGCTCACCGGCGGCGAGCTGATTGGAAAGCGCAAGCAGTATCTGCAAATGCGCGAGGAATTCCGGGACGATACCTTGCTCGCCGATTTGACGGCTAGTTTCGGTTTCGGCGGAGTCGAGCTGACGTCGGTGACCAGCTATATCAATCGCGATATCCTGGTCAGCCGGGACGCATCGGCGCTGACCGGATCGGTCTTCATCTCTTTTGCCGGCGCCGACCCTGCCATTGCTCCCGCCGCGCTCATTCCGTCGAACCTGCGGGACACGACCGACCTCAAGCAGTGGACGCAGGAACTTCGGCTGGCGTCGACCGGCGACGGGCCATTCCAATGGGTCGTCGGCGGCTTCTACACCGACGTCGAACGAGTCTATGCCCAGCGGCTCCCGACTCCCGGGTCTGACCCCTTCGGCCAATTGTTTCTCAACGTCATCGCCCCCGGGCTGGACATTGCGGATCTGCGCAACGGCTTCCCCGCCGATTCCCCCTACAATGCGGACCTTCCTTACGACATCAAGCAAAGCGCGCTGTTCGGCGAAGTCAGCTACGATTTCGGCCAGTTCAAGCTGACCGGCGGCGGTCGCTACTATAACTTCAAGGAGGAGCGCGACTTCATCTCGGGCGGCATCTTCGCGAACGGCGACGTTCGCATCGGAGACAAGACCAAGTCGAGCGGATTCAGCCCGCGCGTGATCGCGACGTGGGAGCCGAACCGCAACCTCAGCGTCAACCTGCAGGCCGCCAAGGGCTTCCGCCTCGGCGGGATCAACGATCCGCTCAACTTGCCGCTATGCAGCGCCGAGGACGAGGCCATCTACGGCCCGTTCCAGTCGGCCGATTATAATGACGAAACGCTGTGGAACTACGAAGCAGGCGTCAAATATTCGCGCGGCCCGATCACCTTCAATGCCGCGGTTTTCCACACTCAGATGAGGGACTTGCAGGTCACCGTCGACGCCGGCAGCTGCTCTTCGCGGATCGTCCTCAATGTCGACAAGGCGCATACCACCGGCGTCGAAGCGGAATTTGCGGCGCGGCCAATGCCGGGCCTCGAACTGTCCATCGCCGGAAGCCTGATCGAGGCCGAATTCGACTCGACGGTGGACAATGCGGTGCTCGCCAGCAGGACCGGGATCAGGGACGGCAATCGCCTTCCTTCGGTGCCCAAGTTCCAGGTGGCGGCATCGGCGACCTACGGGTCACGGTTCAACAGCAACGCCGATTGGTATGTCACCGCAAGCGTCCAGCATGTCGGTAACCGGATCACCCAGCCGAGCGATCAGGAGCCCGGTGCCGGAAACTTCGGCAACATGATCTTCTTCGATCCGGTCACCGGCACGTTCGGCGGTGGCGCGTTCGACTTCACGTCGAAGCTCAAGCTTCCGTCGTACAACCTCGTCAATCTGTCGGCGGGAATCGAGTTCGACAGCGGGCTCGACATCATCCTCTACGCCAACAATCTGTTCGACGAATCGCCAAAGCTGTCGTTCGACCGCGAACGCGGCGGGCGCGCCCGGCTCGGCTACCACGTCGGGACGCCGCGCATCATCGGCCTGACGCTGCGCAAGGCGTTTTCGGCGGCACCACCGCCGCCGCCGCCCCCGCCACCACCGCCGCCGCCACCGCCGCCACCGCCGGCCACGCAGACCTGTGTCGACGGCTCGGTGATCCTGGCAACGGACACTTGCCCGCCACCGCCGCCTCCCCCGCCCCCGCCGCCGGAGCCGGAACGCGGTTGACGGACTGAACCGATGACCAAGGGAAGCGGCACGCCGCCGGCCTCGCCGCTTCCCCCACTGACGCGCCGCTCGCTCCTCACCGGGGCGGGCGGCGCGGTCGTTGCGGCGCCCGCGATCGTCCGTGCGCAGGGATTGAGCAGGCGGCACATCGCCGTGATCGGCGCGGGCGTCTTCGGCACGTGGACCGCCGAGCACCTCCGCCGCGCCGGTCATGCCGTGGCCTTGGTCGACGCCTTCGGACCGGCGCACAGCCGGGCCTCGTCGGGCGGCGAAAGCCGGATGACCCGCGCCGGTTATGGCAAGGACGAGATATATTCGCGCATGGCCCGTGACAGCCTGGTCGAGTGGAAATTGCTGTCCACCCTTTCTGGTCTGCCAATCTTCGTCGAACATGGCGTATTGTTCTTCACCACCAAGGCCGACGCCTATTTCGTCGATTCCGTCGCGGTGAACCGGAGGCTTGGCCTGCCAATCGAGCAGATGGACGGCACGCAAATGGCCCGCCGCTTCCCGATGATCGACTTCGGTGGCGTTGAAACGGGCTTTCTGGAGCCTCGCTTCGGCGCGCTGATGGCCAGGCGCGCGGTGCAAACCCTGGCGAGGCAAATCTCCAGCTACGGCGTCGACCGCCGGACCATGGCCGTCGCTTCGCTGCGCGCCAAGGGAGGCCGTGCACAGGCCGTCGTCGACAAAGGCGGGAAGGCGATCGACGCCGACCAGTTCGTCTTCGCGCTCGGGCCGTGGCTGCCCAAGCTGTTTCCAGACCTGCTCGCCAACCGAATCTTCGCCACCCGGCAGGAAGTCTTCTACTTCGCGCCGCCCGCCGGCGACTTGCAGTTCCAGCCCGGCCAAATGCCCGGCTGGGCCGATTTCAACGGCGGCGACGTCTATTACGGCTTTCCCGACCTGGAGGGCAAAGGCGTCAAATTCGCCCACGACACCCACGGCCCGGTGGTCGATCCCGACACCCAATCGCGCACCTACTCGAAGCTAGCGCTCGAAAAAATGCTCGCCTTCCGCGATCGCCGCTTCCCCCGCCTGCGAGGCGCGCCGCTGATCGGTGCCGAGGTCTGCCAATATGAAAATAGTTCGAACGGCGATTTCCTGATCGACCGCCACCCCGATCTCGCCAACGTCGTGCTGGTCGGCGGCGGGTCAGGCCACGGCTTCAAGCATGGGCCCGAAGTCGGGCGGCTGGCCGCCGCGCTGGTGCTGTCAGGCGCAGCGCAAGCCGAACCCCGCTTCACCCTCGCCACTAAAGCCACCACGCAGGCCCGCGAGGTTCACTAGGACGTCAGCGCGCGCCCTTGATCGCATCGTCGATGGCATCCCAGCTATTCTGTGAAACCCGCTGATTGTTGACGAAGAAGGTCGGGGTACCGCGCACCCCGAACTTCTCCGAAGCGGTCTCGGTCATCACGACCAGTCGTTCCATCTCGGCTTCGTTAGACAGGCATTGCTGCATCTTGGCCGCCGATAGTCCGCGCGCCGCGCCCATCGCCTTGAACCCAGCGATGTCGGCGACCACCGGCATCACCTCCCGGCTGGGCTTGCCTTCGAGTGGCTTCAGCCGGGCCTCGCCCACCTCCGCGATCTTGGCCTTCCACGTTTCCTGGGTCGCCATCACCTGATGCAGCACCGGGAAGAAGGTTTTTGTCCCGCCGCAACGCGCCACCAGGGTCGCGGCCATATCGTACGGATCGAGCAGATAGTTACGGAACTCGTATGCGACGGTGCCCGCCTTGAGCGCCGGCATCAAGCGCGGAAGCGACAGCTTGTCGAACGTCGCGCAATGCGAGCAGGACAGCGAGCCATATTCGACCAGCTTGGCCTTGGCCGCCGGATTGCCCATCAGATATCCGCCCTGCGGCGTTGCGATCACGTTGCTTGACCAGTCGCGCGCCGCGGCCGGCTTGGCGGTCACAGCGGGGCTTGCCGTCAAGGCGGCGGTCCCCAGCAGCATCGCGGCAATCATTTTAGACATACCAACTCTCCCCTCGCCACCAAAGCCACCACGCAAGCCCGCGAAGTGCATTAAAACCTTTCGCCAAGCCAATTAGCGCTGCGTGTTTGACGCCGCATCATGGCCATCGCTTTGCCGCTGCACTGGGCAGGTTGTTCTCAAAGCAAGCTTTCTCAACCGCAGCTAACTCAAGGCCCAACAAGCCATCACGCACATTCGAGGCGGTTGAACAAACCTCATGCCACTTCGGGTCATTGAGGATCGCCCGATGGTCATAGGCGTCGCCCGGTTCATCATAACCAGATAGCGCCAAATGAAGGGGCCATATCAGATCTCGCTCGCGCACCGAAAGCGCGCCACTCGCGACCAAATAACTCAACGGAGCATCTGCTGATGCAGGGTCAGTTGCATGATAATCGCCAACGGCGGCATCATAGAAGCACTCTACAAACTCAACAAAAGTGAAATGGGGATTCTGCATCTCCGGGTCGAGCCACGTCGCATTTTGGTGTCCCAAGTCCGACAATTCTCCGACTGATCCAAAAAGATTGCAACGCAACCTCTGGCGCGTCTCAGGGTCTATTTGCGCTTGGCTCACTCCGGCTTCTTCGCCACCCCGACCA
>Ga0307505_10002801_pt1 | contig 11647 bp, 15 predicted proteins | sample 23_S_MG_FD_202183 | JGI IMG/M metagenome (GOLD analysis project Ga0307505, IMG submission 202183) | Soil microbial communities from Populus trichocarpa stands in riparian zone in the Pacific Northwest, United States - 23_S | ecosystem: Environmental > Terrestrial > Soil > Riparian zone > Trees...
CTCGACGCCCACGAAACTGCTCACGCGGCGGATCGCGAAATACTCGCTCGGCAACCTGGATCAGACTGTCGTAGTAAGGAGTCCCAAAACTCGTCTGAACTCTATCGAGCGCGGATGCCAGCTCCGCTCGCTCGCTCGTGAGAGGAATGATCAATTCAGACACCGCCGTCACCCGACCAATATCCCGCTCGACCCGATACGCGATGATCGAAACCCTGTCGCCCGGCCGAAGCGAAGCGATAAAGTTCTGCGCCGCTCGTTTGATCAACGGCAACTCGGCCAGCGTCGAGCCCGATGTATCCAAAACCAACGCGACCTCGAACGGAGCATTCGTCGCGGTGAAGTCGGTCACCTCTTGGAGCTTTCCGTCCTCGTACACAGCGAAGTTGCTCTTCTTGAGGTCCGAGATCGGCTTGCCCGTCTTGTCCGTCACCACAAACGGCACCTCGATCAGGTCCGTGTCCACCCGGATCTCCTGATCCTCCGGCTTCGTCTGACCACTCATCAGCCCGGCGGCCAAACAAAACGCCAACAGAAGACGTGAAGCAGTGCGAAAAAACATAGGCGCCTCGACTTAAAAGAATGTGCCTATTTTACCAGAAAAGGCTCTACGCGATTCACTTTTCACATCTTGCGGCAATAGCAGTAAACGAACTGTTGCGTAGTATGGAATGGCGTCTCGTGCACCTCGCTAACGCTCCTGATCAGGTCGAATCCCGGACCAAACACACCGTGCATCGATTCAGGACTATATCTGACGACGTCAAGCCCGCTGCACTTCTCAGGCCCGTCCGGCCCAAAGGACGCGACAATTATGTGGCCGCCCGGCTTCAGTGAGCGACTAACCGTCTCAACATATCTCTGTCGATCGTGCGCATCGGTCAGAAAATGAAACACGGCCCGGTCATGCCATAGATCAAATCGAGCGGGCCGCAGATCGGCTTTCGTGATGTCGGCGTCGATCCAATCGACCATTTCGCCGCGACGACCGATCCTCTCTTTGCTGCGATTCAACGCCGCGCTCGAAACGTCCAGTACCGCAACATCCACAAATCCATTGTCGAGCAGGTCGTCAACTAGCGTCGAACTTCCGCCGCCGACATCAATGATCGACGCTTCCTTCCCGACGCCGGTACCCAAGATCAACCGAAAGGAATTTTCAAGATGCTCTCGATACCAACTCACTTCCCGGTCAGACTTCGTCGTGTACACACGCTCCCAATGCTGCTTCAGATCCATAACGCTCCAAGATAGAGCCGATCGCGGCTCACTGACTGTTCGCACAGGCGGTCGCCAGGACATCAGTTTTCAGCCCGGCGTCCTGCCAAGCCTTTGTCCCTCCGGCGACGTTATATACAGTCTTGAATCCGGCATTCTCGAGAATGCTCGTTCCGAGGCTTGAACGATACCCGCTTTGACAGATCACATATGTCGGCACATTAGGATCAAGCCTGTCGATCTCCCTTGAAAGCCGGTCCAAAGGTATGTTGAGGGATCGATACGCGTGTCCGCTCGCGTGTTCGGCCGGCCGGCGGACGTCAACGAATTGAAGATATTTCTCGGTCTCCGTCAGACCTCCAACCTCTTCGACGGGCACCTGTTCGACGACGTTTTTGTCCGCATCAAACTCCGACATCAACACGAACCCGACGACCGTCTCATGCCCGACTCGCGCCAGCCGCATGAACGACTCCTCAACCTGTTCCGGCGTATCCGCGGCGATCGCTATCGGCGTTCCGATAGGGATCATCGTCCCGGCCCACGTGGCAAACTGCCCGCCGAGCCCGATGTTGATCGCGTTCGGAACATGACCCGCACCGTATTCGACATTCTGCCGCACGTCGATGACGATGCCGTCGAACGCCGCAACCGCATCTGCACTCAGAGCCTCAGGCTTCGGAAGGTCTTCGAGCGAGATCGAACCCTTCAGATTCTGAGCCGCGCTTACCGGAAAGTACGCCGGAACCTCTGGCTGATTGCTCGCGACAACCGCAATGAATTCCTCGCGGCTCATCGGCTTCAACGCGTAGTTGAACTTCCGTTGCTCGCCGAGCGTCGACCAGGTTTCCTTCGAAAGCGATTTGCCGCAGAGCGACCCCGCTCCGTGCGCCGGATAGACCTCGGTCTCGTCCGGCAGCGGCAATATCTTTTTGTGGATCGAGTCGTAAAGCATCCCGCCCATTTGTTCGGCGGTGAACCCCTTTGAACCGATCAGGTCCGGCCGACCGACATCGCCTATGAATAACGTGTCGCCCGTGAACATTTTCACAGGAGCATCGGCATCTTCGGTGTCCTTCGCGAGGATCGTGATCCCCTCCGGCGTATGGCCCGGCGTTTCCATAAACGTCAGCTCGATCGCGCCGATGTTGTGCTTGTCGCCGTCCTTGACCTTCAGCGTCGGAAACTCGGTATTCGCACGTTCGCCGTAGATGATCTGGGCCCCGGTCTTTGCCGCAAGCTCGAGATGGCCGCTAACAAAATCGGCGTGCGAGTGGGTCTCGATGATGTATTTGACGCGCTGCCCGTTCGCCTCAGCCTCGTCTATGTACTGTTGCACATCACGCTGCGGATCGACGATCGCAGCCTCTTCGCCGGAGCCGATGTAGTACGACGCGTGAGCTAAACATCCCAGATAAAATTGTTTGAATTTCATGTTCTTTCCCCTTTTCTTAAACCGCCCTCTTATTCCAAGGCATCTTCGCGATCAGCAAGCCCATGCCGCACCAATCGATCGTCGCGGTGAACGCCAGGCCGAAACCGACGAAGCCTGACAGCGCGATGAAATACGGGTGAACGAACAGGCTCAGCATCACACCAGTAAAAACCAATAGTCCGGCGGTAAATCTGACCTGACGCTCGATCGACCACGGCGCATGCTCGTCGCGCTCGACGGGCAGATCTTCCTTCTTCCATGCCTCGAGTCCGCCCGATACGTTCACGACGTTGGAGAAGCCGAGCGCGTGCAGCTTTCGCTGGGCCTCAGCCGACCGCCGGCCCGTACGACACATCACATAGATAGGTTTGGAATGATCCAACTCCGAATGCCGCTTCTCCAACTCTCCTAGCGGCAAGAGGCTAGCGCCTTTCACTCGCCCACCAGCGAACTCTACCTGCTCTCGAACATCTACGAGATGGATCTCTCCATTCTCTAGCTGCTCACTCAATCCGACCACAGAACATTCACTCATCTTCTCTTCTCCTTTTCTAAACCGCGGCGAATATCTCCGCCTTCTCCCTAAACCTCGCCTCGAGCGAACCGCATACAAGCTCGCAAAGTTCGAATATAGACTCGTCTGCGATGGAGTAGTACACGGAATTTCCACGCTGGTCGCGTCGCAACATTCCCGCATCCTGCAAGATTCGCAGGTGCTTGCTCGCATTCGGCTGTGAGATCTCGATTTCCCGCGTCAACTCCGTAACTGTCAGTTCCCCGTCCCGCAAAGCCTGCAGGATCTGCAGCCTGATCGGTTCCGAAAGAACCCGAAATCTCTCAGCGACCACTTCGATCGCTTCTTCAGTTAAGTTCATCCCCATGTATTCCATCACTATATGCGTATATCGTTATATTGTCAAGTAAAAGTATCGGCGTCCGATCAAATGAACGAACGCCGGATCAACTAGACGTACTTTTCGATAACTTTCGAGATCGCGTCCTTCGACACGGCTCCGACGATCCGCTCCTGCTCTTGGCCGCCCTTGAACAGAATGAGCGTCGGAATGCCGCGGATGCCGTAGCGGTTCGGCACGCCCTGATTCTCGTCTACGTTCATCTTAAAGACGCCGGCCTTGCCGCTGTATTCTTCCGCGACTGCCTCGACCGACGGCCCGATGATCCTGCACGGCCCGCACCATTCGGCCCAAAAATCTACCAATACCGGATGATCCGCACCAAGCACATCCGACTCAAAATTCGTATCTGTTATTTCCTTTGCAAAGTTTCCCATTGCGTCTCCTAATCTATTGCGAAATTATAACTTACGCCCCTATGCCCGCCAAACCTCTTGTCTATAAACTCGGCCTTTCACCGTTATATTCCAAGGCATAAGCCTCAACCACTTTCCTATTGTAACTGTACTGGTTACAGATGTCAATACCCTGCGAACCGATCGCAAGGTCGGAAAACGAAAGTAGCGATCTATGCCGCCTTCGCGTTTGCGAGCGTCGCCTTCAGCGTGATATCAGTCGCGGCGAGCGCACGGCTAATGATGCAGGTCTTCTTGATGTGTTCCGCCGCAGCTTCGAATGCGGCTTGATCGAGCCCCTCGACCTCGCCCTCGGTCTCTAGGTCGATTCGGTTGATCAAAAATCCGGCATCGTCTTTACCGATGTAAACCTTCGCCTCGGCCGAAATGCGTTTCGCAGGCGTCCCTTCGCGTTCGAGATGAGCGTTCAGCGCCATCGAATAACAGCCCGCCAGGGCCGCTCCGAGCAGCTCTTCAGGATTCGTTCCCGAAGCCTCGCCAAACCGCGTGTCGAACGAGAACGGCCCGCTATAGACTCCGCTGCCGAGCGAGATGTTGCCCGTACCTTCCTTAAGTGTCCCGGTCCATTCCGCGTTTGCTTTTCTTTCTCCCATTTTCTTCTCCTCCAAAGAATTTTTATGCTGCCAATTCTGCTTCGATCGCCGCAACAACGCGATCATCTTCAGGCGTCACATCCGGTGCGATCCGCGCCGCGACGCTTCCGTCTTTCGCGATCAGGAACTTCTCAAAATTCCATAAGATATCGCTAGCGTTCTCTCGCGTCTGTCCGAATCCTTTGAGCTTCGTCTCAAACGCGTCACCGTTGTTGATATCTGCAGACGGTCGCGTCGCCGTCAGCTCCGTGTAAAGCGGATGCTGATCATCGCCCTTCGCCGAGATCTTTGAGAAGAGCGGAAACTGCACATCGTAGTTCGAAGCGCAAAACTCCTGGATCTCTTCCTCGGTTCCCGGTTCTTGTCCGAGGAAATTGTTCGCCGGAAACCCGAGGACCTCAAAACCCTGGTCGCGGTACTTCTCGTACACCTTCTCCAGCCCCTCGTACTGCGGCGTCAGCCCGCACTTCGATGCGACGTTCACGACCAACAGCGCCTTCCCCGAAAACTCACCAAGCGTGGTTTCCGTTCCATCGATCTTTTTAACCGGTATAGACAATATCTCGCTCATTCAATCTCCTTAAACTGGCAACTCGAAACTCAAAACTCGAAACTGGTCCAAAACTATGCCGCGATCCTCACGACGATCTTCCCAAAGTGCGCCCCGCTCTCCATATACTTCAGCGCCTCGAGCGCTTCGTCAAACTCGAACACGCGATCGATCACAGGATGCATCTTGTTCACACTGATCGCCTTGTTCATCTCTTCGAACATCGACCGCGGGCCGGTGAAAATTCCTTGAAGACGGATAGCCTTCATAAATACCGTAGTCGGATTGAACCCAGCGGCACCTGTCAACGCTCCTATCAACGCGATGTGCCCGCCGATCCGAACTGCGTTGATCGACTTCGCAAGCGTACCGGCTCCTCCGACCTCGACAACGTGATCGACACCAGGCTTACCCGTGAACTCAAGTACAGCCTTATCCCAATCCTCGCGTTCACGATAATTCACGGTCTCGGTGAATCCAAGGTCATGAAGCTTGGCGATCTTCTCACTGCTTCCCGACGTCGAGATCACCCTGGCTCCCGATATCTTCGCAAACTGTGCCGCGAAGATCGAAACGCCGCCGGTCCCGAGCGTCAGCACAGATTCGCCGGGTTTTACCTTCCCGGAAAACTCGACCGCATTCCACGCGGTCAGCGCCGCACACGGCAAGGTCGATGCTTCCTCGTATGACAGATGCTCGGGAATACGAACAATCGCCTCCTGCGAAAACGTTCCAAACTCCCGCAGCACGCCGTCCCAATCCGCACCGGCCCCGAGCGACGTTCGCCGTTTCTCTTCGCTCGAATCGCCGTCGAACCAGCGCTGTGCAAAGATCGGCATCACGCGGTCGCCGACGTTCCATCTTGTGACGCCTTCACCGATGGCCACGATCTCGCCCGCTCCGTCCGACAGCGGCACCGCGGGAAGCTTCATCTTCGGGTTATATGAACCCGAAACGACCATCACGTCGCGATAGTTCAAAGACGCCGCGTGAAATTTCACGAGCACGTCGCTGCGACCCGGCTCGGGATCTGGCCGATCGACCAAGGCCAGCTTGTCGATCCCGAATTCCTGGACTTCGTAAGCTTTCATCAATCAATATGCCGCGAAACACGCGTAGGCCGAGATCAAGAAGACAGGAAGATCTCGCGGCCTTCGCGTATTTCGCGGGCAAACAGAACTTACTTCTTCCTCGGAGCCTTCAGGTTCAACTTGATTACGACGAGGTCGTTAATAAGATTGTCGGCCTGGCCCGCGTAAACGATCCCAAAGTCCTTGCGATTGATCGAGAACTCCGCGTCAACCTCGACCGAATCCGCACCCGCCTTGATCGTTGCCGGGAACGAGATCGACTTGGTGACACCGTGAAGATCGAAGTCGCCGGTGACGGTGTAGGCATCAGCGCCCTTAGCTGTGTCCGCCTCGATCTTCGTCGATTTGAACGAGGCTTTCGGAAACTTCTCAACCTCGAAGAAATCCTTCGACTTCAAGTGACCGGTCAGCTTCTCGTCGTCCGAATAGACCGACGTAGTATCGATCTCGACCCAAACGCTGCTTTCAGCCGCTTTGCCGTTGACCAGATCGATCGTTCCCGTCAGCGCCTTGAACCCGCCCTCGTGCTTGCCCGTTACTTTCGATCCCGTGAACTCGACCTTCGAGTTGTCACCACTGATCGCCAGGCCCTCTCCTTTCACCGCCGGAGCCGCTACGGGTTTGGCTGCTGCGGTGTTCGAACCCGCGGCATTCGAATTTGCCGACGGCTCGTTTACCGTAGCCTTGGTCTTATTCGCCGCCGGATCTGCGCACGCCGCAGCGAACAGCGAAACGCCGATCACCGCTGTCATTAGATATTTCATTCCTTCAGTCCCCCTCAAAGTTGGTAGTCCTATATCGCCGCCGCGGCCTTTCAGCCGTCTTTCCCGGCAAGCGATCCGTTAATTAGGTCATGCTTGGGTGTTAGCATTATCGCCGATTTGCGATGAGTTGTCTCTTTCCGCCCAAACGTTTTGTTACTGAACGAACCGCTGAAGCAGCATGCTCGCTTTGAGAAACGCCGGATAGAACCGCATCAAACCGCTGGTCGCATTCAGCACGAACTGCGGTGGACCGATATCGATCGTAATGCATTCTGTGAATCGTAATGTCATAAAAACCTTCCCCTGCTCGAAAAAGTTGTGGGAGACTCCCTTGCTCGTTAACCTTCCCTTGTTCGTTTACTTCCCTTGCTCGTCGTCGTGAAAACTATGCCGTGGCCGTCGTCCGAATGGCCTTCGCCTCGGTTCCCCAAACTGCGTGATCCAGGCTCCATGAACCGCCGCCCGAAAACGCGAGATACAGATAAACAAAACTGTAGATCGCCGCAAGCTCACCGCCGTTCACCAAAGGCAGGAATCCGCCCGAAGCGTGAGCCATAAAGTACGCCGCCGCCATCAAACCGCTCATCAGGAACGCCGCCGGACGTGTGAACAGTCCCCCCAAGATCAGCAGCCCGCCAAAGAACTCAATGATCCCCGCCGTCAGAACGATCGGCCCTTCGGCTCCCGCGGGCAACGCGATCGGAAACCCGAACAGCTTCTGGCTGCCATGCCAGATCATCAAAAACCCCGCGATAAACCGAAGTATGCTCAGCACCCTCGGCGACCATCCGTTAAGAAACTCGCTCATTACCATCCTCCCTTTGTTCATTTGTTTGTAACCTATTTAGCTACAAATACTTGCAAAAATTTTTTATGCGGACGCGGCTCCGTACTCGACCATCTCGAACACACTCTGGAGCGTATACTTCGAAAGCTTTTCCTCGATCCCTTTGTCGATGTCCTTTTGCAGACAACACAACACAGCCTCGATATTCTTCCCGGTTGGGCAATCCTTGTTCGGACTCTTCGCATGAAGGGCGAACACTTCGCCACAGTTCACTGCCCGATAGATCTCCCAAAGATTGATCTCCTTTGGACACCTCGCCAACCGGGTCCCGCCGTTCGCTCCAGTCTGCGAGATGACAAGCTTCGCCTGGCCCAACTGCCCCAACAGCCTGCGCACAACGACCGCGTTAGTGTTGACGCTGCCCGCGAGATAGTCGGACTTGAAATTCTCGTCCTTCGACCTCGCAAGCATCGACAGCACATGCACCGCCATTGAAAATTGACTGTTCGCCGCCATAACTGTAACGAGTATAGTTACAGATACAGAGGTTGTCAAGCCCTTTTAAATGTAACCCGGATCGGCGTCCAGACATGGTCACCTACTGTTTGCGCCTTCGCGTCTTTGTGTTAAAAATTCCCGCTGTGACACCTGCCAAATCCGTCACAACCAAAGCGAGCAAAGGTGCAAAAACATACAAGAATTAGAACGCGTACCCCTATGAAAACCTATATATTCCTACTTCTCGCTCTTCTCCTATTTGGGACTTTCGCCCTCGCCCAAACAGACACATTGACCAACCGCACGATCATCGAGATGGCCAAGGCCGCACTTAGCGACGAGATCATCCTTGCAGCTATCGGCCGGTCGAAATCAAATTTCGATATCTCACCAAAGGCACTTCTCGAACTAAAGGACGGCGGTGTTTCTAACGAAGTGATCCTGCTGATGATAGAGAAGCAGGATGAAAAAGCCGCGGAAACGAAAGGATTCTCCGAAAGCGGTGACACGGGCGAACCACCAGCCTCGAAAGCCTTCACACCAAAGGAACTACTGGCCCAAGCACGAACGATCGCACTCGTTAAATCCTCGGCCCAGCCGTCGCGGCAGGCACTCGAGAAGGAACTGCTGAAAAGGTCTGATTGGAAAGCTCTGAATCTCTCGATCCATCGCTACAAAGACTCGGCCGACCTCTATGTCGAGATCGGTTATGTCTCGATGTCGTGGATCACGCATCGATACGTTTACCGCATCTACGACCGCCGCACCGGCACCGTCCTAGCGGCAGGCGAGACGACATCATGGGGATCGCTCGCCGAAAACCTCGCAAAGCACATCGCACGAAGCCTCGCGACAGTCGCAAAGTCATAGTCCCGCACTTAAGGCGATTCGTAGATCAGCTGCCCGCGTTTCCGGCCAGCCGTAGCGGCTCCAACCGCCGCTCCGACTGGGATCCCGATCAGAAAACCGCTCGCCGCCGCCAGCCCATTGGACTTCGTCGCCGCAGTGATACCGATACCTACAGCAACCCCGATCCCCGCACCCGCCGCCGCCCCGATCAACGCGCGCTTCAGGATCGAACCACGCTTCGTCAGATAAACCCGCGCGATCGAATCGCGTGCGATCGTCCGCCCCTTGTCGAGAAACAAGGTCGTATCGTCAGTCCTGCTTACACGAGCCTTCGTCTCGGCCCCGGTCCGTTCGACAATGACAACCCGCGTCCCCGACTTCAACTCGCGTACTGCCGCCCAATCCGACTGAGCAAAGCAGCCCGAAACAATAAACAGGATCGCGAAAATAGAACCAAAAATAGCCTTCTTCATTCAAAGTTCTCCTTGAATCAAGAGGCTAGCGACGAACCGATACGAAAGGTCGTACGACAGTACGCTTTTGGAAGGTGTACTCTTCCTGGGAGGGTAAGCGTCCCGCTTGCCACGCCGCCCCGCGGCGTCCGCGCCCGAACTCCGAACTCTCAGTTCGTTTTCGCGAACTCGCAACCGAGACGGTTACGATCCGACGAGTTCGTCAAGCGACGATCGCGCAACCAACGGAAACATGCGGACTCGCTCATCACCCAACAGATGCGAAGCAACAACCGAATCGCAGATGATCACCGAAGCCGCACGTAGTTTCGACTGCCATCCGCTGTCTTTCGTCGAGACCGAAACGATCGAATCCGCATCGACCTTAGCGGCGATCAGGAACAGCCGTGCAAAGGTTAGAAAGTCATCCCACGCCGAGACTATCGCGACAATGTCGTCGAGCGACGGCCGCGTTTGACCGGCCATCGAAAATGCAACGGAGTTAGCGGTCAGGAACGTACATTCGTACCCGACAAGATTCGGTTTCTCATCCGCCAACGCGATCAGCCGTAAGCCAGATTCGACCACTCCCGCGATATCGGCAAAGCCAACGACCGATACCGGCAACGCCGTAGCAGCCGAAACCTCGTGAACGACTATCGCCGCGAGGTCAGGATTCGGCTCGAACAGCGCAAATCCCGCCGGGCCGCTTGAGCCTTCCAACCGCCGTACAACTCTCCGCAGCACTTCCGGCTTCTCGATCCCGAACGCCTCCGCGCCTTTCAGCATCGCGTCGATCAGTCCATCCAACACATCGCTGCGTCCGTTCGACTCCGCCACGAACACGCCGCTGCCGTCGCGTTTAACGACATCGCCGCCGCGTGCGAGTTCGCGATACGCCGCCGAGACGGTATTCGGATGCACGGCAAAACGCCGCGCGATCTCACGCGTACTCGGCAGCCGGTCGCCCGCCTTCAGGTCACCCGCCGCCACCGCAACCCGCACCTGCGCGATCAACTGGTCCTTGATCGGGATCTCGGAATTCTTCGCTAGCCAAAGCTTCATGCGGATACGAAAAAGGCCAGGACGTTTAATGCCCTGGCCTTATAAGCTAACACCTTCCCGACGTTATTTGCTCGGGATCTTGATCTCGCGGCCCGCACCGAGTACCGAACTCGGCAGCAGTCCGTTGTACTTTGCAACTTCCGTCGGATCGGCACCGTTACGCGTGGCGAGCTTGGCGACAGTATCGCCTGCCTGCGCCTTCACGACTTTCACGTTGCTTGCCACTGAAGCATTCGAAGCTGTCGGACGATTGTATGACGTTGCCGCGACTCGATTACCTTGCGTCATCGGAACGAAGACCTTCCCCGTCGGCGACTTCATGCCGGGATTTGCCGCCATCAGAGCATCAACCGAAACGCCGGTGCGATTCGAGATCGTTTGCCATGTCTCGCCCTGAACAGAGCTTGCGAGATTTGTCTCGTTCACCTTACTCGCGGGCAGACGCTTGAACACCGCGACGACGTCGTTCGCTTTACCGGCCGGCACGTTGATGATGTACGGCTCGGGCGGCGTCATGTTCGTCCGCAGGTGCGGATTCAGGTAGCGAATGTACTGTGCCGTCGTGTCAGCGGCCTGGGCGATGATGTTCAGGCTTGTCGAAGCCGGAACGCGGATACGGTCGTAACGCAAAGCCGGAGCCGGACGAACATGTCCGAATCCGTATGCACCCGGATTGTTCGCGACCAGGATCGTCGCCAGAATGTTCGGGACGTAGTTGCGGGTCTCACGCGGCAGGAACGGATACGCCGCCCAGAAATTAGAAACACCCGCACGACGGATCGCACGATCGACGTTGCCTTCGCCGCAGTTGTAACCGGCCATCGCCAGTTCCCAATTGCCGTAGCGGTTGAACAAAAACTTCAGATACCGAGCGGAAGCTCGAGTCGCTTCTTCCAAACTGTTTCGCTCATCGACATAAGCCGTTCGGCGCAGTCCGTAGCGCGATCCCGTTCCCGGAATGAACTGCCACAGCCCCGACGCCGCCATGTGCGACATCGCGACCGGCTTCCACGCA
>Ga0307505_10002802_pt1 | contig 11646 bp, 10 predicted proteins | sample 23_S_MG_FD_202183 | JGI IMG/M metagenome (GOLD analysis project Ga0307505, IMG submission 202183) | Soil microbial communities from Populus trichocarpa stands in riparian zone in the Pacific Northwest, United States - 23_S | ecosystem: Environmental > Terrestrial > Soil > Riparian zone > Trees...
TCTGGCCTTCCCGCACCTGCAGCGACACGCCCCGCAGCACCAGGATGACGTGGTCGTAGATGACCTCGACGTTGCTGACGGAGAGATAGGCGGCGGCGGCGGTCATAAAGAAAAGGGGAAGGGCTGTCGGCCCTTCCCCCGATCCGTCAGTCGAGGATTATTTCTCTTTGGAGCAGTCGCGCAGGGTGATGCCCTTTTCCTTCGCGTACTGCGCGGCGGAGGCCTCGATCATCGGCCGCACCAGCTTCTGGTCGGACGAGATCCAGTCGGTGATCACCTTCCACTGCTTGCCGTCCCATTGCTGGAACTTGACCTGGCCGCCGCCCTCGTGGTCGGCGCAGGACATCTTCAGCGACTGCATGAAGCCCACCGCCCCGAGCTGCTTGAGGCGGGCGTCGTCGATCACCAGGTTCTCCAGGCCCCAGCGCACCTGCTCGCCGGTCATCGGCTGGCCCTTGCCGAAGCGGTTCTGCGCCGTGCGCACGGCCTCGGCGCTGAGGATGGCGAACACCACGCCGCGGTTGTAGTAGATCGAGCCGACGCGCGACTTGTCCTCCATCTCGCCCTGACCCTTGGCGTACACGTACTTCTGGATTTCGCGCACCACCGGATAGTTCGAGCCGGAAACGTTGAAGCCCGCCGCGATGTAGCCCTTGGCCGCGTCGCCCGCCGGGATCACGTCCTCCTCGGCGCCCGACCACCACACGCCGATGATCTTCTCGCGCGGATAGCCCGCGCGCTGCGCCGACTTGAGCGCCGTCGGGTTCATCACGCCCCAGCCGCGCAGGATCACCCAGTCCGGCTTGATCTGGCGGACCTGCAGCCACTGCGCCTGCTGCTCGTTGCCCGGGTGCGGCACCGCGATGTGCGTGACCTGGAAGCCGTACATCTTGGCCTGCGCGTCGAGCACCGGGATGGTTTCCTTGCCGTAGGCCGAGTCGTGATACAGGTTCACGATCTTCTTGCCCTGCAGCTTGTCCATGCCGCCGGCCAGCTGCCCCATGTACTTGATCTTGGCGGTGTTCTGGCTCCAGTAGGTGGTGATCATCGGGAACACGTACGGGAACACGCGCCCGTCGGCGGCGTCGGTGCGGCCGTAGCCGACGGAGACGATCGGAATCTTGTCCGCGGTGCCCTTCTCGATCAAGGAGTACGTGATGCCGGTCGAGAGCGGGTGGATCAGGCTCGCGCCCGTGGGCGGATGCTTCTTGGTGCGCTCGTAGCACTCGACGCCGCGCGCGTTGTTGTACTCCGTCTCGCACTTCTCCCACGTGAACTTGACGCCGTTGATGCCGCCGTCGCGCGCGTTGACCAGCTTGAAGTAGTCGATCATGCCGCCGGCAATGCCCGAGCCGCCCGGGGCGTAGGGCCCGACCCAGTAGAAGTTGGCCGGAACGAACTGTTCCTTGGCCTGCGCCAGCGCGCCGGCGGAGAAGCTGGCCGCGGCGGCAAGCGCCAGGGCGAGGGTGGTGCGTTTCATGAGCTTGTCTCCTAGGGTTCGGCCCTCTCTGGGGCCTGTTTCATATAGTGGAACATCAGTATAGCCAAACTATTCCGAGTGTCTAGTGCGGGAACGGCCACAGGCGCAGCTTTTCCTTGGCGATCTGCCACAGCCGGGCCAGGCCATGCGGCTCGACGATCAGGAAGAAGATGATCAGGCCCCCGAAAATCATCAGTTCCAGGTTGGACAGCACCGCGTGCGACACCTGGACGCCCGTCGCGTGCGACACCGCGCCGAACACCACGCTGAGGAGGATCGGCATCAGGATGATGAACCCCGCGCCGAGGAACGACCCCAGGATCGAGCCCACCCCGCCGATGATGATCATGAACAGGATCCTGAACGACAGGTCGAGCGTGAAGGCCTCGGGTTCCACCGTGCCCAGGTAGGTGTAGGCGTACAGCGCGCCCGCGACCCCGCAGTAGAACGAGCTGATGGCGAAGGCGAGGAGCTTGGTCTTCATCATCGGGATGCCGATCACGCTCGCCGCCACGTCCATGTCGCGCACCGCCATGAACGCGCGCCCGGTCTCGCTGCGCATCAGGTTCTTGGCGAGCAGCGCCATCACCGTGACGATCGCCAGGGTGAGCAGGTACTTGCGCGCGGGCGTGTCGAAGGCGTAGCCGAGGATCCCGACCGCCTGCGCGGTGATCACGCCCGACGGGCTGTTGTTGGTGAACCAGCCGATGCGCTGGATCGCCCACAGCACGAAGAACTGGCAGGCGAGCGTCGCCACCGCCAGGTAGAAGCCCTTGATGCGCAGGCTCGGCAGGCCGAACACGATCCCCACCGCCGCCGCGCACAGCCCGGCGAGGATGAAGCTCGGCAGGATGCCGAGCCAGGGCATGCGCAGCACGAAGTTGTAGGTCATGAACGCGCCCACCGCCATGAACGCGGCGGTGCCGAGCGACAGCTGCCCGGCGTAGCCGGTCAGGATGTTCAGCCCGAGCGCCGCCAGCGCGAAAATGAGGAAAGGCGTGAGGATCGCCGACAGCCAGTACTGGTTGGCGAACAGCGGGATCACGACGAACGCGACGACAAGCAGCATCGCGATCGCGACGCGGTCCTGCCGGATCGGGAAGATCTGCTGGTCCTCGCCGTAGGTGGACTTGAACTGCCCGGCTTCGCGATAGAGCATGGCTAGACCCTGTCGATGATCTTTTCGCCGAACAGGCCCTGCGGCCGCACCAGCAGGAACAACAGCGCGATGACGTAGGCGAACCAGGACTCGATGCCGCCGCCGACCATCGGGCCGATGTAGACCTCGGCGAGCTTCTCCGAGGCGCCGATGATCAGGCCGCCGACGATGGCGCCGAGCACCGATTCGAAGCCCCCGAGGATCAGCACCGGCAGCGCTTTCAGCGCGATGAAGGTCAGCGCGAACTGCACGCCGTTCCTCGCGCCCCACATCAGGCCGGCGACCAGCGCCACGAAACCCGCCACCGCCCAGACGATGGCCCAGATGTGCTTCAGCGGAATGCCGACTGCCTGCGCGGCCTGGTGATCGTCCGCCACCGCGCGCAGCGCGCGGCCGATGCGCGTGTACTGGAAGAACAGCGACAGCGTCGCCACCAGCACCGCGGCGATTCCCGAGGCGAACAGGTCGAACTGGCTGATGAACATGCCGGTCGAGTCCGCCAGCCATTCCATCGGCACGTCCTTGATGCCGAGGTCCAGGCCGTGCGGCTGCGAGCCCCACAGCAGCTGCGACAGGCCCTCCAGCACGAAGGTGAGGCCGATGGTGGCCATGAACAGCGTGATCTGCGGCTGGTTCACCAGGGGCCGCAGCACCACCTTCTCGATCGAGATGCCGAGCAGCACCATCACCGCCAGCGTGATGAGCAGCGCGAGCCAGAAGTTGACCCCGCGCTCCAGCAGCGAGACGAAAGTGAGCGCCGCGAAGAACACCATCGCCCCTTGCGCGAAGTTGAACACGCCGGAGGCCTTGTAGATCAGCACGAAGCCCAGCGCCACCAGCGAGTACATGACGCCCGACAGCAGCCCGCCGATCAGCACCTCGAAGAAGAACGCGACGTTCATCAGTGCGCCACGCCCAGGTAGGCGTCGATCACCGCCTGGTTGGCGCGCACCTCGTCGGGCGTGCCGTCGGCGATCTTGCGGCCGTAATCGAGCACCACCACGCGGTCGGAGATGTCCATCACCACGCCCATGTCGTGCTCGATCAGCACGATGCTGGTGCCGTAGTGGTCGTTGACGTCGAGCACGAAGCGGCACATGTCCTGCTTCTCCTCCAGGTTCATGCCGGCCATCGGCTCGTCCAGCAGCAGCAGCGAAGGCTCCGCGGCGAGCGCGCGCGCCAGCTCCACGCGCTTTTGCAGGCCGTAGGGCAGCTTGCCCACCGGCGTCCGGCGGATGTGCTGGATGTCGAGGAAGTCGATGATCTCCTCCACCGCGTGGCGGTGCGCGAGCTCCTCGCGGCGCGCGCGGCCGATCCAGATCGCCTGCTCGAGGAAGCTCGCGCGCATCTTGAGGTTGCGCCCGGTCATCACGTTGTCGAGCACCGTCATGCCCTTGAACAGCGCGATGTTCTGGAAGGTGCGCGCGATGCCCATCGCGGCGGCCTGGTGCGGATCCATGTCGTTGAACTCGCGCCAGCCGGCGCTCTCGCGCAGCCGGATCTTGCCCTGCTGCGGGTGGTAGACGCCGTTGATCACGTTGAGCATCGAGCTTTTTCCCGCGCCGTTGGGCCCGATGATGGCGCGCACCTCGTGCTCGAGCACGTCGAAGCTCACCTCCTGCAGCGCCTTCACGCCGCCGAAGGCGAGCGACACGCCTTGCACGGAGAGGATCGCCTCTCCGATCCGGTCGGCCCGGCTCATGCCGCCCTTTTTGCCGCCGCGGGCGGGAAGGTCCTGGCGTCGCGCACCGCCAGGTCGGCCGAGATCATCCCGGACCGGCCGTCTTCGTACTTCACCTGCATGTCGACGTGCACGCTGCCCTTGCCGCCGTACAGCGCGTCCACCAGCGGCTTGTAGCGTTCGGCGATGTGGCCGCGGCGCACCTTGCGCGTGCGCGTGAGCTCGCCGTCGTCCGCGTCCAGCTCCTTGTGCAGGATGAGGAAGCGCCGGATCTGCGAGTTGGCGACTTCCGGCTCGGCGGCGAGGTCGGCGTTCACGCGCTCGATGCACTCGCGCACCAGCGCGAGCACTTCCTCGCGCGAGGCGAGGTCCGTATACCCCGTGTAGGGCATGTTGCGCCGCTCGGCCCAGTTGGCGACCGCATCGAAGTCGAAATTGACGAACACGCAGACCTGGTCGCGCGCATCGCCGAAGGCCACCGCCTCCTTGATGTAGGGAAAGAACTTGAGCTTGTTCTCGAGGTACTTGGGCGCGAACAGGCTGCCGTCGGCGAGCTTGCCCACGTCCTTCACGCGGTCGATGATCTTGAGGTGGCCGTCGGCGTCGAAGTAGCCCGCGTCGCCGGTATGGAACCAGCCTTCGGGGTCCTTCGCCTGCCGCGTGGCCTCGGGGTTCTTGTAGTACTCCTTGAACAGGCCCGGCGAGCGGACGAGGAGTTCGCGCTCCGGCGTGAATTTCAGCTCCACGCCCGCCACCGCGGGGCCCACGGTGTCGGACTTCACCTGGCCGTTGGGCTGGATGCAGACGAACACGCTGGTTTCGGTGGAGCCGTAGAGCTGCTTCAGGTTGATGCCCAGCGACCGGTAGAAGCGGAACAGGTCCGGGCCGATCGCCTCGCCGGCGGTATAGGCGACGCGCACGCGGCTCATGCCGAGCACGTTGCGCAGCGGCCCGTACACCAGCAGGTCGCCCAGGCGGTACAGCAGCCGGTCGGCGAGGCCCACCGGCTGGCCGTCGAGCAGCGCGCCGCCGACGCGCCGCGCGATGCCCATGAAGGTCTTGTACAGCCAGCGCTTGACGCTACCGGCATCCTCCATGCGGATCGAGACCTGCGTGAGCAGCGCCTCGAGCACGCGCGGCGGCGCGAAGTAGTAGGTGGGCCCGATTTCGCGCATGTCGGTCATCACCGTCTCGGCCGACTCCGGGCAGCAGATGCAGTAGCCGGTGACCAGCGGCTGCGCCAGCGAGAAGATGAACTGCCCGACCCACGCCGGCGGCAGATAGGCGAGCACCACGTCGGCGTCGCCGAGACCCTCCAGCTCCCCGGCCACGCGCGCCCGGTCGATGAGCGCGCCGTGCGTCAGCACCACGCCCTTCGGGCTCGCGGTGGTGCCGGAAGTGAACAGGATTGCCGCGGCGTCGGCGCCGCTCCCCTTGGCGATCTCGCCTTCCAGGAACGCCGGGTCGCGCGCCAGCGACTCGCGCCCCAGCGCGAGCAGGCTGTCGTAACTCGAGAGCGCCGGCTGGCGGTAATGGCGCATGCCGCGCGGCTCGTCGTAGTAGAGGTGCTTGAGCGTGGGGCACTGCGGCAGGATCTCGAGGAGCTTGTCGACCTGCTCCTGGTCCTCGGCGAGCGCGTACGCGATCTCGGCGTTCTGGATCGGGAACGCCATCTCCGCGGCCACCGCGTCCTGGTACAGGGGAACCGGGATGCCCCCGAGGCACTGCGCCGCGCACATCGCCGCGTAGAGGCGCGGCCGGTTGTCGCCCGCCAGCGCCAGGTGGTCGCCGCGCTTGAAACCCTGCGCCGCGAGGCCGCAGGCCAGCGCGCGCGCTTCGTCGGCGAACTGCTTCCAGGTCCACGTCTGCCAGATGCCCAGGTCCTTTTCGCGGATCGCGGGCAGCGTCCCACGCACCTTCGCGTGGTGCAGCAGCAGCTTCGGGAACGTATCCAACGTATCGAGGCCGGACAGATTCTCCGACATGGCGCCCTCCTCCAGGGTACCGGGCGATTCTACACAGAAAGGGCCTGTTTGCTGCTCTGCGGTGGAGCTAGACTAGCGCCCGATGCAAGGCGGCGAGCACTGGACGAAGAAGGGCGACATCAAGCTGTTCCTCTGGCGCAAGACGCCTGCGGGCGGCGCTGCGCCGCGCGGCATGATCCTGTTCGTGCACGGCTCCTCGATGGCCTCGCAGCCCACCTTCGACCTCCGCGTGCCGGGCCGCCCGGACTCCTCGGTGATGGAATGGTTCGCGGCGCGCGGCTTCGACACCTGGTGCCTGGACAACGAGGGCTACGGCCGCTCCGACAAGTCGCGGCCGATCAACTTCGACATCTCGAACGGCGCGGATGACATCGCCGCGGCCGTCGAGTACATCGGCAAGGACGTCCTCCTTTACGGCATCTCCTCCGGCGCCCTGAAGGCGGCGCTGTACGCGCAGCGCCACCCCGCGCGCGTGGCGCGCCTCGCGCTGGATGCCTTCGTGTGGACCGGGGAAGGCAGCCCCACGCTCGCCGAGCGCAGGAAGAAGCTCCCCGAGTTCCTGCAGATGAACCGCCGCCCGATCGACCGCGCCTTCGTGCGCAGCATCTTCGCGCGCGACCATCCCGGCACGGCCGACGATGCCACCGTGGAGGCCTTCGCCGACGCCATCCTCGCGCTCGACGACTCCGTGCCGACCGGCACCTACGTCGACATGTGCTCGAAACTGCCGCTGGTGGACCCGGCGAAGCTCCCGATGCCGACGCTGATCCTGCGCGGCCAGTACGACGGCATCGCCGCGGTCGGCGACCTGATCGAATTCTTCAAGCGCCTGCCCAACCCGGACAAGCAGTTCACGGTGATGGCGGGCATCTCGCACGCCAGCTTCCAGCAGAAGAACTACCTGACCGTCTACCATCTGCTGCACGCCTTCTACACTCAACCCCAACCGGTGTATCGCGCATGAAAACTCCCCTGCTGCTGGTTGCCGCGCTGTTGTGGTCCTGCCAGGCCGCGGCGCAATCCTGGCCCGCCAAGCCCGTGCGCGTGGTGGTGCCGCTCTCCGTGGGCGGCTTCGCCGACGTTCCCGCGCGCCTGCTGGCGCCGCGCCTGGCGGCGCGGCTCGGCCAGCAGTTCTACGTTGAGAACCGCCCGGGGGCCGGCGGCACCCTCGGCAGCGACGTGGTGGCCAAGGCCGAGCCGGACGGCCACACGCTGCTGTTCACTGCGACGCCCCACATCATCAGCCCGTGGCTCTACAAGACGATGCCCTACGACGCGCTGAAGGATTTCGCGCCCGTGGCGCGCCTCGCCTCCGGCCCGTACGCGCTGGTGGTGAACCCGGCGCTCAAGGTCGGCACGGTCGCGGAACTCATCGCCGCCGCCAAGGCGCAGCCGGGCGAGATCTACTACGCGAGTTCGGGCAACGGCAGCGCGCAGCACCTGGTGACCGCCATGTTCGCCTCCCTCGCCGGCATCACGCTGAACCACGTGCCTTACAAGGGCAGCGGCCCGGCGATGCAGGACCTGGTCTCCGGCCAGGTGAAGGTTTCGTTCGCGGGCGTGCCCAATGTGATCAACCACGTGCGCAACGGGCGCCTGCGCATCCTCGGCGTCACCACCGCGACGCGCTGGCCCGAACTGCCCGAGGTGCCGACGCTCGCCGAGGCGGGCGTGCCCGGTTACGACGCGGCGCTCTGGCTCTGCCTGCTCGCGCCGCCGGCGATCCCCGCGGAGATCGTGCAGCGCCTGAACGCCGAAATCAGCGCGGTGCTGCAGGATGCGGAACTGCAGAAGAACCTGCGCGCCGCCGGCATCGCGCCGGCGCTGCTCGGCCCGCAGGAACTCGGCGCCTTCATGCGCGCCGAGCACGAGAAGTGGGGCCGGGTGGTGCGCGAGACCGGCGCCACCATCAATTAGCGAGATAGCTTGCGTGGGCGTCAGCCCGCGAGTCCTCCCGTTGTGACGTAGGACACGTCCCACGGGAATGTCGGCATCCCACCATTGTGATCGCACAGGCCGAGGACTAGACTTTTCGGGCAGCCGCGTTCCCCCACACAAAAGGAGGCTCCCATGGTTTCGGTTACGGTCAACGGCACCGCGCGCTCGTTCGACGGCGACGCGGACATGCCCCTGCTCTGGTACCTGCGCGACGTGCTGCAGGCCACGGGAACGAAATTCGGTTGCGGCCAGGCCCTGTGCGGCGCCTGCACCGTGCACCTCGACGGCGTCGCCGTGCGCTCCTGCCAGACGCCGATGAAAGCCGCCGCCGGCAAGGCGGTGACCACCATCGAAGGCCTCGACGCCAAGGGCCGGCACCCGCTGCAGGTCGCCTGGCGCGAGCTCGGCGTGCCGCAGTGCGGCTACTGCCAGTCCGGACAGATCATGCAGGCCGCGTCGCTGCTCAAGCAGAACGCCGCGCCGAGCGATGCCGAAATCGACGCCGCCATGTCGGGCAACATCTGCCGCTGCGGCACCTACACGCGCGTCAAGGCCGCCATCAAGCGCGCCGCCGCCAGGAAAGGAGCCTGACCATGGGCGCCAACGAACTCACGCGTCGCGAATTCCTGAAGGTCAGCGCCGCCGCGGGCGGCTTCGCGCTGTCGGCCGGCTGGACGCAGGTCTTCGCGCAGGAGAAGTACGGCAAGGACAGCATGCCGAACGGGGCGGTCGAGAACCCGCTGGTGTTCGTGTCGATCGCCGCCAACGGCATCGTCACCATCACCTGCCACCGCGCCGAGATGGGCCAGGGCGTGCGCACCGGCATGCCGATGATCATCGCCGACGAGCTCGAAGCCGATTGGAGCAAGGTGCGCGTCGTGCAGGCGCCCGGCGACGAGCTGCGCTACGGCAACCAGGACACCGACGGCTCGCGCAGCACGCGCCACTTCTTCATGCCGATGCGCCGCTGCGGCGCCGCGGCGCGCGCGATGCTGGAAGCGGCCGCCGCCGCGCGCTGGGGCGTGCCCGCCTCGGAAGTCGAGGCGCGCAACCACCAGCTGGTGCACAAGGCGAGCGGCAGGAAGCTGGGCTTCGGCGCGGTGGCGGCCGATGCCGCCAAGCAGCCGGTGCCCGCGGCCGACCAGCTGCGCCTCAAGAAACCGTCGGAGTTCCGCTACATCGGCAAGGGCAAGACCCGCATCATCGACGGCTACGCCATGACCACCGGCCGCGCGATCTACGGCCAGGACGTCGTGCTGCCCGACATGCATTTCGCGGTGATCGCGCGCGCGCCGGTGTACGGCGGCACGGTCGCCTCCTTCGACGCCGCCGCGGCGATGAAGGTCCCCGGCGTGATCAAGGTGGTGGAGATCAAGGGCACCAGCATTCCCTCCGCGTTCCAGCCGCTGGCGGGCGTGGCGGTGATCGCCAGGAACACCTGGGCGGCGATGAAGGGGCGCGATGCGCTCAAGATCCAGTGGAGCGACGGCCCCAATGCGGGCTACGAGTCCGATGCCTACCGCAAGGCGCTGGAGACCTCGGCGAACCAGCCGGGCAAGCAGATCCGCTCCGCCGGGGACGTCGCGGCGGGATTGCGATCGGCGGCCAGGCAGGTGAAGGCGGACTACTACGCGCCGCATCTCACGCAGGCGCCGATGGAGCCGCCGGCGGCCACGGCGCGCCTGCGCGGCGGCAAGTGCGAAGTGTGGTCCTGCGTGCAGAGCCCGGAGGCGGCGCGCAACGACGTCGCCAAGCGCCTCGGCATGAAGCGCGAGGACGTGACGATGCACGTGACGCTGCTGGGCGGCGGTTTCGGCCGCAAGTCGAAGGCCGATTTCGCCACCGAGGCGGCGCTGCTCGCCAAGGAGCTGCCGGGCAAGCCGGTGAAGGTGATCTGGACGCGCACCGACGACCTGCAGCATTCCTACTACCACACGGTGTCGGCCGAACACCTCGAGGGCGGCATCGACAAGGACGGCAAGCCCGTGGCCTGGCTGCATCGCAGCGTGGGACCCACGCTGATGGCGCTGTTCGGCCCGGACAGCAAGCTCGAGTCGCCGATCGAACTGGGCATGGGCCTCACCAACGTGCCGTTCGCGGTGCCCAACCTGCGCGTCGAGAACCCGGAGGCGGCGGCGCACACGCGCGTGGGCTGGTACCGGGCGGTCTCCAACATCCCGCATGCCTTCGCGATCCAGTCGTTCGTGGCGGAACTCGCGCATGCGGCGGGGCGCGATCCGAAGGATTACCTGCTGGAGCTGATCGGGCCGCCGCGCCAGATCGATCCGCGCTCGGTGAACGACACCTGGAACCACGGCGAGGATCCGAAGCTCTACCCGGTGGACACCGGGCGCCTGCGCAAGGTGATCGAGACCGCCGCCAAGGGCGCCGGCTGGGGCCGCAAGCTGCCGAAGGGCCAGGGCATGGGCATCGCGGGCCACTACAGCTTCGTCACCTACGTCGCGGCGGTCGTGCAGGTGGCCGTGGACGGCAAGGGCCGGCTGACGATCCCGCGCGTCGACATGGCGATCGACTGCGGCGCGCAGATCAACCCGGAGCGCGTGCGCTCGCAGATGGAGGGCGCCTGCGTGATGGGGCTGAGCAACGCGCTGCTGGGCGAGATCAGCTTCAAGGCCGGGCGCGTGCTGCAGACCAACTTCCACGACTACGAAGTGCTGCGCATGAACGCGGCGCCGAAGGCGATCCACGTGCACATGATTCCCGGGGACTACGACGCGCCGCTCGGCGGCGTGGGCGAGCCGGGCGTGCCGCCGATCGCGCCGGCGCTGTGCAACGCGATCTTCGCCGCCACCGGCAAGCGCATCCGGCGCCTGCCGATCAAGGACCAGTTGAGCGTCTAGCGCCTCAGGCAGGCCTCGAGCAGCTCGACGGCGCGGCGCGCGAAGCGCCACATGTTGGCTTCGCGCGCCGTGCTGCCGGTCGCGACGGTGACGACGGCCTCGACGGGCCCGGCCACCGCGATGCAGGCGTGTCCCGCGGGATCGCCGTAGCGATTGCCGCGCGGGCCGCTCGCCCCGGTTTCGGCCAGGCCCCAGGTGGTGCCCAGCTTTTCGCGCACGCGGCGCGCGAGGAGCCGGGCGAAGGGCTCGCTCGCCGAGCGCATGCCCGCCATGTCCTCGCGCGTGATGCCGAGCAGCGCCTCGCGCCCGGTCGCCGTGTAGATGACGCAGCCGCCCACGTAGTAGGCCGAGGCGCCCGGCACCGCGACGAGGGCGGCGTTGATCAGGCCGCCGGCGGAGGACTCGGCCACCGCCAGCGTCTGCTTGCGCTCCACGAGCAGCGCGCCGACCGCGGCGCCCAGTTCCGTCAGTGACTCCATCTGCATCCTCCGCGCTACGCCGCTACACTTCCCGCATGACTTTACCGATCCCCTTCACCGCCG
>Ga0307505_10002803_pt1 | contig 11644 bp, 4 predicted proteins | sample 23_S_MG_FD_202183 | JGI IMG/M metagenome (GOLD analysis project Ga0307505, IMG submission 202183) | Soil microbial communities from Populus trichocarpa stands in riparian zone in the Pacific Northwest, United States - 23_S | ecosystem: Environmental > Terrestrial > Soil > Riparian zone > Trees...
GGGGTCGGCTGGAACTAGTTGATTGTTTCCGTTGGTGGAGGGGCCACGGTAAAACTGGATGAAACCCCAATCAATAGGGGTGAGATAACCGCCTGTGGCAATGATGCCGTTATTCGTGACCGTGACATCAATATGGAAATCTCTGATGAAGAAAATATCCACATCTGCGGCCGCGCGAAAACCCGCCAGGAAATCAACTGTGGTCGTTTTATTTTGGGCGCGATCCTCTAGTGACAGCCAAACCGGATTGGGGGCATAGTACAATAGGCCGTTTTTGAGACGAATGGGAAGAATATCGGACGGCCAGGCCGTTCCAAAAATTTTGGTGAAGAAGACACCAATATCCAGGTTATCTAGCTGGATCAGAACCACTGCCGGGGTATTGTTCTTAAAATAGATAAACCCCCTTAAGCTCACCAGATCACTAAAACTAACATCCCCCCCCAAGGCATATTGATTGTCGGATTGTGCCCCATCAAAGATGTAATTAAAGTCGAAAAATAAGGCGTTGAGGCTGAGCGCAGGAATCCCCAAAGGGTTATTAATAGCCTGAACTGTCACGATATGGGCATTGGCCTGGGTCGTTGTGACATTACCAGTCGTCGTACGAATAACCGTTAAATCACCATGAAACGTGTACGGTTTGTCAATCGTTACAACAATATCCCCCGTCAGGGTAAAGGTGGTCGCCTGTTGAACAAGGTATTTAAGGACGATATTGTTGAAGGAGAGGAAACCCAGCAGGGTCAACCCACCCAGGCTGGCCTCAAATTCTGATTGAGTGGCCTCGGCTGCAATATAACCCTTGACTGTGAAGGGGCCTTGGGTGGTAATGCCCAGTAGTTGGGCTACTTGTGCCAGCAAACCCGTTCCAAATTGCAGGGTGGCGTAGAAATTTAGCCCTTGTTTGTTGGTAAGGGTAGTACCGATGGCAGGCACATAAGCGACCAGCGGAGCTGTATCTTGAGCCGCCATGTTGGAAAGCAGTACCGCCGCTTCCGTTACTGTCAGAATCGTATCAATGACTGACAGGGGGGCGGCGATTTGGGCAAAAGACCAGTTTTTGAGCGCGGCCGCGATAGCGTAGGTATAAGGGGCATTAGCATTATCAGGTGGCCGCATCACTATCAATGCCACAGCCCCATACATATCCGCTTTTGTGCCCCCGCCAGGTAAGAGAAATGCCCCGTGAACTAAAAACGTATTGGTTGTTAAATTAATTTGTAACCCAGCCTGTAATATATAATTGGGCTTGGTATAGTCTGAGGGAACCGGGATATTGTCCCATGCCTGTACGGTCTTTTCGTTGTTGGTGGTGGGGGCGATAATGGCATTGACCAAATCGGCGGCCTGGAGTTGGTCTGCGGCCGCGATCTCAACCTGAATGATAGTAGGTGTCGCCCCGCTACTAGTAGAGAATGTGGCCGTTCCTTGCAAATAAGCCACATTCGTCATCTTAAAATTCCCACTCGCAGTAAAGGTGTAAGGGCGCGATCCGGTGGCGGGCGGGGTGGGCAGAGCACCAATATCAATCGTTGTCGTCAGGGCTTCGATTTGGAAGGTGGTTTGGGAGAAAGGAATATCCCAGGTTACCGTTGAACTTAATGAGCCGTAAAATGCTCCCGTGGCCGGGATAATACGGACGGACATAGCGGTAACAACCACAACAGGAAAACCGGAAGGGAGTTGGAAATCGGCGGCGAGTAGTTGTTGCAACAACCAGGTAATCAGATTGTTTAGATTAATCGTTTCGCCAGCCTCAAGCTCCCCGGTCAACATCCAATTACCTGCCTGCCCGATGTTCCCGGCGCTAAGCATAAAACCCACATCGGCAATATCCACAGAGGCACTCAAGAAAATTAAATATTGCCATTGGTTGTTATCAATCAGTTGGTAATATTCCACAGTCAAGCCAATATCCGTCACCTCAAGATAACCGGCAATAATTTTCCACGTATCGGTCAAACCAATCCCAAATGAAACATACGCCAGGGCATTCGCCGTCAGATCATAATCCACTTCGAGCGCGGTCAATGCCAGATCATTAACGATTGAGAGGTTGGACGGTAAAGCCGTTCGCAGCCCATTCCCATCCACACCGGTTATACTGATCAAATCAGGTAAAGTAACTTCAATATCGGTATAAACAATCGTCATACTCCAGCTTGATTCTGCTGTTGGACGTTCGATGAGCATAGGTAAATAAAACTGCTCAATATAAATAACCCCGCCTAATCTGCCTGTGACAACACGCTGCAAACTGCTTAGCGGATAAGCCAGATTCAGATCAATGATGATGTTCGTTAATTGAATGCTTGGCGCATAGGGTAAGGCCCAACCGTTCTCATTGGTCAGGCGAAAAGCGATATTTTTCAAGATGTCAGAGGCATTTTGCCCGGTAGGGTTAAAGATTATTTCGATAAACTCAACCGTTAATTCCCCCAACGTATCCAGCCCCGGCGGTAGGGATGGATTTAAATCACCTGTTCCGATCAATTGGCTCAGGCTATTAACCAGATCACCAATACCAGGAATTGTGACGTTGGGATAGGTTGTTATGCTCCAATCCCCTCCGTTAGGTGGAAGCGGGATAGAAATTTGGCAGGCAACGTCAAATAATTCGACTATTCCTAGAATAGTGCCACCTACCTGCCAAAAAGTTGTGTCGCCGTTTTCCCAACGGGTAAAAGAAAGATTAACGACCACCCTCGTGATTGACAGAACATCCGTAATAATGGTCCAGGTATCTGTCGTACTGATTGTCATTTGCACAACAGCAATCTGGGCTGCCGAGGCTAAAGTGCTGAACTGTACACCCAGTCCCGCCAGCGCAAACTGGCTGACACCTGGCATATTCGTAGGCAGCAAGGGGGTAATGGCTGTTGTGGTTAAGGGTGTCAGATCCGTCAGGCCATTGCTGAGGGATGTTAGCTCACTATTGGCCGATTGGAGATTCCAATCCATATAACCACGAGGTAACTGTAAATTGACCGCCATGCCCTGCCCGATTTGTAACATACCACTGATATAGGCAGCTTCATTGACAGGTGTGTTATCACTGGCAAGCCAGGTCTCCACATAAAGGGCACTGTTCGTAACCGGTAAGGCTGTGATGCCCAGAGGTAAGTTTCCGCCTGGTCCGGTTCCGGTGAAGGTGATGCGACGTGTCGCCGCATTCGCCGTTATATTGACATTGGTGAAGGTAATGTTGGGGAGCTGGTTGTTTTGATAGCCGCTGTGGGGTAATACGGCAAGCGTAGCTAACTGTTGCAAAGTTATTGAGGCCAGGCTAACCTGTGGTTGGGCAATCAGTTGCCCATTAGACACAGAAAATATAACCTGTATTTGTTGATCCGCTATACCCAGAACCGTAGCATTGCCGGTTACTTGTGCGCTATTCGTCTCACTATTGAGCGTGATCGTCGCATTTGATAACGTGAGATTGTTGGCGCTGAGGTTAAAAAGATCAGAAAGTGTATTGATCTGCATGGTTTTTCCCTGTATAAACTCAGCACCCTGTAATACCTGCAAATGGTGGGCGTGTTCCGGCAAATCTGGCAGGGCCAAACAATTCACAAATCAAACTGTTGCGAACCGTTTCATTGATAAAGGTGCGGGACGGATCTTTGAAAGCAGTTACCCATACCGACCAGAATCCGGTAGCGACAGCAAGATATTGGATCTGTTTCTTCAGGAGAATGATGCTGGCGTCAGCGTTGGCATTGGTAATGACGCCCTGTTGTGCCGGTAAGTTTCCTGCGTTGTGGGTGTAGGCGACATTGTAATTAACATAATATTTATTGAGATTGCTGGCTGCCAATACCGCACGATCCCAGGCAATAGTGCGGTTCGTAATCCGTCGGTCTGAGGCTCTCGGCTCAAAGGATGTAGGTACATAATCATTAAGTCCAGTCAAATTAATCGTCGCTTTAATTTTGGCTTCTCGTTGTCCCCCCACATAAGCTGGATTTACCCTTACCCAAACCATATTGTATGAGGCTTGAACATAAGCCTTCCTCGCCCGAGCTCGTGGTAATGTTAATACCCCAGTGTCAATTAAAGATTGTAGGGTGACATTCGCTTTGGTATATTGCAGCATATCAAATGTATTGAAGCTCGCGGGATAAGTAACACTGGGCCAATAATAGTTATTAAGATCCCTTTCACTGAGGGTTTTATCTTTCTTATGAGAATTGCAGTTAGTACAGGCCAGAAGTGAATTATTCCAGTCAACCTCGTTGATCGAGAATACTTTCGAAAGCACGTGCTCAATCGCCAGATTCGCTCCTAATGGCGTTTCACAGTAAGAGCAATATTCACCTATACGAGCGATCAGGTCTTGGCGCAGACTTCCGTAGTTGTCATAGGTTTTGAGTTGACCATTGGAATGAGTAGGTCTGGCCCCTCTGTTTACAGGACGCATAATACAATTCCTTGTTTAACGGGTGCCGGGGAAATTAGCGGCATTTAATAAGAATTGAGTTAAGGCATTGCGGTAGGTCAGGGCTAGAAATGTATTCAGTACACTCCACCAAACTGACCAATACCCTGTCGCAATAGCTGTCTGAATAATCAACTGCTCTAAATCCTGACCTGGAGCTATGAACCCTGATGTCCCTACAATCTGGTTAAGACTGCGTACGGCATCTAAAGCGATGAACCAGGTGCGGGTGCGTTTGACCATGCGGCGATCTGAGACTTTAGGATCATCCAAGATAACGCGATTTAGGTTAGTATCCTTAATAACTTGGGCTGCTCGTGCCTGGAGCGGGCCTCCAATAGCCGTCAAATGCGCTTCAACCTGGTATTGTTGTGCGCTGTAGATTCTGAGCAAGTCATTGTCATTAATGATGTGTAATGTCTTCACTACGGTAATGTTGTAGGTGGTACGATCTGATTTGCTAAGCGTAACTTGCTGATTAATAGGATCAACAAAGTAGGGATCTCTTTTCAGAACATCTTTAACCAAACCAGGCAGAGAACCACGACTAAGATCAATGGTGAAGGCTCTACCCTGTTTTGTGGTGAAGTTAAATGTACCAATTACTGTAGATGCCAGACCATTGACGATAGAGAGTACGGGGTTTTTAACATCCATGGTATTGATGGTGTACTGTTGTGTCTGTTGTAATTCGTATTGGCAAAATTGAGTCGGTACTGTTCGGGAAGTATCGCAATCGCATCTTGTAATGTCTGATGAACTATGCCGCCTTGTAATTCAGTTAAAACGGCGTTGAAATCCCAATTCACATTAGCCAAAAATTGGACAAATTGAACTTCGATGGCGTAGCCGGTATCGTTAATAACAGTGGCACGAGTGGGACCAAAGCCCCAATCTCGAACAACACTGTCGGGTATGTCTTCTGAGCTAACGCGTACCCCTTTATTGTCATAAACTACTTTTTTCATTTGGTACTTATAAAAAGTTTGCCAGTTGGTGTAGTCGGTAGCATCACTGGGCCAGAGATAAGTACCCCAGGCTCCGGCTTGAATCTGGGCATTGGTGGGTGGGTTTTGCCCTGCTAGAACGGCTTGTTCGATACCTGTGTTACGGGATGGTTTATCATTTTTTAGACTGTTACAGAGGGGGCAAGCCAACAAAAAATTGTCCCAGGAGACAGATTTAGCGGGGAACCCTGCTTTGGGGAGCATATGTTCAACCGCCAGACTGGTTGCTAGAGGCATTTCGCAATAAGAACAGTATTGACCCAGGTTGGTAATCAGATCGCTTCTTGATGTGGGATAGGCACCAGCTACTTTTTTCGTGTAGGTTTGGATTCGTGTGTCGCGGTAGCTTTGTTCCTGTTTGAGATTTTCAATGAGGTTCTTAGCGGCTGTTTCTAAATCAATTAGTACAAAGGGCAAAGCATTTAAGGCATCGTCATAGGCCGTGGTTAGAGCAGGTCGAGCTTTGCGGATTTGTTTGAGGCTTAGATTAGATTCTCCTGTCGCAACTTTACGCTTTTTCCCATTGTTTAACAGGGATCCCCCGTTTGTTTTAACGGCTGTTTCGATGGTATCTATGTCAGTCTGTAGAGCGGCTTTGGTATCAACTGCGGTCTGCCAACTGTTTACCGCCGCCACGACTTTAGGCTTGGCATTCAGGCTGGTCATGTAATTGAGTGGATAGGATGCTGGGTTCCCTCGATTGACTGGTCTCATAATGTGCCTCAGTAGTAGGGGATTGGCGTTTGGCGAACTTTAGCTGACATCGGGAGAATAAGAGATGGAGAGGTTCGGGCAACCCCAGAGGGCATCTTGATTTCCACCAGGGCCAGCACGTTGTAAGCCGCAATCAGTCATGAACAGCATTCATCGAGCATGAACAGCATTCATCGAGAAAACCTAATGTGTTCTTTGGGGAACATTAAAGAACTAAAGAAATTACATTGGCTTTCAGAGTTATTGATGTTTATATAGAAGGGCGAGTAATTCTGAAACTGTTTGCGACTAGATATTGTTTATTCGGTAAGATTGTAGCATTACCTTATGGCTTGTCAATAATCAAGATGACTTGTGAACCCTAGTCGGACAGACAATATTCGGGCAGAATAGTTGCTCCTGCGAAAATAAGTTTCGAGTTTCAGGTTTCGAGTTTCAAGTTCTGGGTTCCCACTCGCTACTCGCTACTCGCAAACTCGCTGTTTTCATCCATCTTGGTGAGCTCCGCTCATGGGGAACTCCTGCGAAAATAGTGCTGAGTAGTGAGAGCTAAGTGCTGAGTGAACGCCACTCGCAAACTCGCTACTCGCCCACTCGCTGTTTTCATCCCTCTTGGTAAGCGCCCCGCTCATGGGGAACGCCTGGTAATGTGTATTTTATGACCCTCACGGTTATCCTTATCCTCACCGCGGCCGCGATTCCTTACGCCACCCTTCTACCCGCCAGAGTACGGGGTCATGCACTCCTCATCGTCAGTATCATCTGCCTGTACCTGCTCCAGCCCCCACTCCCCATCCGCTTCAGTGATTTTCTTCTGCCCACCTTTTGCTTGCTCCTGGCCGTAGCCGGTTGGTATTGGACGCGAGATTTACGATTGACGATTGACGATTTACGCTTGGGGGAAAAAGAGGAAAATGGTGCACAGATTGACACAGATGAACACCAATCAACTCAAAACTCGAAACTCGAAACTCGAAACTCGAAACTCGAAACCCGAAACACCCTCATCCTCAGCTTCGGCCTTATCCTCGCCCTCTCCCTGTTCCGCTACATTCCCGCCGAATACCGGTTGACGCCGTCGCGGCCGCCATCGCCGTTGGCTGTGGGAATCGTTATTGGTGTATTGGTTATGGGTATATTGGTCATAGAGCGATTACGCACCACGCACCACGCACCACGCACCCCATCCTACACGCTCCCCATCACGCTCATCCTGCTCCTGTTTATTGCGCTCAAGACAGAACCAGTCGCGGCCGCACTCTCTACCTTCTTCCGCTCCCTCACCAACCAGGATACCAGCCTCGCGGCCGCGGCCGACCTCAACTGGTTAGGTTTTTCCTACCTGGCCTTTCGCCTGCTCCACACCCTGCGCGACCGCCAGAGTGGTTTACTCCCCAACCTTAGCCTGCATGAATACCTCACGTACATCCTTTTCTTTCCCGCTCTCACGGCTGGCCCGATTGACCGTGCCGAACGGTTCGCCCCTGATTTTCGTGCCCTGCCAGCCATGCCTGGATTGGACGCCTCGCGCTGGCTCGACGGCCTGATCCGCATCGGTACGGGCCTGGGCAAAAAATTCATCATCGCCGACGCCCTGGCTCAGGGCGTTGCCCTCAACCCAATCAACGCTACCCAGGTGCAATCCACCTTCTGGTTATGGGTGTTGTTGTACGGTTACGCCTTCCGCCTCTATTTTGATTTCAGCGGCTACAGTGACATCGCTATTGGTTTGGGCCGATTATTCGGCATCCACCTGCCCGAAAATTTCAACTATCCCTATCTCAAAAGCAACCTGACCACCTTCTGGCAAAGCTGGCACATCACTCTGAGCGATTGGGCCAGGTTTTATGTCTTTTCCCCCCTTTCGCGTTGGCTCTTGAAACGGCCCATCAAACCCTCATCTACCGCCATTGTCCTAATGACCCAACTGGCGACGATGATCACCATTGGCCTGTGGCATGGCGTGAGTTGGAACTTTCTCATCTGGGGGCTATGGCATGGGGTTGGCCTGTTTATCCACAAACAGTGGAGTGGTCGCACCCGCCAATGGCAACGGCAACTCAACAACAAACCAGGCCAGAAACGGCTCTGGACCTTTCTGGCGTGGTTCCTCACCTTTCATTACGTGGTCATCGGCTGGGTCTGGTTTCTCCTGCCGGACATGCACTTAGCCGGGCAGACATTCCTACGGCTGTTTGGCCTAGGCTGGTAAACAACTTTTTGGTAAGGGCTGTGCCTGAAAATATTTTCTCTTTAATCTTCTCGCGGCCGCAAAATGGGTGGTTTATGACCTTTGCTCGCATAGTTGGGCTATAATCAGCACCGCTCATTTGAGCCTCATAAATCGTTTCAAATAGTGTCACGCTTTATGCCTGACACACTTACAGGAGCGTCGTGACGCTCCCTGGTTCGTCTCCCACGTTCTTACGCTCTTGAGGTTTGGAGCCTCTCACCCATGATACGCAAACATAATTCGCTTCCGCTTTACCTTATCCTGGTGACAGTTCTGGTGGCTTTATTCATAAGCCAGATACCCAGTTCTGCCGCACCGACCGTACCCACCGCCGCTATTTCCCTCAGTAGCCCTTACAGCCAGACCTTTGACACTTTAGCCGTCAGTGGCACGGGCAATATCTGGACTAATGACAGCACCATTTCCGGCTGGTACTCCACCCGGGCAACCTATAATGCTGGCACAGGTTCTTCTAACACGGGTGCTTTGTATAGCTTTGGCACTGGCACAGCCACCGAACGTGCCCTGGGTTCTGTCGCTTCCGGCGGCACCGGGACTATGTATTATGGGGCGCGTTTTGTTAATGATACTGGAGCCGTCGTGACCAGCCTGACCGTAAACTATACTGGTGAGCAATGGCGAGATGGCGGTAATGCCACACCTGTCGCCCAACAAATAGATTTCAGCTATCAGATTAGTACCACTGTGACCAGTCTAACGACTGGGTCGTGGACAGATGTTAATACCCTGGATTTTGTCAGCCCTACGTTTACCACAACAGCAGGGGCCTTAGATGGCAACGCGGCCGCGAACCGCACCGCCCTCTCCCAAACCTTCACCGTCAACATCCCCAATGGTTACGAAATCATGATCCGCTGGGCGGATATTAATGACGCGGGTAACGATCACGGCCTATCTATCGACGATTTGGCTGCCAGCACCGGCGGTGCCCCTTCTGATACGGCTCCATCCGTTGCCAGCACCACCCCCACTAATGCCGCCACCAACGTTCCCCTTAACAGCGACATCACTGTCACCTTCAGCGAAGATGTTACCGTGGATGCCGGTTGGTACGGCATTAGTTGCACCCTCAGCGGGGCACACACCGCCGCTGTGACCGGTGGCCCTCTCACCTGGACCGTTAACCCCGACGTAGACTTTCAAGCAGGCGAAACCTGTACCGTCACCATTGAGGCCGATGCCGTTCACGACGTAGACACCAATGATCCGCCCGACACGATGGCCGCCGATTATGTCTTTAGCTTCAGCACCATTAGCGTCGTTTTTGGCACTTGTGGCGACAACACTGAGTCCCTCATCCACGCTGTCCAGGGCAGTGGTCTCACCAGCCCCGTCGTTGGCTCAACCCCGGTGCTGGAAGGGGTGGTAACGGCTGATTACCAGAACACCCCCGTCCAATATGGTGGGTTTTACCTCCAGGAAGAAACCGCCGATGCTGACGCCAATCCGGCCACCTCAGAAGGCATTTATGTGTTTGATAGCACCAATGCCGTCAGCGTAGGTGATGTGGTGCGGGTGCAGGGAACTGTCACCGAATTTATCTCCGGTTCGGAACCCGTCACCGAAATTACCGCCATCACTGGATTGGTCGTTTGTAGTAGCGGCAGTGCCTTACCCACCGCTGTCCCTGTCACGTTACCCATCGCTTCCATTGACACCTGGGAACAATACGAAGGGATGTTGGTGCAACTGCCGCAAAACCTCTCCGTCACCGAAGTGTTTACTCTAGGCCGTTTTGGTGAAATACTCCTGTCTCAAGGTGGGATTGTTTACCAATACACCCACCTGAACGCCCCCAGCATTCCCGGCAACGCCGCTTATCAAAATCAGGTGGCCCTCCGCACCCTCATTCTGGATGATGCCAACGCCCAACAGAACAAAGACCCCATCGTCCACCCCGCTCCGGGCCTGACCGCTCTGAACACCTTACGCATCAGTGACACGATTTCCTCGCTGGTGGGTATCCTGGATCATCGTTTTGATGAATACCGTATTCAGCCAGTGGGACCTGTCACCTTCACCGCCTCTAACCCTCGTACTGCCGCTCCGGCTCCTGTCGGGGGAACCCTCACTGTTGCCAGCTTCAATGTCCTGAACTACTTCAGCACCATTGATGCCGGGCCAGACATCTGTGGACCGTTGGCCAATCAGGAATGTCGCGGGGCTGATTCGGCGCTGGAGCTAACCCGCCAGCGCGATAAACTGGTGCAAGCAATTCTGGCCCTGAACGCTGACGTCCTGGGGCTGATCGAGGTAGAAAACCACGCCACTGATGCCGCCGTGGATGATCTGGTGGCCTCGTTGAATGCCATAGCTGGCCCTGGAACCTACGCCAAAATCTCGGCTTTCCCGTTGGGTAGTGATGCTATCAAGGCGGCTATCATTTATCAGCCCGCCAATGTCATGCCTGTGGGAGCGCCGATGTGGGACGCGGCCGCGATCTTTGATCGTCCCCCCCTGGCCCAAACCTTCCAGGCCATCCCCGGTGGTGAACAGTTCACCCTGGTGGTCAACCATTTCAAATCCAAAAGCTGTACCGGCGCCAGTGGGCCTGAGGTAGATACCGGTGATGGGCAAGGTTGTTTCAACAACCGACGCACCTTGCAGGCCACCCAGTTAATCACCTTCATCAACACCGTCGTTATTCCCACCAGCGGCGATAGTGACGTGTTGGTCATGGGCGACCTCAACGCCTACGCCCTGGAGCAACCGGTAACAACCTTAACCGGTGCGGGCATGACCGACCTCATCAACAGCTTTGAAGGCAATGCCGCCTACTCCTACGTCTTTGATGGTCAGGTGGGCTACCTGGATCATGCTCTAGCCAACGCCAGCTTGACCGCTCAGGTCACGGGCGTGACTCATTGGCACAACGCCGCCGATGAACCCATCGCTTTGGATTACAACGTGGAGTTCAAAACGCCCGGGCAAATCATCAGCCTGTACAACGTTGATCCTTACCGTACCTCGGATCATAATCCGGTGGTCGTAGGATTGTTCGTTGGCCCCACGCCAACACCTACGCCGACGAGCACTCCCACCAGTACCCCGACGGCCACCCCGACGGGCACTCCCACCAATACCCCAACCAGCACGGCCACGGGTACAACTACCAGTACGCCTACCAGCACGGCTACGGGTACGCTAACAAGTACACCTACCAGCACCCCAACCACCCTGCCTACCGTCACGGCTACCCCCACTGTCCCCCCGACGAGTGTGGAGTTG
>Ga0307505_10002804_pt1 | contig 11642 bp, 8 predicted proteins | sample 23_S_MG_FD_202183 | JGI IMG/M metagenome (GOLD analysis project Ga0307505, IMG submission 202183) | Soil microbial communities from Populus trichocarpa stands in riparian zone in the Pacific Northwest, United States - 23_S | ecosystem: Environmental > Terrestrial > Soil > Riparian zone > Trees...
CGGCAACTCCGCCGTGCGTGGGGGACGGCTCCCTAAGACGCGGCGCCTCGCCCTCCGGTAGGCCCGCTTCACCAACTCTTTGATATCACCGACCTGGAACAGGATGATCCCTCCCAGGACGAGGAAACCGATGATCATCAGACCGTGATCCGGGGTGAGTCCCAGGAACGGAAGCACGGTTAGGACGAGGGCCAGAAGCACCGACGCCACCGTTCCCCCCACGAAGGTTGCCCTGCCGCCGGCCAACGAGGCCCCGCCCAGGACGGCGGCGGTGATGCTGTTCAGGGCGTAGGCCGACCCGATGCCGGCATTGCCGATCGGTGAGCGAGCCATCACGAAGAAGGACGCCACTGCAGCAAAGACCGCAGCCAGGATCAACGCTCGCACCCGCACCCAGTTGGTCCTGACGCCGCTGCGCTTGGCTGCCCGCTCGTCGTACCCGGTCGCCCTGACCAGCAACCCTGAGCCACTGGCGTGGAGCCAGACGTCGAGTGCGAGCACGACCAACACCACTACGACGAAGGCCACGGGTATCGGGCCGATGCTCGTTGTGAGCAGGCTGACGAGACTCCCGCTGATCGCCCCTTGTGCAGTGGGTCTCAAAGTGAGGGAGATCCCGTCGAGGATGCTCAAGGTGGCCAGCGTGGCGATGATCGACGGGATCTTGACCCCCCGCACCAGACCTGCGTTGACGAGGCCGAGGACTAGCCCCGCTCCGAGGATGACCCCGACACCCAACAGGATCTGCGACGACGTCGCCTCCGCACCTATGAGGAACGAAGCGGCGACGACACCGAGGCTGACCATCGCCCCGACCGAGAGGTCGAGATACCCGACGAGAATGGCATGTGTCTGTCCGATCGTGGCGATGGCGAGTGGGATCGCGAGGAGGAGGATGCTCTTGATGTTTGCGGCATTGACGAAGCCGGGAAACCGCGTCTCGGCATACCAGAGCACACCAACGACGAGCACGATCTGAAGAGCCACCGGCATCCAAAGCCGGACCTTCACCCATTTGCGCCACTTGTTCTTGTCACGGACGTTGCGGATGCCCCGCCGGAACATCTGGCGGGCCCACTCGACCTTCGACGTCGTGACGTACTCGCTCATGACGACCTGGTTGGAGACTTGGGCATGGCGGCGCCAAACGCCGAGCGTCCGGACTTTGTGACCCCCGGGCCGCGAACGATGGCCTCGACGATCCGGAACTCGTTCAACTCCTCTCCCGGTATCTCCTCGACGACCTGGCCTCTCGACATGACCAGGACGCGGTCGCAAAGGCCGGACAGTTCGATCGGGTCGCTCGACTTGACGAGGAGCGCCGCACCGGTGTCAGTCCTCGCACGTAGCGCTCTGTAGATATCGAAACGCGACCCGACATCGACACCCTGGGTCGGCTCGTAGCTGAGGATCACCGAGGGCTTCCTCAGGAACGATCTAGAGACCGAGACCTTCTGCTGATTCCCTCCCGAGAGGAATTGCACCGGTTGCTCGAGGGAAGGGGTTCGAATCTCCAGCTCATCGACGAGATCGCCCACCGACCTCTTCTCGTGTCTCCGGCGCATGAGCCCAAAGACACTGAATTGGCGAAGCGACTGGATGGTGGCGTTGACCCGGACGCCGAGGACACCCATGAGCGCCTCGTTCTTGCGGTCGCCGGGCAACAGCATGATCCCGGCTCCCACAGCCTCGTGGGGAGAAACGAGGGTGAGGTCCTTCCCGTCGCAAGTGACCCGTCCGGCACGAGGCGGGGTTCGACCGGACAGGGTGTCGAAGAGTTGCGGCTGCCCGTTGCCTTCGGCTCCTGCGATCCCCACCACTTCCCCACTCTTGAGCGTGAAGCTGACCGGGCCGAACGCTTGGCCCTGCAATTGATCGAGTACGAGCACATCTCTGGTCTCGGTGAACGATGGGTTGGCGTGCGGGAAGGCTGCCTCGAAAGGCCGGCCGACGATCAATTCGACCAGCTCTGGCTCTGTTATCGAGCCGGCCACGAAAGTCCCTCGGTTCCGCCCGTCGCGCAGGACCGTGATCCGGTCGGCGACGTCGAGCACTTCGGGGAGGCGGTGGCTCACGTAGACGACTCCGACCCCACGTTCCCTGCAGGCGAGAATCGTCCGGTGCAGGGCTTCGACCTCGTCGGGTCCGAGGGCGGTCGTGGGCTCGTCCAGGAGCAGCACCTTCGGATCGGTGACCAGGGCTTTGGCCACCTCGAAGAGTTGACGCTCCGCCAGAGTCAGGAATCCGGCAGGAACGTCGGGGAAGAGCTCGAAATCGAGATCGAATTCGTTGAGGAGATGGCGAGCCCATCTCTTCCTCCTCCAGAAGGGTGGGGTTGCCCCCGAGGGAGCCGCCAGGAAGAGATTGTTCTTGACCGGTTCGGCACCGATCAGCGAAGTGTCCTGATATGCCATGGCGAGCCCGAGCTTGCGGGCGATCGCCGGGGAGTCGGTCCGCAGGTTCTTGCCCCCGATCCGGATGGTTCCGAGATCGGGGTCGACGAACCCGCTGGCGATCCCGAGGAGAGTCGACTTGCCCGAACCGTTCTCACCCACGAGTGCGTGCACCTCACCTGGGCGGCACTCGAAGTCGACGTTGGTCAAGGCGCGAACGGCCCCGAACTGACGGGACACGCCCGTCAGTTCGAGGACCGACTCGACTCGTGACTCTCCCACGGGATCGCCTTCTCTCATCAGTTGGTGAACATCAACGCCAGGACGTCGTCGGGAACCAGCGATGTGCCAGACACGACCGGGTTCACCCGATCCGGGTTGCAGTCATCCGCTGTCACCTGGCGCATCACATGCGGAACGATGATCGACCCCGGGATCGATGCCCCTTGGAGGGACATCATCGCCGCAGTGACCGACGTCCGCGACTGGAAGTTGCCACCAGCGGAGTACCAGATGTTGTAGGTCGGCTCATTGCGCTCGGCCCAGTCACAGAACAGTGACTGCTCATCGGTTCGGATCGCAATCGTGAGATCCTGCACCGGAATCCCCAGCTGCTCGTACGCGCTGAGAGCCGTGTACAAGCCGTCGGCGTACTCGTAGCTGTAGCCGGCGATGTCGGGGTTGGTCGATAGCCAACCCAACACGACCTGCAACGCATTGTCGTTGAGCCAGTAGGTGTCACCAACCGTAGTGTTCTCGTCGGGCGGGGAGTCGATCGGCTCGATCCCCTCGGCGAGGCTCGGGAAGTGACAACGCTGCCAGCCCAGCGTCAGGGCATTGCCCGGCGAGCCACCCAGAACACCGATCGTGCCTGCGCCGACGTTCTCGTTGAGGACGTCGGAGAAGCTCTCACCCAGCGCACAGAGATCTTCGCCGACAACGGCGAGATAGTCGGTCCCTGGGACCAAGGCGCCCTCCTGGTCGGGCAATCCAACCCAACCGGCGGAGAACGATGAGTACGGGATCCCTGCGGCCGTGGCCTCAGCGATCGCCGGTCCAACGCCCGCTCCGGCATCGGGGTAGCCCACGATGAAGGAGGCGCCCCTCTGAATGAGGAACCGGATGTTGGCCATCTCGGCGTCGGCGCCGGCGAAACCGGCCTCGGTGGAGACGATCGTCCCGATCTCTTCATAAGTCAGAGCCTGAAGGATCGCTTCCATGTGGCTGACGGCACGCCAGACGTTGAAATGCCCGCCGCCGTCGGCGTAGCCCATGACCAGCTCACCGCCGGTCCCGGTGTCACACTCGGGCTCACTCCAGCACTCCATCGCCTTGTCGATGATCGCCTGGTCGAGATCCTGATGGGCACGTGCGATCGAGGCCTTGACGATGTCCCATCCGGGGTCGCCCGTGGGCTCGTCGATCGGCCCCAGCGCCTTGGCGATGAGTACCGGATCGGCATCGGTGCTTTCGCCGTACTCGGCCAGCGAGTCCTCCGACGGCGTCGCCTCCGTCGTATCCGTCGACGGCTCCGTCGTATCCGGGGCCGCCTCCGTGGTATCGGGCGCGGCCTCTGTGGTGTCCGGCGCGGCGACGGTGGTGTCCGCCGAGTCGTCGCCGGAACACGCAGCCAGAACCAGTGCCAAGACAGCCACGAGGCTGATGATCTTGGTTCGCTTCATTGTCCTCCTCCAGTCGTTCGTGGGTTGATTCGTCTTCTGAGTTCACGAGACCCGGTAAAGGGCCATCCTCTCCTTTCTCAACCAGGGTCGTCGATAGAGCTCATTGTCTTTTCCTCCTCCGGGCGCCTCGATCTTCGCCGCTCGCGGAACACCTGTTCCACTGCCTTGATGATCCGATCGCCCGAAACCAACATCCCGCCGATGATCACGAGTCCGAACACGACGAACTGCAGTGCCGTGGGAAGACCCATGACCCGCATCATTTGGTTGAGGCCGGCCAGGAACACAGCCGCCGCGAACGTGGAGACGGGACTGGCGAGTCCTCCGGTGAGAGCGGCACCCCCTATGACCACCGCAGCGATCGGGCCGAGGAGATAAGGGGACCCGATGGTGATGTTTGGTGTGCGCAGGAAGGCGGCCAGGAGAACACCCGCTATTGCGTAGAGCATCGCCGCCACCACATAGGCACTGATCTGATTGACGCTCACCCGGAGCCCGGTCACACGGGCCGCCACCGGGTTGGCCCCCACCACCTGGAATCTGCGACCGAAAGTGGTGTACCGGAACGCGACCATGAGCAAGAGTGTCAAGACCACCGCTATCCAGAAGGTGCGGGCGACACCCAGGAATGGAGTCGAAGTCCATTCGATGAGACCAGGAGGCACGGGCGCCTGGATCGTGATCGTCTTGTGATATCGGTTGACCCACCCGGTCGCCACCTGCCCGACTGCCAGGGTCACGATCAATGCGTTCAACTTGAAGCCCCCGATGAGGACGCCGTTCACGAGTCCGACGATGGCCGCGGCACCGATCGCGGTGAGGATCGCCAAACCGATGCGGTCATCGGCCTGCTGACCCACGCCGACCATGATGATCGCTCCCATCGTGAGGGTTCCGGGAACACTCAGGTCTATCCCTCCCGTCATGATCACCAACATCTGCCCCAGTGCCGTGATCGCGAGGAACGCGGCGAAGGGGGCAATGGCACGCGCAGCCGTGCTGGTCAATGTGGCCGGAGCCCAGATCGAGGCCACGATCACGAGCAAGATGATCGCCAGGTAGACCGGCAGATAGCGGGATACGACGACGAAGGAGGTGACCGCCGAAGAGCGTGACCGCGCGACGGTCATCCCGATAGCTCCTGGCGGGCCACGGCTGCGCCGACGCCGTCACCCACTCGATCCAGGGCCGCCGTCACCAGGCTGCGCGCTCTGTCCACGTCGGCATGGACGACGCCATGGCTGAGCCGAGGCTTGCCACCTACGAACACCCAATCGACGTTCGACGTGTCCATCCCCCAGACGACTGCGCCGATCGGGTCGTTGATGGGGAAGATGTTGGGCCTATCGGTTCGGAGCAGCACGACATCGGCCTGCATGCCAGGTGTCAGCGATCCGGTGATCATCTCCAGCCCTGCCGCCCGGGCACCGTCTGTCGTTGCCCACCGGATCACATCCCTGGTGCTGAGGAGATTGGGCAGCCCACCCTTGCCGGCGAGTTTCAGGTCGAAATAGGTGGCGTGCTGGAGCGAGATGGCAGCCCGCATCTGCGCGAACAGGTCTCCTTGCCCGCTCCCCTCGTTGTCGACTCCTAGCCCTGGATGGATCTTGCGGTCGAGGAGCTCTTGCACGGGAGGGGCTCCGATCCCGTGCGACATCTCGCTGGTAGGGGTCAGTGCGACCATCGATCCCGTCGAAGATATGGCATCCAGATCGGTGGGATCGAGGTTCGTGCAATGGACCAGGGTCACGTCGCTGCCCAAGACGCCCCTCGCTCCCAACTGGGCGACCACTCCTCGCTGATCCGGGTCGACCCCGACATGGGTGTGGACTCTCATGCCCAGCTCCCGGGCCAGGGAGAAGTCCCTGGTCACCCGGTCGAGATGAGAGTGCTCGGGCTCACGTGGCCCGAACGCGACCAACGTCATGATGTCATCGGTGTTCGCCTGCCGTGCAGCGAGACGCCGCAGACTGGCCTTCTCGTCCTCCTGACCGCCCTCCCAAGCGGGCATCGCGTAGACGAACACACTGCGCAAGCCGGCGTCGTTGTGGGCCTCGAGGGCAGCGTCGACATGGGTGGGATCGAAGCTGATGTCAGCCCAGTCCACCACTGTCGTGATCCCAGCCTCGATCGCTCCAAGCAGCCCGCTGAAGGTGGCTGCGTATACGTCGTCGGGCTGGTAGCTCTGCCCGTACGCCTCGGAGGAGACGGCATCGTCCGAGTTCGAGCCGGTCTCACCGAGATTGCGGAAGAGTGACTTCCAGACGTGACGGTGTGTGTCGACGAAGCCCGGCATCACGATGGTGTTCTCCGCGTCGACGACTTCGGCATCACGTGCGCGCAGGCCTGGACCGACCTCGGCGATGACGCCATCCTCGATGAGCACGTCGGCCCGGGGGAAGTTCGGCGTCTTCGCGCCCAAGGTGAGGACCGTGCCCCCTTTCAACAGGTACCGGTCACTCAATTCCGGGTACCTGGGTCGACCGACTTGAGGATGGTTTCGTAGATCCGGTCCACGGACGGTATAGCCATGTCCTCGAGCGACGCCGCCGAGGGAAGCGGGATGTGAGGGGTTGTGATCCTGATGCTGGGGCCGTCCAGGTCCCAAAAGACCTCTTCGTCCACGATCGAGACCAGTTCGGCGCCCCACCCACACAGCCTGGGATTCTCCTCAGCGGTGAAGAAGCGGCCGGTCTTGGACACCGACGTGAGCAGTGTCCTCGTGTCCAGCGGGACCAGCGTGCGCACGTCGACCACCTCGACAGAGATGCCATCGTTGGCGAGTCTCTCGGCTGCCTCGAGAGCGCGGGGCACCATCAGTGCCAGAGCCGCGATCGTGGCGTCGCTGCCTTCGCGGATCACCTTCGCCCGACCCAGCTCACCGATCAGTTCGCCGTCGGGGATCTCCGCCTTGCCGGCCATCAGAGACTTGTGCTCCAAGAAGACCACCGGGTCGGGGTCCCGAATCGAGGCGGCTAGCAGTCTCACCACATCCTCGGGCGTCGAAGGCGCCACAACCTTGAGACCGGGGATCATCATGCACCAGTTCTCGACGGACTGGGAGTGCTGAGCGCCAAATCGGGAGCCGCCACCATTGGCCGTGCGAACCACCATCGGGAAGCTCACCTGGCCATCGGTCATGTACCGGCTCTTGGCGATCTCGTTGGCCAGCATGTCGAAACACACCGCGATGAAGTCGGAGAACATGATCTCCGCGATGACAGGGATGCCGGTCATCGCCGCACCCATGGCAGCGCCGAGGATGGCCTGTTCGGAGATCGGGGTGTCGCGAATACGGTCGGGCCCGAACTCGTCAAGAAGACCGACCGTGGTCTTGAACACACCCCCGGCGGCGGCGATGTCCTCACCCAACATCACCAGATCGGAGTCAAGACGCATCTCCTGTGCGATCGCGTAGGCCACGGCGTCGCGGTAGCTCAGTTCCGCCATCTCGCTCCCCCGTCGGCCCAGACATTCGTCATGAGAGAGCCCTCACCCGGCTCCGCACCCGATTTGGCGAACTCGGTTGCGGCGTCGACCGCCGCCGCGACCTCACGCTCGATAGCGCTCAACTGGCCTTCGGGTGTGCCCAGGGAGAGAAGACGGTCGTGGTACATCGGGATCGGATCCCGCTCCTTCCACGTGTCGATCTCGGCTTGGGGACGGTACTTGCCGGGATCGGCCCGGGAGTGACCGCCGGAGCGATAGGTGACAGCCTCGATGAGTGATGGCCCGCTACCGCGACGTGCCCTGGCCAGGGCGTCCCGGGCGGTGAGAAACACGGCGTCGGGGTCGTTGCCGTCGATGAGGATCGATTCGAGCCCGTAAGCGGCGGCCCGATCGGCGGCGGGGTTGGCGACCGCGGTGATCAGATCGATCGGCGTGTACTCCATGTAGAGGTTGTTCTCACACACGAAGACGACCGGCAGGTCCCAGATCTTGGCCATGTTGAGTGCTTCGTGGAACGCGCCGATGTTGGTCGTGCCGTCACCGAAGAAGGCGACTGCCACCTGATCGGTCCCCCGCATCTGCGCCGACCAGGCCGCACCGTTGGCGATGCAGAGATGGGCGCCGATGATGGCGTAGGAGCCCATCATCCCCTTTTCGACATCGGTGAGGTGCATCGAACCTCCCTTGCCCCCGAGGACGCCGTTGTCCCTGCCCAACAGCTCGGCCATGGCCGGCCCCATCTCCATGCCCCGGGCCAACGAGTGGGCGTGACCCCGATACGTGGCGAAGGTGTAGTCGTCGGATCGCATCGCCATCCCGAAGCCCGCTGCGATGGCTTCCATCCCCAGCGAGAGATGGCTCGTCCCCTTGACCAGGTTCTGCATGAACAGGTCGTAGGCCCGCTTCTCGAACTGACGCAGCTCGTGGAGTTTGCGGTACAGACCGAGACGGATGCCCTTGTCGATGTCGGCTTGGGCGAGAGAGGTGTCCACCGCCGAAGGCAGACGGGGCTCGCGGAGCGCGTAGTCGTAGAGAGAATCAGTAGGCATTGGCGACCATCAGCTCCTCACACGGGAACAGAGTGACGACCTTGGGACCGTCGGCGGTGACCACGATCTCCTCCTCGATCCGGGCAGCTGAGCGACCATCGGCGGCAGGTGCGTAGGTCTCCAGAGCGAAGAACATGCCCTCCTTGATCTCCACCGGGGTCTCCAGCGAGTTGAGCCGGCTGATGATGGGCCGCTCATGGAGCCCTACGCCGACACCGTGGCCAAACTGAAGGCCGAACGCATCCATCTCGTCCTCGAACCCGAACTCTTGGGCCTCCGGCCACACCCTGGCGATCTGATCCGTCGTCGCCCCGGGCCTGACCAGTTCGATGGCGGCGTCCATCCACTCTCGCGACTGTTTGAAGGCGTCTCTCTGCGCCTGGGTAGCCCGACCGACCACGAAGGTCCGGTAGTAACAGGTGCGATATCCGTTGAACACATGGATGATGTCGAAGTAGGCCTGGTCCCCGGGGCGGATCAGCCGGTCGCTGAAGACGTGGGGATGGGGGCTGCACCGTTCACCTGCGATCGAGTTGATCGCCTCGACGAACTCCGACCCCATCTCGAAGAGACGGGCGTGAGCCATGCCGACTACGTCCGACTCGCGAATCCCGGGCTTGAGCATCTCGAATATGTCCTGGTAGACGCCGTCGACCATGGCGCAGGCCTGTGTGAGAAGAGTGATCTCGTCCGGGCTCTTTATCTCCCTGGCCCGCATCATCGCCTGCTGTCCGTCGACCACCTTGAGACCCGCCTCTTGCAGGGCGAGCAAAACCGCGGTCTCCGCCATGTCCAAACCGAGCTTCTCCTCGGCGACCCCGGCATCTTCGAGGAAACCCTTGATCTCCCGGACCGCCCGGTCATGCAACCCGGTCTCGGGACCGATGGCTCCCTGGAGCCCGGTGTTGCCCCCGACCGAGTTCTCTTTGTCGTACAAGTGGGGAAGCTGGAGACGATGGGCCTTGGCTGCCGAGCCGAAGTCCCACACCTTGGGGCGGCCCTCCTTGGTCACGAGCGCCCAACGCTCCCCTTTGTTGAACGCCCAGTACCCGATCTGGGTTGCCGTCGCATAGCGGATGTTGGAGGTCTCGAAGAGGAGCACGGCTCCGAGATCGAACTCGTCGAGCATCTTCCGAACCCGGGCCAGCCGATACTGACGGAGTCGCTCGAAATCGACCCTACTCTCCCAGTCCACAGCCATCACGCCCGGAGCCGGGGTGGTGGCTACTGGAAACTCAGCCATGCGATCCTCCTGTGTCGATGTCGGTCTTCAAGGGGTATAGCCGACATATCCCACTTCCGAGCCATTCCGCCAGCCTGATCCTGCACTGTATACAATCACCGTATTCACCGCCCGATGGGCTAACTGCGTGGTCAACCACCCGGTAAACGGTCGCCTGACCGTTCGTCTGCTCATCGGTCGTCCGTCTCGGCCAAGACGTCACCGAGATAGACCCAGTCACGTCTGAACCTGTAGGCGTGACGTCCCGGTGGCTGAGGAGACGCGGTCTCCAGCCAGCGGACCCGGTCATCACCCTGGTTGTGGAACTCGTGCACACAGCCGACACCAGCCCAGGCCACGTCACCCGGGCCAAGTTGGTATTCGACCCCGTCGAATCGGGAAAGGACCTCCCCTTCGAGGATGATGTACGCCTCCTCCAGGGGATGGTCATGGGGGCCGGCCACTCCCCAAGGCTCGTATTGAACCATGAACATGATCGACAGATCTGCTCCCAGGTCGGAGTCGATCATCATCTTGACCGTGATCCCGCTGTAGACCAGTAGTGCCGTGCGCATGCTGGCGCTCAGGGCAAGCCGGTCCTGAGTCTGCTCTGAGGCGTCCGAGCTCTCAGGGTCGATGTGGCCAAAATCGCGATTTCGGGGGTCGCGCACGTCGACGTCGAGGATCTCATCGCTCGGTAGGAGGGGCTCGGGGAAGTAGGTGTCGTATCCCAGACGCTCCCTGGGAGTGGGGGTCTTGACCTCGACGAACCGAACCGGGGCGTCCGAGACGTTGCGGAAGGCGTGGGGAACCCCAACCGGGATCAACCCATAGTCGCCGGTGCCAGAGCGAAAACCCCCATCGGGGCGATCGATCACCAATTCACCCTCCACCACGTAGAAGGACTCTTCGAACGAGTGGAGATGGGTGTCGACCGAGCCCCCGGGCTCCAACTCGGAGATGCGAATGCCGGTGTGCACCGCTTCGGTGTGCTCCCCGACGACCAGGTCCCCCCGATATCCCCGGCTGCGGCCGCCAAACTCGGGTGGGACCGCCAGTTCCAAGACGTCGTGTTTCTTGACTACGTGGTGTGCCATCACCACTAACCCTCCCCCCTGAGAAAGACGGCTACGGCACTCATGTCACGGGCACCCATGCCGGCCGCGATCGTCTCGTCCACGATCGCCGCGCTCGTCTTCGTCTGATCGAGGGCGGCCCCCACTCGCTCACCGAGAGACGTGATCAGGTCGAGATCCTTGGCCACCAGATCGAGTGTGAATGCAACGACCGCTTCTTCGGGCCGCTCGAAGGCCTCCCGCTTGTAGTGAACGAAAGGGGCGCCGGCAGCCCCGGATGCAAACACCTCGTATGCCGCATTCCGATCGACGCCCGCCTTCTCGGCGAGCACCAAGGCCTCGGACAGTGCAACGTTCAACGAGTGAAGAAGACCATTGACAGCGAGCTTGCAGGAGGCACCGGCTCCGAGGTCGCCGACCCGAATCACCTTCGTGGCGATCGCCGAGAGGACCGGTTCGACTTCGGCCACGTCGTCGGGGTCGCCCCCGGCCATGATGGTGAGAGTGCCCGCTTCCACCGTGGAGACGCTGCCTGACACCGGGCAGTCGGTGAAGCGCGCCCCGACCGAGGAGAGTGCGGTGCCGACCGTTCGGATCGTTTCCGGGTCCACGGTGCTGGTGTCGACAGCCAGCGCTCCGTCCCGGATTCCGGAGGCGATCCCATCCTCGCCGAGGTACACCCCGATCATGGCGTCGTCGTCGGCGAGGCTGGTGACGACGACGTCGGCCTTGGTCGCCGCAGCGGACGGGCTCTCGGCGATGACAGCGTC
>Ga0307505_10002805_pt1 | contig 11641 bp, 6 predicted proteins | sample 23_S_MG_FD_202183 | JGI IMG/M metagenome (GOLD analysis project Ga0307505, IMG submission 202183) | Soil microbial communities from Populus trichocarpa stands in riparian zone in the Pacific Northwest, United States - 23_S | ecosystem: Environmental > Terrestrial > Soil > Riparian zone > Trees...
CGCGGATCGCCGCGAGATGGGCGCCGCGCGCGAAAAACACGACGTCGTGCCCGGCGGCCGCGAGGCGCGCGCCGAAATATCCCCCGACCGCGCCCGCCGCCATCACCGCAATACGCATGACTTTTATCTCCGCGCCGCGACCCGCGTCGCGAGCACCTTGTCGATGCGGCGCCCGTCGAGATCCATCACCTCGAGGCGCCAGCCCTGAAACACGGAGTCCTCGCCGACGGCCGGCAGATGTCCGATGACTTCCAGCACGAGACCGGCGACCGTCTGGTAGGGGCGGTCTTCCGGCAATTCCAGCCCGAGCAGTTCGCCCGCCTCGTCCACGCGCATGTCGCCGTCGATCAGCCAGGAGCCGTCGGGGCGCCGTACGGCCTTGCGGCTCACCGGCGCCTCATGACGGAAGGCACCGGCAATCGCCTCGAGAATGTCGGCGCTCGTGACGATGCCCTCGAACTGGCCGTACTCGTCATGGACGAGCGCAATATGAACCGGCGACTTGCGAAGCTGCTCGAGCGCATCGAGCGCGCTCACCGTGTCGGGTACGACAGGCGCCGTGCGGACGAACTCGCGCGGGTCGATCTCCTCGCCGTCGAGACAGGCATCGAGCAGATCCTTCGCCTGCAGGATGCCGAGCGCGATATCCGGGTTATTGCGATGCACGGGCAACCGCGAGTGGCGGCTGTTCTGTAGCGCCGTTAGGATTTCCTCCTCCGGCATCGCGAGGTCGATCATCTCCACGTCGCTGCGCGGCGTCATCACGTCGCGCACCGAACGATCGCCAAGGCGCATCACGCCCGCGATCAACTGCCGTTCCTCCGGCTCGATCACGCCGGCCGTCTCCGCTTCGGCGATCAGCGATCGGATTTCCTCGTCCGACACGCGCTCCTCGCTGCTCTGGGTGAGGCGGAAGAGCCGCAGAAGCGTGCGGCCGGACACATCAAGGAGGGATACCACCGGGCTCGCGATGCGCGCGACCCAGGTCATCGCGGGCGCAACGATCACCGCGTAGCGCTCCGGATTGCGCAGCGCGATCTGTTTCGGCACCAGTTCGCCAATGACGACCGATAGGTAGGTGATCAGGATGACGACGATGCCGATGCCGATCGCCTCGGCATACTGGTCGGGCGCGCCAAGGCTTTCGAGCCAGCGCGCGACGCGGACACCGAGCGTCGAGCCGGAGAACGCGCCGGACAGCACGCCGACGAGCGTGATGCCGATCTGTACCGCGGAGAGGAAACGGCCGGGGTTGGATGCGAGTTTGAGCGCCCTGCCCGCGCCGCGGACTCCGCGTTGCTCCATTGTCTTGAGGCGCGCACGGCGCGAGGAGACGACGGCGAGCTCGGACAAGGCGAGCAGGCCGTTGATGAGGATCAGCGCGAAGATCGCGATCAGTTCGAGCGCTAGCATGGCGGGGAAAACGGGCTCACGAACCCGCCTTTCCGATCATACTTTCTTCCCGGCGAACGAAACGGGCGCGGGCCGCGGGGTCGTTCATCTATTCCGGTGTCCAGGCCTTGTAATCGCCGGTTGCAGCCGGACGGCGGCCCTCGGCGAGCGTCGAGCCGGACGGACGCCACGCGTTCGGCGTGCCGGTGAGATTGGGCCGGTGCGGCTTCTGCCACGAGTGCGGCGTGTAACTCTCTTCAGTCGGCGGCACGTCCACCGTGTGATGCAGCCATCCGTGCCAGTCCGGCGTCACGCGCGAAGCCTCGGCGAGACCGTTATAAATCACCCAGCGCCGCTCGAAGCCGAGCGTCGGATCGATCTTGCCGCCCTTGGTCCGGTAATAGGTGTTGCCGTCGCCGTCCTGCCCAACCAGTTCGCCGAAGCGCCAGGTCCAGAGCTGCGTGCCGAAGGTCTGGCTGTTCCACCAGGTAAAGAAGCGGATGAAAAAGGTCTTCATGGGCAACGGAATCCGGGTCGCGGAGTTCATGCCATCCCCGACCCGGCGTGTCCAGAACGCCGCCCTCGCGCGAAAAGCCCTGTCACGCTAAGGTTTTAGAAGACGAAATCAGCAGCCGCCTCAAGGACAGCACCATGGCGAACCGCCGGCAGATGAAGCTCGGGGCCTTCTTCCACCCCACCGGCCACCACATCGCCTCCTGGCGCTACCCCGATGCCTATGCCGCCGCGGCAGTGGATTTCTCACATTATAAAGAGCTTGCGCAGACGGCCGAGCGCGGAAAGTTCGATCTCCTGTTCCTCGCCGACTCGCCGGCGATGCGGAACTGGCCGCCCGAACGCCAGAGCCGGGTCGCGACCTATATCGCGGGTTTCGAGCCGATCACGCTCCTCTCGGCGCTTGCGGCGGTGACGAACCATATCGGGCTCGTGGCAACCGCGACCACCACCTACAACGAGCCCCTGCACATCGCGCGCAAGTTTGCCTCGCTCGACCACATCAGCGGCGGACGCGCGGGCTGGAATCTCGTCACGTCAACGAACCCGAAGGAAGCGCTCAACTTCGGCAAGGAGACGCATCTCGCGCACGACGACCGCTACGACCGCGCGCGCGAGTTTGCAGACGTGGTGCAGGGCCTTTGGGACTCCTGGGACGAAGACGCATTCGTGCGCAACAAGGAGTCGGGCCGCTACTTCGATCCGGCGCGCCTGCACGTGCTCGATCACAAGGGCGAGCATTTCTCCGTGCGCGGCCCGCTCAACGTCCCGCGTCCGCCGCAAGGCCATCCGGTCATCGTGCAGGCAGGCTCCTCGGATGTCGGCAAGGAGCTTGCGGCGTCGGTCGCGGAAGTCGTCTTCACCGCGCATCAGACCATCGAGAACGCCAAGAAATTCTACGACGACCTCAAGGGCCGGCTCGCGAAGTACGGGCGCCAGCCGGACGACGTGAAGATCATGCCGGGGGTTTCGCCCTTCATCGGCCGCACGCAGGAAGAAGCCGACGAGAAATTCGAGAAGCTTCAGTCGCTCGTACATCCGGAGATCGGCCTCGCGCTCCTCGGCGAGCTGCTGGGCAACATCGATCTCACGCCCTACCCGATCGACGGGCCGCTGCCGGAGATCAAGCAGTCGGACTCGAGCCAGCACGTCCTGAAGATGTTCACCGACATGGCGAAGAACGAAAATCTCACGATCCGCCAGCTCTACCAGCGCATCGTCCTGCGCGGTCACTGGATCGTGCGCGGCACGGCGGAGACGATCGCCGACCAGATCGAGGACTGGTTCAGGAACGGCGGTTGCGACGGCTTCAACGTCATGCCGCCGTACCTGCCCGGCGGGCTCGACGACTTCGTCGATCAGGTCGTGCCGGAGTTGCAACGGCGCGGTATCTTCCGCAAAGAGTACGAGGGAAAGACCCTGCGGGAGAATCTCGGCCTGCGCCGGCCCGACAGTCGCTGGGCGGAGAAGGAAAGAACCGGAGCCGCTATTGGCCGTTGAACTGCCCACAAGCGAACTCGCGCGGGTCGTCGTCCTCCTCGGCGCGGGCGTGATCGCGGTGCCGCTGTTCAAGCGGCTCGGCCTCGGTTCGGTGCTCGGCTATCTCACCGCCGGCATCATCATCGGCCCCTTCGGACTGCGCATCTTCTCGGAGCCGGAGACGATCCTGCACGTCGCCGAGCTCGGCGTCGTCATGTTCCTGTTCGTGATCGGCCTCGAGATGCAGCCGGCGCGGCTTTGGAGCCTCCGGCGGCAGATCTTCGGCCTCGGCACGTTACAGGTGCTGACCTGCGGCGTGCTCCTCACCGGCGTCGGCATCTTCGCGGGCTTCCCGCCGACCGCCGCTTTCATCGCCGCCATGGGCTTTACCCTCACCTCCACCGCGGTCGTCATGCAGATCCTCGACGAGCGCGGCGACACGTCAACGCCGTTCGGGCAGCGCGCGATCTCGATCCTCCTGTTCGAGGATCTCGCGATCGTGCCGCTCCTCGCGATCGTGGCGCTCCTCGCGCCGGTCACGACGTTTGCTACGACCGGCGAGCGCTGGGAGCAGGTCGCGATCGCGCTCGGCGCGCTGGTCCTGCTCATTGCCGCCGGACGCTACCTCCTCAATCCGTTCTTCAATGTGCTGGCACGCGCCGAAGCGCGCGAGGTGATGACGGCGGCCGCACTCCTCGTGGTGCTCGGCTCGGCGCTTCTCATGGAGGCGAGCGGCCTCTCCATGGCGCTCGGCGCATTCCTCGCGGGGGTGCTACTGTCGGAGTCGATCTTCCGCCACCAGCTCGAAGCCGATGTCGAGCCGTTCCGCGGCATCCTGCTCGGCCTCTTCTTCATTGCCGTCGGCATGTCGCTCGATCTCACCCTTGTCCTGCGCGAGTGGCAGTTCATTATTCTGGGCACGCTTGCCTACATGGCCGTGAAGGCCGTCGGCATCTATTCCGTCGCGCGTCTCCTCGGCGCGAACAATCATGACGCGGTCTATCGCACCGCGCTGTTCGCACAGGGCGGCGAATTCGCCTTCGTCCTCTATGCCGCCGCGACGACCGCCGGCATTTTCACGAGCGCCAACAACGCGTCGGTTACCGCGATCGTCATCCTCTCGATGGCGCTGACGCCGCTCCTCGTGGTCCTGCTTCCCTGGATTCTGCCACAGGAAGACGAGGAGCAGTCGCTCGACGGCGTCGATATTGCCGACGGGCTCGAGGCGAACGCGCTCGTCATCGGCTTCGGCCGCTTCGGCCAGGTGGCGAGCCAGCATCTCCTGTTGCGCGGCATCGACGTGTCGATCCTCGAGAAGGACACGCAGATGATCCGCGCCGCCGCCGAGTTCGGCTTCAAGGTCTATTACGGTGACGGTACGCGGCTCGACGTATTGCGAACTTCGGGCGCGAGCGGAGCCGAGGCGATCCTCGTCTGCGTCGACAAGGCGGAGACCGCGAACCGCATCGTCGAACTCGTGAAGGCGGAGTTCCCGCTCGCAAAACTCTATGTACGCGCTTACGACCGCACGCATTCGCTGCAGCTCATCAAGGCGGGCGTCGAGTACCAGATCCGCGAGACGCTCTATTCGGCGATGGCGCTCGGCGAGCAGTCGCTGATCGGTTTGGGCGTGTCACCTGACGAGGCCGCAGAACTCACGGCGGACGCGCGCCGGCGCGACGAGGAACGGCTCGAGCTGCAGGTCTCGGGCGGGCTTTACGCCGGCCGGTCGCTGCTGCGCGGGAACATCTCGATCCCGACGCCGCTCGCGCCGCCGAAGCAGGAAGGCACGGTTACCGACGCCGAGACCGCGCGCTCGATCGACAGCAAGTCCCTGCCCGAGCCCGGTTCGGGAAAGCCGACGGACGAGAGCTGAGTCTTTCCGTTCGTCCCCGCGAAAGCGGGGACCCAGACTGGGTTCCCGCTTGCGCGGGAATGAGCGGAGGGTGTCCGTGCGCACCTAAGCGGGATCGCCGGGCCAAGCCCGGCGATGACGGGAGCTCGCACCGCAGCGGAACTAAGTAATCCCCGCTGTTATCCAGCGTTCGCTTGCGCGCCACTTTTTCGGCCTTGCCGGGAGGCCCGAATCTGCCTCTGGTAGTGGCCCGCGCCTGGAAAGCGGTATCTGCCGCCTCCCCTGGCCTGTGACCCAGATCACACCATATATAGCTTGTTAAGAGTTCCACCCCACTATGGCTTGACGGATTTCGGCGAGTCGTCTTAGGGTCACTGCCGGTCCGGAGCGCAGTAATTCGTCGCTCCCGGTCCTTCCCTAGCGATCGATCCGACAGTGCCGCCGGGCAATACCGGCCGGCGCAAGGGGGCGGCTTCGGCTCCTTGGATTCGCCGCGCGGAGTGTAAAGACTGGGCAAGCCCCAGATGCGTGAGCGGCCCTCAAGGGTCGGACCAACAAGGCGGGCAATGCCCCGCACAGGACTGCAAGGGGACGAAGAATGCGCATTGAACGCCGGTATACGAAAGAAGGCCAGTCGCCCTACGCCGAGATCCCGTTCCGTACTGCCGTGAGCGAGATCCGTAATCCCGACGGCTCGATCGTATTCCGCCTCGAGAACATGGAAGTCCCCGAGCACTGGTCGCAGGTCGCGACCGACGTGATCGCGCAGAAGTACTTCCGCAAGGCCGGCGTGCCGGCGCAGCTCAAGCGCGTGGAAGAAGAGACCGTCCCCTCCTTCCTCTGGCGCTCGGTCGCGGACGAAGCCGCGCAGCAGCTCATCGCGCGCGACAAGCGCATCGTCGGCGAAACATCCGCGAAGCAGGTGTTCGACCGTCTTGCCGGCACCTGGGCGTACTGGGGCTGGAAGGGCAAGTATTTCGATTCGGAAGCGGACGCCTCCGCCTTCTTCGACGAGATGCGTTACATGCTCGCGATGCAGATGGCGGCGCCGAACTCGCCGCAGTGGTTCAACACCGGCCTGCACTGGGCCTACGGCATCGACGGCCCGAGCCAGGGCCACTTCTATGTCGACCCGTTCAAGCATGAGCTCGTCAAGGCTGCGTCCGCCTACGAGCATCCGCAGCCGCACGCCTGCTTCATCCAGTCCGTCGAGGACGATCTCGTGAACGAAAACGGGATCATGGACCTGTGGGTGCGCGAGGCGCGGCTGTTCAAATACGGCTCGGGTACCGGCTCGAATTTCTCCAAGCTCCGCGGCGAGAACGAGAAGCTCTCGGGCGGCGGGCGCTCGTCCGGCCTGATGTCCTTCCTCAAGATCGGCGACCGAGCGGCGGGCGCGATCAAGTCGGGCGGCACCACGCGGCGCGCGGCCAAGATGGTCGTCGTCGACGCAGACCACCCGGATATCGAGGCCTACGTCGACTGGAAGGTGAAGGAAGAGCAGAAGGTCGCTTCGCTCGTCACCGGCTCGAAGATCAACGCGAAGCACTTGAAGGCCGTGATGAAGGCCTGCGTCAATTGCGAGGGCAGCGGCGACGACTGCTTCGATCCGGAGAAGAATCCGGCGCTGAAGCGCGAGATCAAGTTCGCGCGCCGTGCGCTCGTCTCCGATAACATGATCAAGCGCGTGATCCAGTTCGCGAAGCAGGGCTACAAGGAAATCGACTTCCCGACCTACGACAGCGACTGGGATTCGGAGGCGTATCTCACGGTCTCCGGCCAGAACTCGAACAACTCCGTGCGCGTGAACGACGACTTCCTGCGCGCCGTCGAGGCGGACGGCGAGTGGAATCTCACCGCGCGCAAGGACGGCAAGGTCGTCAAGACGCTGAAAGCCCGCGAACTGTGGGAAAAGATCGGCGACGCCGCCTGGGCCTGCGCCGACCCCGGCATCCAGTTCCACACCACGGTCAACGACTGGCACACCTGCGTGTCGTCGGGCGCGATCCGCGCGTCGAACCCGTGCTCGGAATACATGTTCCTCGACGACACGGCCTGCAATCTTGCGTCGCTCAACCTCCTCACCTTCCGCGACGTGAAGACGAAGCAGTTCGACGTCGACAGCTACGAGCACGCGGTGCGGCTCTGGACCATCGTCCTCGAAATCTCGGTGATGATGGCAAGCTTCCCGTCGCGCCAGATCGCGGAGCTCTCCTACCGCTACCGCACGCTCGGCCTCGGCTACGCCAATCTCGGCGGCCTCCTGATGACGTCCGGCATTCCGTACGATTCCGCCGAAGCGCGCGCGATCTGCGCGACGCTCTCCGCCATCATGACCGGCGTCTCCTACGCGACGTCGGCGGAAATGGCGAAGGAGCTCGGGGCGTTCGCGGGCTACGAGGAGAACCGCGAGCACATGCTGCGCGTCATGCGCAACCATTGCCGCGCGGCCTATGGCGAGAAGGAAGGCTACGAGAAGCTCTCGATCGCCCCCGTCCCGATCATTGCGACCGACTGCCCGGACCAGCGCCTTGTCGAGCACGCCAAGCGCGCCTGGAACAAGGCGATCAAGCTCGGCGAGCAGCACGGCTTCCGCAACGCGCAGTCCTCGGTGATCGCGCCGACCGGCACGATCGGCCTCGTCATGGATTGCGACACCACCGGCATCGAGCCCGACTTCGCGCTCGTGAAGTTCAAGAAGCTCGCCGGCGGCGGCTACTTCAAGATCATCAACCGCGCGGTGCCCGAAGCATTGCGCACGCTCGGCTACAGCGAGAGCGATCTCGCCGAGATCGAGGCCTACGCTGTCGGCCACGGCACGCTCTCGAACGCGCCCGGCATCAACCATTCGTCCCTCAAGACGCGCGGCTTCGACGACGAGACGATCGCCTCGATCGAGAAGAAGCTGCCGACCGCCTTCGACATCAAGTTCGTGTTCAACCGCTGGACGCTCGGCGACGATCTTCTGAAGAAGATCGGCGTGCCGGACGAAAAACTCGCGGACCCGAACTTCGAGCTCCTCACGCATCTTGGCTTCTCCAAGAAGGACATCGAGACGGCGAACCTGCATGTCTGCGGGGCGATGACGCTCGAGGGCGCGCCGCACCTCAAGGACGAGCACCTGCCGGTGTTCGACTGCGCCAATCCGTGCGGCCGGCTCGGCAAGCGCTATCTCTCGGTCGACAGCCACATCCACATGATGGCGGCGGCGCAGCCCTTCATCTCGGGCGCGATCTCCAAGACCATCAACATGCCGAACGAGGCGACGGTCGAGGATTGCAAGAACGCCTACATGCTGTCGTGGCGGCTCGCGCTCAAGGCAAACGCGCTCTATCGCGACGGCTCGAAGCTCTCGCAACCCCTGAACTCGCAGCTCATCGCCGACGATGAAGACGAAGACGACGCGATCGCGGACTTCATCGAGAAGCCGCAGGCCGCGCGCACGGCCGCACTCGCCGAGCGCATCGTCGAGAAGATCGTCGAGCGCGTGGTTTCGCGCGAGCGCGAGAAGCTCCCGTCACGGCGCAAGGGCTACACGCAGAAGGCCGTCGTCGGCGGACATAAAGTGTATCTGCGCACCGGCGAATATGACGACGGGCGCATCGGCGAGATCTTCGTCGACATGCACAAGGAGGGCGCGGCGCTGCGCTCGCTCCTCAACAACTTCGCGATCGCGATCTCGCTCGGCCTGCAATATGGCGTACCGCTCGAGGAGTATGTGGACGCCTTCACCTTCACCCGCTTCGAGCCGTCCGGCCCGGTGCAGGGCAACGACACGATCAAGTACGCGACCTCGATCCTCGACTATGTGTTCCGCGAGCTCGCCGTGTCCTATCTCGGCCGCAGCGACCTCGGCCATGTGGACCCGAAAGAGGCGGAGTTCGATGCGCTCGGCAAGGGCGTCGAGGAAGGCAAGCCTTCACGCGTCGTCTCGAAGGGCCTCGTGCGCGGCAAGACGCTGACCGCCGTTTCCGGCGGCGTGGCGAAGGCCGTGGACGCCTCACCCTCCGCTGTTCGCGCGCAGGGCGGCAGCAACGTGACGTCGATCCGCGAGGCTCTGGTCGAAGGCGCCACCGCGCTCAAGGCCGAAGTCGACCAGGAAACCCTGCGCGAGCAGGCGCGCGAGGCGGCGCACTCGCATGCGCACGCACCTGAAGAGCAGCAGGCACAGAAGATCGCGGTGGCCGAGCAACGCGCCCAGGCGCGTGCCAAGGGCTACGAAGGCGACTCCTGCCCCGAGTGCCAGAACTTCACGATGGTGCGGAACGGCACCTGCCTGAAGTGCGACACGTGCGGCGCGACCACGGGGTGTAGCTGACGCTGCATCCCTGCGCGGCGGACCGGCGGGTTTAGCGCGGGTTGCGGATATCGAAGTTCGCCTCGCGCATCACCCGGCGGCCGGACTCCTCGAGTTCAACCATCCTGCGCCGCATGACGTCTGCGGGGAACGTCAGCTTGCCGTCCTTTTTGCGCACCTCGCCGCCGATGATGACCGTGTCGACATTACCCGCGGTCGCCATCTCCACGATGGAGTAGATCGGGTCGTAGACCGGATACATGTTCAGGTCGTTCGCGCGCAGCATCACGATGTCCGCCTTCTTGCCGGGCGTGAGCGTGCCTATCTTGTTCTCCAGTTGAAAGGCGCGCGCGCCGCCGACCGTCGCCCACATCAGCGCCTCGCGGGATTTCACCGGCAGGATCGGAAACGGCGAATTGCCCAGCATCGCATTGTTGCGGACTTCCCTGCCGCGCACGAACAGGAGTGCGGCCTGCATCTCCTGCAACATCTCGCCGGTGCAGAAGACTTCCGAGTCGATCCCAAGGGATGGCAAGCCGCCGGCGGCGCGCACGCGCGCCACCATCGTATCGCCGACGTGATGATGCAGCTCTACCAGCGCTGTCGCCGTAAGCGTCGCGCCGCTGTCGATCACGACGCGCAGCTCCTCGTCGCTGAAGCTCGTCCCGTGCACGAGGTTGTGGTCCGGACCGAGCAGGCCCGCTTTTGCCATGCGGGCGTAACCGTTCTTGGTGACGGCGTCCTCCTGTCGACGCGTGTGCGACGAAGACACGAGCCCAAGCTCGCGCGCCATGCGGATGTCGTGCTCCACGACCTCCCAGGCGCCCCAATCCGGGCCGAGGACCGCCATGGCCAGGGTGACGAGGTTGTCGTCCGAGGAGAGCCGACCCTTGCGCAGGGCTTCGATACGCTCGCGCGGATGCGGCCGATGGGTATGCGGGATTTCACCGTCCTTGGCCGCCGGTTTCGCCGTGCCATGGGCGAAGACGGCGCGGATGCCGCTGTCGATCAGGCCATCGACCGCACGCTCGGCATGCTCCAGCGACGTGATGTTGTGGCACCAGTCCACGAGTGTCGTGGTGCCGCCGTCGATCTGCGCGAGCGCGCCGATCAGGTCGCCGAGATAGTTGTCCTCGGGCTTGTAGAAGGTCGCGATGTTGATGTGCATGTTGCGGAAGTAGGTCTGCGACGTCCATTCGGACGCGATGCCGCGCAGCCCGGTCTGCCACGCGTGCATGTGCGCGTTGACCAATCCCGGCATGACGATCTTGTCGGTGGCATCCACCGTTTCATCGGCGGTCGCGTTCAGGTTCTGGCCGACGGCTTCGATCCGGTCGCCGCGGTAGAGAAGCTCGCCGCCCTGGAAATCCCCGATCTTGTCATCGAGCGTGACCAGCCAGCCGCACTTCACCAAAACCCGTTTCATGATCGCTCCCTGGGACGTCAATTGTTCGTGGACGTCATGCCCTGCTTCGCGCAGGGCATGACGCTTCGCGCTTGAGGGGACGGACGCTTACTTGAAGATTTCCTTCGAGACCTTCAGGAGGTCCTGCTCGCGGCGCCAGTCGGGCATGCCGAGCGACTTGGCGTTGACCAGTGGCCGGATGTCCGCGGGAATCTTGGATTCGATACCCCCAATGGACGGGCCAAGGCCTTCCGCGGCGAAGATCGCCTGCATTTCCTCGGAGAGAAGGAAGTTGATGAAGAGCAGCGCCGCGTTCGGATGCGGCGCGTTCTTGATCATCGAGGCGACGAACACGACAAACGTGACGCCCTCTTCCGGAACGATCGCCTTGACGGGCAAGCCCTTGAGCGAGCCGTAGCCGTTGAACAGGAACGGGTAGTAGATCGCGAACTCGCCCTGGGCTGCGCGGCGCTCACCCATGCGCGGCTCGCGGATCAGGGTCGGGCCCTGCTCGGCGAGCTTGTTCACATAGTCGGCACCGAGCTTGTCGTGGAGCACCGCGAAGGTGCTGAACCCGCCGCCGAGCGCGCGCGGGTCATCGCCCAGAATCTTGCCCTTCCATTTCGGATCGAGGAGCGACGACCAGCCCTTTGGCTCGTCCCCCGGGGAAACGAGCTTGGTGTTGATCAGCAGTCCCATA
>Ga0307505_10002806_pt1 | contig 11640 bp, 10 predicted proteins | sample 23_S_MG_FD_202183 | JGI IMG/M metagenome (GOLD analysis project Ga0307505, IMG submission 202183) | Soil microbial communities from Populus trichocarpa stands in riparian zone in the Pacific Northwest, United States - 23_S | ecosystem: Environmental > Terrestrial > Soil > Riparian zone > Trees...
TGAGTGCTCGAACTGGGCTGCGGTGGTGCGCAGTGTTCGATCGCGTTCGCCAAGCAGGGCGCCATCTCCATCGGCGTCGACTTCAGCTCCGAACAACTCGCGTTCGCGCGCCGCCTATGCGACCGCGAAGCCGTCAAGGTCGAACTGCACCACGGCGACCTGGCCGACCTTGCGTTCGTTCGGGCGGAATCGATCGACATGGTGTTCTCCGCGTACGCGTTCGGCTACGTCGAAGATTTAGGACGGGTGTTCCGGCAGGTGCATCGCGTGCTGCGCCCGGGTGCCCCACTCGTGTTCAGCCTGCCGCACCCGGCCTACGACATGATCGACGACGACAGCGACCCCCCGCTGCTGATCCGCCGGTCCTATTTCGACCGCACGCCGATCGACTACGAGTGGAACGGCATCGCGTTCACGGACTACCGCCACACCATGAGCGACATCTATATGGGCTTGTTGCGTTCGAACTACCGGGTCGACGCGATGATCGAACCTGAGCCAACCGGCGGTGGTCCGAAGAGCCAGCACTGGCGCGAGACCTACAAGTACGTGCCCCGCACCCTCATAATTCGAGCAAGAAAAGAAGGTATGTAGGAAGTAAGAAGTCACAATGACTTCTGAGCTCAGCGCGGCGGCCCGTCGGCTTGCCGCCTCTCTCGAACCGTTTGCCGGGCAGGTGTACTTCTCACCGGAAGCCCACGCCGAGTACGTGAAGCTCGGATTCCAGCCCTCGCCCGGTGACTTCGGAACCGGTGTGCATCTGCCCGACGGCCCGGCGTATTTCACGTCGCGCGGCTCGGTTATGGGACAAGTGCCGGGTGAGCTCGTCGCCTCCGCGTTCGCCGTGTTCAATCCAAGCGCCGTTGTGCCCGCCGTGACCTTCGGCTGGAGCCTGACCGACGCGCCCACCATCTGCGCCGCACGCGACGCCGGCGGCATCGGTCAACTCGAGCGCATCCTCGGCGAGAAACCCGACGGCATCGACAGCGCCGGCGACTTGTTGGAACGCGCGTGCGCTCCGCTGCGCCCCGAAGGCCGACCGCTTTTCTCCGGACTGTTGTCGCAGGCGGTTCCGTCCTCGCCCATCGGACGGGCTTGGCGCTTCGCCGACAGGTTGCGCGAGTACCGCGGCGACGCGCACACCGCGGCGTGGATTTCGGCTGGGTTCGACGCGACCGAAATCGGACTGCTGACAGAGCTGTACTGGGGCATGGCTATGGGCACCTACGTGCGCACGCGCGCCTGGAGCGACGAACAGCTCGAAGCGGCGAAGGACAGGCTGCGCTCGCGCGGCGTCCTCGACGGTGACGGCTTCAGCGCCACCGGCTACGAAACGCGTGATGCGGTCGAACGCGACACCGATCGGCAGATGCAACCGGCGATTCAAGCGCTGGGCAACGACCTCGACGCGTTGTGCAGACAGCTCGACGTGTGGGGCGCCGCCATCCGCGAGCAAGGCGGCTACCTCAGCGGTGGCCCGAACACGCTCGCCAGCGCCGCGCGCTAGCTAGCGGGAGCGCAACCGGCTGATCGACGCGTTCACACTCGCCGCCATCGCGGCGTTGATCCCGGCCTCATTGTCGAATCGCACGTGGGCCTGGGTGAAGACCGCGAACGCGTACGGCTCGCCGTCGGGGTAAGTAATCACGCCGACCTCGTTGCGTACGAAGCCGAACAGTCCGCCGCTCTTGGCCGCCAGCTGACCACCCGACGGTGTCGCAGGCGTCATGCGCCTGCTCACTTGCTGGCCCATCGCGGTGCGCACCTGCGCGCACGCGGCTGATGTCGCGACGGCGTCGGTCCAGATGTTTGCCAACAACGTGGTCATATCGCGCGCGGTTGAGCGCGTGGTTGTCGACGCATCGAGCGCGCGAATATCGCCGACGATCGGGGTGTCCTTGATGTCCTCGTAACGAGCCAAACCCAGGTCGGCGGCGGCGCCGTCGAGCAGCTCCCGCAGGTCGCCCGCGATGACCGTGTGGCGGCAGCCCCACTCGCGCAGTCGCTCGTTGATGTGGCCAACACCGGTTACCCGGATGATCTCGTCGGTCGCAGCGTTGTCGCTGATCGTCAGCATCACGCGGGCGAGGTCGCGCAACGACATACGGGCCGCGTCCTCGGCCAGCGACAACCCGACGGGGCCGGGCGTCTTCGTGGTCGGGTCAAGGTCGACCATCTGCGCGGGGTCAATCTCGCCGCGATCGACAAGTTCGTGGAAGGCCAACGCGACCGGCACCTTCATGGTCGATGCCATTACGACGGGATCGTCAGCACCCCATCCGTCCTCCTCGCCCGACGTGACCGCGACCACGTGTGACCACCCGTCACAGCGAGCGGCCGCGAAGTCAGCCATTGGGGAGGTGGGTGACCCAGTCAGCGAACGTGTTCGTGAACAACGCGGGCACGCCACCGGTGTGCACGAATACAACCGGGCCGTCCGGGAGCCGTCCGCCTCGTGCGTAAGTCACCAACGCGGCGCCCGCCTTGCCCGTGTACACCGGGTCAAGCAAGAGGCCTTCGGTCGTGGCGAACAGGTGCAGCGCTTCGCGCGCGGCGTCGGTCGGCGCGCCGTAGTCCGCACCAAAATGGTCGTGGTCGACCTGTACGTGGCCAACGGGATCAGCGCGACCCGCCAACGCGGCCGACGCGCTCGCCTCTCGGGGCACGACCTCGTCGAGATCGGGGCGGGTGCCGACGTCGACGCCCAGCACCCGCGCGTGGTCACCGAATCCCGCGACAAGACCGGCGTGGGTGCCGCCTGAACCGTTCGCTGTGATCGTCAAGGTCGGTATCGCGCCGAGTTGTCCGACAATCTCATCCGCCGCGTCGATGTAGCCGAGCGCGCCGATCGGCGTGGCCCCGCCAATCGGGATTTGGTATGGAGATCGGCCCTCCGCGCGCAGCTCGTCGCATACAGCGGCGATCCGTTCTTCGAGCGGGTAGTACTTGAGCGGCCCGGCCCAGACGAAGTCGGGGGCGAGGACGTGGTCGAGCACGACGTTGCCGCTCGGCTGCTTCGGTTCGTTGCTCGACATCACAACCGTCGCGCGTAGGCCTAGGCGGTTCGCGGCGGCGATCGTCATTCGCACGTGATTGCTCTGGCGACCTCCACCCGTCACGAGCACGTCCGCGCCTTGCGCGAGCGCATCGGCGCATAGGTAGTTGAGTTTGCGCGCCTTGTTCCCGCCACCGGCGAGGCCGGTGCAGTCGTCGCGCTTCACAAACAATTGGCCCGCAGGCAGACCAAGTGCCGCGCCCAACCGGTCCGCCGCTTCCAGCGGCGTCGGCAGATGGGCAAGAGACAGCGGTTCAAGGGCCACGAGGTGACGCTACGTTCAAGAGGATGCCTGCGTCACTTACGCCCGCGCTGCAGAACCTGGTCGACGCGGCGACCGCCGCGCTCGACGCCGACCTTCCAGACGAACGCACGCGCTGTGACGCGATGCGCGCTGCGATGGCCGAGCTGCTGACCACGCCCGGAGCCGTGCCCGAGGACGCGTGCGCGTCGCTCGACGGCAACGCGGTCGGCAACCTGCTCTACGCCGCACCGGACGGCCGGTTCCACATCCTGGGGGTGGTCTTTCCCGAGGGCACTTCCTCGGGCGTGCATCACCATGGGTGCTGGGGCGTGATCGGCTATCTCCGGGGCGGCGACGAGGAGACGCGCTACTCCGGAGAGGCAACGCCTGAAGAGCACGGCACCGCCGACCTGCAGGAGGTCTCGCGCTTTGTCTGGCACCAAGGCGACATCACGTACCTGCTTCCCGACGAAGGCGACGGCTGGCATCGCGTGCGCAACCCTGGCCCGGGCGACGGCGTGAGCATCCACGTCTTGTGCATGACCCCGTCTGATCACCCCCACCTGTTCTGGGATCGCAACACCCGCGTGATCGCCGGCTACCCCTTCATCGAAGTCGCCCCCGACCGCTGGCAGGCGCGCATCGTTACCGACTAGGCGCGCGCTGCCCACCATTCGTCGAGGTGACGCGTCGCTGCCTCTTCGCCGAGCGGGCCGTGCTCTAGGCGCAGCTCCAGCAAGAACGACAACGCCTCGCCGACCGCGCGAGACGGCGGGATGCCGAGGTGCTTCATCACCTGTTCGCCGTCAAGGTCGGGACGGATCGCGTCGAGCTCTTCTTGCTCGCGCAGACGCGCGATCTCGCGCTCGAGCGTGTCCATGCGATCCGCAAGTCGCTTGGCCTTCGACTCATTGCGGGTGGTGCAGTCGGCGCGCGTGAGCTTGTTCAAGCGGTCGAGATGCGGACCGGCGTCGCGGACGTAGCGCCGGATCGCCGAGTCGGTCCAGCCCATCGCATACGTGTGGAAGCGCAAGTGGAGTTCGACCAGCTTCACGACCGCTTCCATCTCGTCGGTCGGCCACCGCAGCGCGGTCAGGCGCTTGCGCGCCATGCGCGCGCCGACCACCTCGTGGTGATGAAACGACACGCCCTTCGGACCGAACTGCCGCGTCGCGGGTTTGCCGATGTCGTGCAACAACGCGGACATGCGCAGCAGCAGATCAGGTTCGGTATTCGCCACGACCGCGATCGTGTGCGCGAGCACGTCTTTGTGGCGATGGATCGGGTCCTGCTCGACGCCGAGCGCGGGAAGCTCAGGCAGGAAGTGCTCCGCCAAACCCGTCTGCGCAATGAACCACAGTCCGGCGGACGGGTCGTCGACCACGAGCAGTTTGTCGAGTTCGTCGCGCACTCGCTCCATGGACACGATCTCGAGACGCGGCGCCATCTCACGCACCGCGTTGACCAGCGCCTCGTCGGGCACGAGTTGGTAGCCCGCGATGAAACGCGCGGCGCGCAACATCCGCAGGGGGTCGTCGCTGAAGGACTCCTCGGGCGCCAGCGGCGTGCGCAGCCGTCCCGCGGCCAAGTCGACCAGTCCGTCGTACGGATCGATTACTTCGGTACCGGGAAGCTTCAACGCCATCGCGTTCACGGTGAAGTCCCGCCGCGACAGGTCCGCCTCGACCGCGGTCGAGAACGAGACCTCGGGTTTGCGCGAATCGGGCGAATACGCCTCGGCGCGGTGCGTGGTGATCTCGTAGGACCGCTCACCCTTCTTGGCCGCGATCGTCCCGAAGCGCTTGCCCTGAGTCCAGACCGCGTCGGCCCAGCCGCTCAGGATTTTCTCAGAATCTTCCGGTAGCGCGTCCGTCGTGAAATCGAGGTCGGCGTCATCGGCCAAGCGGTTGACGATCGCGTCGCGGACGACTCCTCCGACGAGGTACAGGTTGTGTCCCGCAGCCGAAAAACGCTCGGCCAGATCGGCCGTGGCCGCGACTAGGCCCTCAAGCCGCTCAGGGATCACAACTGAAATCTAGGAGCGGAGCCGTAGGCGGAGCGACCCAAGAAGCTGCCCTCCAATGTCTCTAGGGTTGTTGGCAGTGACATCAGGGTTAGTGACCGACGGGGCTGAGCGCGCGCGTATCGGTCCGTGGCACGGCGACACACGCGTGGGTTGCGTCACCCCGCAGCCGGGGTGTCCGCCGCTGTCGGCTCGCGTCGTGCAGCGCTGCCTCGACCAACTCAACGGACTCGGCTTCCAGGAAGCGATCACATCGGCGCTGCCGCCGAGCGAGTCCGCCGGCTTCATGGCGGCCGGATTTCAGGTCACGGAGCGCCTGCACCTGCTCGAACGGCCGATCACGTCCGCTGACCGGGCCGCGGTCACGCTGCCCGAAGGGGTCGTGCTCAGTCGTGGGCACAGACGTGACTTCGACGCCCTGCTCGCGGTCGACGCGCGCTGTTTTGGCGACTTTTGGCGACTCGACGAGGCGGGGATCGAGGATGCCCGCTCGGCCACGACGTATGCGCGGTTTCGCGTGGCGCGCCGCGGCGAAACGATCGTCGGCTACGCGATCACAGGCCGCCAAGGCCGCACCGGCTACCTCCAGCGACTCGCAGTCGACCCGTCCGAGCGCCGCCTCGGACTCGGCTCCGCGTTGGTGATGGACGGCGCGCGCTGGCTGGCGCGTTGGTACGCGCGCTCGGTGCTCGTCAACACCCAAGAAACCAACGCAACGGCTTTGGCGCTCTACGAATCGATGCACTTCCATCTCAAACCGCATGGACTGACTGTGTTATCGACCATCCTGGCCTCGTGAGGTTCAACAAGGCCTTCTTCGTCGCGATCGTGGCTGGCCTCGTGCTCAGCCTGATGCCGACGGTCGGGGCGAGCGCGGCCACCGCGACCCCCCGGATCCGCGCGCTTGTGTTGCGGAGCCAAACGCCCTGGGTCGGCAAGGGCGGCACGTTCCAGATTCGACTCGGGTCGCCGCCGCCACAGACGGCTAGCCCCGCCGACCTCGAGTTCGCGATAGCAGTGCATCCCGCGTCCGGCACACGTTCCGCGTTCACGCAGACCTTGACGAACAGGCCCACGACATCGCCCCTTGCGGTCATCACGACGGCTGTCACCGAAGCAGTCACCGACGAATCGGGCGCTGTCACCCTCGATGTCGGGATACAAGACCCAGCGCTTCCCCGCGACAGGACTCGCGTCGGGCTGCGCGGCGCCGGCGTGTACCCCGTCGCGGTTGACCTTCGCAGTGTCGGCGGCCCAGTTCACGCGCGACTTTTGACGCATCTGATTTTCGTGCCCGAGACGCCGACGGGACCGAAGCTCGCGGTCGGCATGGTCGTGCCGATCCGCGCTCCTCTCGCCCTGCGACCCGACGGGACTGATCGGTTGACCGCGGCCGACGTTACGGCCATCACCGCAGTCGCGACGACGCTGGCAACGCTGCCAACTGCGGGCGTTCTGGTCGCGCCGTCGCCGGAGACCCTCGCCGCGTTGAGCCGCGGCTCGCGCGAGATCGACACCGCGGCCTTCCTGGCGGTCCGCTCTCTCGGAGCCGAGCGCAGCGTCCTGGTCGCGCCGTTCGTGGCGACTCAGACGCCCGAGTCGACCGCTGGCGATCGCACGGAATCACTCACCCGCGGCAACACGATTCTCACGAACGTCTTCGGTAACCCACCGGACTCCAACCTCAGCGTCATCGACGACCCCAACGACGATCGTCTCGAAGCCGACCCGCCAACCGCGCGCGTGATCGTGGCCGACAAGCTGCTGCAACCAGCCGCGCAACGCGTGACGAACGCCGAGCCCGTGCTGATCCGGCGCGCCAACAACCGGACGACAACTCCGGCGCTCATCTCCGACTCGGGCCTGGCAGCACATCTTGATAACGACGCGCCGCCGGTGCTCGCCGCGCACCATTTGCTCGCCGATATCGCGACGATTTACTTCGACAGCCCCGGCCGCTTCCGGTCCGTAGTCGTGAACCCACCGCCTACATGGCGCGCGAACGCATCCGTGCTCGGCCCGCTGCTCGCCGGCCTTGAGTCGAGCCCGATCGTTGCAGCTGCTCCTGTGGACCGGTTGTTCGAGCCCGCGACGCCGAACACCACACCACGCACGCGAGTGCTGCTGAACCCGCCGACCCCACCGCCGTCGCCCGCCGCTTTCGCCACCACGCGCCGCTCAATCGCGTCAATGCAGTCGATGATGGTCGACGGCCCCGCCGTCGCGCAGAGCTTCACCGACCGGCTTTTAATCGCCGAGTCGGCCGCGTTCGACTCGGCTGGGCGTCGTTCGTACGTCGAAGGTCTTGCCAAAGCGATCGAGGCGGAGCGGGGCAAGTTCCGCCTCCCGACCGGCGGCTCGCTCACGCTCACCTCGCGACGCGGTGGCATTCCCGTAACCGTTCAGTCCAAGGCCAGCTACCCAGCGCACGTTCTTTTACAAGTGGCCAGTGACCGCCTCAGATTTCCCGGCGGCTCCACCAAGCTCATCACGCTCTCGCACGAAAACACGACGCAACGCTTCACCGTGCAGTCATTGGGCTCGGGTGCCTTCCCGCTACGGATCCTGCTGAAGTCGCCCGACGGCCGAGTCGTGCTGAGCGACTCGCGGCTCACGATCCGATCGACCAACGCTTCCGGCGTGGGCATCGCGTTGTCGGTCGGCGCACTGCTCTTCCTCATCATTTGGTGGATCCGCCACCACCACAAGCGGCGCGGGTCGCACCTGGAACCCGTCGGGTGAGCGGCACGTGAGTGACCCCGAGCCTGAGGAGGCCGCGGCAGTAAAGCTCGGGCGGCGCAGCACGGTGATGGCGGCGGGGACCGTCGCCTCGCGCGTGACTGGCTTCTTGCGCGTGCTCGCCCTTGGATACGCGCTCGGGTTCAACAGCCTGTCGGACGCGTACAACCTCGCCAACACGCTGCCGAACATTGTCTACGAGTTGATCCTGGGCGGCGTCGTGAGCGCCACCCTGGTGCCGATCTTCGTCGGTCTGTTCGAAGAGGACGAAGATCCGTGGCGCGGGGTCGCCGCAGTTACGTGGCTCGTGCTCGCCGTCACGGCGGGCCTCAGCGTCTTGTTCCTTGCCGCGGCACCGTTGCTCGCTGCTCCGTATGCGGCGCTGAACCACTCGTCGAACGCCAACGCGCAGCACGACCTCACCGTCGCGTTCATGCGCTACTTCGCTCCGCAAGTCGTGTTGCTCGCCGGCATGGCGGTCGGCTCGGCGATCCTCAACGCCCGACGCAAGTTCGCGGCACCAATGTTCGCGCCGGTGCTCAACAACGTCGTCGTGATAGCGGCGATCCTCGCCGCGCCGCACTTCATCAGCGCGGCCGGCCGCCGGTCGTTGCATCTGGGTGCCGGGCTCGTGGTGCTCGGGCTCGGCACAACGCTTGGCTACGCCGCGCAACTGGTCGGACTCATCCCGTCGTTGCGATCGATCGGCGCGCGGCTCAAACCGGTCTGGGACCCGCGCCACCCGGCAGTGCGTCGCGCCGCGCGCCTGTCCGGTTGGACGTTGGGGTTTGTCGTTGCGAACCAAGTCGCGTACCTGGTCGTCGTCGCTCTCGCGAACAGGCGCAGCGGCGACCTTTCGAGCTACCAGGCCGCGTTTCAGTTCTTCCAACTGCCGCACGCTGTGATCGCGGTGTCGATAACCGGTGCGCTGTTACCCGAACTCAGCGTCGCCGCGACCCGAGGCGATCTCGCTACGTTCAATCACCTGTTCTTCCGGGGCTTGCGCGTGATCGCAGCCCTGCTCATTCCTGCTGCGATCGTCGCCGCAGTGTTCGCCCATCCGTTGCTGCGACCCCTCATCGCCCACGGACGCCTGACGGACCAGTCCCTCGATACAACGGCACGCGCCCTTAGCGCGTTCGCACTCGGCTTGCCCGGGTTCTCCGCCTTCATCCTCTGTACGCGGGCGCTCCAGGCCCGTCGCGACACCCGCCGCGTGTTTTACCTCTATCTCTTCGAGAACGCGCTCAACGTCGTCCTGGCGGTCGCGTTCTACCCGTCGATGCGAATCCGCGGCCTCGCGTACGCATACGCGATCGCGTACACGGCTAGCGCGGTCGTCGCCTACATGGTTGTCATGCGCACCGGCAACGAAAGTGAAGCGGGCCGGTTACCGTTTGCCGCGCCGGCGAGTCCAACTCGTCGCCCACCTGATTGAACCATCTTCAAAGGACCCTCCATGCCAGCCATCCGCATCGTCACCGACAGCGCCTGCGACCTTCCGGACGCAACCGCGGCCGAGCACAACATCGACATCGTTCCATTGACGATCCGATTCGGCGACACCGAGTTCGTGGACCGAAGCGATCTCACCGTGAAGGAATTCTGGGCCAAGACCAAAGAGTCCAAGGCGCTGCCTGAGACGGCGGCCCCCTCCCCCGGCGCGTTCGAAGAGACGTTCCGTGCTGCCGCCGCGCAAGGTGCGTCTGGCGTCGTATGCGTGTGCCTGTCGTCGGAGTTGTCCGCCACCTTCCAATCGGCCCAGCTCGCGGCCGAAGCGGTGAAGGACAACATCGACGTCCGCGTGATCGACAGCCGCAACGTCACGATCGCGCAGGGCCTGCTCGCCATTGCGGGCGCCGAGGCGTCGGCGGCGGGCAAGTCGATCGACGAGGTGGCCGCTGCCATCGGGGCAAAGGTTCCGCACATGCACGTGCTCGCCGCGCTCGACACCCTCGAGAACCTGCGCAAGGGCGGTCGTATCGGCGCGGCCCGCGCCGCGCTCGGCTCGATGCTTTCGGTCAAGCCGCTTATCAAGGTGATCGACGGCGCGGTGAGCGAAGCAGGCAAACAGCGCACCCGCGCACGCTCCCTCGACCTCCTGGTCGAACTCGGAAAAGAGCACGGCGCCGACAAGGCGAAGCCGCTAGCCGTGATGCACGGCGACGCGCCAGACATCGACGCGTTTCTCGAAAAACTGTGCGCCGCCTACGGACGCGCGCGCGATGAACTGCTCCTCGGCGACGTCGGTTCGGTCGTCGGAACCCACGCCGGGCCGGGCGTCATCGGCCTGGCCTGGGAGGAAGCCGGGTCGTAGTCCCTCAAGGGCGACACGGCGTGTCATAACTTGCAAAGGTGACCGGAGACGCCACCATCGTCACCGGTCGGCGTGTTGCTGACCGATATCGCCTGGTCGCCGAACGCGGCGACGGGTCCTGGGACGCTGTAGACGAGACCCTCAAGCGCAACGTCGTCGTCTGCCTGTTGCCGGGTCTGGCCGATCCGACGGCCAAGGCGCACTTTGCCGCCGAAGCTCGAGCGCTCGCCGGACTGAACCACCGCAACGTCGTCGCGACGTTCGACACCGGCGTCGACGGAGACGGGAGCAGTTACCGCGTCGACGAGTTGCCCAACGGACGACCGCTCGATCCCGGCGCAGTGCCCGATGACATGCGCGTCTCGTTCGCCACACAGATCGCGCGGGCCCTCGCCGACGCGCACTCACGTGATCTGGTGCACGGCTCGCTCACGTCGGGCCACGTGCTCGTAAACGACGAAGGTCGAGTGAAGGTGCGCGGCCTTCGGCTGCCTGGCGACGACGCGCTCGACGACATGAAGCGTTCCGACATCACTGCGGTGATAAATCTCATTGCCGCACTGGCGCCTGCAACCGCGTCGCCATTACGCGAGATGGCGCTCGGATGGCGCGGCGTCGACCCGCCGGCGTCGGTCGCGGCGATGGCGACCGCCCTGCTCACGATCCCCGACGACAGCGACACGACGCCGCTGGTCGATCCGCATCCGACACCGGCCACGGGCGTCCCGACTCCGGGCCGAAGGCGCCAACCCGTCGCGATCATCGTCGGCGTCGTCGTGATCGCGGTGGTCGCTCTCGTCATTACCGCGCTGTTGCCAGGTCGCAACGACCAAGGCAACGTTTCGGGCCCAACGCGGCCGCTGACGATGATCGCGACGTCATTCGACCCCCAGGCGGACGGGACGGAGAACGAGGCGCGAGCAAAGCTCACCGTGGATGGCAACGCGGCCACGCAGTGGCAGACCGAGCGGTATCGCAGTGCGCACTTCGGCAACCTCAAAGACGGTGTCGGGCTCATCTTGAGGACTGACACCCCGGCCGAGTACCAGCAGCTCCGGGTGCGCACGCCCAACACCGGCTGGACCTTCAACGTCTATGCCGCGGAGCAGGCGTCCGCAACGCTTGGTGGTTGGGGAGAGCCGATCGCGCGCGGCACTGCCACCCAAACCGACTTCACCGTGAACCTCGACGACGTGGAGGGCCGCGCCTTGTTGCTCTGGATCACAGACCCAGCGGGTACCCAGGTTCGAATAGCGGAACTC
>Ga0307505_10002807_pt1 | contig 11625 bp, 9 predicted proteins | sample 23_S_MG_FD_202183 | JGI IMG/M metagenome (GOLD analysis project Ga0307505, IMG submission 202183) | Soil microbial communities from Populus trichocarpa stands in riparian zone in the Pacific Northwest, United States - 23_S | ecosystem: Environmental > Terrestrial > Soil > Riparian zone > Trees...
GCCGGTGACCGCGATCGACCCGGTGACGATGATCGAACCGTCGGATTCAGCGGCTGCGTCCTGAGCCGCCGCTCCCGGATCGACTTGTGCGTCGGCTGACGTTTCCATGTCATTTCGAGCACAAGAGGCGAGGAGCAAGGCTCCGAAGGCCAGGCCCGCGATCGGATACTGGGTCCCCATAAGAATCTCCCTTTTAACTGGGGAGCAAGATTGCTCTCCTGACCCTGTGACGGGCGGCCGGAGGAAATCCTTTGAAGTTTTTTTGGGTCAGCCGGAGAGGATGCGGCGGGCCTCGTGGATGCGCCACGATACGGTGGCTTCCGCGATACCGAGCAGCTCGCCAGCCTCGGCATGGGTCAGCTGCTGCCCAACCACCAGGGCCAGCGCTTCCCGGTAAGCCGGTTTCAGCCGCGCGATCCGGCTTTCCAGCCAGATTGCATCATAGGCATCGCGACCGTCCGGCGAGGACGCAAGCCCGGCCAGGACCGTAAGTTTGTCAGCCAGCCCGCGCAGCGACCGGCGCCGGCGCTGCAGGTCACGGCAGGCGTTGACTGTGATTCCGCACAGCCAGGTCGAGAATTTTGCCTCGCCCCGATAGCTACCGAGCTTCTCGGCCAGAGCGCAGCACACATCCTGTGCCACGTCGTCGGCATCGGCCCGAGTCCCAGTCAAATGCCAGGCCAACCCATGAATCCGGTCATAGTGGCGGCGCAGCAATGTCTCGAAAGCCTGGCGGTTGCCGGCGACGGCGGCAGCGACAAGGTCAGCATCCGGATCGTTGCTGGCGTTGTCCATTGCTTCAATTCAATAGCCGGAAGCGGGATGAATTGAAGCCCGCCTGCATCCCTGCTAGCCGCCCTGCCCATGGTTCCCCGTTATTCCCGACCCGCGATGACCGCTATCTGGTCGGCCGAAAACCGCTACCGCATCTGGTGGCAGATCGAAGTCTTCGCCGCCGAGGCGATGGGTGAGATCGGCATGATCCCGGCCGAGGACGCCGCCACGATCGTCGCCGCTGACAATGCCGGCGCGCTCGGCGAGATCGACATCGCCGCCATCGACGCCATTGAAGCGGTCACCAAGCATGACGTCATCGCCTTCCTGACCTGGGCAGGCGAGAAGCTCGGGCCGGAACGGCGCTGGCTGCACCAGGGCCTGACCAGTTCCGATGTGCTCGACACGGCGCTTGCAGTGCAGCTGAAACAGGCCGCCGACCTGTTGCTCGACGATCTCGACGCCTTGCTTGACGTGCTCAAGCGCCGCGCCTTCGAGCATAAGCTGACCCCGACGATCGGCCGCAGCCACGGCATCCACGCCGAGCCGACCACCTTCGGTCTCAAGCTCGCCCAAGCCTATGCCGAGTTCGACCGCTGCCGGCAGCGGCTGGTGGCGGCGCTCGACGATATTGCCACCTGTGCCATTTCCGGGGCCGTCGGCACGTTCGCCAACGTCGATCCCCGGGTCGAGGAGCATGTCGCCGCCAAACTCGGCCTGGCGCCCGAACCGGTCTCGACGCAGGTCATTCCGCGCGACCGGCACGCCATGTTCTTCGCCACGCTCGGCGTCATCGCTTCGTCGATCGAGCGGCTGGCGACCGAAATCCGGCATTTGCAGCGCACCGAAGTGCTCGAAGCCGAGGAATATTTCTCGCCCGGGCAGAAGGGCTCGTCGGCGATGCCGCACAAGCGCAACCCGGTGCTGACGGAAAATCTGACCGGTCTCGCCCGGATGGTCCGCAGCGCGGTCACGCCGGCGCTGGAAAATGTGGCCCTCTGGCACGAGCGCGACATTTCGCACTCGTCGGTCGAGCGGTTCATTGGGCCGGACGCGACCATCACCCTCGATTTCGCCCTCGCCCGCCTGACCGGGGTCGTCGACAAATTGCTCGTCTACCCCGAGCGCATGCAGAAGAATCTCGACCGGATGGGCGGCCTCGTCCATTCGCAAAGGGTGCTGTTGGCTCTCACCCAGGCGGGCCTCAGCCGCGAAGACAGCTACGCCCTCGTTCAGCGCAACGCCATGAAGGTATGGGAGTCCGACGGCGAACTCTCTCTGCTCACCCTGCTGAAAGAAGATGCGCAAGTCACCCAGCGATTGGGCGAGGCCGAGCTGGAGGGCCTGTTCGACCTCGGCCATCACTTCAAGCACGTCGACACCATCTTCGCTCGGGTCTTCGGCAGCGGCGCCTGAGGCCACCTCGCATACTAACTTTAGTTGATGCTCCCGGCCCGTCTCAGCTATGATGGCAATTGCCCGGGGGACTAATGGCAGAACGTAGCGCAGAATTGAGCCGCATGGATGGCGCCGTCAGCGCGCCCGCCGCCGTGCAGCCCTGCGCCTTCCTGCTCGAACTGTCGCCCGACTGGATCGTCCAGCGCGCTTCCGAAAATTGCAGCAGGCTGCTCGGCGAATCCCACGTCACCCTGATCGGCGAGCCGCTGTCGCGCTTCATCCAGGCCGACCCGCTCCACGATTTGCGCAACCTCTTCTCGCGCCTGTCCGGATCGACCGGCACCGCCCGCGCCTACCGGGTCCGGCTGACCGACGACCGGCCGCGGTTCGACATCGCTTTCCAGATCGCCGACGGCGGCGTGATCCTGGAAGGCGTCGCCAGTTCCGACCAGGGGATGGGCGAATCATTCGGCGCGGTCGGCGGGCTGGCCGCCGGGTTGACCGGAGTCAGCGGCAAGGCGCTGATGGAAGCGGCCGCGCGGCGGATGCGGGCGCTGACCGGCTTCGACCGGGTGACTTTCCTCAAGGGACGCTACAAGGCCACCAGCAGCCGCAGCGGCGTGCCCTTCCCGCCCGGCGCCAATGCCTCGCTGAGCGCCCATCTGCCGATGCTGATCGCCGACCAGCGGGCGGCATCGGTGGCCATCTTCCCGCGAGGCCCCAGCCGGGTCGCAGCCTCGGCCTTGTTCCGGGCTCCAACGGCTGAGGAATGTTCGGCCCTCGCCGAGCGCACGATCGCCTCGACGATGCGCGTGCCCGTAGTGATCGACGGCAAGAATCTCGGCGAATTTCGCTGCGCCCACGTCACGCCGCGTGCACCGAGCCTGGAGATGCACGCCGCGGCCGAGCTGTTCGCGCAGATGGTGGCGCTGCGGCTGACATTGGACAGCGTCTAGCCGCCCAGCACGTCCTTGATCCGCTGGAAGAAGCCGCGCGAGGCCGGGCATTCGTCGCCTGTCTCGGTCGAGCGGAAATCCTCGAGCAATTTTTTCTGCTTGGCCGACATCTTGGTCGGCGTTTCGACCAGGACGCGGGCGACCAAATCGCCGCGGCCACGGCCGCTGAGGATGCTCATCCCGGCGCCGCGCTGGCGCAGCAATTCGCCTGACTGGACTCCGGCGGGGATCTTGATCTCGACCGGTTGCCCATCGACGCCAGGCAAGGTGATCGCTCCGCCCAGCGCCGCCGTCGTGAAGCTCAGCGGACATTCGGCGACTAAGGTAGTGCCCTCGCGCTGGAACAGCGGATGCCGCTTCATGTGGACGAAAATGTAGAGGTCGCCGCCGGCTGCACCGCGGATCCCAGCCTCGCCCTCACCGGCGACGCGGATGCGCGTGCCCTCATCGACTCCGGCCGGGATTTTCACCGACAGGTTGCGGCGATTGATCGTCCGGCCCTCGCCGACGCAGACCTGGCAGGGGTCGCCGATCACTTCGCCGGCACCGCGGCAGGTCGGGCAGACCCGCTCGACGACAAAGAATCCCTGTTGGGCGCGGACCTTGCCGGCGCCGCCGCAGCTTGCACAGGTCTTGGCGCAGCTGGTTTGATCCTGGCAGCCGCGGCCGTTGCAGGTCTCGCAGCGGGCCAGTGCCTCGACGGTGACGGTGGCGTCCTTGCCCGCGAACGCCTCCTCCAGCGTCAGCTCGAGGTCGTAGCGCAGGTCGGCGCCGCGGGCGGCGTTCTGCCGCTGCCCGCGCGGGTCCATGAACTCGCCGAATATCGACGAGAAAATGTCCGAAAACCCTTCAAACCCGCCTTGGCCGAACGGATCGCCGCTTTGACCGCCGTTCTGGAAGGCGGCCTTGCCGAACCTGTCGTAGGCGGCGCGTTTTTGCGGGTCCTTGAGGCAATCATAGGCCTCGCTGATCGCCTTGAAGCGCGCTTCCTGGTCGGTGCAACCGTTATGGCGGTCCGGGTGATGTTCCTTGGCCAACCGGCGATAGGCGGCCTTGATGGCCGCGTCGTCCGCGCCCCGATGGATACCCAGCAGTTCGTAATAGTCCTGATCGACCATCACGCCTCCCCAACACGCCTACTGTGGCGGCCGCTGTCCCCCAGACGGCCGCGCATCACGGCCTAGCCCTTATTCTCTTCGTCGACCTCGGAGAATTCGGCGTCGACGACGTCCTCCTCCTCGGCCGCGGAACCCTCGGCAGTCGCATCGGCATCTGCCGCAGCGCCGTCCTGGCTTGGCTGGCTCTGCTCGTAAATGGCCTGGCCGAGCTTCATCGCCGCCTGGGCGAGGGCCTGGCTCTTCTGGGTCATTTGCTCGGCGTCATCGCTCTCGACCGCGGTCTTGGCCTCGGCGAGCGCGGTCTCGATCTCCGACTTCACTTCGGCGCTGACCTTGTCGCCATGCTCGGCGAGCTGCTTCTCGGTCGAATGGATGAGGCTGTCGGCCTGGTTCCTGGCCTCGACCGCTTCCTTGCGCTTCTTGTCCTCGTCGGCGAACTGCTCGGCTTCCTTGACCATATTGTCGATGTCGGAATCCGACAGGCCGCCCGAGGCCTGGATGCGGATCTGCTGCTCCTTGCCGGTGCCCTTGTCCTTGGCCGAGACGTTGACGATGCCGTTGGCGTCGATGTCGAAGGTGACCTCGATTTGCGGCACGCCGCGCGGCGCCGGCGGGATGCCGACCAGGTCGAACTGGCCAAGCATCTTGTTGTCGCCCGCCATTTCCCGCTCGCCCTGGAAGACCCGGATCGTCACCGCGCTCTGATTGTCGTCGGCGGTCGAGAAGACCTGGCTCTTCTTGGTCGGAATGGTCGTGTTGCGGTCGATCATCCGGGTGAACACGCCGCCCAAAGTCTCGATGCCGAGCGACAGCGGCGTGACGTCGAGCAGGAGGACGTCTTTGACGTCGCCCTGCAGGACACCGGCCTGAATCGCCGCGCCCATGGCAACGACCTCGTCAGGATTGACGCCGGTGTGCGGCTCGCGGCCGAAGAATTCCTTCACGACTTCGCGCACCCGCGGCATGCGGGTCTGGCCGCCGACGAGGACGACATCATCAATCGCCTTGGCGTCGATGCCGGCGTCCTTGAGCGCCTTCTTGCACGGCTCGAGCGTGCGCTTGACGAGGTCGTCGACCAATTTCTCGAGGTCGGCGCGGGTGATCGTTTCGACGAGGTGGAGCGGCGTCGTCGCGCCGCCTTCCATCCGCGCCGTGATGAACGGCTGGTTGATCTCGGTCGACGCTGCCGAGCTCAGTTCGATCTTGGCTTTCTCGGCGGCTTCCTTGAGCCGCTGCAGGGCCAGCCGATCCTTGCGCAGGTCGATGTTTTCCTTGGCCATGAACTTCTCGGCCAGGAATTCGACAATCTTGGCGTCGAAATCCTCGCCGCCGAGGAACGTGTCGCCGTTGGTCGACTTCACCTCGAAGACGCCGTCGCCGATCTCGAGGATCGAGACGTCAAACGTACCGCCGCCAAGGTCGTAAACCGCGATAGTCTTGCCGTCATTCTTGTCGAGGCCATAGGCGAGCGCCGCCGCCGTCGGCTCGTTGATGATGCGCAGCACTTCGAGGCCGGCGATCTGGCCGGCATCCTTGGTCGCCTGGCGCTGGGCGTCGTTGAAATAAGCTGGGACGGTGATCACCGCCTGCGTCACGGTCTCGCCGAGATAGGCCTCGGCGGTTTCCTTCATTTTCTGCAGCGTGAAGGCGCTGATCTGCGAAGGCGAATAATCCTTGCCGCCGGCCTGGACCCAGGCGTCGCCGTTCGAACCCTTGACGATCTTGTAGGGCACCAGCTCGGTGTCCTTCTTGGTGATCGGGTCGTCGTAGCGGCGGCCGATCAGGCGCTTGACCGCGAAAATGGTGTTGTCGGGGTTGGTGACCGCCTGGCGCTTGGCCGGCTGGCCGATCAATCGCTCACCATCCTTGGTAAAAGCGACGACAGACGGGGTCGTGCGCGCCCCTTCGCTATTCTCGATGACCTTTGGTTTACCGCCCTCCATCACTGCCACGCAGCTGTTGGTGGTGCCCAAGTCGATGCCAATGACCTTGGCCATAGTTTCAGTCCCTCTTCTTCGCCCCGTTCCGGCCCCTCGACAGGCGACCGGTCTGTTAAACTTCACTCGGGATATAGGTGCGATGAATACAGCGACAAGGAGCGCGGCAAGAGACTGTAAACTGTGGCCTTATGGCATCGCCATGCCACCGTTGACGTGCAGCGTCTGGCCGGTGACGTATCCGGCTTCGCGGCTTGCCAGATAGACTACCGCCGCACCGATATCCTCGCCGCTGCCCATCGCCCCAAGCGGGATGCGCGACAGGATGGCGTCGCGCTGCTGGTCATTGAGCGCATCGGTCATCGCCGAGGTCATGAAACCCGGCGCAATCGCGTTGACGGTGATGCCGCGGCTGGCGAGCTCCTGCGCCACCGATTTGGTCATGCCGATGAGACCGGCTTTGGAGGCGACGTAATTGGCCTGGCCGGGGTTACCGGTCACCCCGACCACGGAGGTCACCGAGATGATCCGCCCGAACCGCGCCTTCATCATCGGCCTGGCCGCCGCCCGCATCAGCCGGAAGGCGGCTTCGAGGTTGATCCGGATGACGTCGGCGAATTCTTCATCCTTCATCCGCATTAGAAGGTTGTCGCGGGTAACACCGGCATTGTTGACGAGGATGTCGAGCTTGCCGCCCAGCGCCTCGACCGCTTGCGGGACGAGCTGATCGACCGCCGCGCCATCGCCAAGGTTGCATGGCAAAGCGACATGATCGCCACCAAGCGAGCCGCGGAAAGCTTCCAATTTCTCGACATTGGACCCCGACACCGCCAGCCGCGCGCCTTGAGCCGCCAGCGACCTAGCGATCGGACTCCCCAGCCCCCCGCTCGCGCCGGTGACCAGCGCCGTCATTCCGGTCAGGTCGAACATCACGCGATCTCCTTTGCCAGCGCTTCAATGTCTTCGATCGTCACTACGCTCGTCACCTTGGCGTCCGGAGCAATGCGCTTGACCATCGGGCCGAGCACCTTGCCGCCAAGCTCGACGAATTCCTCGACACCGCCCGCTGCCATATTGGCGATGCTTTCGCGCCAGCGGACCATGCCGGTAACCTGCTCGACCAGCTGATTGCGGATCGTGTCGGGGTCCCTCGTCGGCTTTGCGGTGACATTGGTGTAGAGCGGCACCGCCGGCTCCTCCAGAACCACATAGGACAAGGCATCACGCATCGCCTCCGCCGCCGGCTGCATCAGCGGGCAATGGAACGGCGCCGAGACAGGTAGAGCGATAGCGCGCTTGGCGCCCATTTCCTTTGCCAAGGTGATCGCCCGGTCGATTGCATCCTTGTGGCCGGACAGCACGACCTGGCTCGGGTCATTGTCGTTGGCGACGGTGCAGACCTCGCCCTCGGCGGCAGCCTCCGCGATCTTCTGGGCGAGCGCCAGGTCCGCCCCGAGCAATGCCGCCATGGCACCAATCCCAACCGGCACCGCCGCCTGCATCGCCTGGCCGCGGAGCTTCAGCAGCTTCGCCGTGGTTCTCAGGTCGAACGAACCCGCCGCGCACAATGCCGAATATTCGCCGAGCGAATGGCCGGCGACGAATTGCGCGGCCTTCGTCAGATCGACTCCGCCATCTTTCGTCAGGGCCCGGAAGATAGCGACGGCATTGGCCATAATCGCCGGCTGGGCATTTTCGGTCAGGCGAAGCTCCTCGTCCGGCCCATCGCGCATCAGGCGAAAGAGGTTCTGCCCCAGTGCCTCGTCGACTTCATTGAAAGTTTCGCGAGCAGTGCGGCTGGCTTCAGCCAGCGTCGCGCCCATGCCAACTACCTGGCTGCCCTGCCCCGGAAAAAGGAATGCGCGCATCGTAACCCCTGTTATGAACCGCGCGGCGACTAGGCCGCCGTGGCGTAATTGCCAAGGCCAAGGGGGGACATGTGGAACAGACCGTCAAGCCGCAAACCATTGGCATCTGGATGACCAGCGCCCTGGTTGTCGGGACGATCATCGGCTCGGGCATCTTCATGCTGCCGGTCGCCCTCGCCCCGCTAGGACGCAATGCGCTCATCGGCTGGTTGGTCAGCGGCATCGGCGTCATCTGCATCGCTTATGCGCTCGGGCGGCTGTCGAAGCTCGGGGGCGGGGGCATCCAGGCGAATGTCGAGCATGAATTCGGGGCGACCCCTGGCTTCCTCGTCGCCTGGAGCTTCTGGGTCTCCAACTGGGCAGCGCAGGCCGCGGTCGCGGTGGCAGCGGCGTCCGCGCTGTCGTTCATCGGGCCGCAGTTCGTCGGCGAGGATGCCATTGTCACGGTAGCGATCAGCTGGCTGGTTATCCTCACCGGCATCAATGCGCTCGGCGTCCGGGCGGCCGGCGGCTTCTCGGTTGTCACGGTGCTGATCAAGCTCCTGCCCCTGCTCGCCGTCATCTGGATTTTCGGAGAACGAGGCGTGACGGGGGCGAGTTACGAGCCGATTGCGCCGACGCCCCTCAATCTCTCCAATCTCGCGGCGGCGACCGCGCTAACCTTCTTCGCCTTCACCGGTTTCGAATGCGCGACAACGCCTGTCGGCAAGGTGCGCGACCCGGCTAAGACCTTGCCCCGGGCACTGATTGGCGGCGTGATCTTCGTGGTCCTTCTCTATCTCCTGGCCGGAACGGCGATCCAGATGTTGCTTCCGGCGGATGTCGTGGCCGCCTCTCCGGCGCCCTTCGCCGATGCTTTGGTGTCGCGCTGGGGTAGCGGGGCAGCGACATTCGCAGCGTTGACCATTGCGGTCGCAGCGATCGGCTGTCTCAACGGGCTGATCCTCGCCACTGGTGAGCTGGGCTATTCAATGGCGCTCCGCGGCGACCTGCCTCGGATCATGGCCCGAACCCGTGGCGTCAATACGCCCGTGGTCGCGCAGATCGTGGGCGCGGGCCTCAGTATCCTGTTGCTCGTCGCCAACAACAGCAAGGCGGGTGCGGAACTTTACACCTTTATCATCCTGCTTTCGACGGCGGCGGTCATCCTCGTCTATCTGACCGCCGCGCTGGCGGCCTGGAAGAACAGTCCGGCGGCGGCGCAGCGCGTCGTGCTGGCGCTATCCTTCCTGTTCATCGCGTTCGCTACTTACGGGCTCGGGCTCGAAGCAGGATTGTGGTGCCTGGTCCTGCTCGGTGCCGGCCTTGCCATCAGGGCGGTGATCCGCCGGCTCAATTCGCGCGGCGGCTCCAGCCCGGCGGCGGCGGCGACTCCAGCCGCGCCTCCGGGATCAGCCGCCTGAGCTTCTGCGAGAAGCTGCGCAGGCACACCTCGCTCGTCCCCAGCGGCCCCGCCACATAACTCGGCGACTGCATGCCCAGCTGCACCCGGGTGATCAGCTCGGTATCCTCGGCATTGACCTGGCGGTTGATCCGCCAGTTGAGATGCCGGCAGATCCGCATCTCCCGCCGGTCGTCGGGCAAGGCATAGCTGATCTCGCGGATCACCGTCTCGGTGGCGGTGACCGGCAGGAACTGCATGAAGTCGACCTGGTCCGGGTAGATGTCGAAGGCGACGTTGGGGAACAATTTGTAATAGAGCCATTTACGCCGGTGGCTCGCCGGCAGATGCTCAACCTCCGGCAGCAGTCGCTGGTAGAGTGCTTCGGCCGGATTGTCGGAGGGCGTCTCGATCAAATCGCCCTCCATCCGGTCAACATGCTCTTTGGCCTCTATCCGGTAATTCCGGCCGAACAATCGCGTCAACCCGGGATGGCCGATGGGGATGTGCAGCCCATCCGAATAATTGTCGCCGATCGTTTTCCAGTTTAGCGGGCGCCGTCGCAGCGTGACCCGGCCGATCGCCCGCAAATCTTCGAACCGATAGGGCGCTACCTCATGCTCGTAAGGGGCCATCATCGCCGCCACCGACGGCGCGCCCGGCTCCAAGGTTACAAAGAGGAAGCCGCGCCACGCTTCCAGCGCTACTGGAAACAGGCCGAGCTTGTCGGTCTCAAGACCCGGATATTCGCCGCGGTGCGGCACCCCGGCCAGCCGTCCGTCGCGGCTGTAAGACCAAGCGTGATAGGGGCATGTCAGCACTTTGGCGCAGCCGCCGTTGCCGTCGACCAGCCGCGAGCCGCGATGCCGGCAGACGTTGGCGAAGGCCCGCGCCTGGCCATCGTCGCCGCGGATGACGAAGATGCTCTCGCCCAGATACTCCAGGCTCCGCCATTCGCCCGGCTCGGCGATATCGCTTTCATGGCAGACTATTTGCGGCGTGGCCCGCAGGAACGCCTTCTTCTCCGCCTCGAAGAATTCGGTGTCGTGATAGAGCCAGCCAGGCAGGCTCATCCCGTCAAGCGGGTCGGGCGCCTGGCCGACCGGGCGAAGGTGCGTGGCCATGCGTCCGGTCTGGCATAGCGCCGACCGGCGAGCAATGATTCAGAAGTTGCCGCGGATGGCGGCGCTGAAGATCGGCCCAATCCGGCGGTCACGGCTCTCGGTAAAATCGATCGGAGTCGCGCCGCGCAGTCCTTCATAGACCACCCGCTCGCGGCGAGACCGCGCACCAAGGATATTGCCGACCGATCCCCGCACCGTCAGCCCGGCGACATTTTTATGCTCGATGAAGGCCGAGACGAACCACGGCCCTTCCCAAGACCGGTCGACCTGGTTGCTGCGATATTGGGCCAGAATGTGATTGTGGTTCCAGTTGGTACCCCAGGCCCAGTTTGATGACGGAATGTCATGCCGCAGCCCGAGCTGGACCTGACGGTTGGTGAAACCGCTCCACTGCCTTTTCTCGCCCGTGAACGGGTCCTTCAGTTGCGACTTTTGCAAGACCACGGTGGCATTAAGCTTCATCCCCTTGAGGCCAATCGGATCAAAAGTGATGGTCGCCGATGGGACGATCGCTGCCGCCCAGCTCTTGGCGATATTGCCGACTGCCTCGCCGCCATCGACCGGGATGATGTCAACATAGTCTTCGACGTCCCGATAGACGAAGCGCAGCTGCGCCGAGCCCCATGGGCCGAGCTTCTTGTTGATCTCTCCCTCGTAGCTCCAGTCCTGCTGCGGTTTGAGCTCGACGTTGCTCGCGTTCTCGTTGCCGTCGTCGATAAAGGCGCGGGCAAGGAAGTCGTAGAAATCGAGCTGGAGGACTCGGCGCGTAACCTTGAAGGACACATCGATGTCCTTACGCGGAGTCCAGGACAACGACAGCGAGCCCTTCGGCCGGAAGAACTTGCGCTCCAGGCCCGCATCGCCAGTCTGGACGATGGTCGAATGTTCGGCGCCGCCAACCAGCTGGAAGGAAAATTTGTCGGACAATTTCCGCGAGTAACTGAGCAGACTCTCGTAACGGTCTTCCTTGACGCCGCCCGTGCCGCCCGGAAACGGTACCTCGACAAATTCGCCTTGCGCATTGAGCACGCCAAGGCCCGATACATTGTCGAGCGAGTTGTACGCCGCT
>Ga0307505_10002808_pt1 | contig 11624 bp, 13 predicted proteins | sample 23_S_MG_FD_202183 | JGI IMG/M metagenome (GOLD analysis project Ga0307505, IMG submission 202183) | Soil microbial communities from Populus trichocarpa stands in riparian zone in the Pacific Northwest, United States - 23_S | ecosystem: Environmental > Terrestrial > Soil > Riparian zone > Trees...
GGCGGGCGCACCCCGGCCGTACCTGCCGATCGACGGCCTGAAGTCCTACGACCAGGCCGTGCAGGCGCTGGTGTTCGGCGCGCAATCGCCGGCGGTGGCCGAAAAGCGGGTGGTCACGGTGCAGGCGCTGGGCGGCACGGGCGGGCTCAGGATCGGGGCCGATTTCCTGCGGCAGTTGAGCCCGGGGGCGCAGGTCTGGATCAGCGACCCGAGCTGGGAGAACCACCGCGCGTTGTTCGAAGGCGCCGGGTTCAAGGTACAGGCCTATCCCTACTACGACGCGGCGACGCGCGGCCTGAAGTTCGAGGCGATGCTCGCGGCGCTCGACGCGTTGCCGGCGGGCGCCATCGCCGTGCTGCACAGCTGCTGCCACAACCCCACCGGGGTGGACCTGAGCCAGGAGCAGTGGCGCAAGGTCCTCGCCGTGGTGCAGGCCCGCGGCCTGGTGCCGTTCCTCGACCTCGCCTACCAGGGATTCTCCGAGGGCATCGATGCCGACGCCTATGCCGCGCGCCTGTTCGGCGAAGCGATGTCGCCGGTGTTCCTGTCGAGCTCGTTCTCCAAGTCCCTGTCGCTCTACGGCGAGCGCGCCGGCGCCTTCAGCCTGGTCGCCGGCAGCGCCGACGAGGCGGCGCGCGCGCTGTCGCAGCTCAAGCACCTGGTGCGCACCAACTATTCCAACCCGCCCACGCACGGCGGCGACATCGTGGCGCGCGTGCTCACCACGCCGGAACTGCGCGCTCTTTGGGAAAAGGAGCTCGGCGGCATGCGCGAGCGCATCAAGGCGATGCGCAAGGCGCTGGCCGAGGGCATCAAGGAACGCGTGCCGGGCGCCGACTGGAGCTTCGTGCTGCACCAGCACGGGCTGTTCTCCTACACCGGGTTGGCCAGGGCGCAGGTGGAACGGCTGCGCACGGAGTTCTCCATCTACGCCATCGAGACCGGGCGCATCTGCGTCGCCGCGCTGAACGCGAAGAACATCGGCTATGTCTGCGACGCGATCGCGAAGGTAATCCGGTAGAATTGCGCCCCTCTCGGGTCCCCGATAGCTCAGTTGGTAGAGCGACGGACTGTTAATCCGCAGGTCCCAGGTTCGAGCCCTGGTCGGGGAGCCATCAATCGAGAGTCAGCGGCCGGTCAGACGGTCACTACCTCCATCCCGAGCGACCTGGCGCTCTCGATCATCGCCTCGTCGAGGCAGAGGATGCCCCGTGCGCTCAAACTCGCGGCGATGGCAAGGTGAAGCGCGTCGCCCGCCCTCAGCTTCAACGTGCCGTCGCCCGCCAACTCGGCGGCGCGGCGGAATTCCTCCCGGCCGGGAATGGCCACCGTGCAATGCTTCTGCGCGAATTCGCGGACTCGCGACGCGGCCTGTTTCGCCAGATTCGCTGCCGCCTGACCAGTGCGCACCTTGATCGCGGCAGCCGAAGCGAACTCGACCAGGGACCACTCGCTGACCGCCAGGCGCTCGCCCGAAGATTCGAGCCAGCCGATCACCGCCTCGCTCTTCGGTTCCCGGAGGAAGACCGGGACCAGGGCGCTCGTATCGACGTAGATCATCAGTAGCGCGCGCCGCGGCGCAGGTCTCCGACCACCGGCTTGGACTCCTTCTGGCGGCCGAGGAATCGACGCAGGCGGCGCGATTCGGTCTTGCCGATGGCGCGGCCTTCCGGGGCGAGCATCAGGCGCCCGTCCGCCGAGACCTCCGCGACGAGCATGTCGCCTTCGCCCACGCCGATTTTCCTGACCGATTCCGCCGGCAGGCGCACCGCGAGGCTGTTGCCCCACTTCGACACCATGAGTTCCATGCGCAGCCCCTTCGTCGCCATCGCTCACCCCGGATGTATCTACATGTGTCTACATCGTAGGCGCTGGCGCCGGCCCTGTCAATGCGCAGCCGATGCGCAGGTCCCAGGTTCGAGCCCTGGTCGGGGAGCCAATCGCAGGCAAAAAAAAGCCGGGCAGCATGCCCGGCCGGTGATGCGATAGCCAGCTAGAACGAGTACTTCGCGCTCAGAAGGACTTGGGTGCCCTTGTGGGTCGTGCCGATGCCGGTATCGGCCAGTTTGCCGTAATCCTCATATTCCAGGCGCAGGCCGACGTTCTGGTTGAGCGCATAGCCCACCCCGACCCCCACCAGCGTGGAGGACTTCTGCGACGCGGCAGGGGTCTCCGCGTTGTTGCGCGCAAAGCCCAGCTTGCCGAGCAGCGACCAGTTCTGGCTCAAGGGCAAGGTTACGGTGCCGGCCAGCGACCAGGACTCCACTTCGTCGCCGAGATAGTTGCCGAGGTCGGTGTAGCCCAGTTCGATGCCCCAGGTCGGGCTGAACTGATATCCCCCGTACACTTTCCAGGAATTTTCCTGGGTATCCGTATCGGATTTGCCGATGCCGCCGCCGATATACGTCTGAGCGGCTGCCGGTGCGGCGATGAATGCCGCGGACAAGGCGGCTGCGATGACTAGCTTTTTCATTCGGTTCTCCAGTGGGTGTGTAGCGGACCGGAGTATGCGCAGCGGCTCCCGCGCCGTATGTGCGCTGACGAACGCTGGAAGCGGCTACCATTGCGGCATGCGCATCGCGTTCGCTGCATGCCTGATGCTTGTCGCTTCCGCACTACAGGCCCACGCTTCCGCGCCGTCTGCGGGGCTTATGCGCGCGACCGCACAGAACCTGCTCGCCGCCCTCCCCGCGCCGCTGCGCATGAAGGCGCAGAAGCCCTTCGACGATCCCGACCGCCTCGACTGGCACTACACGCCGCGCGGCCGCAACGGCGTGTCCTTCAAGGATCTCGACGCCAGGGGGCGCGGCGCAGTCCACGCGCTATTGAAGACGGCACTGTCGGCCGCCGGCCACCGCAAAGTCGTCAACATCATCGAGCTCGAGATCGTGCTGCGCGAGCTGGAGATGTTCGGCCTGATGCGCGACCCGGAGAAGTACCACCTGACGGTCTACGGCGCCCCCGACGCGAAGAAGGCCTGGGGCTGGCGCTTCGAGGGCCACCACCTCTCGCTCAACTTCACGCTCGCCGGCGACAAGCTCGCGGTGGACACGCCCAGTTTCCTCGGCGCCAACCCGGCCAGGGTGCCCAAAGGCCCGAAAAAGGGGCTGCGCGTGCTCGCCGAGGAAGAGGACGAGGCGCGTGCCCTCCTCGCGCTGGTGGGCAAGGAGGCGATCTTCGACAGCCGCACTTTCGGCGAGATCGTCACGCGCAACGCGGATCGCGTCGAGCCGCTCGATGCCGTCGGCATCCCCGCCAGCCGCATGAACGAAGCCCAGCGCGCGCAGTTGATGAAACTGATCGAGGTGTACGCGAAGACCTTCGAGCCCGGACTCGCCGCGGCGCGCATGGCGCGTGTGCGAGAGGGCGGCATCGAGGCGGTCCGCTTCGGCTGGGCCGGCTCCACCGCGCCGGGCAGGCCCCACTACTACCGGGTGCAGGGACCGTTGTTCCTGATCGAGTACGACTCCTCGCAGAACGACGGCAATCACATCCACACCGTGTGGCGCGACTTCCGGGGCGATTTCGGCCGCGACCTCCTGCGCGAGCACTACGCCGCGGCGCGCGGCACGGGGCACCGCCATTAGCCTGGCGCAGTCCGAAGCCGAGTCCTCCTACGCCTGGCTGCGGCTGACGGCCTCGCTCGCGCTGATGACGCTGGGCGGTGCGGGCATGTACATCGTCACCGTCGCGCTGCCGCCGATCCAGGCGGAATTCGGCGTCGGGCGCTCGGACGCCTCGCTCCCCTACACGCTCACCATGATCGGCTTCGGCCTGGGCGGCATCCTGATGGGCAAGCTCGCCGACCGCTTCGGCGTCATCGTCCCGGTGCTGATCGGCACCTTCTGCCTGGGCCTGGGCTTCGTCGCCGCGGGTTTTTCCGGCAGCCTCTGGCAATTCGCGCTGGCGCAGGGACTGCTGATCGGCTTCCTCGGCTGCTCGGCGACCTTCGCGCCGCTGGTGGCGGACGCCTCGCTCTGGTTCAACCGCCGCCGCGGCATCGCGGTGGCGATCTGCGCCAGCGGCAACTACCTCGCCGGCGCGCTGTGGCCGCCGGTGGTGCAGCACTTCTTCGACAGCTGGGGCTGGCGCCAGACCTACATCGGCGTCGGCCTGTTCTGCATCGCGGCCATGCTGCCGCTGACGCTGATGCTGCGCCGCCGCCCGCCCGCCCTGGCGGCCCCCGCGCCGGGCGCCAGCGCCTCGGGCGCGCCGCAGGACCTCGGGCTGAAGCCGGCGCTCCTCCTCGGGCTGCTGTGCACCGCGGGCGTCGCCTGCTGCGTGGCGATGTCGATGCCGCAGGTGCACATCGTGGCCCTGTGCAACGACAAGGGCTTCGCGGCCGCGCGCGGCGCCGAGATGCTCTCGCTGATGCTCGGCTTCGGCATCGTCAGCCGCCTGGTGTCGGGCTGGATCTGCGATCGCATCGGCGGCCTGCGCACGCTGCTGCTCGGCTCGGCGCTGCAGGGTGTGGCGCTGGTCCTGTTCCTGCCTGCCGACGGCCTGATGTCGCTCTACGTGGTGTCGGCGCTGTTCGGCCTGTTCCAGGGCGGCATCGTCCCCTCCTACGCCATCATCGTGCGCGAGTACTTCAGCCCGAAGGTGGCGGGCACCACGGTGAGCATCGTGCTCACCGCCACCCTGTTCGGCATGGCGCTGGGCGGCTGGATGTCGGGGCTGCTGTTCGACCTGACCGGCTCTTACCGCGCCGCGTTCCTCAACGGCATCGCCTGGAATCTGCTCAACCTCACGATCGCGGGCGCCCTGCTGCTGCGCGCGCGAAAGCGGCTATATTTGCCTGCCTAGGAGGCGGCCATGGACCTGAGCGAGAAGCTGTTGCGGATGAAGCCCGCGGCGATGAGCGGCGGGGAATGGGAAGTGCGCCTGGAACTCGCGGCGCTGTACCGCGCTTTCGACTGGCTGGGCTGGACCGAATCCATCTACAACCACATCACCGCGCGCGTGCCGGGCGGCGAGCGGCATTACCTGATCAACCCCTATGGCCTGAACTACAACGAGGTCACCGCCACCAACCTGGTGAAGGTGGACCTGGCAGGCGAATCGGTGGACGGCTCGACGTACCCGGTGAACGTGGCCGGCTTCGTCATCCACAGCGCCATCCATGCCGCGCGCGAGGACGCCCATTGCATCATTCACACCCACACCACGGCCGGCGCCGCGGTGGCGACGAAGAAAGCGGGCCTGCGCCACGACAATTTCTACGGCGGCATCCTCTACGGGATGGTGGCCTACCACGACTACGAGGGCGTCACCACGGACGTCGGCGAGCAGCCGCGCCTGGTGAAGAGCCTCGGCGGCAAGTCGATCCTGATCCTGCGCAACCACGGCCTGCTGGTCACCGGCCCAAGTATCACCGAGGCGTGCATGAACTACTGGACGCTGCAGCGCGCCTGCGAAATCCAGGTAGCCACGGACTGCATGCAAGGCGAGAATCTGCAGGTGCCGCAAGGCGTGCTCGAGCAGATGCCCGTCAGGACGGCGGCGTTCCGCAGCGGGCCGCGCCCCGGCGGCCTGCCCTTCGACGCCCTGCTGCGCCGGGCGGGCATCCGCTACGAAGACCTCATCTGAACGGAGAAGCGCATGGACAAGCGTGGCCACAAGGAACGGTACGACCAGGGATTGAAGACGCGGCGCGAGGTGCTGGGCGCCGAGTACGTGGACAAGTCGATGGCGGCGGTGGACGAGTTCAACAAGCCGTTCGTCGAGATGCTCAACACCTACTGCTGGAACGACATCTGGAACCGGCCGGGGCTGGAGCGCAAGACGCGCTCGATGCTCAACCTCGCCATGCTCTCGGCGCTGGGCAAGGAGCATGAGTTGAAGCTCCACCTCGCCGGCTCGCTCAACAACGGCGTGACCAAGGAGCAGATCCGTGAGGTGCTCCTGCAGGTGGCGATCTACTGCGGCGTGCCGGCGGCGGTGGTGGCCTTCCGCTGCGCGAAAGAGGTGTTCAAGGAACGCGGCGTCTGAGCCTCGCCGGCGCTAGAACATGTCGTTGAGCGCCACGCCGATGCCCAGCGTCTTCTGGCGCCAGTCGTAGTCGATCAGGCTCTCGCCGTAGCCGGAGAACAGCTGCACGTAGCCGCGCAGCGGCCCGAGCCATTTGCGGCTGATCCAGCCCGCCTGCACCGCGCCCTTGCCGCCGCGCATCATCAGGCTGAAGGTGTTCTCCCTTACCCGAAGCATCATCGTCAGGTCGCCATGGCCGAGGTAGTGCGTGATGTCCGGGTTGTCGTCCCTGCCGGGATCCTCCTTGAGGCGCGTCCAGGGACGCAGCATCAGCGCGAAATCGCCGCGCTCGAAGCCGAGCATGCCGATGACGCGGTTCCAGCTGCGCGACAGCGGCTCGGCGCGGCCGTTGGATTCGTGCGCGACCGACAGCCCGGCCACCCGCCAGCGCAGTCCGAGGACCTCGAGCTGCGGGTCGTAGATCACGATCGCTTCCGGCAGGTAATTGGTCTCGCGGAACGGCCGCGACGCCTCGCCGTGGTAGACCTGCCAATGGCTCTGTTGCGTATAGGCCAGCCAGCCGCCCAGCCGCCTGTCGTAGGCGCTCAGGACGCGCGCCTTGAAGCTGACCTGGAATTTCGCTTCCTTATCCTCGCTGTCGAAACCCGGCACCCCCGCGCCTTGCGCGGGATTCACGCGGTCCGAATGGCGCACCGGCAAGAAGTAGTTGGTGCGGTAGAGGCTCAGGTCCACCCGCTCGGTGGCCGGGTCCAGCGCCCAGGCCTCGCCGAGCAGCGAGTCGGAACCCGGCGCCGACTGCGCCAGCGCCGCCGGGCTGGCGGCGAAAGCGCAGCACAGCAACAGCGTTCCCCTCACGCCGCGTGGCGCTCGGAGGCCCGGAACAGGGTTTCCATCTCGCGCCGCAGCCGCACCGCGGACACGTTCTCGTCCACCGCGACGTCGGCCCAGCGCAGCGGCTGCCCGGCCGCCACCGGCCGCAGCAGTTTCCAGCCGTGCGCGAGGCCGAGCGGCAGGCAGCCCTGCGCGAGCGAGTCGGCCGCCGGCATGAGTTTCCCGACCACGGTGTAGCCGCCTTCGCCGTCGAGCAGCTCGCCGGCCTTCAGCGCGCGCTTGGCGGTGGCGACGGCGTCGGCGCGAAATCCGGTGGCGCAGCCCGTCGGCTCGCCGCGCAGGCCGACCGAGGCGACGGAGATGCCGACCTCCAGCCCGATCAGGTGCCAGCGCTTATAGAGGCAGGCGTAGCGGCCGCTGTCGTCGGTCTTGACGCCGTACTCGGCGAAGCAGCGGCGGATGTACTCGCTCTCGCCCTCGAAGGCGACCCACACGCCGAAGCGGATGTCGTATTCGATCGGCGTGCCGTCGGGCTGCAGCGAGGACACCACCTCCACCTGGCCCTTGTGGTGCAGCACGCCGCCTTCGCCGCGCGGGCGCATCAGGTTCGGGATCTGGTCCACGCTGCCCGCCGGATAGGCGAGGCCGCCGGGCGCCGGCGTGAGGCCGGTGGCGTTGCACACCGCGCTCGACTCGATGGCGGGCTTGGAGCCGTCGAGGAAGGAATTGAACATCTTCGGGTTGAGGCCGCCGGCCTTCGCCTGCTCAGGCGTGAGGCCGTAGTAGCCCCACACGGTCTCCGGCGTCGATTGCGCGAAGTGTGGCTGCCACTTGTGACCGCGGCCCGCCGCGACCACCGGGAAGCCGGCGGCGCGCGCCCAGTCCACCAGATCGCAGATCAGCGCCGGCTGGTCGCCGTAGGCGAGGCTGTAGACGACCCCCGCCTCCTTCGCCTTGCGCGCGAGCAGCGGACCGCAGAAGGCGTCCGCCTCCACGGTGACCATCACCACGGGCTTGCCGTTGCGGAACGCCGCCAGCGCGTGCTCGACCGCCGCGATCGGATTGCCGGTGGCCTCGATGACGATGTCGACCTGCGGGTTCGCGACCAGCTTCTGCCAGTCCTCCGAGATCGGCGGAATGCGCGCTTCCTCCCAGCCCACGCGCTTCAGGTTCTCCCGCGCGCCGGCCGGGGAGAGATCCGCGATGCCGACCAGCCGCACGCCCGGCGTCTTCGGCACCTGCGCCAGGTACATCGCCGCGAACTTGCCGGCGCCGATCAGGCCGATGCGCAGCGGGTTGTCCCTGCGCTCCAGCAGCTTCGCGTGGAGGTTCATGCGGCCTTCAGGCTGCCTTGCAGCTCCTCGGGCGGCGTGCCGTCCTTCCACGGCAGCGGCACGTCGTAGTGCCTGAGCAGGCAGTCGTCGGGCAGGCAGCGGATCGGCGTGAAGTCGCGGTGCGCGATGTAGCCCGGGCGCTTGAAGCGGCGGATGTGGTTGGACACCGCGCACAGCGACAGGTACACGCTGACGCGGTTCCACGGCGACAGGTTCGAGGTCGAGGCGTGCACCAGGCAACCGTGGAACAGGATCATCGATCCCGGCGGCCCCTTCGGCGCGACGATGCCCCCGTGGTCCACCAGCTTCCGGATCACCTCGTTGTTGATCGTCCACAGCGGGTAGCTGGTGGTGCTGGTGTCGTGCGCCGCATCCAGCACGCCCTGCTGGTGGCTGCCCGGGATGAACATCAGCGGGCCGTTGAACTCGTTCACCTCGTCGAGGAAGATCGCCACGTTCATGGCGCGCGCCGAGGGCATCTGGTCGTCGTTCATCCAGGTGCCGTAGTCCTGGTGCCACTGCCAGACGTCGCCGTCGAAAGCCTGCTTGCCGTTGATCTTGAACTGGTGCATGTACACGTCCTCGCCGAACAGCGCCCGTATCGGCTCGACCATGCGCGGATGGCGCGCCAGCTTGGCGAAGGGAGTGCTGTACATATGAGCCGCGAAATTGGTGCGCACCACGTCGCCGGTCTTCTCGCGCACGTTCTCCGGGCGGCGCTGCGCGTAGAGCGCCGGCACCTCGTCGGTGAGCACCTCGATCTCGGCCGGCGTGAACAGGCTCGGGAAGAACAGGTAGCCGTCCCGGTCGAACTGCCCGCGCTGTTCCAGGGAAAGTGTCATGGCCCGATTCTACTTCCTCGGTTCGACCACCTGGAAGAAGACCTCGTTCGCCTTGATCATGCCGAGCTCGTAGCGGGCGCGCTCCTCGAGGGCGTCGACGCCCTGCTTGAGGTCGCGCACTTCGGCGTCGAGGGCGACGTTGCGGCCCTCGAACTGCGCGTTCTTCGCCGACTGCGCCTCGACCTGCTGGCTCACTTCCCACACCCGCAGCCAGCCGCCCTTGCCCAGCCAGAGCGGGAACTGCACCAGGACGATGAGCGCGGTAAGGATGCCGGCGAGCGTCTTCATGTCAGCGCAGGCGCGCGTAAGCCTCCCGGCCCGGGTAGCTGACCGAGTCGCCCAGATCCTCCTCGATGCGCAGCAGCTGGTTGTACTTGGCCACGCGGTCCGAGCGCGACAGGGACCCCGTCTTGATCTGCAGCGCGTTGGTGCCCACCGCGATGTCGGCGATGGTGGTGTCCTCGGTCTCGCCCGAGCGGTGCGAGATCACCACGCCGTAGCCCGAGCGCTTGGCGAGCTCGATGGCGGCGAAGGTCTCGGTGAGCGTGCCGATCTGGTTGACCTTCACCAGGATGGCGTTGGCCGCGCCCTGGCGCACGCCCTCGCGCAGCAGGCGCGTGTTGGTGACGAACAGGTCGTCGCCCACCAGCTGCAGCTTCTTGCCCAGGCGGGCGGTGAGCAGTTTCCAGCCCTCCCAGTCGTCCTCGGCCATGCCGTCCTCGATCGACAGGATCGGGTAGCGGTCCGCAAGTTGCGCCAGGTAGTCCGCGAACCCGGCCGCGTTCAGCTTGAGGCCCTCGGCCTCCAGCACGTAGCTGCCGTCCTTGTGGAACTCCGAGCTCGCGCAGTCCAGCGCCAGCACCACGTCCTGCCCGGCGGTGTAGCCCGCCTTGTCGATCGCCTGCAGGATCAGCTCGAGGGCGGCGGCGTGGTTCGGCAGGTCGGGAGCGAAGCCGCCCTCGTCGCCCACCGCGGTGGACATGCCCTTGCCGTCGATGAGTTTCCTGAGCGCCTGGAACACTTCCGCCCCGCAGCGCAGCGCCTCGCGGAACGACTGCGCTCCGAGCGGCACGATCATCATCTCCTGCATGTCCAGCTTGTTGTTGGCGTGCGCGCCGCCGTTGATCACGTTCATCATCGGCACCGGCATCTGCATCGGCCCCGAGCCGCCAAAATAGCGGTACAGCGGCAGGCCCGCCTCCTCCGCGGCGCCGCGCGCCACTGCCATCGACACCGCCAGCAGCGCATTCGCGCCCAGGCGCGACTTGTTCTCGGTGCCGTCCAGCTCGATCAGGGTCTTGTCGATGAACGCCTGCTCGGAGGCGTCCAGCCCGACGATGGCCTCCGAGATCTCCGTGTTGACGTGCTCCACCGCCTTCAGCACGCCCTTGCCGCCGTAGCGCCGGGCGTCGCCGTCGCGCAGCTCGATGGCCTCGCGGCTGCCGGTGGAGGCCCCCGAGGGCACCGCGGCGCGGCCCATGGAGCCCGATTCGAGCAGCACGTCGGCCTCGATGGTGGGATTGCCGCGCGAGTCGAGGATCTCGCGGGCGACGACGTCGACGATGGAGCTCATGGGCGGGTTCCTGCCTTCGCTAGTGTTTGACCTGGTTTTCGGCGAAACCCGAGCGCTTCACCAGCCGGTCGAGCTCCGCGAGCGTTTCGAGCAAGGGTTGCATCAGCCCGAGCGGCCAGGCGTTCGGGCCGTCGGACAGGGCTTTCTCGGGATTGGGGTGCGTTTCCATGAACAGGCCGGAGATGCCGCTCGCCACCGCGGCGCGCGCCAGCACCGGAATGAACTCGCGCTGCCCGCCGGAGGAGGTGCCCTGCCCGCCCGGCAGCTGCACCGAGTGCGTGGCATCGAACACCACCGGGCAGCCGGTGGCGCGCATGATCGCCAGGGACCGCATGTCGGACACCAGGTTGCCGTAGCCGAAGGAAAAGCCGCGCTCGCACACCAGGATGTTGTCGCGCCCGCTCGCCTCGCGCGCCTTGTCCACCACGTTCCTCATCTCCTGCGGCGACAGGAACTGGCCCTTCTTGATGTTCACCGGCTTGCCGGCGGCGGCGGCGGCCTGGATGAAGTCGGTCTGGCGGCAGAGGAAGGCCGGCGTCTGCAGCACGTCCACCACCGCCGCGACGGTCTTCACCTCCTCCGTCGCGTGCACGTCGGTGAGCACCGGCACGCCGATCTGGCGCTTCACCTCGGCGAGGATCTCCAGGCCTTTGTCCATTCCCAGGCCGCGGAAGGACTTGCCCGAACTGCGGTTGGCCTTGTCGTAGGACGACTTGAAGATGAAGGGCACGCCGAGGCGCGCGCAGATCTCCTTCAGGCGGCCGGCGGTCTCGACCTGCAACTCGCGCGATTCCACGACGCAGGGGCCGGCGATCAGGAACAGCGGCTTGTCGAGGCCGGCCTCGAATCCGCACAGCTTCATGCCGCCACGACCGAAAGCGGCCCTCCGGGCGCGGCGCGCAGCTTGGCGTGCCGTTCCAGCGCCGCCTGCACGAAGGCCTTGAACAGCGGATGCCCGGCGCGCGGCGTGGAAGTGAATTCGGGGTGGAACTGCACGCCGAAGAAGAACGGGTGCGAGGGCAGTTCCATCATCTCGGGCAGGCTCTCGCTCGG
>Ga0307505_10002809_pt1 | contig 11622 bp, 12 predicted proteins | sample 23_S_MG_FD_202183 | JGI IMG/M metagenome (GOLD analysis project Ga0307505, IMG submission 202183) | Soil microbial communities from Populus trichocarpa stands in riparian zone in the Pacific Northwest, United States - 23_S | ecosystem: Environmental > Terrestrial > Soil > Riparian zone > Trees...
GGGGCGCATCGGGTGCCGCCCGCAGGCGGCCAGCATCCTGCCCACCGGCCCGTCGTGCGGCACCGGGTAGCTCACCGGCGTGATGCACTTGAAGCCGAAGCGCCCTGCCGCGTCCGAGCGCAGGCGCGCGCGCAGGTTGGTTCCCGCCGGCTTCTGCACGTCGTACAGGCCGTCGGCGCCGCCCTCCCACACGTCGATCCGCGCGCCGGCGACCGGCCTGCCCCGCTGGTCCTTCACCGTGCAATCGACCACGCAGGGCTCCCCCGGCGTGCCGGGCCGCGCGATGCTCGCGCCGAGCGGCAGCTCGGGGGCGCCCTCGACGAAGAACGGCCCGAGCACGGTGGACTCCGTGGCCCGCATTTTCCCTGCGGTGGATTTGCCGTAGTTGATGAAGTCCACCAGCATCGACACTCCGAGCGTGTCCGACATCAGGATGAACTCCTGGCGCTTGTCGTCGCACAGGTGCCCGGTCTGCGTGAGGAACCGGATGCCGCGGAACCATTCCTCCTGCGTCGGGCGCACTTCGCGCACGAAGGCGTGCAGGTGCTTCACCAGGTTTTGCATCACCTTGCGCGTGCGCGCGTCCGGCGCCCTGCCGACCCGCTTGAGGACTTCGGCGGTGAGCGTTTTCTCGCTGAAGTTTCGAATCGCCATGAGATCTCCCTTCGCGCGCGATGCTAACATCGCCGCAATACCGGAGGACACCCATGATCCGCATCGCCGCAACCCTCGCCGCCCTTGCCCTCGCCCTGCCCGCCGCCGCGCAGGAGCGCACCGTCAGGATCCTGGTCGGCTTCCCGGCCGGCGCGAGCCTGGACAGCATGACCCGCCTGGTGGCGGAGAAGATGCGCGTCTCGCTCGGCCAGCCGGTGGTGGTGGAGAACCGCCCCGGCGCCGCCGGCCAGATCGCCATGACCGCCGTGAAGAACGCCGCGCCCGACGGCCTGACGATCGTGATGACGCCGCTGGTCACCGTGGTCACCGCGCCGCACGTGCAGGCGCTGCCCTACCACCCGTTCGACGACTTCACGCCGGTGGCGCACGCGGCGAACTTCCTCTTCGCCTTCGGCATGGGCCCGGCGACGCCGGCGAAGGACCTGAAGACCTACGTGGGCCTGGTGAAGCAGGACCCGAAATACGGCAACTACGCCTCCGCCGCCCCCGGCAGCCTGCCGCACTTCTTCTCGCTCCTCTTCGCCGAGAAGGCGGGGCTGAAGATGAACCACATCGGCTACAAGGGCACGGCGAACGCGCTGACCGACCTGCTCGGCGGCCAGATCGCCGCCTTCATGGGCACGGTGTCCGACGTCGCCCCGCAGCACAAGGCGGGCAAGGTGGTGGCGGTGGCCACTTCCGGCGCGCAGCGCTCGAAGCACCTGCCGGACGTGCCGACGTTCAAGGAGCTGGGCTACGACATCGTGGGCGGCGGCTGGTACGCGGCCTACGCGCCCGCCGGCACGAGCGCCGCGGCGGTGGACCGCCTCTCCAGGGCGATCGTCGCCGCCCTCAATGCGCCGGACGTGAGCGCGAAGCTGGACAATTTCGGCATGGAGCCGACCGGCCTGCCGCCCGCGGATCTCGCGCGCATCCACCGGCACGACTACGAGCTGTGGGGTCCGGTGATCAAGGCCTCCGGCTTCAAGCCCGGCGGTTGAACGTCCTCTTCGCCTCGACGATCGAGCCCGCGGAGCGCTGGCTGCCGCTGCTCGAGCGCGCGCTGCCGCAGGACCGGTTGTTCCTCGAGCCGCGCGACGACATCGAGGTGGCGCTCATCGGCGCGCCGCCCAGGGGCACCTTCGCGCGGCTGCCGAATCTCAAGCTCGCGCAGTCGCTGTGGATGGGCGTGGAGAACCTGCTCGCCGACCCCGAGCTGCCCCCGCAGGTTCCGCTCGCGCGCATGGTGGACGCCGGCATGGTCGCCGCGATGTCCGAGACGGTGATCGCGCACGTGCTCGACTGGCATCGCAAGTTCTGGTCCTACCGCCGGCGCCAGGTCGCGAAGCAATGGAAGCGCCACCGGCAGTTCATGGCGCAGGACCGCACCATCGGCATCCTGGGCCTCGGCGAACTGGGCGGCGACGCGGCGAAGAAGCTCCTCGCGCTCGGCTTCCAGGTCCGCGGCTGGAGCCGGCGCCCGAAGGCCCTCCCGGGCGTGAATTGCTCCACCGACCTCGACGAGGTGCTCTCGAAAAGCGATGCCGTGGTGTGCCTGCTGCCGCTCACGCCGCAGACGCGCGGCGTGCTGAACGCCGCCGCGTTCGCGAAGATCCGCAAGGGCGGCTGTGTCATCAACGTCGCACGCGGCGCGCACGTAGTCCAGCCGGACCTCCTCGCGGCGCTGGATGCAGGGCATCTCGAGCGCGCCTACCTCGACGTGTTCGACACCGAACCCCTGCCCGCCGATTCGCCGCTGTGGACGCATCCGGGCGTGGCCCTCACGCCGCACATCGCCGCGCTCACCGAGCCGCGCACCGCGATCGACACCATCGTCGGGAACCTCGATCGCCTGCGCCGCGGCGAGGCGCCGCTGCACCTGGTAGACCGCACGGCGGGTTATTGACTATAGTGCGGTAGGAGATCGGGCGCTCGACCCGACTGGAGGAGGATGAAGCCGGACCACGCAGCGCTCGCCCAGGGCGAGCTCGTCGAGCGGTACCCATGGATTCGCAAGGAGAGCGCGCGCCTGGCGCAGGGCCTGAGCGCGGAGGATTGCGCGCTGCAGTCCATGCCGGACGCGAGCCCGGTGAAGTGGCACCTCGCGCACACCACCTGGTTCTTCGAGACCTTCGTGCTGGAGCGCCACGCGCCCGGCTACCGGCCGTTCCACCCGGCGTTTCGCTATCTGTACAACTCCTACTACAACGCCGTCGGCGAGCAGTTCCCGCGCGCGCAGCGCGGCCTCGTGTCGCGCCCCGGACTGGACGAAGTGCTGCGCTACCGCGAGCACGTCGATCTGCGCATGGGCGGGCTCCTGGCGGGCCGCACGCCGAGCGACGAGGTGTTGAGCCTCGTCGAGCTGGGCCTGCACCACGAGCAGCAGCACCAGGAACTGGTGGTCACCGACTTCAAGCACCTCCTGTCGCTCAATCCCCTGGAGCCCGCCTGGCTGCCGGGCGCGCCGGCGCCGGCGCGCGCCGCGCCCCTCGCGTGGCAGGCGCATCCCGGCGGCGAAGCGGACATCGGCCACGACGGCGCGGGCTTCGCGTTCGACAACGAGATGCCCCGTCACCGCCACCTGCTCGCGCCTTTCGAGCTGGCGAGCCGCCCCGCCACCAACGCCGAATTCCTCGCCTTCGTCGAGGACGGCGGCTATCGCAAGCCGGAACTGTGGCTCTCGGAAGGCTGGGCCGCGGTGACGATGCAGCGCTGGGAAGCGCCGCTGTACTGGCGCAAGCGCGACGGCGCCTGGCAGGAATACACGCTGCACGGCCCGCGGCCGCTCGACCCGCAGGCGCCGGCGGCGCACCTGAGCCACTTCGAGGCCGACGCCTTCGCCAGCTGGTCGCAGGCGCGGCTGCCGACCGAGTTCGAGTGGGAGAGCGCCGCGCAGGGCTACGGCGAGGTGTGGGAATGGACTTCGAGCAGCTACGGACCCTACCCGGGCTACCGGCCCGCGGCCGGCGCCGTGGGCGAGTACAACGGCAAGTTCATGAGCAACCAGTACGTGCTGCGCGGCGGCTCGAGCGCCACGCCGGCCGGGCATGCGCGGCGCAGCTACCGCAATTTCTTCCCGTCGGCCGCGCGCTGGCAGGTGAGCGGCGTGCGGCTGGCGCGCGACGCGGGCTAGCCGCCCTTCCTCGCGGTCTTCAGCCCCGCGGTGAGGATGAATTTCATCGCGTCTTCGCGCGACATCTCGATCGGCTCGGCCTGCTCGCGCGGCAGGAACAGCGTGTAGCCGCCGATCTGGTAGCTCATCGGCAGGTACACCGCGATTTCCCCCGGACGGCCGACGCCCGGGGGCAGGTCGTCGAACTCGCTGCGCGTGACGAATCCCATGGCGCGCATCTTCGACCCGGGCAGCGTCACCGACACCACCTGCAGCGCGGCGGGGTCCTGGCCGCTCGCGATCAGCCCGAACAGGTCGCGCAGGGCGCCGTACACCGAGCGCACCAGCGGAATCTCCAGCAGCAGCCGCTCGGCCCAGCGGAACAGGCGCCGGAACACCAGGGCGTGCGTCAACAGCCCGACGCCGAAGATCACCAGCACGGCGAGCAGCAGGCCCATGCCGGTGCGGTAGTACTCGTCCGGCATCAGCCACTTCAGCTGCGCGCCGAAGAAGCGCTCCATGGCGCCCACCAGCCACAGCACGAGGTAGAGGGTGGCCAGCACCGGCAGCACGGTCAGCAGCCCGGCGAGGAAGATCCTGCCCGCGGATTTCATGCGTCTTCTCCTTTCGCGCCTAGCGCGCGAGGTAACCCGAATCCACCGGCAGCGTGACGCCGGTGATGCAGCGCGCCGCCGGGCCGGCGAGGAACAGGACCGCCTGCGCGATGTCCTCGACTTCGGGCAGCACGCCGAGCGGGGTGTGCTGCATGACCTTCTGCAACACCTCGGGATTGGAGAAGATCGGTATCGTCAGGTCGGTGCGCACGAAGGTCGGCGCCACCGCGTTGACCCGGATGCCGAACCCGGCGAATTCCAGGGCCAGGGCGCGCGTGAGGTTCACCACGGCGCCCTTGGAGGCCTGGTAGGCGGGATTCGGAAACAGCCCGCCGGAGAAACCCATGATCGAGGCGAGGTTCACGATGGCGCCGCCGCCGGTCTGCTTCATCTTGCGGGCGGCCGCGCGGGAGCACAGGAAGGTTCCGGAGACGTTTACGGACAGCACCTTGTCCCATTCGGAGCGCGAGATTTCGAGGGAGTTCTTCCGGACTGCGATGCCGGCGTTGTTGACCAGGATGTCGATGCGACCCAGTGTAGAGAAGACGCGGTCGACTGCCTGCTCGTCAGCCACATCGCAGGCCAAAATGCTTTCGCCCGCCTGAAGGTCCAGGCGGGCGACCGTGCAACCCGATTTTTGCAGCAGGTCCGCGGTGGCCTTGCCGATGCCGCGGGCGGCGCCTGTGACAACAGCAGTTTTGCCGGAGAGGTCCATAGGGACATTAGTATATGGGCATGAACGATTTCGTCATCCGCAACGCGTCGATCCATGACGGATTGGGTGCCGACCCCGTTCACGGCGACCTCGCCGTGAAGGACGGCCAGGTCGCCGCGATCGGCAAGTCCCTTTCCGGCCGGGAGATCATCGACGCCGCCGGCCTGTCCCTGATGCCGGGCATCATCGACAACCACACGCACTACGACGCGCAGATCACCTGGGACCCGCTGGTGTCGCCCTCGCCCGCGCTCGGCGTGACCACCGCGATCATCGGCAACTGCGGCTTCACCATCGCGCCCTGCCGCCCGGCGGACCGCGAGCTGGTGATGAAGAACCTGACGCAGGTGGAGGGCATGTCGATCGACGTGCTGCGCCAGGGGATCCGCTGGGACTTCGAATCGATCCCGCAGTATTTCGACATGCTGGAGCGGCAAGGCAGCGCGATCAACATCGCGGGCTTCGTCGGGCATTCCTCGGTGCGCACTTACGTGATGGGCGGGGACGCGCCGCGGCGCGCGGCGACGCCCGAGGAGGTGGCGCGCATGCGCGAGCTCGTCGTCGAGGGGATGCGCGCCGGCGCGATCGGGTTCGCGAGCAGCACTTCGCCCGCGCACAACGGCGACGGCGGGCTGCCGATGCCCTCGCGCCTCGCCGACGAGGCGGAGATGCGCGCGCTGGTCGGCGCGCTGAAGGAGGCCGGGCGCGGCGTGTTCATGCTCACCAAGGGCGGGCACACCAAGGTGCCGTTCCTGGAGGAGCTGGCGGCCGACTCGGGGCGCCCGGTGGTGATCGCGGCGCTGCTGCACAACAGCACCAACCCGCGCGCGGTGTTCGACGACCTGGAGGCGATCGCGGCGGCGAACCGGCGCGGCCGCAAGCTGGTCGGCGCGATCTCCTGCTGCCCGCTGTCGATGGATTTCACGCTGCACTCGCCCTACACCTTCGAGGGGCTGGAGTCCTGGAAGCCGGCGCTGCCGCTGAAGGGCGCGGCCTACGCGGCGAAACTGCAGGACACGAGTTTCCGCGACGGCGTGCGCGCCGAGCTGTCGCGGCCGGCGCACTTTCGCCTGTTCAACGCCCAGTGGGACCAGGTCGAGGTGGTGGAGTCCCGGCGCAAGGACCTCGAGCAGCGCTCGATCGGGGAACTGGCGCGCGCCGCGGGGCGCGATCCCCTCGACCTGATGCTGGACCTCGCGCTCGAGGAGGGCCTCGACACGGTGTTCAACGCCATGCTGCTCAACTCCGACGAGGACGCGGTGGGCAAAATGCTGCGCCATCCCTCGAGCCTGGTGTCGTTGTCCGACGCCGGGGCGCATCTCACCTTTTTCAACGACGCCGCCTTCGGCCTGCACCTGCTCGGACATTGGGTGCGAGAGCGCGGCGCACTGACCCTGCCGCAGGCGGTAAAGCAGCTCACCAGCGCGCCGGCGCAGCTCTATGGCATCCGGGGACGCGGGGCCCTGAAGCCCGGCTATGCCGCTGATTTGATGCTGTTTGATCCGGCGGCGGTGGGACGCGGCCCGAAACAGCGCGTGTTCGATCTGCCCGGCGGCCATCCGCGCCTGACGACGCCGGCGCGCGGCGTGCACGGCGTCTGGGTGAACGGCGTGCGCGACCTCGCAAAGCTCCCGGGGCGCGTGCTGCGCGATTTTTCCGCCTGAGCGGCGTCGTCGAGCGACGACGTTCGTACTTGAAGTTGAAAATCCAAGCCGCTGTTTTCATTGAAGTTCATGACGGGCACGAAGTGTGCATGCGCGTTGTTCCCGATCACAACCCAACGGGAGACCGACATGCTTCAAAAAGACAGCCTGTTCCGCCGCAACGACTCGTTCTTCCGCAGCTCGACGCCGCTGCCGCCTGCCGCCCCCGTGGCAAACCCGGCCCCGGCGCCGGCCGCCCCGGCGCACGCCGAGACCGCCAAGCCGGCGGTGGGCAAGGACGACGAGCGCAAGGAAGCCAAGCTGATCGTCGGCCCCGACATCAAGATGAAGGGGGTGGAGGTCACCGACTGCGACACGCTGGTCGTCGAGGGCCGCATCGAGGCGACGCTCGACTCGCGCGTGCTGCAGATCGCGCAGAACGGCATCTTCTGCGGCACCGTCGCGGTGGACACCGCCGAGATCCACGGCAAGCTGGAAGGCGAGCTCACGGTGCGCAAGCAGCTCATCATCCACGCCACCGGCAAGGTCTCGGGCAAGATCCGCTACGCCAAGATCAAGGTCGAGGAAGGCGCGGAGCTGGCGGGCGAGATCAGCATGATGGAACGCGGCCCGCAGGGGGTCCTGGTCAAGCGCACCGGCACTTGACGCGCCCGTGCGGGCGCGCAACAGTGCCCGCATGAGCGACTCAGCGGACTGGGCCTTCCCCGCCGAGCTGCGCCCGCAGCCCTCCGATTGGCGTTTCGACCTCGACCAGGCGCTCGGCTCGCTGGTGCTGCTGCGCGCCGAGGTGCCGGAAGACGCCTTTACGGCGCAGATCCTCGGCACCGAGCGCCTCGGCAACGGCGTCGTCATCCGCGGCGACGGCCTGATCCTCACCATCGGCTACCTGATCACCGAAGCGAGCTCGGTCTGGATCACCACCGCGCAGGGCGCGGTGCTGCCCGGCCATCCCCTCGCCTACGATCAGCAGACCGGGTTCGGCCTGGTGCTGCCGCTCGGGCAGCTCGGCGTGCCGGCGCTCGCGCGCGGCTCGGCAGCGGCCGCGCGCGTCGGCGACGACGTGGTGGTGGCGGGCCATGGCGGGCGCGCGCACGCGCTGAAGGCGAAAATCTTCGACAAGCGCGAGTTCGCCGGCTACTGGGAGTACGTGCTGGACGAGGCGCTGTTCGCCGCGCCCGCGCACCCGCAATGGGGCGGCTCGGCGCTGATCGGTGCCGACGGCAGGCTGCTCGGCATCGGCTCGCTCCTCGTCGAGGAAAAAGCCGGCGAGGAAGGCGTGCAGGGCAACATGTTCGTGCCGGTCGACCTGCTCGAGCCGATCCTCGAGGACCTGGTGCAGCGCGGGCGCGCGCGGCGCGCGGCGCGCCCCTGGCTCGGCATGTACACCACCGAGATCGGCAAGAAGCTGGTGGTGGCGGGCCTCGCCGCCGGCGGACCGGCGGATCGCGCGGGGTTGAAGCTCGGCGACCAGGTTCTGGCGGTGGCCGGCGAGCGTTTGTCGGGCCTGGCCGACCTGTTCCGGAAGATCTGGGCCCTCGGCCCGGCGGGCGTCGAAGTGCCCCTCACCATCGCCCGCTCGGGCACGAAGACGGATGTGCGGCTGCAGTCAGCCGACCGCAGCGACTTCCTGAAGAAACCGGCGCTGCACTAAATAGGGACAGTCCCCATTTAGGCGGCGAGCAGCCAGAGCCCGGCAAGCGCGACGGGCACGCCGGCCCAGCGCGCGCGCGGCAGCATGCCGAGCGCCACGCCTGCGGCGTGCAGCAATGCCGTGGCAAGGACAAAGCCAACGGCATAGAAGAGCGTCGAAGCCTCTGCCGGCATCTCCGCCGCGTGCGCGATGCCGTGGAAAACCGCGAACGCGCCGACCACCGCAAGTCCCGACCAGCGCAGCCGCACGCGCAGCGCGACGAGCAGCCCGAGCACCAGAACGGAGGCCGCGATCGTCGGCTCGACCAGCGGGAGCTTTACACCCGCGAAGCCGAGCGCGCCGCCCAGCGCCATCGATCCCACGAACGCGAGCGGCACCGCCCAGATCCACCGCCCGCCTAGTTGCGCAGCCCACAGCCCCACGGCAAGCATCGCCAGCAGGTGATCCAGGCCCGTGAACGGGTGCACGAAACCGGCGGCGTCCGCCGGGTGGCCGAAAGCGGCGAGCGGCGCGAACAGCGCCAGGCCTATTGCTGCGCGGTGCATAGCATCCCTTCCGTCTCGATGAACTTGATGATCGCCTCCAGCCCCTGTCCGGTCTTCAGGTTGGAGAACACGAACGGGCGCGCGCCGCGCATCCGCTTCGAATCGCGCTCCATCACCTCGAGCGAGGCGCCGACCATCGGCGCGAGGTCGATCTTGTTGATGACGAGCAGGTCGCTCTTGGTGATCCCCGGCCCGCCCTTTCTCGGGATCTTGTCGCCGGCCGCCACGTCGATCACGTAGAGCGTGAGGTCGGACAACTCGGGGCTGAAGGTGGCGGCGAGGTTGTCGCCGCCCGATTCGATCAGCACGAGTTCCAGCTTCGGGAAGCGCCGCATGAGCCGCGCCACCGCCTCCAGGTTGATCGAGGCGTCCTCGCGGATCGCGGTATGCGGGCAGCCGCCGGTCTCCACGCCGATGATGCGCTCGGGCGCCAGCGCCTCGTTCTTCACCAGGAACTGCGCGTCCTCCTCGGTGTAGATGTCGTTGGTCACCGCGGCGAGGTCGTACTTGTCGCGCAGCGCCTTGCACAGCGCGAGCGTCAGCGCCGTCTTGCCCGAGCCCACCGGCCCGCCGATACCTACCCGAAGGGTCACAGCCGATCCTTCATGAGCGGAACAGCCTCGAATACTGGGTTTCGTGGCGCGACGACAGGATCGCGAGGCCCGGGGCGAAGTTGCCCGGCTCCTCCTCGTTCACCTCCTGCAGCCGCGCGCCGAGCGCGAGCAGGATCTTCTGCCCGTCGGTCTGGCCGAGCGGCACCGCCTTCAGCGCCGCCATCACCTGGTTCTCCAGCCAGGCCCAGAGGTACGCAATGAGCGCATCGCGCGGCGCGATGCCCCAGGCGCGCACCGCCTGCGCATACGCCGCGGGGAACGACGGCTCTTCGAACGGGCAGGCCTCCACCCCGAGCTCGGGCAGCAGCCGGTTGAGCGAGTAGCCCATCTGCACTGTCTCCGCGCGCAGCTCGGCGGTCTCGCGGCTGGCGAGGAACATCTCGTTCCATTGGACTTCCGGCTGTTCGATCATCCGCAGCAGCAGCGGCGCTTCCATCTTCAGCACCGAATGCTCCAGCACGTCGCCGATCCAGCGCCGCACGCTGGCGGCGTCGGTGACAAGGCCCGCCTCGATCGCCGCTTCCAGCCCGCCCGAATAGCTGTAGGCGCCGACGGGAAGCGTCGGGCTCGCCAGCTGGAGCAGCCGAGGATCAATGTTTATGGTCGTGGCCACAGTGTTCGTCGTGCACGTGGTCGTGGTCTTCATGGTGGTCGTGGATCTTCCCGCCATGCCCCATCTCGTCGTGCTGGTGGTGGCCGCCGGCGTAGGCCCCGGCCTCGGGTTCGAACGGCGCCACGACGTGCGACACCTTCGCGCCCATCTTCACCAGCATCTCCTCCAGGACGTGGTCCTCGGCGATGCGAAGGAAGTTCTCCCCGACCTGCACCGGGACATGGCGGTTGCCCAGGTGGTAGGCGGCCTTCGCGAGCGACTCGGCCTCGACGTGCAGCAGCTTCTCCGGTTCCGCGACCACCTCGATCACGCGGCCATCCGAGGCCGTGACCAGGTCGCCGCCGCGAAGGATTTCCCCGCGCGGCAGCATCAGGCCCACCTCCTCGCCGGAGACGAGCTGCGTGCGCAGGCGGCTCTTCTGGCGCGCGTCGAACGGCAGGACCAGTTTCCCCTTCACCTCCAGCTGGTAGGCGGTGCGCGGGATCTTGAGCTTGGCTTTGATTTCGATCATCGGATCAGTCTCAGAACAAAAAGTACCGTTGGGCCATCGGCAGCACCTTCGCCGGCTCGCACGCCAGCAGCTCGCCGTCGGCGCGCACTTCGTAGGTTTCGGGGTCCACGCTGATCTTCGGCAGCCAGGAATTGTGCACCATGTCCTGCTTGCCGATGCTGCGCGTGTCCTTCACCGCCTCCAGCGGCTTTTGCAGCCCGAGCTGCGCCAGCGCCGGGTTCTTCAGCGCGGCCTGCGACACGAAGGTGAGCGAGGTGCGCAGCGCCTTGCCGAAGCTGCCGAACATCGGCCGGTAGTGCACCGGCTGGGGCGTGGGGATCGAGGCGTTCGGGTCGCCCATCGCCGCCGCCGCGATCATGCCGCCCTTCAGGATCAGCGAGGGCTTCACGCCGAAAAAGGCCGGCTTCCACAGCACCAGGTCGGCGAGCTTGCCCGGCTCGATCGAGCCGACGACGTGCGACACGCCGTTGGCCACCGCCGGGTTGATGGTGTACTTGGCGATGTAGCGCTTGACCCGCGCGTTGTCGTGCATCTTCGGGTCGCCCTTCAGCGCGCCGCGCTGCAGCTTCATCTTGTGCGCCGCCTGCCAGGTGCGGATGATGACTTCGCCCACGCGCCCCATCGCCTGCGAGTCCGAGGACATCATCGAGAACGCGCCCAGGTCGTGCAGGATGTCTTCGGCGGCGATGGTCTCCTTCCTGATGCGCGATTCCGCGAACGCCACGTCTTCCGCGATGCCCGGGTCCAGGTGATGGCACACCATCAGCATGTCCAGGTGCTCGGCGACGGTGTTCACCGTGTAGGGCATGGTCGGGTTGGTGGAGGACGGCAGCACGTTGGGCTCGCCGCAGATGCGCATGATGTCCGGCGCGTGCCCGCCGCCCGCGCCCTCGGTATGGAAGGTGGCGATGGTGCGGCCCTTCATCGCC
>Ga0307505_10002810_pt1 | contig 11622 bp, 7 predicted proteins | sample 23_S_MG_FD_202183 | JGI IMG/M metagenome (GOLD analysis project Ga0307505, IMG submission 202183) | Soil microbial communities from Populus trichocarpa stands in riparian zone in the Pacific Northwest, United States - 23_S | ecosystem: Environmental > Terrestrial > Soil > Riparian zone > Trees...
TCATGGGCGTGATGATGGCGACTTTCATGTTCGTGATGATCCCGCGCGCGGCGGTGTGCGCGAATCGCATCGGCGAGGTCCTCGAGACGGACCCGTCGGTCGCGGCGCCCTCGGCTCCGGCATCCACGCCCGCACCCGCGGGTCGCGTCGAGTTCGACCACGTCGACTTCGCCTACCCCGGTGCCGAGGACGCGGTGCTGCACGACCTCACCTTCACCGTCGAGCCCGGCACGACGACGGCCATCATCGGATCGACGGGCGCGGGAAAGACGACGCTCATCGGGCTCGTGGCGCGGCTGTTCGACGTCACCGCCGGCGAGGTGCGGGTCGACGGCCTCGACGTGCGCGACTACGACCCGGACGAGCTCTGGCAGCGGATCGGTCTCGTGCCGCAGCGCGCGTTCCTGTTCTCGGGCTCGATCGCGTCGAACCTCCGCTACGGCAACGGCGAGGCCACTGACGACGAGCTCTGGGATGCGCTCGACCTCGCGCAGGCGAAGGGCTTCGTGTCGGGCATGGCCGAAGGGCTCGAGGCGCCGATCGCGCAGGGCGGCACCAACGTCTCGGGCGGTCAGCGACAGCGCCTCGCCATCGCCCGGGCCCTCGTGAAACGGCCTGAGGTCTACGTCTTCGACGACTCGTTCTCGGCCCTCGACCTGCGGACGGACACCGAGCTCCGCCGTGCGCTCGACACTCATCTGCCAGACGCGACGAGGCTGGTCGTCGCGCAGCGCGTGTCCACGATCCGGCACGCCGATCAGATCATCGTCCTCGATCATGGCCGCATGGTCGGCCTCGGCACGCACGACGAGCTCGTCGAGACGTGCGAGACCTACATCGAGATCGTGGAATCCCAGCTCGCGGCGGAGGCGGCAGCATGAGCGGCGCCTCGACGAGCTCAGGGACCGGGGCGCAGGGCGCCCGGCGGATGCCGATGCAGCGCGGCCCGATGGGTCAGGCCGGCGGCGGTGAGAAGGCGCAGAACTTCGGGCCGAGCGCGAAGCGCCTCCTCAGGACGCTGCGCACGGACATGCCGCAGCTGATCGTGGTCCTCGTGTTCTCGGTCCTCTCGGTGGGGCTGAGCGTCATCGGCCCCAAGCTGCTCGGCAACGCCACCAACGTCGTGTTCGCGGGCTTCGTCTCGCTCCAGACGCCCGAGGGCCTCACCAAGCAGCAGGTCGTCGACGGTCTGATCGCCCAGGGCAACCAGGATCAGGCGAACATGATCGCGGCGATGGAGTTCGTGCCCGGTGCCGGCGTCGACTTCGAGCAGCTCGCCTGGATCCTCGCGGCTGTGCTCGCGGTGTACGTCTTCGCGAGCCTGTTCGGCTGGCTGCAGGCCCGCCTGCTGAACGGGATCGTCCAGCGGGCGATGCACCGGCTGCGCCTGCAGGTCGAGGACAAGGTCCAGCGACTCCCGCTCGCGTACTTCGACAAGGTGCAGCGCGGCGAACTGCTGAGCCGCGTCACGAACGATGTCGACAACATCGGCCAGACGATGCAGCAGACCCTGTCGCAGGTCGTCGTCTCGCTGCTCACGGTGGTCGGCGTGCTGGTCATGATGTTCCTGATCTCGCCGCTGCTCGCGGTGATCGCGCTCGTCACGATCCCGCTCACGATCCTCATCACGGTGCTGGTCGCGCGGCGCTCGCAGAAGCTCTTCGTGGCGCAGTGGAAGTCCACCGGCATCCTCAACGCGCGCGTCGAGGAGACGTTCTCGGGTCACGCCATCGTGAAGGTGTTCGGCCACCAGAAGGAGGTCGAGACGGACTTCCGGGCCGAGAACGACGAGCTCTACCGGGCGAGCTTCGGCGCCCAGTTCATCTCGGGCATCATCATGCCGGCGATGATGTTCATCGGGAACCTCGTCTACGTCGCGATCGCCGTCGTCGGCGGCCTTCAGGTGGCGGCCGGGCTGCTGTCCATCGGCGATGTGCAGGCATTCATCCAGTACTCGCGGCAGTTCACGCAGCCGCTGAGCCAGCTCGGCTCCATGGCGAACCTGCTGCAGTCCGGCGTCGCCAGCGCCGAGCGCGTGTTCGAGCTCCTGGACGAGACCGAGGAGCAGCCGGACGACGACCCGGCCGAGACCGCACCCGAGTCCGCGAGTCACCTCGCGTTCGAGGACGTGTCGTTCCGGTACACGCCCGATACGCCGCTCATCGACGGGCTCACCCTCGCCGCGGAGCCGGGCAGCACCGTCGCGATCGTGGGTCCCACCGGAGCGGGCAAGACGACGCTCGTGAACCTGATCATGCGGTTCTACGACGTCGACTCCGGGCGCATCACGCTGGACGGCGTCGACACGAGCCGGATGACGCGCGACGACCTTCGCGCGCGCACCGGCATGGTGCTCCAGGACACTTGGCTGTTCTCCGGCACGATCCGCGAGAACATCGCCTACGGCCGTCCGGGAGCAAGCGAAGGGGAGATCGTGGATGCCGCGACCGCGGCGTACGTCGACCGCTTCGTGCACGCGCTGCCCGACGGCTACGACACGCTGCTCGACGACGAGGCGACCAACCTCAGCGTCGGCGAGCGACAGCTCGTGACGATCGCGCGCGCGTTCCTCGCGGATCCTCGGATCCTGATCCTCGACGAGGCCACCAGCTCCGTCGACACCCGGACCGAGCTCCTGATCCAGCGTGCGATGTCGCGGCTGCGGGAGGACCGCACCGCGTTCGTCATCGCGCACCGCCTCTCCACCATCCGCGATGCCGACCTCATCCTCGTGATGGAGGAGGGATCCATCGTCGAGCAGGGCACGCACGACCAGCTGCTCGTCGCGAAGGGCGCCTACTGGCGGCTGTACAACGCGCAGTTCGAGGCGCCGATGGATGAGGAGGTGCTCGATGATCCGGTCGCGGTCGGAGCACCGGCATCCGGCGCGTCGCCCATCGTCGTCGCCGAGGAGACGGGGGAGGAACCCACTAGTATGTGAAGACGCGCGAGGCCGCCGGGCCTCGCGTACGTCGACCGGGAGGACAGGGCGTGCCCGAGGTATCCACCCAGTCGCGCACGGTGACCGTGCCGGGCGGATCACTCGAACTGTCATGGGCGGCTGTGACCGATACCGGGCGCCGCCGCGAGGTCAATCAGGACGCCGTGTTCGCGTCGTATCCGCTGTTCGTCGTCGCCGACGGGATGGGCGGGCACGTCGGCGGCGAGATCGCCAGCGCGAGCACGATCGACAGGCTGACCGCTGTCGCCGAGTCCGGCACGGTGACGACCAAGACGATCGAGAAGGCGCTTGCCCGCGCGGTCAAGGACATCGCCTCGCACCCCGAGGCGACCGACGACGGCACCGGAACGACCGTGACCGGGGTCTACCTCGACACCGCGGGAGAGGCCGCGCACTGGGTCACGCTCAACATCGGCGATTCCCGGGTGTACCTTGTCCGCGACGGCGCCATCGTGCAGATCACCACCGATCACTCGGTCGTGCAGGAGCTCATCGCGTCCGGACGCCTCAGTCCCGAGGAAGCGGAGAACCACCCGTACGGCAATGTCATCACGCGCGCGGTCGGCCCGAGCGACGGTGTCACGCCCGACTACGTGCGCCTCGACGTCGTACCCGGCGACCGCTTCGTCATCTGCTCCGACGGGCTGACGAAGGAGCTCACGGATTACGGCATCCGTCATTTCCTCGACGAGAACCCCGACCCGGCGGATGCCGTGGCGGCGATGCTCGACGCCGCGCTCGAGAACGGCGGCCGCGACAACATCACGGTCATCGTCCTTGACGTCGGAGGCTCGGCCTCGGCCACGGTGGTCGACGACGCTGAGGTCGCCGAGTCAGGCGAGGTCGGCGAGGTCGGCTCCTCCACAGGCGAGGCCTGAGCGCAGCCGTCCACGGTCGGTGCGCCGACACCCGCGATCGACCGGTCATCGCGATGGACTGAGGCGTGCGCTACGCCCCTCGTGTCTCCGAACCCGCCGCTGCGACCATGACGGTCCAGGATGTCGACTCCGACCTCCTGACCCTGCCCTCGGCGTGGACACCGCCCACGCGGCCGCCGCTGCCGATCGTCGCGGCCGTCGTGCCCGTGATCGGCGCGGTCGCGCTGTGGCTCGTGACGGGTTCGATGCTGTCCCTGTGGCTCGCGGCCCTCGGACCCCTCATCGCCGTCGCGACCGTGGCGGACGCGGCGCGCAGCGCACGTCGCGGCCGCCGGCGCCACGAGGCAGCGGCGACCCGCGCGCACGGCGAGGTCGCGCGGGCCATCGAGGTGCGGCACGACGCCGAGCGGCGTCGCGCGTGTACGCGGCATCCCGACGTCGCGGCCTTCGTGGCGCGCGACGATGAGATCTGGCGCACGGCGCCGGGGCGGTCCGACGCGCTCGTGATCGGGGAGGGCGACGTCCCGAGCACGCTGCGCATCGGCGGCGGGGAGGGGGATCCGGATGCCGCGGCTCTCCGTGCGCGCGCGGCCCGGCTCGCTCACGCCCCGGTCGTCGTGCCCGCGTCGCGCGGTGTCGTCGTGGTCGGCAGCCCCGTCCTCGCGGCGGCGGTGCAGCGGGGGCTCGTGCTGCAGCTGTGCCTCGCCGCGCCGCCCGGAGAGCTGTCGATCGTCGGACCACTTCGGGGCGACCTCGAGTGGGCCGAGCGGCTGCCGCACCGCACCGTCGCGGGCGGACGGCGCCTGACGCTCGTCGGTCCCGGCGAGACGGTGGCGGGCGAGGCCGACATCGCGATCGCCCGCTGCGCACCGGGTGAACCGCTGCCGCCGCGGTGCGGCGTCGTGCTCACCGTCGTCTCGACCGAGTCCGCGCGCGTCGAGCATGGCGGCGAGATCGCCTCGGTGCGCGTCGAGGCCGTCGCCCGCGAACAGGCCGAGTCGCTCGCCGCGGCACTCGGCGAACGCGCGGAGCGGGCACTCGGACTCCTTCCGAGGGCGGCGGAGCCCGTCACCCTCGCGTCCCTCGTCGACGCGGCGCCCCCTGGCCGAGCGGGCTCGCTCGCGACGGTGATCGGTCTCGACGGGGCGGAGCCGGCTATCGTCGACCTGGTCCTCGACGGGCCGCACGCCGTCGTCGCCGGCGTCACCGGATCGGGCAAGAGCGAGCTGCTCATCACCTGGATCCTGTCGCTGTGCCGGGCGCACACCACGAGTGAGGTGAACTTCCTGCTCGCCGACTTCAAGGGCGGCACCGCGTTCGACGGGCTCGCCGACGTTCCCCATGTGACCGGCGTCATCACCGATCTGGACGGCGCCGGGGCACGACGGGCGATCGAGAGCCTCCGCGCCGAAGTGAGGTGGCGCGAGTCCGCGATCGCCGGCGCGGGCGCGCGCGATGTCCTGGATCCGCGGGTCTCGCTGCCGAGGCTCGTCGTGGTGGTGGACGAGTTCGCGGCGCTGCTCGGCGACCACCCCGAGCTTCACGCCGTCTTCGCCGACGTCGCGGCGCGCGGCCGGGCGCTCGGCATCCATCTCATGCTCGGAACCCAGCGCGCCTCCGGCGTGATCCGCGAGAGCCTGCTCGCGAACTGTCCGCTGCGCCTCAGCCTCCGGGTGACGGATGCCGCGGACAGTCGCACCGTGCTCGGCACCGACGACGCCGCGCTGCTCCCCGGCGGAGCGGACGGCAGAGGTCAGGCATTCGTCCGCCGCGCGGGCGACGCGGCGCCGCGTCGCGTGCGGATCGCGCTGTCGGACTCGCGAGACGTCGCCGCCGTCGTCGCCGAGCGCCCGGATCAGCCCACGCCTCGTCGGCCGTGGCTTCCCGCGCTGCCGAGGCGGGTCTCGCTCGCCGAGCTGCGCGCGCGAGCGACACCGGCCGGGCAGGCCGAGATCCTCCTCGGCCTCGCCGACGAGCCCGATCATCAGCGTCAGCGTGTCGTGCCGGTGCAGCTGTCGGATCGCGCGCTCCTCGTGCTCGGCGGACCGGGTTCCGGCGCCACCAACGTGCTCGCGCTGATCGCCGCTCAGGCGCCGTCGGACGTCGTGCGCCTTCCCGCCGATCCCGAGGGCCTGTGGGATGCCGTCGCCTCGCTCGCGTCCGAGCCGCCGTCGCCGGGCTCGATCGTCTGCATCGACGACCTCGACGCGATCGCCGCGCGCCTTCCTCCCGACCACGCTCAGGAACTGCTCGAGCGGGTCGAGGACGTGATCCGGCGGACCGGGGCCGCGGGCATCCTCGTCGTGGCGAGCGCGCACCGCCTGACGGGTGCGGTGTCGCGCCTGGCAGACCTGTTCCCGCGCCGCCTCCTCCTGCCGTTCCCCAGTCGTACGGAGCACATCGCGGCGGGCGGCGACCCGTCGCGGTTCGACGCGGACGCGTGCGCCGGACGGGGGCTGATCGACGGGCTCGTCGTCCAGATCGGCCTCGCCCCCGCGCTGAGTGCGGAGCCGCGGCATCCACCGGCGGAGTGGACGCCGACCGCGCGCCTCACCGGTCTCGTCGCGAGACGCTCGCCCGCGGCACGCACGGCGCTCGCCGCGTGGGAAGGGCGCGGCATCCGCACCGCCACGCTCGACGACTACACGGCTGATCCGTCCATCGCCGCGGACGGCGTCGTCGTGCTCGTGGGCGAGCCGGACGACTGGCAGCGGCACTGGCGGCTGCTCGCCGACGTGCGCGGCGACCACGACCTCGTCGTCGACTCCTCGTGCGCTGCGGAACTCCGACTGCTGACCGGCTCGCGGGCGCTGCCGCCCTACTGCGAGCCCGGACGGGGACGCGCGTGGCTGGTGTCCGCGGGGGCCGATCCCGTCCGCATCGTCCTTCCAGCACCCGAAGTCCGGTCGATGCGTCGTCTCGACCACCCTTGACCCGCTCACCGCCGGGCCATAGCTTCACTGTGTGGCTACATCCCCGATCGACCTCGCCCGGCCGGAAGGCAAAGGACTCGCCGCGGGGACGCTGGGGCTCTGGGGCTCCACCGTCATCGGCCTCGCCTCGACCGCACCCGTCTACTCGCTCGTCGCGACGCTCGGGTTCGTCGTGCTCGCCGTCGGCGCGCAGGCGCCCATCGCCTTCGTCATCGCGTTCGTCCCGATGCTCTTCATCGCGTTCGCCTATCGCGAGCTCAACAACGCGGTCCCCGACTGCGGCACCACGTTCACGTGGGGCACCAAGGCGTTCGGCCCGTGGGTGGGCTGGATGGGCGGCTGGGGCGTGGCGGTCGCCGGCATGGTCGTGCTCGCCAACCTCGCGCAGATCGGCGGAATCTACTTCTGGGCGCTGATCGACGGCATCGTGCGCAGCCCCGAGAATGCGCTGCTGTCCGACAACGTCCCGCTCGTCACCGCGACCGGTGTCGTGTTCATCGCCAGCATGACGTACATCAGCTGGCGTGGGGTCGAGATCGGCGAGCGGATCCAGAACATCCTGCTCGGCATCCAGTATGTGGCTCTCGCGATCTTCGTCGTCGCCGCGCTCTGGCAGTTCTTCGCGGGGACCGCGCCGAATCCGACGCCGTTCGACTGGTCGTGGTTCAACCCCTTCGCCTTCACGGAGTGGGGCGGGTTCGTCGAGGCCGTTCTGCTCGCCCTGTTCATCTACTGGGGCTGGGACACCTGCCTCGCACTCAACGAGGAGACCAAGGACCCCAAGCGCATCCCGGGCCGCGCCGCGCTGCTCACGACCGTCATCCTGCTGTTCACGTACGTCGGCGTGACCGTCGCCGCGATGATGTACGCGGGACTCGGCGACACCGGCACGGGCCTCGGGAACGAGGCGAACGCCGACGACTTCTTCCTCGCCATCAAGGACGGCCTACTGGGGCCGATCGGGTGGGTGCTCGTCGTCGCCGTCATGATCTCGGCGATCTCGTCGACCCAGACGACGATCCTGCCGACCGCGCGCGGCACGCTCTCGATGGCGGCGTACCGGGCACTGCCGAAGCGGTTCTCGACGGTCCACCCGCGCTTCAAGACGCCGTCGTTCTCGACGCTCGTCATGGGCATCGTGGCATCGATCTACTACATCGGCATGACCCTGATCAGCGACAACATCCTGCAGGACTCGATCCTGTCGCTGGGCCTGGCGATCGCGTTCTACTACGCGATCACGGGCTACGCGTGCGTGTGGTACTTCCGGCGCGAGCTGTTCACGTCCGCCCGGAACGTCGTGTTCCGGCTCATCCTGCCGCTGCTGGGTGCGCTCATGCTCACCTACGCGTTCGTCCAGTCCGCGATCGACATGTATGACGTCGACTACGGCTACACGGTGCTGCTCGGCATCGGCGGGACGTTCGTCCTCGGCATCGGCGCCCTGGCGTTCGGCGTCGTGCTCATGTTCCTGTGGTTCCTCTTCCCGCGGGCCAAGCCGTTCTTCCGCGGCGAGAGCCTCAACCACGACACGCCCGTGCTCGTGCCCGACGATCCGGCCCAGTACACGCGCTCGGTCGACGGCGGCGTCTGACGCGAGATCCACCATCGGGCGGACAGCCCGTCGTGAGCCCGACGCGCAGCTCAGGATGAGCCCGGCGCGTAGCTCAGGATGAGCCCGGCGCGCAGCTCAGGCTGAGCCCGGCGCGCAGCTCAGGCTGAGCCCGGCGCGCAGCTCAGGCTGAGCCCCGGCGCCAGATCAGGCGATGTCGCGACATCAGGACGTTCACGCCCGGCGGATTCAGCCTGATGCGGGCACATCGCCTGATCTCGCTGCCTTCCCGGAGCGCGCAGGTGCGCCTGCCGAACCGCGAACGCGGCGCGGGCGTCGCGGTCGGGCGCCTGATTGGTCTGCGCGGCCACGACTGTTGGCGCCACCTTCCTGCGACGGCGCCTGATTGCGGAGCGGCCACGCGTGTTGGCGCCAGTCTCCTGCTTCGGCGCCGCATGTTCGTACGGGCCGAAGCAGGATGGTGGCGCCAACACCCCGGGCGGTGGGTCAGGCCAGGGCGGCCTCGAGCGGAGCGAGCTCGAGTGCGTGCGCGGTCGCGACGCCGACGTTGACCACGCCGCCACCCACGATGTTCAGCCCGGCCGCGAGCGCGGCATCCGCTCGGAGCGCGTCCTGCCAGCCCCGGCGCGCGATCTGACGGATGTAGGGCAGCGTCGCGTTCGTGAGCGCCGAGGTCGACGTGTTCGGCACGGCGCCGGGCATGTTGGCCACGCAGTAGAACACGCTGCCGTGCACGGGGAACGTCGGGTCGGCGTGCGTCGTCGGGCGGGTGTCCTCGAAGCAGCCGCCCTGGTCGACCGCGATGTCGACGAGCACGCTCCCCGGACGCATGCGTGCGACCATCCCGTTCGTCACGAGCTTGGGCGCCTTCGCCCCCGGGATCAGCACCGAGCCGATCACGAGATCGGAGTCGACCACGGCGCGGTCGAGGTCGAACGGGTTGGATGCCGCGGTCTTGACGCGGCTCTGGAAGTGATCGTCGAGGTAGCGCAGTCGCTGGACGTTGGTGTCGAACACCGTCACGTCTGCGCCCAGGCCGACCGCGATCACCGCCGCGTTCGCGCCGGCGACACCGCCGCCGATGACGGTGACACGGGCCGGACGCGTGCCGGGCACGCCCGACATCAGGAGGCCGAGGCCGCCCGCCGAGCGCATGAGGGTCGCGGCGCCCACCGTGGGGGCGAGCCTGCCTGCGACCTCGCTCATCGGGGCGAGCAGCGGCAGCCCGCCGCCCGCGACCTGCACGGTCTCGTACGCGATCGCGGTGACCCCGTCGGCGATGAGCCGGTCGGTCAGGGGCCGGTCGGCCGCGAGGTGCAGGTACGTGAACAGGACGAGGTCGTCGCGGAAGTGCTGGTACTCGCTCGCGATCGGCTCCTTGACCTTCAGGAGCAGCTCCGCGCGCGCCCAGACCTCGGCGGCGTCGTCGAGCAGCACGGCACCCGCGGACTCGTACTCGGCGTCGGGCATCGACGACCCGAGGCCCGCGCCGCGCTGCACGAACACCTCGTGCCCGGCGGCGACCAGGTCGTGGACGCCCGCGGGCGTGAGAGCCACGCGGTACTCGTTGTTCTTGACCTCGGTGGGGACGCTGATCCTCATCGTGCGTTCCTTTCCGCTCCGCCTTTGGAGCGCTCGGGCTCCTTGTGGGAGCGCCTCTAGAAAGCGGGGCGGATCGCCCCGACATCCTGCCCGCCGCCGGTGACCGACAGGGGAAGCTGTGACATCGTCGCCGCCACATCGGCGGATGTGAGTGCGCCGGCGCGCTCGAGCAGGCGCAGCGCGACGGCGGTGGCCGCTCGCCCGCTGCCGTCGAGCATCTTGAGCGCGACGGTCGTGCCGTCGGGTGCGACCATCACCATGACGCCTTCGGCGCCACCCTTCGCGAACACACCGAGGCGCTCGTTCACGATCGTGTCGGGTCGGCCGGGTCCGTCGATGGTCCAGGGGTTCTCGCGCACCGCCTGCACGAGCATGCCCGCGCTGCGGTGGAGCGCGAACGGCGACGTCGTGGACGAGTTGCCGATCCGGTGTACCGCGCGGGCGAGGCCGAACAGCGTGGTGGCGTAGACGGGAGCGCCGCAGCCGTCGATCGCGGTCGCAGCGCCCTTCTCGCCGAGCAGCCGCTCGATGACCTCGCGGATGTGCAGCTGCAGGGGATGCTCAGGCGAGAGATAGCCCGCGGTGTCCCAGCCGTTGGTGACGCACGTGAGGAGCATCGCGGCGTGCTTGCCGGAGCAGTTCATGCGGATGCGAGACCGCTCGGCCCGTTCCCGCACGAGTTCGTCCCGTGTCGCCGTGTCTCCCGGCCAGGCGGGCGGGCAGTCCAGCGCGTCCTCGCCGAGACCCGCGGCGTCGAGGATGTCGCGCACCGCGGCGACGTGACGGTCGGTGCCCGAGTGGCTCGCGGTGGCGAGACCGAGGCGCTCGCCGTCGAGCGGTGCCCCGGCGACGAGGCACGCGAGCGCCTGCAGGGGCTTGAGGCTCGAACGGGGCAGGATCAGCGCGGACGGGTCGCCGAGCTTGGCGGCGATGGTCCCGTCGGCAGCGAGGACGATGGCGATCCCGGCGTGGCGGGACTCGACGAATCCGCTGCGGTCGACGACGGCGAGCTCGACGGCATCGGCTGCGGCGAAAGTCTGCGGCACCCCGCCAGCCTACCGCCGGGGGCCCGGAGCGCCCCATGACAGACTGTGCACATGTTGGGCGAGCATCGATACTCCGTCCGGACCACGTGGACGGGCGATCGGGGCAGCGGCACCTCCGGGTACCGCGACTACGACCGCGCCGTGGCGATCGAGATCGACGGGAAGCCGGCCCTGCTCGCGTCGGCCGACAAGCCGTTCCGTGGTGATCCGTCGCGGTGGAACCCCGAGGACCTGCTCCTCGCCTCGTTGAGCGAATGCCATCTGCTGTCGTACCTCCACGCGTGCGTGCAGGTAGGCGTCGTGGTCGTCGGCTACGAGGACGATGCGTCGGGGCTCATGGTCGAGGACGGACGCGGCGGTGGGGCTTTCCACGAGGTGGTGCTGCGGCCGCGTGTGACCGTGGCCGATGAGTCGATGGCGGATGCCGCGGCCGCCGCGCACGCGCAGGCGAACGCGTGGTGCTTCATCGCGAACTCGGTGAACTTCCCGGTGCGCCACGAGCCGACGATCCTCGTCGCGTCCTGACCCGCGCGCCCCGTCGAGGGGTCAGCAGCGCCCGGGTCAGCGCCGCTCGTGCGGCAGGACCTGCTTGATGCGCTCGATCGGAGTGTGGGCGGGAGCCTCGTTG
>Ga0307505_10002811_pt1 | contig 11619 bp, 11 predicted proteins | sample 23_S_MG_FD_202183 | JGI IMG/M metagenome (GOLD analysis project Ga0307505, IMG submission 202183) | Soil microbial communities from Populus trichocarpa stands in riparian zone in the Pacific Northwest, United States - 23_S | ecosystem: Environmental > Terrestrial > Soil > Riparian zone > Trees...
GAAGCTTGCGTTTGTCGCATCCCTGTCCTCGAGATGCCTGTTCAACTGCCTCGTCAGCACCATCTTCGCGGTGACATCGAGCCTCCCGACGAACCGGGTGACCTCGGCGCCGAGCGAGTTCATCACATCGGTGGCAGGATCGATTATCTGGCCGGGCTCGGCGATCCTGTTCTCGTGCGCAGTGAATCTGGAGAAACTCGCGGTCACGCGACCGCCCCGAGTGAAGCGATCGAAAGCGACTGACTGAGCATTACCGCTTCCCGGACCGACTGCCGCGGAAAGGAGCTGGCCGCGCTGAGTGTGCCCCTGCAGAAGAACGCCGTGAAGAAAAGCGAGCCCCTCATCCCGCGTGCGTGACCCCGCCGACGACTCATACGAGAAAACTTCGGCGCGGAGCGCATTGATCGACGACGGAGATCCCCACGCCTTGCGGAATCCGACGTTCGTCATCGCGGCATGCTCGGGCTGGAGCAGATAGTCGCGCGTGTCAGCGCTGAAATCCTCGCGGCCGTACTCGCCGTAGATGTCGAAGCCGGTACCGGTCGGCGTCCACCTGACGAAAAGCGATCCGAGCTGGTTCTCTCTTCCCTCGATCGTCGGAAGATTTCTTCGATAGAGATTCTGGAACGGAAGCGCGAGCTGATCCGAGGAGATTCCGTCTCTCTCCCGCGGCGAGTGGAAGAACCGTGAACCACCGACCTCGAACCCCGGAACGCCGGTTAGCTGAAGCACGGCAACGACGCCGGCCATGAATCTCGTTGTGCCAGGCTCTTCCGGGCTCTCGTGAAAGGCAGAGCCGGTGACAGGCGACATCGAAGACTGATCCAGCAACCCGTAAACCAGCCGTCCGTGAAAGCTTATGAAACGGAGGCTTGCCGGCTTCGACGTGCCGACGAAAACGTGGCGGAACCCGCCGGCATTGTTGCCGAGTACGTAGGGGTATACGTCGGTTGGTCCCCACCACTGGCTGGCGGTTGAGACACCGGCTGCGAGGCCGAATCCGTCAGCGCGAATTGTGCTCTCGCCCGGATCGAGTCTCGCATACGCGCCTTCGCCGAATCTCTGCGGAAGATCTATCAGGTCGGGGAACTGACCATGGCGCAACCGGCCGTCGCCTTCAAGTGAATTCGGGTAAAGGTCGTACGACCCGTTCGCCGCATGGAACGCGACGGGAGCAAGACGGATCGATATCGGTCCCAACTCCGCCGAGATTCCCGCCTGCACGAACCCGGTCAGTCCCTTGCCCGCCCACACCGGTCCGTCGTTGCCGCCGAACGGGAAAGCAGTGTTGAGGATGACACCGGCAGTCGGCCTCACAAAGTCGATGCTCTTCGCTGAATCGCGCCCGAATGTATAGCGCCGGGCCCACGGATGAGCGGAATCGACTGGCGCCCTGGCATCGACTTCGCGCGGCGAGAAACCGCGAATGCTCCACGGCTCGGAACCTGACTTGCCAAGCGACTGGAGGTACCGGAGGTAGCTTTCCAGAACGCTGCCGGCAAAGACTTCGGTTCTGCCGCCAGCTAAGGACTGGCCGGCTGCGGTCGCGGGAATCGCAATGATAAGCGTTACCGCGCCCGCAAGTAGCAGGGCAGCGCAGGTACGCGTGAAGCAAGACCGGATGTACGTGGCAACTTTACCGCGACACATCAGGATAGAAGAATCAGAGTTTGTCAGGGTTTGTGAGTGTTGGCGGGTTCTGAGACAGGTAGAGCCAAGTTACCCTTTGCACACGAATAATGCATCGACTGCTACACCCAATACTTGGAACAACGGCGTTTGCATGTTTCGCCTCAGCGTCAGTTCTGCATGCCCAGGAATCCACTTCCGCACCGTTCGAGCAAGGCGCGGGGATTGCCGAGCCGGTCATTACAGTGAGCGGAGATTCGGTTGACCGGCTTCGCATGGCGGGGAGTTCTGAACCGGCCGGGCTGATGCTTCGCTCGACGTCGTCGCTCACCGATCCGCGGCGCTCGGGGCGCACCCCGCGTGCTTTCACGCTCGTCATGCCGTCGGTCAATCTCGTGACCAACAGCAAGCTTCCGTTCGGGCAGAACGACGGAGCGTTGTGGGCAGGCAAAGGCGCGAACGCTCGCATCATGCTTGGCTTCACTGCGTCCGCGGGCCCGGTAAGGCTCCTTGTGATTCCGGAGATCGTGCGCTCATCGAATCATGCGCTCGATATTGATCCAACCGACCCGGCGTTCATGGGGCCGCCGCCTCCATCGAGAAGTGTTTTCTCGTCGCCCTCAAATGCCTATCCGTATTCGGTCGATCTTCCATGGAGGATGGGCGACGCATCGTTCACGAAAGTCTACGGCGGACAGTCGTCGTTGACGATATCGTCGAGCGCATTCGAAGCGGGAGCCGCATCCGAGAACGAATGGTGGGGCCCGGCAGTGCGAAACCCGCTCGTAATGAGTGACAATGCTCCGGGATTTCCTCACCTGTTCCTCAGAACCCGCGGCCCGGTCTCGACGCCACTGGGCAGATTCGACGCCCGGTGGCTGGTCGGGAGTCTGAAGGAATCCGACTGGTTCGACTTCGATGACCAGAACGACACGAGGTCGATCAGCGCTATCGCTCTCACGTGGGGCCCGGGCCGGTCATCGCCGTTCACGTTCGGGTTCACGAGATCTGTGTTCGCTCCGGCAGACGGATATGGCGATGCCGCGACGCGGTGGTTCGATGCACTTCGGAACACTGGTCATCCCAATGCTCATACGCTCGCGGATTCGACGATGACTCCCGGTCCCGACCAGATATTCTCGCTCTTCGCGCGCGCGGCATATCCGCAGTACGGACTGGACACGTGGGCCGAGTGGGGGAGGTCTGACTTTCCGGTTTCGTTGAGGGATTTCATGGAGCAGCCGATCCATTCGCGCGGGTATACTGTCGGCGCGCAGCTCGTGAGACCGGTTGCGTCAGTCGCCCGCGTCCGCGTGCAGGGTGAGATAACGAGCGTCGAGCAAAGCACGACGTATCGCTTCAGGCCGCAGGGGTCGTTCTACACGAGCCGGGCGGTAGTGCAGGGCTACACGAACGAGGGCCAGATCATCGGCGCAGGTCTCGGTCCCGGATCGTCGGGAGGATGGGTCGCGGCTGACTTCCTGCGCGGTGGATGGCAGGCCGGCCTCACGTGGAGCCGGGTGCGATTCAACAACGACTCATTCTTTCTGCTTGGATACGCGATGAGATGCGGCCACGATGTGACGGTGGCGCCTGGTGCGCGGGCAAGTTTCTCGGGCTCGCGGCTAAGGGTTGGGGCAGAGCTGTCGTTCGCGAACCGGTACAACACGTTCTTTCAGAACAGGAGCAGTTGTGAAGCCGGGGGAAGCGGAAGCGATCGCTCGAACACGAACTTCTCGGTGACTATCGCTGCGCTGGCGTGGTGAGAACGGAGCTCAGAAAGACTTGAAGTAATCGAACGGCTGGTGACACCCGTTGCAGAAGTGGATCGACTTGCAGGCAGTTGACCCGAACTCGCTCTTCAGGACGGTGTTGGACGAGCGGCAGAACGGACACTCGATCGTCGGCCGCGCGCGCTGCAACGTCACCAGCTCCGCAATCCCACCGCCGCTCTCAGCCATGCCGCTCGGCGGCGCAATCCCGTAGTCCCTGAACTTCTGCTTCGTCTCTTCACTCATCCAGTCAGTCGTCCACGCCGGCGCGTAGACAGTCCTCACTTCAGCAGACTCGAATCCGTTCTGCGCGAGGATGTCGCATACTTCACGCTCGATCACCTGCATCGCCGGGCAGCCCGAGTATGTCGGCGTGATATCCACACGCACAGTGTCTCCGTCGAGAACCACGTCACGCACGATCCCGAGCTCGACGATATCGATGAACGGCAGCTCTGGGTCTTTCACCTCAGTGAGGATCGCGAGAATCTCCTCTCGCGAAAATCCTCCCTGCTGCTGTTTCTGCGCATTCCGCATTACCTCTGTGCCTCTACCATCCGGCGCCGGGATGCGATCGCGCGACAATCTGCATCTCGGAGAGCATGTGGCCGAGCGCTTCGGTATGGCTGCCTTTCCGGCCGCGGGTCATTGCGGGAGGATCGTCCGGGATCGTGAGAGTCGCGCGCGTGAGCACGTCGCGGACGACTGTTTCCCACTTCGGCTTTAGTGCGTCGAGATCAGCGCCGATTCCTGCCGCCGCCATCTCTCTGTCGATCGAATCCGCCTCGAACATCTCGCTGCTGAAGCGCCATAGCTCATCAAGCGCCTTCTGCGCGCGGGAATGACTCTCAGCGGTCCCGTCTCCAAGACGCAGCACCCACTCGCTCGAATGACGGACGTGATAGCGGACTTCCTTGAACCCCTTCGCTGCGATTCCGGCAATCTCAGCATTCGCCGACTTCATTAGCTGCTCGAGCAGGTGATAGCTGAAAACGTCGAAAAGAAACTGCCGGACGATCGTGAACGCGTAGTCTCCCTTCGGAAGCTCTACCAGGTGGATGTTGCGGTACTCCACCGCCTCACGGAAATACGCAAGATCGTCTTCGCTCCGGCCCTTGCCTTCGGTTTCGCCGGCGAGCTTGAGGAACAGCGTCGCCTGGCCAATGAGGTCGAGGGCGATGTTCGCGAGCGCGATGTCTTCTTCGAGGATGGGACCATGCCCGCACCACTCCGAGAGACGGTGGCCGAGCACGAGCCTGTCGTCACCGAGCCGCATGGCGTACTGGGATACGGAGGATGCCGCCGGCGCAGACTGCATCAGAATCCCTTGAGACCGCGCGGAATCTTGTAGAACTGCGGGTGCCTGTAGATTTTCTCCGCGCCCGGATCGAAGAATGGCCCTGCCTGATCGCTTGGGCTTGCCGTTATGAAGTTCGACGGAACGACCCAGAGGCTCACAACGCCTCCGCGGCGGCCGTACACATCGCGCGCATTCTGGAGTGCGATCTCCGCATCAGGAGCGTGGACGCTTCCTGCATGCTCGTGAGGAGCGCCGCCGTCCTTCTGCGTGAACACCTCCCACAGAGGCCACTGCGTTTCGCCTTTATCCGGAGATTCGCTCGTCTCGTAGCCAACTCCTACCGACGCGCTCGATGCCATGGATCAGGCCGCCGACGATTGAGGGATGCTCGAGTGCTTCGCCGCGTATGCTTCCGCTGCCTCACGCACCCAGCGACCGTTCTCATGTGCGTCGCGCCGCGCCTGGAGCCGCTCGCGGTTGCAGGGCCCGTTGCCTTTCACCACCTGCCAGAACTCGTCCCAGTCGATCGGGCCGAAGTCGTAATGCTGTGTGTCGGGATTGTACCTGAGCTCGGGATCCGGAAGCGTGAGTCCGACAGCTTCAGCCTGCGGAACCGTCAGGTCGATGAAGCGCTGGCGCAGCTCGTCATTCGTCTTACGCTTCACGCGCCACCGCATCAGCTCGGCAGTGTTCGGCGAATCGGTGTCACTCGGGCCCAGCATCATGAGTGACGGCCACCACCAGCGGTTCACCGCGTCCTGCGCCATCGCTTTCTGCTCGGGGGTTCCCTTTGCGAGGGTAGCGATTATCTCGTAGCCCTGTTTCTTGTGGAAGTTCTCTTCCTTGCAGATCCGGATCATCGCCCGCGCATAGGGGCCGTATGAAGCTTTTGCGAGAACTGTCTGATTCACGATGGCGGCGCCGTCAACGAACCAGCCGATGACTCCCATGTCGGCCCACGAGAGAGTTGGATAGTTGAAGATGCTCGAGTACTTCGCCTTTCCGGTCAGAAGCTGGTCGACGAGCTCGGCCCGGTCGACGCCCAGGGTTTCGGTGCCGCAGTAGATGTAAAGCCCGTGGCCCGCCTCGTCCTGCACCTTTGCGAGCAGCACCATTTTCCGTTTGAGGCTTGGGGCGCGAGTAATCCAGTTCCCTTCGGGCAGCATGCCGACTATCTCGGAATGCGCGTGCTGGGACATCATCCGGATGAGCTGGGTGCGGTACCTGTCAGGCATCCAGTCCTTCGGCTCAATCGTCTCGCCCGCGGCGATCCGGGCTTCGAAGGCCGCATTCAGCGCCTCCGTTTCGGAATTGTCGGTTTTCTGTTGATTCACGCAGTCCGTCCTTGCTTCGGGGCCGTATTCTAAACGTATCCGGGGCGGTGGGAAAAAGTTAGCCACGTCGTCCCATGGAGGTGTAAACTTCACGGTCGCAACGAGTTCCGTGTCAGCCACAATTCTGCCAGAGCCTTATAGTGACGCCTGCCGACAACCCCATCACCGAATCCGGACGTGTGACATCGAATACCGCCGCCGGAGTCGCGACAATCACTTTCTCGCATCCAAAGAGCAATTCGCTTCCCGGCAGGCTGCTCGCCGAGCTGGCCGGTGCGGTTCGAGCTGCCGGTGAGGATGCGGAGGCGCGGGTGATAGTGATCAGGAGCGAGGGAGACGGGCCGTTCTGTGCCGGTGCTTCGTTCGCTGAATTGCAGGGGATCACCGATGCGGAGGGTGGTAAGCGGTTTTTCATGGGGTTCGTGAATCTCATCCTGGCGATGATCCGGGCGCCCAAGTTCGTTGTGACGCGTGTGCAGGGGAAGGCGGTCGGGGGAGGAGTGGGGATCGTGAGCGCGTCTGACTACGCTCTCGCTGCGACCGGTGCGTCGCTCAAGCTGAGCGAGCTCGCGGTTGGACTTGGCCCTTTCATCGTCGGGCTGCCGATCGAGAAGAAGGTCGGGATGGGCGCGTTCGCGGCGATGTCGATCGATGCGGACTGGCGGGATGCGTCGTGGGGACTTCAGCATGGATTGTATGCCGAGGTACATCCCGACATCGCAGCGCTCGATGCTGCGCTGGAGAAACGCGTTGCCGCTCTTGTGTCGAGCAATCCCGAGGCGATGGCTCAGCTCAAGCGGGTGTTCTGGGAGGGCACGGAGGGGTGGGAGGCGCAGCTCGAGGCACGGGCCGAGATGAGCGGGACGCTTGTATTGTCGGAGTTTACGAGCCGGGTTGTCGGGAGAGCGGGCGCGAGCTGAACCAGCATTCAGCCGCCGTGTGAACAGCACTTAAACGCCGCGCGAACTAGCATTCAGCCGTCCCCCAAACTAGCACTTAGCCGCCGTGCGAACTAGCATTCAGCCGTCACATAAACTAGCACGTAGCCGCCGCCCGAACTAGCATTCAGCCGCTGCCCGAACTACCTTGTTGAGTGCCCCGAGCCGCCTCACACTTCCGCCGGTATCTCGCGCCCCGCCTCCGCGAGGCACTTCGCGACACGCCGGCGATATTGATCCACGGACCCCGGCAGAGTGGCAAGACGACGCTCGCCCGAGCGATTGCCGAGCCTCGCGGCTACCGCTACATCTCTTTTGACGATGAGGCCACGGCTGCCGCTGCCAGGAATGACCCACTCGGTTTCGTGGATACGCTCCCGGCGAAATCAATCCTCGATGAGGTGCAGCGGGTGCCGGAAATCTTCACCTCGCTCAAGCTGGTCATTGACCGCCGCCGGACCCCCGGACGCTTCATCCTCACCGGGTCGGCCAATGTGCTGCTCGTACCCGAACTTGCAGATTCCCTTGCTGGAAGAATGGAGATATTGCGCCTTCACCCGCTCTCTCAGTGCGAAATCGGAGACGAGCGACCAGGCTTCCTGGCCGCGCTGTTTCGGGGCGCGTTCAAGACAGCGACTACCGACCGTCTCGGCAACAATCTCATCGAACGCATCGTAGTTGGTGGATACCCCGTCGCCCTGGCGCGTCGAACCCCCGCACGGCGCCGCGCGTGGTACCGCGACTACGTGGAGACTCAGATTCAGCGGGATGTCCGCGATCTCTCGCGCATCCGTTCTCTCGATGCCTTGCCACGGCTGCTTGAACTGGCAGCTTCTCAAACTGCACGCCTGATAAATATCTCAGACCTGGCTGCACCATTCGAGCTCACCCGCCAAACCATACACGAGCACGTCACGTTGCTCGAGCGAATCTTTCTGCTCGAGCGGTTGCCGCCGTGGCACACGAATCGGTTGAGCCGGCTCGTGAAGCGCCCCAAGCTCCACATGACCGATACGGGAGTCGCTTGCGCGCTACTCGAGGCTGATGTCGCCGCGCTCAAGGCCGACCGCACACTGCTCGGGCAGTTGCTGGAGACGTTCGTGCTGCAGGAACTCAGACGCCAGGCAACCTGGCGTCCTACGTCGGTGGCGTTCCATCATTTCCGCGACCGTGATGACTTCGAGGTTGATATCGTGCTGACCCAGGGACGCACGGTTGCAGGAGTGGAAGTAAAAGCGGCGGCGACTGTCAACGACGCGGATTTTCGCGGACTCCGCAAGCTGCGAGACGCAGCGGGATCGGCCTTCGTCGCAGGGGTTGTCCTCTACGATGGCAGCGCAACCATAAAGTTCGGCAACGGCTTCTTCGCAGTTCCCGTGCGACGGCTTTGGGAACCAGTGTGACACCGCATTCACCGAGTCCGTCGTTGAAGAAGCCGCCGTTGCCTGGTTGGCAGTTGCAGCCCGTGGCATATAAGCGCGTGGCTATGTACTCCCTTCATTCTTGATTGACACCGTAGGAGCGCCACTAGGCCTGCCGCTGAGCTGATACATACTCTCGGAGTTCGTCCACCAACTCCCGGACCGGTGCAGGCAATTGCCGCCGTTTTGCCGCCGGCAGCCGGACCAACGCTGCGAGGAGCCGCCGCTCGAGGGTGGCTCCATGCGTCCGCTCATACCAGAGTACGCGCTGACGAGAGCGAGGGCAAGCACTCAAAGGCGTGAGAACCGGTCGCGGGCGGCCGCATCTTCGTCCCGTGCATCTACCTGCATCATGGAGCATCCCATGCATCGAATCGTGGCAGGCTGCCTTTCGCTCGTGTTCCTGACCGCTGGTTGCAGCGCGGACTCCGGCACAGGACCCTCACAGACCTATGCTAACATCGCGGGGAGCTACGCTGGTTCGCTTGTTGGTCTCTCACAGGGCATCGCCCTGGCTTCGACGTTCAGCGTTACGATTACCCAAGCTTCGGGCACGCTGACCGGCAGCTATGCCTTGTCGGGCACGCTTACGGACGGGATCTCCTCGGTCGATGTTTTTGGCACCGGAGCGCTTACGGGCACCTGCCACCTGTGCCGTTCTCCTGACGTATCCCAGCACGATCATCCTCACCCGGTAAGGAGTCGCGGGGGGTGCGACTCAGCCCATCTCTTGACATACCATATGTGGTATAGCCATAATATGATATGTGGCGTATCGAGGAGCACCGCCGGGTTGAGAAACAGCTCGACGTGGTCCCGACGGATATCCTCAAGCGCTACGAGAAGTGGTTGGACATTGCCGCGATATCAGGACCTCCCGGACTTCGGGCAATCAGAGGCTTCAATGACGAAGCGCTGTCAGGAGAATGGAAAGGTCATCGCTCATCGCGCCTGGCAATCAAGTACCGCATCATTTATCGGGTAGTCGCCGTGGATCAGCTCTTTCAGGTCGTTTCAATTACAGCCCATGACTACCGGAGGCAGTAAGATGAGCCAGTTCCGTCCAGCCAGGCGCCGGATACCGGTATCGGTTGGCGAATCCGTGCGCATCATTCGCGAACTTCAGGAGTTGAGCCAGAATCAGTTGGCCCAGCTTACGGGAATACCTCAGGCCACGATTTCCGCGATCGAGAACAATCGCGTCAGGCTCGGCGTGGAGCGTGCGAAGGTCCTTGCTCGCGCGCTCGAATGTCATCCCGCGGTGCTGGTATTTCCCGGTTGGGACTCGGATCGGCAATCGGCTGCATAACAGGCCGGGGTGATCGCGCTGCGTGATACGCCGCTTCACTCGACGGATGAATGCCGCGGACCGCCCTGCACTCAGCCCGTTGGCGGCGGTGGCGGCGGTGGCGGCGGTACCGGCTGTGGCTGAGCACGAGGCCCGAATCCCGGCCGCGTCTGCCCACTATGGCATGTGCTGCAACTGACGCCGGGATTCTCACTCCGGATATTCCTGATGTTCTTCAGCAGCGAGTCGTTGATGACCGCCGACATCGCCACCATGTCGCGCGCCACCTGCTTTGCAACCTTGTCTTCCGAGGAGAAGTCGCTCGTGACGTGACAGTGCGAGCAACTGACGCCGAGCGCGTTGCTGTAGCCACGGCTCATTATGCCGAGCAGCATGCGGGCTGACACGCCCTTGAGCGTCCTGATGTCCTGAAACACCTCCTCGGCGGGGAGATCCTCCTTGCCCTTTATCTGCTCGAGGAGACGATTCACATGGATCAGCCTGTCCGCGCGGAGTGAGTCGTTGCGGGCGGCAACCTGCTCCGGCGTCGGAGCAGGCGCGGCTGCCGGAGTCTGCGCGGATGCTGCCTGAGTCAATGCTGCAAATGCGACTGACATCAACAAAACATTGTTCATCGCATCCCTCGGCTTGGGTATATGCTCAGTCTACTGCGGAAGTGACTGCTAGATGTGACAACTGCTCAGGCCGCGCTTCTCCAGGTACTGCTGGTGATAATCCTCCGCCTCGAAGAATGCGGTCGCCGGCGTAATCTCCGTAACGATCGGAGACATGTACTTCCCGCTATTCTCGCGCTCCTCCTTCGAGGCGAACGCCGCCTTCTTCTGCTCGTCGTCATGGAAGAAGATGGCCGACCTGTACTGGGTTCCTACATCAGGACCCTGACGGTTCAGCGTCGTCGGATTGTGGTTGTCCCAGAAGACCGTCAACAGGTCATCGTACGTCAGGCGATCCGAATCGTACGCGACCTCCACCACTTCAGCGTGCCCTGTCTTACCGCTGCACACGTCGCGATAAGTGGGATTCTCCATCGTTCCGCCGAGGTAACCGACGCGGGTCGAGATCACGCCGGGGATCTGCCGGTATGCCGCTTCGACTCCCCAGAAACAGCCTGCACCGAATGTCGCTTTCTTTTCCATTTCAGTCTTCCTTCGAATCGTTCATGAATTGCGCGAGCAGGTGATGAAAGTGGTGGGTTCCGACTTCGCGCCGCGCGGAGAAGCGTCCCCTGTCGTAAAGGCGCGAGCTGACGCCGCGCTGGACCGACTCGACAACTTCCTCGTCTTCCATCTCGACCTTGTGGAGATCCGCGCCCACTCCCTGCTCCCTAAGTGACTCGTTCCACACGTACGATATGAAGGATACTCTGGTGCGCGCCGGACCGAGAGGGCTCACGACGTTCATCGACAGTCCCCACGGATAGAAATTCAGCATGATGTTGGGGAAGAGCCAGAAATAGAACGCCGCAACGCGCTTTCCGAAGTCGGGATGCCCCGCGGGAAGGTCGAACACCGGCTGGCCGGGCTTCGCGATTCCCATCTGCAGCGAAGAGTGGCTGAACACCTCGGTGTAGTACGAGTTGTAATCGAGCTGCTCCGAGAGTCCCGCGTGGACGTACGGTATGTGGAACTCCTCGAGGTAGTTGTCGCAGTAGAGGGCCCAGTTCGCGCCGATCAGATAATCGCGCGAAGTCTTCTGGTCACGCCTGAACTCGTCGAGCGGCATCCACGAAACGCGGTCGTCAATGGGCCTGATCCATTCCTCGAAAGCGACCGCCGGGTCGAGTGACGTGAAAAGCAGGGGCCCCCATTTCCGGAGAGGCAGTCGCGGCAGGCAATCAGCCGGTGAAGGAAAATTCAGCGTGTCGTCGAACTCCGGCATCGATGTAAAGCTTCCGTCGAGCCCGAACCGCCGGCCGT
>Ga0307505_10002812_pt1 | contig 11618 bp, 16 predicted proteins | sample 23_S_MG_FD_202183 | JGI IMG/M metagenome (GOLD analysis project Ga0307505, IMG submission 202183) | Soil microbial communities from Populus trichocarpa stands in riparian zone in the Pacific Northwest, United States - 23_S | ecosystem: Environmental > Terrestrial > Soil > Riparian zone > Trees...
GGAATTACTTTTTCCGGCACAAGTTCCCAGTCCAATAGCGCAACTCAAACTTCAGGGAAAAAAGAGGCGACGTGCCTCCTCAAAAGGACAACAGCGATCTGCCACCGGAACGAAATGGAAGTGGGGAGATGAGTCATGACAACGGTCGCTGAGGTGAAACTGTGGGGCCGCACGATCGGAGCTGTTTCGCTTGAGGACGGCAGCGATGTGGCCGCATTCGAGTATGCTCCGGAATTCGTGTCCAGCGGGATTGAAGTTTCGCCGATTGTGATGCCGTTGAAAAGGTCCGTATACATCTTCCCTGAACTCCCGCGTCTCGCCTTTCACGGTTTGCCGGGATTGCTTGCAGATTCCCTCCCGGATAAATTCGGCAATGCCCTCATTGACACGTGGCTCGCTACGCAAGGCCGGTCCCCTGAGACCTTTAATGCGGTGGAACGGCTTTGCTATACGGGTTCGCGCGGTATGGGAGCTTTGGAATTCGTCCCGAGCATAGGGCCAAGGGAAAAGACCTCACGAAAAATTGAGGTTGACGCTCTTGTAAAACTGGCCTCCGCGGTCCTGAACCAGCGTAGCGGTCTAGAAACAACCTTTGACGATCCAGATTCGCTCAGAGAGATCCTTCGTGTGGGAACTTCGGCGGGCGGTGCTCGGGCAAAAGCCGTGATCGCGTGGAATCGAGAAACGAACGAAGTAAGATCCGGACAAGGAAACGCAGGCGATGGTTTTGAGTACTGGCTCCTGAAATTCGACGGCATCACCGGAAACAGAGATAAAGAGCTTGCTGATCCACAAGGCTACGGCGCTATAGAGTATGCCTATTATCTGATGGCTTGTGAGGCAGGAATAAGAATGACCGAGTGCCGCTTGCTCGAGGAAAATGGCAGACGACACTTTATGACAAAGCGATTCGACAGGCTTGATTCGGGCGAAAAGTTCCACATGCTCTCATTGGGCGGCCTGGCACATTTTGACTTTAACATGGCCGGCTCCTATGGGTACGAGCAGGCAATAATGATAATGCGACAGCTCGGACTCCCAATCTCCGCGATCGAGGAGATGTTTCGTCGCATGACCTTCAACATCCTTGCCAGAAATCAGGACGATCATGTCAAGAATATTGCCTTTTTAATGGACAAGGAGGGCGGGTGGTCTCTTGCTCCCGCTTTTGACGTTGCGTATAGTTTCAATCCGTCCGGACCATGGACTTCGAGTCATCAGATGACCATGAACGGTAAACGGGACGGATTCTCCATCGACGATTTCAAGGCCTGCGCCAAAACAGCTTCGCTTAAACGTGGGCGCGCTGAATCAATTATCACCGAGGTTCGAAACGTGGTAGAAAAATGGCCGCAGTTTGCCGACGTGGCAAAAGTTACCCAGTCGTGGAAAACGCAGATTCAGCAGAATCTGCGCCTGGAATTGTCCTCGATCTGAACCGCAATCATTACCTAGGGTCGAAGTCACTGCATTACTCACCTAGGCTGATCGTTAGCTCCCGTAAGTCCTATGAGTCTCTGGTTTCTTGATCCTCGGTATTCGCCTGCTCTGCTGGCGTCCTCATAAAGGAAGGGTCCGTCAATGAGAATGTCGATGTGGGTAAGGATATAGTCCGTACGCGGATCCTTTCTCGCGATCAAAGTCTCGAGCTTGTATCCCGAATAGATCGTTATGTCGAGTCTATGATCTTTCAATCGGGAAACCAGTTCAGCCACAGAACCTGGTTGATCGAAAGGTTCTCCGCCGAGAATGGTTACGCCGTCATGTGTGGAGCGGTTTGCGACAATCTCATTGACGATTGAAGCGATAGAAACCACGCTTCCGTTTTCACGTTCGTGAGTCTGAGGAACGAAGCAGCCGTGACAGCGAATCGAACAGCCGCTGACTTGAACAACACTCCGTCGTCCAGGGCCGTCGACCGTCGAGTGATGATAGAGACGGTAAAGCCAAAGAGACGAATCGTCTGCTTCATTTTGCTTCGGCGACTTACATTGACCCGGGAAAACTGGCAAGGCTCTGCCCAACGTTTCGGCAGGCTTAGCACAGTTTATGTTCACTCGCGTCCCAAGATCACTCGCAAGGTCGTCGACGGCTCGCGCGGGCGTCTGCGAGATCTCAACGGTGACACGCCCCACATCGGGTTCCATCACAAAGACGAGTTCCTTATTCATTTGATCCCACGCGCCGTTTTGTCTGGGACTTTATATGAAATTCGGCTGTTTTCCGGTCGGTTGTGGGTGCTCCGAGTACTTGCCTAAGCTGCTGGGCCGTCTTCTCGCATGCCGACCCCTGGATGCCGATGATCTCCGTTTCGCACTTCCCGGTTTCGGTGTCGATGGTGAATTCGATTTCAGGCATATTCTCTCCTTAATTCAGAATTTCACTTTGATCTTGATCGTCTTTCCGACTCGATCTTTGATTAGAGTGCCGCCGAGTTTCTTGGCCATCTTTCGGGCCGCTGCTTCGTGATAGCTGTTCTGAAGCCTGATCACGAAATCATTCCCAAGACGGTACGCAAGATCCAAATCATCGACAATGGCAACATAACCCTTTGCGGTTTTTTGGAACCCGATATCACCTAGTAGGGACTGGCCCTTTACATCTCGACGCCGGATCACGATGTCGGCGGTCCGAGGGTCTCTTCTGTCCCAACCTTCGAGAGGAATATCGGTTCCCTGTGTCGGCGATGTGAAGCCGCATTCTACAAGGGCATCGAGAAGTAATTCGCGATTCGGGAATGACTGGGAATCAAAGGTCATATATTTGCTCATTCAAATTCTCCCTACTTAGAGTTCATAGATCCGATCTGTGCGACTTCCGCCAAAGCCGGTATTCTCGTTTCGTGAACCTACACCTTTGATATTGTTCCGCGCCCACTTGCGGATCTCTTCGATCTTCTCGCTCATCATTTGTGCTGTAGGCGTGATGTTCTCGGCGGCTTTAAGAATGTCGCGGGTTTCGGCCCGTCGGTCGCCGTCGATAAAGGCTTCAAGGACTCCGTCTTGTACTGCACCTTCGATCTCCGCACCGGAAAAGTCATTACTTTTTTCTACGAGCTTGTCGAGATCGAAGTGTTCGGCATCGAGCGCTCGTTTCTTAAGGTGGACCCGGAATATCTCCTTGCGGTCCTCTGTCTCCGGAAGATCGACAAAATGGATATATGAGAACCTACCGATCCTGAACTGCTCGGATTCGAGTTCTCGAACGTCGTTCGCGGTCGCGAAAACGAGAACGTCCTTGTTGTCCTGCATCCAGTTGAGAAGATAGGAGATCGTGCGGGCCGTCTCACCGCCGTCGGTCTTGTTGGACGACTTCATTCCAGAGACTGCCTTCTCGAATTCACTAATTCCGAGAATGCCCTTGATCGTTCCGGCGATAGACAACGCCCGCTTTATCGACATGGCGGATGAGCCAATGACACCTCCGCCCTCACCCATGATCGAACCGAAGTCCAGATCGAGCAGGGCCCGATTCGTAATGCTTGAAGCGACACGTTTACAAAGGTCCTTTCCGCACCCCGGCAATCCAACCAGGAGAATTCCCTTGCACGGTTCGACGTGTCGGGCCTTTGCCCTAGGGCTGAACGTGTAAGCCGCTCTTTCCAGAATTGCCCTAAGCGATCGGTAACCACCTAGGTTGCTTGCCGGTTCCGGATGAACATACGTCAGTGAACCGCTGCCTCGAATTACGTTTTTCTTTTCCTCAAGAATCACATTGATCGAGTCCTGATTCAGACCGTTGCAACTGATGACCGCTTTCGCAACCACGTTGCTGATCTCGACTGCCGTCAGACCAAGGAGCGATTGTTGCAGCGCGTCTTGCGTCTCCTTGGTAAGGCTAATGTCGAGACCATTGGAACGCAGGTTCTCAAACTGTAGTTCGATCGAGTCTTCGATCTCGGACTCCCTCGGAAGGTCGAGTTCTATCTGCGTGACTTCTTTTTCTAGTGTTTTTAGTTCGGGAAAGTTCGGTCCGACAAAGAGAACTGTGGCTTTCGTGGATTTGAGCTTCCAGGCGATCTCGCGAAGTCTTCGAACGAGCAGCGGATCTTCCTGCCCATACGGTGAGATATAAGGTGCGTAATCACATAGCAAGAAAATACCCGTCTTCTGCTCGCTAATAAAACCAAGAAGGCTTTCGGGGTCTTCGGTGTCGCCGATCGTTTGAGGCGAGCTAAGCAGTCCCTCTTTCGGATCGACCACTTTCTGAAGGCCGCTGGGGCGGCTCCAGAAATAGAGAGGCTTTTCCTTATGCCTATCCTGAAATACAAGATCGATCAACGCCTCTCGTACGCGGTCTTCCTCGAATGTATTGATGGCGATAAGCGGATACCGGGCTCTGATCCGGATGTCGAGCTCATGCAGAAACTTCCGGATGCTGTCGGCACCGGTTTCTAATTCAGACATTATTTGTTTGCTGGAAAGTGTTAAGAAACGGATTGTGTGACAAGACGCCCGTTATGGCCATTTCGTCCATTGTTGCCGGTCGGTTTAGCTGCTTCGGTCATTCTTTCGACCTTCTGCATTTCTTCTCTTGAGGCGATGCCGTTGTCGATCTTGAACCCCAAATTTGCTAAAGCCCTGCCGACAGCACTTGTTTCACCGTTTTCGATAAAGGACGTTGTATTTACATATCCCTGTCCCCGGATCTCAAAGGCATGGCCGGTAGAGCTGGGTCCTGTGTCATCTCGGTTCCGATACGCACCGGCCTTTATACATACGAAACCGCTGTCCTCGTTAAGGCTTACGATCTCGGTAACGATCCGGCCGTCCGGGTATTTCTCATAGAACTCCGCTATGCGTGCGTGAACCGGAATGTATTTACTCAGGTCGAAGTTTGCCATTTTTAAGACCTCGTCTTCGTTGATCTAAAGTTCGAGAGCGCTTAGCCGATCCTCATCGAGCAGCTTCTTTGAATGAACGGATGTCATGCGAAGAAGATCGCTTAAAGCAGTTCGCATCTCTTCCGGCGAGCGCTGCTTGGCTTCCCGGCCCGCGACGGTCTGCAATTGTTCGAGCACGTTTTCGAGAGATGTATCGCCCGTGAAGTTCATCAGCTGATACCATTCGCACATTTGACGTGCCCGTTTAGCCAATGAACCCGACACAAACTCCGCATCCTTCATTCGTTCCGCCATTTCCGAGGCCGATTCGAAGATCTTCGCTGTTATCTGTGCAAAGCCTTCCTTGATCGGAGAAACGGCCTCTTCGGTTTCACGCTGAGCGGCCTCGATCTTCATCTCCCGGATCCGCTCTTTTACCTCTCGTTCTCGACGGGTTTCAGCGGTGACCTCATCGACCTTCATTTCTTCGATACGGCGTTTAGCATCGATCTCAAGGTCGATCTTCGTCTGCTCGGAATTGATACGGGTCGTTTCGAGTGCAAGAGATTTTGCGAGGTTTCGCTCGGCGATCATCTCCGATTCTAGAATGATCACCTTCGGCTTCATCGTAATCACGAGGCCATCGCGGATCATCTCGCGTGTAGGGACCATTCCGATGGCTTGTGCCGCAACCGCATTGACGAACTCCTCTCGATCAAAGGCTTCGTCGCTCGTGGCTTCGAATCGGTCCGCTGAATCTCTCGCAAGCTGATAGAAACTGTTGTGAAGGATAGCGAGGATCTCGTCGTATTTAGAAAGAACCTCGCTCTTTGCTGCGGCCAGAGTTTCGCAGGCTTGAAGGTATGCCTTTTCAAAAGAATCAAACGCGGTCCAGGGAATCCATTTATATTCGCTCGTTCCCCAGACGGTTTCGCAGAGCGTGAATCTGAAGCCGAACTTGTTGAGAGCGTTATGAGCCTGGGCCGCGCCTCGCATCAGGCGATTCCGATACACGTCCGGCAGCAGGCCCGCACGTGGGGGACTTACTCTGACGGCTGCATTATCTGGAAGCCGAACTCCGAGGGTCTTCCATTCCAGTTGCCGAACAAGACTACCGAACCCTCGACAATCGATGTTCATGAAGATGCCTTCACTTTCCAGGGTTGATAGATCGAAGGGAAGAGATTCAACCTCTTCCGCACAGATACCCAACTCCGTCGCAGCTCGGTCCTTTCTGGTTTCAAGCCGAGCTAGCACTTCCCTGGCAATTTCAGCGGGCTGTTCTACCAAAGAATCTCGGGAAATTTCTTTTGCCGAGGTGTCAGGCTCCTGTGAACCACCGAAGACATTTCGAAGAACGGATGAGGCTAGCGATGGCAATGCCGAAGTACTGGTCATTCCAGCAGATGTTTGAGTTTCCATTCGCATCCTGTCCACCGCTCAATTTTCTACGATTCCGTAATGCTGAAGACACTCGGATAATGGCCTTAGCACGTGATCCTCATCACGACAAACTTTGATCCCGTTGATGTCAACAAATTCCAATTCACTGAGACAGAAATATCCCCATTCGCGCTCAAGCCCGACAACATAACCAAAGAAGCAAGTGTCGTCTTCATAAGCATCGCCTTCTGTCGCGAACCAGATCCATCCGCTCAACGGAAAGTGGAACACGGCAAAGACTGCGGGATCCTTGTTCCCCTCTTGGTCACCAATCTTTGGCAGCGCCTTCTTAAGTTCTTCTGATAATAGTTCCGACATACGGGTTGACCCTTTCGAGTTTTGTCACGTGATGTCTGCCGCCTGTTTTCGAAATAATATGTTCTATGATGAAGAGGCTTCCGGCGGCATGACTCCGCGACAATGCCGTTTCAAAAGCTCGTTTTGAATTTCGTTTGGAAGAACAGTTCGATCTCGCGATCCGGGGAACAACCGAAAGCGAAAGCTTCTCGAGAGAATCGGCGGGGTCATTAAAGCTTCAGTTAGTACGCTGAATGCTAATCGTTATCGGTTTGCGTGTGGCGTTTCTGACGGTCACGCCATAACCCGTCGCCCCAGTATTTGCATATAGCTTGATCGAAGCGACTGCTACTTCTTCACCTCGAAACTCCTTGCTTAAATCCAGCGAAATCATGCTTTAGGGGGCCGGCGAGCCGGAGCACGTTTATTCCAAGTGTCCATGATCCGATCAATCCACTTGAGCTCTACTTCAACCTGCTCGATGAACAGCTTAATCATCCATACTGCCTCGTGATGCTGGTGTCCTACTTCTCTAAGAACCTCTTTTAGCGTCTTACGCTCCTCAGAGATCCTATCAATCAACAGGGCCTTCCGCGTTTGAATCTGTTTCTTGAAGATATCCGGCGATGCCTGCCACGAAAGAGCCAACCAAATCAGAAATGGCTGATACACCTTGTCCTCTAACCAGTGCTTCGCGTCGAGAGCGTCAGCTAACTGCTCACGCCCCTTGCTCGTCGTCTGAAAAACCCGCCGTTCAGGACCGGCTGCGGGTTCCTCATCTGGTGCCAGACGAGTTAATTCCAGGCGTAGCAATTTATCTAGTGAATAGTAAATCTGCGGCCTCGAAACAGGCGCCCAGTCACGGATATTCCGCTCTTCCAGAGTTGCGTTCACGTCATAGCCATGCATCGGCTGCTCAATTAAAAGACTCAGTACGATAAGATCTGGGATTGTCAGTCTTAGATTGCCACCAAGCCGAGCATCGGATCCTTTTTTTTTCTTGACACCGTTCACAGTACCTCTCATACTATCATTCTAGTCTTATTAAGACTAGTAAGGAGAAAATGATGAGAAGCTTCACATAGTTTCGTCGGCGGTAAGCATTTTAAAAAACAGCAAAAAGGAGAATTATGCTCGGACTAAGAACAACTATTTACAATGTTGGCGACATTAATAAAGCGACGGATTGGTATTCACAAGCATTTGAAATCGAACCATATTTTGATGAGCCTTATTATATTGGATTCAACATTGGCGGATACGAATTAGGGCTTCAACCTGAAGAGAATCCGACAATTGATAAGGTTGAAAGTGTTGTATCGTATTGGGGAGTCGAGAAAATTCATGAAGTTCACGACCGACTGATTGGCTTAGGAGCAATCGAAAATGAAAAACCTTACAACGTTGGCGGCGATGTAATGACAGCCACCGTCAAGGACCCTTTCGGCAACATTATTGGTCTAATTTATAACCCGCATTTTAAACTAAACAATTAAACAATATGCCTTCAAAGCAAGAATTTGTAGATTTCGTCTTGGAACAGATTGAAAATGCCGGAGAAATATCTGTTAAAAAGATGTTTGGCGAATATGTAATTTACTCGGACGGAAAAATGTTTGGGTTAATTTGCGACAATAAATTATTCATAAAACCAACAAAATCTGGACGGGAATTTATTGGCGATGTGGTTGAAGCATCGCCATACGAGGGAGCAAAACCGGGCTTTGTAATTGAGGACAAACTTGAAGATAGAGATTGGTTAAGCGAATTGGCTAGAATTTCGGTAAAAGAATTGCCGATGCCAAAACCGAAAAAGAAGAAGACGAAGGAATTTGCGTAATGGGCGGAGGATCATCATTAAAACATCGGGCGTAGAATCCGAGAAGTATTTCGTGTTTTCCAGATTCGGTTATCGTCTTTTTGAGGCGACCACTCGTTGAATTGTCTCCTGCGTGCAGTAAACGGAGCGGCTCGTACCGCTTTCAAGATCGAAGTAAATTGCGTATCTCTTAAGACTTCTCGTAAGAAGCATCGCTGAAAGTATTGCGGCAATTTCTACCGATACTCGCTGATTCACATTAAGCCCTTGCTCGCCCATGCGGACTCGTTCAGGACATGATATTTCGCTAGAAGGTGGTAGTTTCTCTGGTTCAAGAAGATCGGGGTGCTGAAGTGACGGTGCCGGGAGTGCTCGGCAGATACTAGTTCCCGTTAAGTATTGTTCGGGTTCTAGACGCTTCGTCGTCGAACCGAGCAGCACTTGGCCTGATGCCTTCCCGTTTCCCCCGTCTATCCACCAGACCCTCGAAGCATCACCGTAACTTCGATATTCATCGAGTGCGCGGTGCATCTCTCGTCGACCCAAGTAATTATCGACACAACCCACGATGATAGTCAGATTTCGGTAGTCGCTGTTCGAGTTTTTAAGATGTTTGTCGGGATCAAACTTCACACAGGAAAAGCTTGCTTCTATTCCCCAAGCCATAGAGACTCGTTCCGCTAATGTGTGTGCCTTGTATCGTCCGACTTCAGCGAAGCAGAAATTGCTGCGCGGAATATTTCCGTTTTCTACCACGTCCGGGTCAACAATCAGCATTTCAGCTGATTTGTTTTGCTGGTGTTTTAGTTCGTAGATAAGCCGGGCAATTGCAGGAACTACAAAGGAGCCAGTGCCGCCGGCACCGACGACGATGAACCGCAGGGTGTTGTATTCGACTGGCATTACAACCGCAGCCTGCGAGAAGCTAAGATCGATTTCCATCACAACATCATCTGAAACAAAGCTTCGACCTCATTCAGATCGACCACAGTACTTGGAAGCTGTCCGATCCAGGAAAATGGAATTGGGATAAGGTGATCGTAGATTCCGCATCGGAATCTTACTTTGGGTTTATCATGAACGTCTGCGATGATCCCGAATAGGCGGAACTTGCCCGATTCGTCCACGTCATCTGCCTTGCTGAATTGATAAGCTCCGGGTGGGTGGGTGTGAATCTCTATACACGCTTCGGAGTATTCGGGCCTTCTGTCATCTGCGATGGTTGACGCCCAGGTTCGATCACGGCCCGAAGCACACCACTGCCAGGAGTTGCTCGCTTGGTCCCAATAGATCAGATAAAGCTCTTCCTTGAAATTGTCAGAGTTGTGGGTCTGTGCGTGAAAGATTATCTCGTCGCAGATACTGCCGGGCACTCTGGGCTTATGCCATTTGATCCCGACGAAGGCTTCCGGCAGTCCTTTAATTTCTCGGTAGGCGAGCGGCACTGAAACTGTGAATTCATCTCGATGAGCTTTTAGAACAACGCCGTTTCCGCCTAGGACATATTCGTAGAGGATCGCTTCAACCGGGTCGAACCGTTCCTTTGCGATGCGATGTCCGATAAAGGGTGTTGGCGACACGATCTGATCTGCATCCGAACCTGATATTAGATCTTGCATATTATTCAGAAACGCGAGTCGTATCTCCGCTGCTCAACGATCGTTTCCCATGCGTCTTCGACCGTAGTGGTTGATAGGATCAGTTCAGACTTCGGAAACTTTTTCACTCTGTCAGAAGCCAGTTTCCAAAGTAGATCGCGAACATCATTAGTCTCGGAATTGCAGCGTTCGCCCGTGTGGTCTGCGTTGAACGGAGTGTCGAAGATCAGTTTCCAAACTTCAGACAGCGTAGAAGGATGGGTCTCAGGAACTTCATTTTTCCCGAAGCAGATCTTGCCTGAACCAATATTTGGCAACGGAGCGACTGCGAGATTGGTATTCGCCGTTATCTGCGCGGATGCTGCCGCCCACAGATAATATTCCCGACCCTTGCCAAGGAGAATCAAGGACGGTAGCGGTACTGCCAATTCAACCAATCCTCGATCTGCGAATGAAACAGATATCTTTCGGATCGCGGTCGGTTGATAAGAGAGGATCGCGTTGCCTTCCGGAGCCTCCCGGTATCGCAATACTCGCCTGCCGAGCCATCCGGTATCTGTGTGAACCTTTCGAAACGCTCTGGCAACTTGGTCACTCGAAAGAGCTTTCAGAGAGACGGACGATTCCTTGAGATCGGCAAACAGATATTGCCCCGGAAGAAAATAGAGCGCAGCTGAGGCGTCCGGAGGCGCCTGAGAGAAGTTGTTCATACCTATCCTGCTCTAGGGATCGACCTTTCCTGTATTCCAGAATGAGATCAGCTCAGACAGGAACTTCTGGGCATCCTGTTCGAGCCGTCCATCAAGGTCTTCGAGATTCCGAAAAGACAGATTGGCGGACTTGTATGTCTCTGTCAGCCAGTCGATGTTCTCTTTGTTCCATTCAAAGAACTCGGGATACTGACAATGCGTTATGTCGAGCCAAGGGTTTCCGGTAGAGTGATCGACTAGCCTAATCAGATCGCTATAAGGCTTTGTCTTAGCATTTTGTTTTTCTCGCCAAACTCTAGCGTGAGGAGAGGCATTGATCGGTGGAAGCGTCTCCTTTTCAACATCGTACTTTTCGGAAAAGAACGTCCAGAGCTCATCATCTGCAACGAAATAGAAGGTCAGACCGGCAAGGTAGCTCGCTCTCAAGCCTGGAAAATCAACTTCTTCGCAGCATAGGTCGAAGTTCATCGGCGGGATCGCGAACCTGTCGAGTTCAAGATCCGGATCGTCATGCCAAAATTCCAGCAGAGGAAAGCACTGGTCGTTCACCAACTGAAAGAACTCGTTGGTGCGCTCGCTGTATGCCTTGAAATGTCCTGCCCTGTATAAGCTCCTTGTCGATCGTTTCCATTCCTTTGGAAACATGCCCTTGTAAAGATGATATTTGGCTTGCTCCGATACCACCCTTGAGACGGTCTCGCATGCGAACGTTGCATTATTACTTCGAGCCTTGAATCGCAGATATTCGAGAGAGCGAAGCAGTCGGTCACCAAAGTGAGGACTGTGTTGCCGATGCCCGGCGACGGCAAGTCTCGTCATAGATCCTCGACTCATCAGAACCCAATCGGAACGAAATCTATCGCTGATGCCGGAGTCTTCAGAAATGCCTTGCGGTGAAATTCGATGTCTTCGATCTCTTGAGTGCCGAT